>JAEHJW020007404.1_pt1 | contig 12688 bp, 16 predicted proteins | sample 9271431 | NCBI WGS metagenome assembly JAEHJW02
CCGGTGTCGCTTTCGCCCAGGGCGTATTGGCTCGGCGAGAGGAGATTCGGAGGCGAGAGGCGGGGGGTGATCCGCCGGAGAAGGAGACCGAATGCTGAAGCTCGGAGAGATTCTCACGGACAAGATCCGAGATCTCACGGCGGATCGGTTCGGGCGGGAGGAGGAGCGCTGGGACCGGGGGCTCTGCGAGGAGCTACAGCGTGCGCTCCCGAACGTCTTTCCGGAAGCCGGTGATCTGCTCTGGAACGCGGATGTGGTCGGCGCTGTCCTGGACTCAAACCGGCGGTGTGCCGGGTGCAACCCGGGTCGGTGGCTTTACTCTCCGAAGTCCGCCCCAGAAGACCCGGCGCGGCGCTCGTGTGCTGTGCCGCTGCTCCCCGTCGTCGTGCGGGACCCTCACCTCTCGATCCCGGCCGAGACAACGACGCGTCGGCTGCGCCTGACCTGGCTATCCTGCCAGGTCTACCGCGATTGGGTACACCAGCACGCGAACCGACAGGCCGAGGAGGACGTGCCGAAGGCCAGGAGCAGGGGGCGCCGGCCCTGGGGACCCCGCACCTACGCCGAGGGGCCGAGGGCGTGATTCATTTTTGACTCGATATTGATTCATCGGCGAATCGGTGGTAAGTGAACGTCTCATGAAAATCTTATCCTCTCGCGCCGCCCCCTTGTGGCCTCCTCCCCCCGGGCCCTTGGGGGCGGTTGTCGTGTGGGGTTGACCGTGCCGAAGGGCCAGACAAAGCGCACTCCGTCAAAAAAGGCTCGATTCGTCCGGGCGATGGCGGCGACGGGAAACGTGAGCCTGTCGGCGAAGGCGGCGGGAATCGGGCGGACAGCGGCCTACGAAGAGCGCGCACGCGATGCCCGATTTGCCGCCGAGTGGGACGAGGCGCACGAGTCGTTCCTCGACAAGGCCGAACAGGAGGCGTTTCGGAGGGCGCTGCGCGGTGTTCGGGAGCCTGCCGGCTGGTACCAGGGGACGCCTGGAGGGTACGTGCAACGCTACTCGGACACGCTGCTGATTTTCCTGCTCAAGGGCGGTCGGCCGGAGAAGTACCGGGACAATGTGAACCACACAGGCGAGGTCGTGTCTCGAGTCGTGATCGCCGGCGTGGGCGTTCCAACGCAACCCCAGCCTCCGGAGGAGTGAGCGTGTGGCGAGTAGCGCTCGTGTGTGTCGCGTGTCTGCTCGGATCGCCTGCCATGGCTGACCGAGAGTTGTCGTTTGGCGACTCGCCGACGGTGCTGCGATTCCTGGAGGACTGGGGCCTGGAGGGGCAGTATCTCCAGGGGCCGTTCGGCTCCGGGAAAACGCTCGGCGGGGCCACGAAGCTCGTGATCCACGGACAGCTCCTGTGGGATCGGCCCCTGCCCGGTCTGCTCCAGTCCCACTTCGGGAGGCCGAAGGGGCTCGAGAGCCGATACGTCGTGGTCCGCCGGTACTGGGAGGAGCTGCGGAAGACGACGCTGAAGACGTTTCTGCGTTGGTTCGAGGGCGCCGGGACATGGAAGGGGGACTCGAAGACGTTCGTGATGAGCGGTCCAAACGGGGTGACGTCCGAAATCCTGTGGATGGGTCTGGACGACGCCGGCCTGGCAAAAATCCTCTCCCTGGACGTTACCGGTTTCATGCTCGATGAGGCCTGCGAGCTCTCGGAGGACGTATGGCTGGGCCTCCAGGGTCGAAAGCGCCGGTTTCCGGATTACCCCGAGAAGCAGCGGTACTCCTACCTGCTGGCCGACGCGCCAGCAATCGCGCTCTCAAACCCTCCGGACGAGGAGCACTGGCTGGTGCGCGAGTTCGAGCGGACGCCACACGCGGCGTACCGCCAGTACACGCAGCCCTCGGGCCTGTCTCCGGCGGCCGAGAATCTCCGGAACCTGGAAAACGGGTACTACGAGCGTCTTCTGGAGACCTACCGGGCCCGACCGGATCTCCAGAAGCGGTACGTCTTCGGCCAGCGCGCGGTCCTCGTGCGCGGCGGCCCGGTGTACCAGCATCAGTTCCGCCGGGACGAGCACGTGACCACGGCCGAACTCGTGTGGCCAGGGTCCACAGCCCGGATTCTCCGCGGGTGGGATGCCTCCGGGAACGTTCCGGCGTGCGTGGTCTCGTGGATCACGCCGTCAGGGCGCTGGGATCTGGCGCGGGAGTTCGTGACCGACCGGGAGGGCGTGTCCGAGTTCGCGGGCCGCGTGGTGGAGTGGTGCCGCGTGCAATTCCCGGGAGCGGAGTGGGTAGATGTGGGGGACCCAGCGACGTTCGCGGAGTTTTCGAAGCCAGGCGGTGGCCTCACATCGAATGCTCGGATCATGCGGCAGGAGCACGGGATCGAGCTCCTGAAGGGCGTGCAGAAGTTCGAGGCGCGGCGGGACGCCCTGGGTAGCCGGCTCCAGCGTCGAGAGGGCGTGCTGGTCTCCGGCCCCGGCTGTCCTCGGCTCGTCTCGGGGCTCGAGGGCGGCTACGCGTACCCGGAGCTGCCGGATGGGCGCGGATACGGGCCCGAGCCGGTGAAGAACCAGTACAGCCACGTGGTAGAGGCCGCTCAGTACGCCTCGACGTGGATCTCGGGAGACGCGGAGCGCCAGAGTGCTCCGCCCAGGCAGTCCGTTGGGGCGCTGTTGGCGGGGCTGAGACGGTAAGGAGAAACCGATGCGCCGACTGATTTTCGCCTTCGCCCTTCTGCTTCCCCTCTCGGCCTCGGCAGATTGGAGTATCACCGCCACCTGGACGCGGAGCACCGGGGCCACGATGGACCACGAGCAGGTGTACTACGACGGCGCTCCGCGGGCCGAGTGCCTGATCCCGGCCGGAGCCCCGACGACGTGCCAGTTCGTCCTCACCGACGTGCAGATGGGCAAGTCCCTGTGGGTCTGGCGACCTCGTGGGTGGTGCCTGACACGACTCCTCTCGGTACGTCAGTACGGGTCGATGCGTACAACAAGGTCGGTCAGGTGGTCAGCACGAGTCAGGTGCTCGCCCTCAGCACTCCGCCCGCCGCAGCAACCGGTGTCAATGTCTCGTGGAGATCTCTGATGGCTCTCTCGCAAGTAAGCGGTGGGTACTCGGGGGAGTGGCTCAATTCTAACGTGGCCAAGAGCGTCTTGAAGGACACCGGTACGGCGTCGGGCGACGTCGTATTGATTTTGGTGAGCTGGTGGGAATACAACGGCTACGGGATCAACACCCCCACCGGCTTCACCCTAGAGGGGAACTTCGCGATCGGCGGCAGCAGCACGCAGGAAAGCCGCGTCACGGTGTTCTCCCGAGTGATCGATGGTACCGAGGGAGCGAGTTGGTCTGTCTCTCCGACGGGCGCTATCTACGGTTCGATCCTTTCGCTGACGTGCCGAGGCAGTTCGGCGCTCACCGTCGCCAGCGTTACGGCTGGCACTCCTGCCTCTAGCACTACGTGCACAGCACCGTCCGTGAGCGGCACGTCGGGGCAAGGGCTCGTCGCTGTAATGGGAGTCAGTGACCCCACGACCCAGACAACTCCTGCGGGGATGACGGCCGGGACGGTGGGGCCGCAGAACACCAACACGGGCCGGTTCTTTTTTGAAACGCTCTCGAGCACCGGCGCTACCGGAACACGGGCCAGCACGCTGGGGACCAGTCGAGACAATGGGGCGTTTTCGGTCCTCCTGAACGGGGCGGCGGCCGGGGGAAGTACTTACAACCAGTCCGCCGCCGGTGCCATGCCTGCAGCGAGCGGGGTGCTCGTCCGAACCACCAACAAGCGGGCGGCCGGGGCGATGCCTGCAGCATCTGGCGGCGTGGTCAAGTCCACCGGTAAGAGGCTCGCCGGGGCCACCCCTGCGGCCGCCGGGGTGGTCGCAAAGAGCACGGCCAAGGGGTTCTCGGGCGCCATGCCGGGCCCGAGCGGCGGGCTCGTATCAGCCAGCGTCTTCGTCGCCACGGCGGCGGGGTCCGTCCCCGCTCCCAGCGGAGTGCTCGCCAAGATCACGAGCAAGGGACTCGTCGGCTCTTCGCCGGCGCCGGCTGGGGTCCTGGCGAAGCTGACGGCTGTATCACGCTCCGGGTCGATGCCGGGCCCGTCCGGGGAGGTCGTCAAGCTCACGGCAACCTCGGCGGCGGGAGCCATGCCTGGGCCGAATGGGAACCTTGGGACATCGTACCGTCCGGTTCTGGGGTTGACCGGAATCATGGGGGCCATTGCGGGGGTCGTCGTGGGAGTGTTTCAAGCGGGCGGCGGGATCGTCACTCGCGTGGTGGGAATCCTTGGAGCGCGACTGCGCGGACTGATTGGAGGCTGAGAATGGGACACGGCTGGAAGCCCTGGAAGTGGGGTAAGCGCGACGAGTCAGGCCGAATTGTGGACGGACCTGTCCAACGGATCCGAACGTGGTGGTTGGGGCGGATGCTGCGCAAGGGGAAGGTCCCCCGCGGGCGCGTGCTTTCCTCGCAGGAAGTGAAGACAGCATTGACCGGAGGGATCCGGCACAAGGGGGTCGAGTTCTGGGGAATCCTGTCGATTCGCGTCTTCCGAGGCACAACGCAGACATGGGAGGACCTAGGAGTTGTGTGTGTCCAGAAGATCACGACAGCGTTTCGTGACGCACTCGTTGACAGCCTTCAGGGCGCGTTCGCCAACTGGGGAAACTTCAAGTACCACGGATGCGGCACGGGCACCACGGCCGAGGCCAACACCCAGACGGCCCTGGTCACAGAAGTCGGGTCGAGAGCCACAGGAACTCAGATCGAAGGAGCGACGTCGGATATTTACAAGAGCGTTGGAACGGTTACTCCTGGCGGTACGTACGCGATCACGGAGCACGGACTGTTCTCGGCCGCCACGACAGGAACGATGATGGACCGCTCCGTTTTCTCGGCGATCAACGTGGTCGCGGCTGACTCGATTCAGTTCAGTTACGAAGCCACGTTTGCGGCGGAGGCGTAAACCGTGAGCCGACGCTCCATCGTAGCTCTCGGAATTGACCAGGCTCCGTACCGGACGGTGACGAAGAAGATATCCGCCAGCGGAGTGGTCTACGCGAAGCCTTGTCTGTTGGTCTGCCTGAAAGTCTACCCGGCAGCCGTAGACCGCTCGGCGATTGTGACGGATGACGCGTCGGACGGCACCGGGGCGTTTCTAGACGAAGCGCGCGCGAAGGCGAACGACCTCTACCCGGCGGGAGAAACGCATATCATGACGCCGGCGGAGGTCGGCCTGTATTGCACGCTCGCAGGCGCTGGAGCCTACGCCTGCGTCCGGTACATTCCGCTGCCCCTGGAGCCGGCATGAATACCGACGTGCGCCCCGACCGAGCCGAGCGACGCCGCGCAAAAAAGGCCGAGGCGGAGCTCCTCGAGCGGATGAGGAAGCGCCTGAAGCGGGCGATCGAGGCCGACCGGCACAACCGAACCGCGGCGATTGAGGACCTGAAATTCGGGAACGGGGAGCAGACGGACGAAGCCGAGAAGCAGCGGAGGGACCGTCTGGGCCTGCCCTCGCTCGAGGTGAACCTGCTCCCGAAGTTCGCCGATCAAGTAATCGGCGACGGCCGGCTCAATCGTCCGCAGATCAAGGTCAGAGCGGGCGACGACGACTCCGATGTTCAAACTGCGAAGGTTCGCGAAGGGCACATCCGAGCGATTGAGCACGCGTCGAATGCCCCGGCGATCTACGACTACGCGCTGCAGTGCATGGTCGAGGGCGACCGCGGGGCGTGGCGAGTCCTGACTCGGTACACTGAGGAGAACCCGTTCCTTCAGGAGATCTACCTGGAGAGGATCCCGAACCCCTTCACGGTCGTGATGGACCCCAGCGGGAAGTCCGAGGTCTACGCGGATGCGCAGTGGGGGTTCGTCCAAGAGAAGATGCCGGTAGAGGAGTTCCGGGCCAAGTACCCGAAGGCTTCCCTCCCTGGGGAGATGCTCAAGACGATCGATGGGACGGTACGGGAGAACTGGTGGGACCAGGACACCGTGACAGTGGTGGAATACTTCGAGGTGGAGGAGACGGAAGAGGAGATGGCCCTCCTCGAGGACGGAACAATCCTCACGAAGCAGGAGGCGGAGGAGAAGATCCGGAACTACGAGCAGGCCAGAACCCGCGATCCTTCCCTTCCTCTTCCGACGATCGAGAAGACGCGGACGGTCAAGAAGTCCAAAGTGCAACAGCGCATCTGCACGGCGGCCGAGGTCTTGGAGGGCCCGCACGCGGTACCCGGCACGTTCATTCCGATTGTCCTCGCGACCGGAAAGGAACGAAACATTGAGGGAAAGCGCCACACTCGAGGGCTTTACCGGGACGCGAAGGGGCCGCAGCGGCTGGTCAACTACTGGACCACGAAAGCCGCCCAGGTCGTGTCGAATGCCGCTCACAACCCGTGGGTCGGGACGGCAAAGCAGTTCGAGGGGTACGAGACGGACTACGCGCTGGCGGCCAGCGAAAACTATCCGCTCCTGAAACACAACGTGGACCCGGACGCTCCGATGTCGAAGCCGGAGCGCTCCGCGGCGGGTGGGATCCCTTCCGGGGTGCTCTCGCAACTCGCGGAGGCGAAAAACGACCTGCGGGACACGATCGGGATGTACAACCGGGACGTCGGAGCCGTCGGCCCGGAGCGTACCGGGATCGCGATTCGGGAGGCGCAGCGGCCCGGGGACGTGGGCACGTTCGTCTTCCACGACAATCTTCGGCGCGCGGTGGCACACGGGGGGCGGATCATCGACTCCATGCTGGCCGAGATCTACGACACGGAGCGCGACGTCACGGTGCGCGGACAAGACGATTCGGAGTCGGTGATCCCGATCAACACCACGGTCGGCCGGGCGCTGGGGAAGCTCGCGCGGGACCCAGAGCGCTACTCGGGGCTGGACAAGCGGCAGTTGCGGCAGAAGATGCGCCAGAAGGGGGAGAACGCGCCGTTGCACGAGTACGGCCGAGGGCGGTACAGCGTCTACATCACGACCGGCCCCAGCTTTACGACGCAGCGACAGGAGGCGGCAGAGCGCCTCGAGCGGTTCGCGAAGATCGATCCGAAGCTGATGATGATTGCTCCGGACCTGGTGTATCGGACGCAGGACTTCCATCTTGCGGACGAGATCGCGGACCGGTACAAGCGCACCATGCCGGCGCACATCGTACCGCCGAAGGAGGGGGAGCCGCCGAGGCAGCAGCCCCCGCCGCCGCCGGCGGCGATGGTCGCCCTGGCGAAGATCGAGGTCGAGAAGGCGAAGCTCGAGATCCAGAAACTTCGACTCGTGAAGGAGCTCCAGGACGCCAAGGGCGAGGTCCGGAAGACCGTGTTGGAGATTCTCCGCGAACTGCACGGGCCGGCGCACCCGGCCGATGGGATGGGAGTGGGATGATGGCAAAGAGGCGCGCGAATTTGCAGCCAGCGACTCAGACGGAACCCAAGAGCGTAGACATCAGGAAAGCATCCAACGGGTTCGTCGTGAGCCAGTGGGGGCCGAACGGCTCAAAGTGCTACGTCGCGAAGACGGAGATCGAGGCGCAGAAGATCGCGCAGAAGCTCCTGAAATGAGCCGCCACGGCCGCCGGAAGAAGAACGAGCGCAGCCTATCCGAGAGCATGGCCCTCGATCGGCTGCGGAAGAATCTTCGAAAGTCGATGAGCGCGGCGAAGGTGCGAAGCGTCGTCAACGCCGCCTTCGAAGAAGCTCACAAGTAACAGACCAACAACTCGGGGCCCTCCTCTCGGACTAGCTACCTGGGCGGAGGCGCAAGAAAGACCAGAAGGCGCATCAGGGTGCCCTGTACACCCGGTGCGCCTTCTTTCTTTGCCCCGCCCCTTCGGGAGTGACCGATGGAAGAGCTCGACACAGCCGCAACCCCGGGATCGGCTCCGGGGACTCAGGACGCCCCCCAGGCCGCACGCGCGGATTCGGCCCCCGCGACCCCTGCCGCAGGAACGACCGCAACGCCGGGCTCGGAACCCACGGCGGCAGAACCCCAGGACCCCGGGAAGGAGCATCAGAAACTGCGCCGGAGAGCGCAGCAGGCGGAGGCGGAGGCCGCGTACTACCGAGGCTTGGCCGAGGGCCGCGCCGCCGGGGCACCTCTTCCTGGCACCACACCGACGGCCGAAGGGCCGCCCGCCGAGGAGGCCTTCGAGAACTACGAGGACTTCCTCGTAGCCAAGGCGCGGTACGAGGTGCGGCAGGAGGAGCAGCAGAATCGGGCCCGTGAAGCTGCGCGGACTCGGGAGTCGTCGTGGAACGCGAGGCTTTCCGCCGCTGCCGCCGAAGACCCGGAGCTCCTGGATGCCGTCAATGACCCCTCGCTGCCGATCAGCGCTGCGATGGCCGAGGCGATCAAGGAATCGGAGTTGGGCCCGAAGGTGCTGCGGCACTTGGCCGACCATCCCGAGGAGGCCGCGAAGATTGCCCGACTGGGGCCGATCGCCGCGGCGCGGGAAATCGGCCGCCTCGAGCATGCCCTTGGCTCGGCCAAGGCCGAGGTGAAGAAGGTGAGCGGGGCGCCGACTCCTATTCCCACCGTCACCGGGGCGTCCGCCGGGAGCGACGTCGTGGACGAGGACAAACTGTCAACCGCTGAGTGGATGGCCCGCGAGAACGCGCGAGCGATAGAAGCGCGGTTCGGAAAGCGGGTGTAAGGAGGAACCGTGTCGAACACCCTGTTGACCAGCACGAGGATCACGAGGAAGGCCCTCGCGATCTTGCACCAGAAGCTCTCGTTTCTTGGGAGCATCAACCGGCAGTACGACGACCAGTTCGGCGAGCGCGGCGCGGACGTGGAGGGCGGGAAGATCGGCCCGAGCCTCCAAATCCGGCTCCCGAACCAGTACACCGTCCGCGAAGGATGGACCGCGAGCGTTCAGGGCGCCTCGGAAGCGAGCGTGACCCTGACGGTCGGTTCCGTGATGGGCGTGGACCTTGCCTTCACGGACGCCGAACTGTCGCTCGAGATTGACGACTTTGCCGAGCGGCACCTGGACCCGGCGATGAGCGTTCTCACGGCCAACCTGGAGGCGAAGGCGCTTCTGATGGCCAAGGACGTGTACAACTGGGCGGGGACGGCCGGAACGCTGCCCACGACTCTCCAGCCCTTCTTCGACGCGCGAACCGAGCTCAACCGCTCGCTCGTCCCCCCGGGCAAGCTCAACTGCCTGGTGGACTCCCCGACCATGGCGAAGCTCTCCGCGTCTCTGGGCGGGCAGTACAACCCGGCGCCGGAGATCTCCAAGATGTACCGGGAGGGGCTCGTCACCGACGCCGCAGGCTTCAAGTGGTGGCAGAGCGAGCTGGCGCCCGGGTACACGACGGGGGCGCAGGCAGGGACTCCGCTCGTAGACCTCGCCGATCAAACGGGAGCCACACTGAACACGAAGGGATGGACCAACGGGACGACGATCAAGGCCGGGTCCATCTTCACGATCGGGAAGGACACGACTCCTGTCCATCGGGTGCATCCGGAGACCAAGACCGACTTCGGAAGCCTTATGCCGTTCGTCGTCACGGAAGATGTGACGGTGGGCGCGGACACGCTGGCGGCGCTGAAGATCAGCCCGAGCATCGTGGCGTCGGGAGCCTACCAGAACGTAGACGCTTCCCCGATCAACGAGGCAGACATCGATTTTCTCACGGGAGCGGCGTCGACGAACTTCATCAACAACCTCGTCTACCACAAGGACGCCTTCGCGTTCGTCACGGCGGGCCTGGCACTCCCGAAGGGCATGGACATGGCCTCTCGGGAGACGCACGACGGCATCAGCATCCGGTTCCTCCGGGGGTTCGACATCATCAACTCCCGGTACATCAGCCGAATGGACGTCTTCTATGGCTACAAGACCATTCGGCCGCAGCTCGCCTGTCGCGTGGGGAGGTAAGTCATGAGCACGAGTCAGAAACTCATCCTCGGCGACGGCAACCCGGACGGCGTCTCTCTCGGCGCCGGAACCACGGCACTGGTCAGCCTCTATGGGGTTACCCCCGTCGCACAGCGGGCCAGTGCTTCTCAGGCGGCGGTGGAGACCACGCTTGCCGTCTCGACCACCTCCAACATTTGGGGTTTTTCCACGAGCACTCAGGCCAACGCGGTCGTGACTCTCGTCAATGAGATGCGCGCGGCGCTGGTCGCGGTTGGGCTCATCAAGGGCTCGGCGTAAGGGCGGAAAGGAGGAGGGCTTCGGCCCTCCCCCTTCTTTTCTTCGGAGGGCACATGCGGGTCGTGCTGGTGTACGTGGGGATCGGGGTGGCTGGATTCAACGCGAACCGGCCCGCCGGGGACCGGGAGGGGTCCTGGATCGGGCACGGCGTGGCGTCGGTGGGCGCCTCGCTTCGGGCCGCCGGGCACGAGGTCTCCCTCATCGACCTTCGGCAGCTCAGCGGATGGCCCCAGGTCCGGGAGGCGCTCGAGGCGAACCCGGCCGATGTCTACGGGCTCTCCGTCTCCGCCGTCGACCATCAGGCCGCAGTGCTCACGGCACTCCTGGTCCGGGACGTCTACCCTCGGGCCCGGATCCTGGTGGGCGGCATCCACCCGAGCATCTTCTCAGACCTCTACATCGAAACCCCGGTGGACACCGTCGTCGTGGGGGAAGGCGAGGTCTCGGCGGTGAAGCTCCTGCAGGCGATGGAATGCGGCCGCGAGTGGCCCGCCGTCGTCCTCGGGGAGAAGCCCGACCTGGACGCGATCCCATGGGCCGCGCGGGACCTCTTCGACTACCCCCGAGAACTCGCGTGCACCTTCGCTCCGGACCAGAAGACGCCCTCTGTCACGATGCTGGCGGGTCGCGGGTGCGCCTTCCGGTGCTCCTACTGCCAGCCGGCCGAGAACGCGGTTTTTGGGCACCCCTACCGGATGCGAAGCCCCGAAAGCGTGGTCGGAGAGCTAATCGCCCTCAAGCGGCGGTACTCGTTCCGGAGCGTCACGTTCTGGGATGACACGTTTACCTTCCGGCCGAGCTGGATCGAGGCGTTTTGCTACCGCTACGAGGCGGCGCGGATCGGCGCCACGATCGCCGCGTGCTCGCGGGCGGACATCGTCTGCGCGAACGAGGCGATGATCGAGCGGCTGGCGTCGGTCGGTCTGGACTGGCTTGTGATCGGCTTCGAGAGCGGCTCCCAGCGGATCCTGGACCTGATCCGAAAGGGGACGACGGTAAAGCAGAACCTCGAAGCGGCGCGCATCTGCCGGAAGTACGGGATCAAGGTCTTCGGGACGTTCATGCTGGGGCTGCCCACGGAAACCCGTGCGGAGGCCCTGGCCACGGCGCGCATGATCGACGAGATCGCGCCCGAGCACCCGAGCCCCTTCTACTTCTTCCCAATCCCCGGAACCGACCTCTACACCGAATGCCGAGACCGGGGTCTCCTGCTGGTCGACGCCATGGGACGCTCGATCGCCCGGACTGGCGTCTACGCGCGGAGCCTCTCGGGAATCGACTATGACTACCTGGACGCACTGCGGTGCGGCCACAGAGAGGAGGCAGCGTGAAGGAAGCAGAGGTGCTGAAGCTGGACCAGTTCGACGGGATGAAGCTGGTACTCGCCCAGGGGTTCACGGAATGCCGCGGCTGGGGGCCGAATCAGAGCTCGGTTGCTCGGCTCGCGTACTTCCTCGGCCGGCATACCGGGATCGACTTTGACTATTGGGAGGTCTCCGGAGATGCCTACGTGGACCGGATGCGCAACACCGTGGCCAAGCGGTTTCTCGACTCGGACCGCGAGTGGCTCTTCTTCATCGACACGGACGAGCGCTTCGGGATCATGGACTTCCTCAAGGTGCTGCTTTCCCCCGGGGACATCGTAGGAGCCGGGTATCCCTGCAAGAACGTCTGGGACTTCTACGGCTGCATTCTCCACACGCACGACGACGGGCGGCCCGTCGTGAACGAGCACGGGCTCCTCTCGGCGCACATCGTGCCCACGGGCTTCATGAAGATCCACCGACGAGTCTTTGAGCAGGTGCTTCCGACCGTGGAGATTCAGCGCTGCGCGAACCCGGCCGACGCCGAGAAGCCCATCGAGTTGCCGGACTTCTTCGGCCGGATCGGGCCGCTCGGCGAGGACGGCTCCTTCAACATACGGTGCGAGCGAGCCGGCGTCCCGCGGTGGGTCCAGCCGAACGTGACGATCGGCCACCTGGGGGTCAAGGAGTGGTCGGGGAACTACCACGACTGGCTGACGCAGCTTCCCGGCGGCGCGAACGATCCCGGGAGGGCGCCATGAGTCACGAGTACCCCCGAGGCGTCTACCACCCGGTTTTCGGAGGCAAGACCGTGTACGACGAAGCGGAGTACGCGGAAGCGCTGCGTACCGGCTGGGCAAGCACGCCGGCGCTGGTGCGCGAGGCGGAGCGGTTGCGCGCGACAATCGCGAATCTCGAAGAAAACCTGGCCGCGACCAAGGCGCGTCTCGCCGTGCTGGAGGGTGAGGCACCGAGAAACGCAATGGCCGAGGTTCCGCAGCGAGGGCCTGGACGACCGAGGAAACCATGAACCTGACGGTGCTGGACATCATCAAGGCGGCCCTTCGGCCCTGCGGGGTACTCCGGAAGAGCGAGGAGCTGCCCAACGACGAGGCACAAGACGCCCTCCAGGCCATGAACTTCCTCCTGAACGAGTGGAGCACCTCTCCGCTCATGGTCCTGGGGACCGTCATGGAGCCCTTTTCGCTGGTCGCCGGGACGGCGGCCTACACGATCGGGGTCGGAGCCGTCTTCAACACGACGAAG
>JAEHJW020005325.1_pt1 | contig 12687 bp, 19 predicted proteins | sample 9271431 | NCBI WGS metagenome assembly JAEHJW02
TGGGCACGACCGCGCCGGCCGGTAGCCGGCAAGCGGGCCGAACGGGTGCAGCAACACCCGCAGGCCCTGACCACAACCCGATCACATGGAGATCGAATCATGGCTAAGACCAAGTCTATCGAATACCAGGATTACTTCTGGGGTGAGCTCATCCATGGAACGAAGGAGGATTTGCAGTCGCTCGGCATCGCGGCAGAACATGCGTTCCCCGGCGAGCCTGGAGGGGCGCCGAATGTTCTGCACGCCGTTGATCCGCGCGGCCTAAAGGTCAAAATCTCAAGGGTTTCCGACGAAGTCTTTTCCGCAAGCATCGATCTATTCCCCCATGATCCGTGTCCGGAAATTCCCTGGGAGGATTTCGCGCAGGGCGTGAAATATCGACCGGCAATACGGACGGACGACTACCGCGGTTCGGGCGACGCGCTGGCTGCCGCCGGTTTATGCAAGCTCGACCAGCTGCCGGGCTGCCCGGGAGTACCCAAGGTTCGCGTCAGAATTTCGAGCGATGGCGTGGTCTTGCATGGCCACACGCCATCGGATCAAGTGGAGCGGCTCATCCTTCGAGTATCGAAGTCGTTGTTTGATGTTCGGCGCAAGATTTCAGAGGAAGAGCACGAGCGGCGCTGGCGCGAGGATCGGCGCGTAAACGACGAATGGCAGGCGCGGCTGTGGGCCATGCCACGGCCCGCACGCCTGGACAGCCCGCGGCACAGGAACGCGCAGGCGCGCTCGCACCTTCGCCTCGTGTGGTCCAAGCCGGACTTCGATGTGAGGTGCTCGCTCTGATCTGTTACGCCGCGCCTAACCCGACGGGGTGAAAAGGCCGAACCCTACGGCCCTGGCGCGGCATCCTTCATAGGGTTGCGTAAGGGTACGCAGCATGACCGACGAAAAAAAACCGACGCAATCGGGCGCCCCGAACTGGAACGAGTTGCGTAACACCCTCTCGGATCCAGCTCATGGCTGGGCGCTTCAGGATTGGCAAAACGTGGCCATTTCTCTGAACCTCGACTACGGAAAAATGAAGCCCGACCCTTTGGGATGGGTGCGCGAGGGCGAAAATCCGAAGTTCACCGCGGACAGCTTTCCATCGGAGGAAGTTGCTCAGGCGTTTGAAAAGCGGCTACGCGACCTTAGAGCCAATAGGTGCGGTTCTGGCGAGCAAGATTTGCGTGAGTTCGTCGTAGACGCCGATTCCTTTGATTGGCCCATTCCTGGGGAAATGCGGAGCATTGGAGAGGCCGACGAAGAGCACTTGAGGATTCGGGAGCTTCGCGAGACGCGCCGGCGTGAAGCAGCTGCTCAAAGAGATGCGCGCCACGGGGCCGGGCGGCGCACGCTGGATGAGGGCGCCGAGGAAATAGCGCGCTGCGTCGGGGAGCGATTCCGCCAGATCGTGCTGGATAGGATGGAATCCGACGCCGCAAAAGGCTTGCTCAGATTCTACGATCCGACGGATGTGGTGCGGCACAGTATCTCCAGGACCATCCGCAGCTGGCACCATGAAGCCTACGTCTCCGACCTCAATGCATGGCTGGAGAGGGTGGAGAAGGACGAGCCGGAGATTGCGCGACACCACTTCCGGTTCCCCGTGGGCGCCCCGACGTCGGCGGCAGCAGACGCGAGCCCGGAAATCAGCCAGGCATCTGCGGACGAGGATCTTGCAAATGCCTGGAAGAATGCCAAAGGCAACCCCGAGCTACGCAGGCAGATAGCCGCGACGATGCGAGCGCGATGCAGCAGCGACTCCGATGCCGCGCGGCGACTCCGGGCTGACCGGAAAAGCATCCAAAGAGCACTCGGGAAAGCGAGTGGGGGCGACGGTGCGGCACCGCAGAAGAGTGCCGCACCGGCATGGCCTCCAGTCTCCGGAAAGCCGCGCAAATCCTAGCTTTCCTGGGTGCGGCACTCTGCCGCAGTTGACGCCGCACCCTGCCGCACCATCAGAGTGGCGCTTCCTTCCGGAGAGCGCCCATGCAAACCCATCAGATCGTAAAACGTCCCGAGGTCGAGGCCACAACCGGCCTGAGCAGGTCGACCATCTACCGCTTGGCCGCTGCCGGCCAATTCCCAAAGCCGATCCGGCTCGGCCCGCGCGCGGTCGGCTGGCGGGCTGACGAAATCAGCCGCTTCATCGAGCAGCGCACAGCCGAGCGCGACGGCACCGGGAGCGATCAATGAACGGCCGCACTGAGCGCATTCCCGACCTCGAATTCGCAATCCTGGGGGACGGCATTTTTCGCCTTGAGCAGTCCGCCGGAGCCGGCGAGACCGCCATCGTCGACCTGCACCCCGCGCAGATGCGCCTCCTCGCAGAACGTGCGGGCCTTCTGCCCCCGGCGCCGCGGCCGACCTGGCCGCGCGGCTTCACGAGGCGGCTTTATCGCCTCGAAAGGCGCTTTTGCGATCTGGCGAATGAAGTCCTCGACGATAAGCACGTCGACAACGACACCGCGCTGAGAATTTCCGGCATTCACGACGAACTCGAAGACCTCATGGTCGATTTCGAATTCCTGGTCGACGACCACGATCAGCCGCCGTATCCCGAGCAGCATCCCGAACCCGCAGCGCTGGTTGCGCCGCCGCCGCAGCCCGCGCAGTCGGCCCTCGAACTGGAGGTGACGGAATGAGCGCCGCCGTCACCTACCCCAGCCCGACGTCGGTGAAGGCCGGAGTCTTGGCGGACCTCCTCGCCGGCCGCGAAATCACGCACCTGGATGTCTGGCGCGAGCATGGATCGAGCCGCGCCGCTCACCACGTTCTGATGCTGCGCAAGGCCGGGTGGCCCGTGCACACGCAGGAAATCGAGGTCGAAACGTCCCAGCGCCGCCACTCCTTCATCGCCCGCTATTCGCTCCACGCCGACGCGATCGAAGCCGCTGGGGACTCCGGGCGCCGGTTCGTCCAGCAGGTCGCCGCGGCTCGCGGGGCGCACTGATGGAGCCCACCCGCAAGAAAAAGGGCTCGCGGCCGGTCGAGAAGTGCGACATGCAATTTACGGCCATGCCGCACGCCGTCATGGACTCGGCGGCGTTCATGGGCGCGAGCCACCGGGCGAAGTCGCTCGTGCTTGAGGCGGTCCGCCAGCACAACGGGCGCAACAACGGGCATCTGCAGCTCGCGGACTCGTACCTGCGCCGCCGCGGATGGAAGTCGTCCGATCAAACCAACAAGGCAAGACGGGAAGCGCTCGAGCGCGGCCTGATCCTCTGCACGCGGCTGGGCGGCCTGAACGTCGGTCCGAGCCTGTACTGCCTGACATGGCTTCCAATATCCGACTACTCGGGGCTGGACATCGGTGCGGCGGACTACCACAAGGGCGCCTGGCACATGCTCGATGCCCTGCCGGTTCCCGGACAAGGTGCAACGGAAAAACGCGAAAAGCCTCCCGCCACACGGAGCAGTACCGCTCCGCCACGCGGAGCAGCAGAAGCCCCCACTGCTCCGCCACACGGAGCGAAAACGGGCATTTTGGGGGGTTTCACTGCTCCGCCACACGGAAACAATGAACTGTTGCCATGTACCACCGCGGAAGCGAAGGGCGAGCGGTGCGTGGGGCGTGCTGGGCGAAGCGGCAAGAAGTCGGTGCCGCCGCAACTCGCGGAGGTCGAATCGTGAGCCTCTACACCCCGAAGGTATCGGCGGCCGAAATCGCGCGCGCCGTCGACTTGCTGGCCAGCCTGAACACCGCCGGCGTGATGGTGCGCAGGACGCGACGCAGCCTGGAACTGAGCGCGACGCCGACGGATGCCCTGCACGGCCTCATCCGCCGCGAGTTCCGGGGCCTGATGTTCGTTGTCCGGTGCCGCGAGGAATCCGAGCGCGTGCTGCGCCGGTTCACGAGGGCGCAGGCCTGGCACACCGAGATCCGGGTACAGGCGTACCGCCGTCGGCAGCTGGAGGCCCGCGCATGAACGCCTACCCCTGGCTGCCGCCGCATACCCATCCGGCTGCGATACAGCCCCGCCAATCGCTTTTCGCGGGTTCGGATGAGCCCACATACCAACCGGACCCGAAAAACGCGCCTGAGGCCGTCTACATGCGCGTCCCTGCCGGCGCCGCGGAATGCCTGCGTCCCGGTACGCGCAACGCCGCGCAACTCCACGGAACGGCGGCGGCCGCTGGCGACCGGGGACGGTGACGATGGCGAGCAACGTAACGCGGACCCGGCTCGAGTGGTACCCCGGCGATGCGGCCCGCGAGGCCCTGGAAATTGCGGAGCGCGTGCTTCCCTTGTTGCGGCGCCAGGAAGTCATGGACTACCTCGTCCTTCTCGGCCTGTGGACGCTGCAGCAACCGCCACAACTGCCGCCACGTTTCGAGGGGCGCGATCGGGATGCGTGGCGCCTCCCTTCCGCATTGAGGCCGCGCGATCGGAAATTTTCCCCGGGAAATTCCGGGCCAAATGATCCGCCCTCCCAGGAAGAGGCCAAGAAAATTCCCGGGGAGCCTCGACGACTTCCGGAGACCACCACATGATCCCTGCCTACGGACGAGGTTCCATCATGAATCAGGCCCACCCTACCCACGACACCACCGGGTTACTCACCCCGCAACAAGCGGCGTTCCGGCTGCTGGAGGGCGCGACGCTGGAAGCGTTGCGTACTGGCGGCGCGGGGGGCATCTTGCCGATCCGCGTCGGATCCCAGCGCATGTTCCGGCATGACCACGTCGACGCCTTCATCCGGGAAAAGCTTCAGGGGGTCGCGTAGCCGTATGGATGCCGATCGGATCATCGACGCCGCGCTGTCCAACGCAGTCCCGCGCGAAGCCGTCGACCGCCTGCAGCGCGAAATGCTCGGCATGCCGCAGGCAACCGGCATGCACACCGAACACACGTTCCACGGCGGCATGTACTGCCGGCGCCTCTTCCGCCCTGCGGGGACGGTCATCGTGGGCCGCGTGCACAAGAAGGCGCATCTCTTCGTCTGCGTGTCCGGCGAAATCATCGCCTGGAGCGAGAGCGGCATGCGCCGGCTGCTCCCCGGCGACCTGATCGAGTCGCACCCCGGGACCAAGCGCGTTACCTACGCCGTCAAGGATTCCGTCGGCATGACGGTGCACCGCACCGACCAGACCGAACTCGAGGCCTTGGAGGAGGAATTGCTGGAGCCGGAACCCAACGCCCTCTTCGATATTCGCAACGACCTGAAGACCCCGGAAATCATCAACGAGATCCTGAAAGGATTGGCATGTCCTTCATCGCAGCAGCAATCGTAGGGGGCGCCGTCCTCAGCAGCGTAATTACGTCGCAAGGCGCCCAGTCGGCGGCGCAGACGCAGGCGAACGCCGCGACGTCGAACGAGAACAACGTCCTGCAGGCCGGCCAGCAGGCGAGCGGCCTCGATCTGGGCGCCATCGGAAGTGCGAACGCGCCGCTGCAGCCGTACGTCAACCTCGGAAACACGGCGACGGGAGGGCTGAACAACCTGCTGTCCGGCATGAACAACGGCACAGCGATGAATGCGCTCTCGAGCATGCCGGGGTACCAGTTCGAGCTGCAGCAGGGCCTCCAGGCGGCCCAGAACGGCTACGCGGCAAAGGGCCTTGGCTCCTCCGGGTCAGCCATGAAGGGCGCCGCGCAGTATGCGCAGGGACTCGCATCGAGCGACCTCTCGAACTACTACGACCAGATGATGGGAGCCGCCCAAACGGGCGCGGGCGCTGCGGCGTCCCAGTCCCAGAACATTTCGGGCCTGACGCAGGCCGGCGCCAACGCGCTGATGGGAGGCGCCACGAACGCGGCATCTCTCGGGATGGCGGGTGCCGCAGCTTCGGCGGCCGGCCAGATTGGGGCGGCAAATGCTCTCGGGAGCGGAATCGCGAACGCCGGAAATGCCTACGGACAATACGCCATGCTGCAGCAGCAGAACCAGACGCTCGCGCAGCAACAGGCCATGCAGACGGCGATGCTCAACAACGCACTCACCGGCGGAGGGGGCGGCATGTACGGCAATTCGGTCGTCTACGGCTACAACACCAACCCGTTCGGGAGTTCCTACTGATGCCTCAAGTCGTGATCCCCGATATGTCCGTGGCGGCGCGCGCAGGCCAGGGGATGCCTGCCCCCGTCAATCTTCTGACCACCGCGAACCAGGGCGCGCAGCTCATGGGTCAGCGGCTCGCGAACCAGGACCTGACCAACCGGCTGACGATGTTCGGTAGCCAACAGGCTGGGGCCCGAGATTTTGCCAATTCGCTCGGACCCAACGGGATGGTGGATCCCGCAAGTCTCAACCGGAACCTTGCGGCCGATCCGCAGGCCTACCTGGCGATGCCCGCGCTAAGCCAGCAAGGCATGACCAATCAGGCCACGCAAACCCAGATCTCCGGCCAGCAGCTCGCCCAACGGATCGAGAAAGCAAAAGCCATGGGGGACGCATACGGGGCGTGGCTGGCGGACCCGAACCGCACGCGGGCGTCCCTGGTGCGCACCATCACGAACACGGGACTGAACTTCGACACCCCCAAGGAACTCGCCAACGTCGTCACCCGGTTGTCGGGGGTTCCGGACAATCAGCTCGATACCGTGGCGCGCGGCGCCGTTGCGCTTGCTCGCGGAGCGCAGGGAGTGGCCATGCACCCCGCATTTGCGAACCTCGGGGGGCAGACGGCCGTCTTCAACGACAACAGCCTGGCGCCGGGAGGAATCCGCGAGATCGGAACGGTCGGAAATTCGCTCAGCCCCGGGCAGGCTGCAACGCCGCAGACCGTCGTCGTAAACGGGCAACCCGTCAGCACGACGACGGGACAGATCGCCGCGCACGGCTACCAGCTGCCCACGGGTGCCAGTTCCAACGGCCCGGTGGGGGGCGGCACTGTGGCGGAAGCGCCCACTGTCGGGAGCGGCCGCGGCGCATCGCCCGCGACCCCCGCCGAGGACTCCGGGTGGTCATCGACCGTCGCAGGTTTGACCCCCTCCCAGGATGCCGGACAGAAAGGAATCGGGGCGTCGGACGCGGTGCAGCTCGCGGAATGGCAGAAGTACCAAACCCAGATTCCGGCGATGATGACCACCATTCGCAACGGAATGGCCGAGGCCTCGAAGTTCCCCACCGGCCCGCTGGGAGCAAGCGCCTCGGAGGCGGCGGCCCTGGTCAGCCAGTTGGGCCTACCCAACAACATGGCGACCGCGGGCGCGCTCCTGCAGAAGGGAACTGCGCAGCAGGTGGTGCAGACGCTCACCGGCGGGGAGATGGGCGCCGGCACGAACGACAAGCTGTCGCTGGCGCTCATGCAGACGCCGAACATCAGCCAGCCCGGGGTCGCGTACCAGGCGCTGGGGGGCATCAAGCTGGGCACGCTGGCCTACGACCAGGCGCTGAACCGGGTAGCAATGCAGGACGGCGTGTCGGCCGATCCGGTCGCATTCGCACAGTTCCGGCAGAAGTGGGCGCAACGGTTCTCCGACCCGATGGTGTTCATGCTGCAGTACATGCCCCGCGGCGTCGCGCAGACCTACCTCACGTCGCTGACGCCCCTCGAGCGCAAAGCCTTCGGAGCGGAGTACTCGGACGCGAAGAAAAACGGCCTGATTCCGCCGGCGCAGGGGGCGACCGATGGGAGCCGCTGACATGCAAAACGGTACGCAGACAGGCGCCGACGGCTGGAGCGAAATCGCGAACGCCTATGGTCTTGGCGGCGCTCCAGCGCCCAAGGCCGCGGCACTGACGCCGGCGACCGCGGATCCCTGGGAGGAAATCTCCGCCGCATACGGGCTGGGATCGCCCTCCGCCCCGCAGGCATCCGACCTCACGAGCGGCCCGGTGAACCGCTTCCTGGTTGGCGTTGGGCGCGGCATGACCACCCTCGGGCAGAGCGCAAAGGAAATCGGCCTCGATGCGGCCGCGAAGGCCGGAATCATCCCGCAGGCGAGCGCCGACGGCTATCGCGCGCAGGTCAACGATGAGCGGCGCCTGTACGACTCGACCAATCCCACGGGGGCGATGCGCGCGGGCGAAATCGTCGGCGAGGTTGCTCCTCAGATTCCCGTCCTGGGGGTGGGCGGCAAACTGGTCGGCACCCTGACGCGCGGGGCGCTCGATGCGGTCGACGGCGGCGCAGCCTTGGCGAATCGCCTCGCCGGCGCAGGCGTGCCGGGGTTGCGCGGCGTTGCGCTGCGTACGGTTTCAAGCGCAGTCCGGGGCGCGACCCAGGGCGCAGGAACAGGCGCCACAAGCTCGGCTCTGACGGCCGCGGACCACCCCGACCAATCCCTGACCGCCCAGGTGCGGCAAGGGGCAGAGATTGGCGGCGCGCTCGGCGCGGCCGCACCAGCCGTTTCCGCCGGTCTCGGCAAGCTCAAGAACATGCTGGTGGGAGCACCCCTCGACGAGAGCACCGCGCTGCTGGCCCAGCGAGCCGGCGAACTCGGCGTCCCGGTTTCCGGTGCCCAGATCACCAACAGCGTCCCCATGGGCTACCTGAAAGCGACCCTCGACCAGATCCCATTCACCGGGGCGACCGCGCGCCAGGCGGCGCAGCAGGAAGGGTTCAACCGGGCTATCGCGGCGCAGATGGGTGCCGACGCATCGAAAATCACGCCCTCGGTCATGGCCGCAACGAAGGCGCGCCTAGGAGACCAGTTCAACGCCATCGCCGCGCGCAGTCCGATCGCTGCCGACGAACCGCTTCTGAACGACCTCGCGGCCGTCGACGCTGGGGCCTCGGCGGAAATGCCCGAATCGTCACTGAAGCAGGTACGCAAGAACCTGGACGACGTGCTGAAAGCTGCGGAGGATGGAACGATCGGCGGCGAGCAGTACCAAGCGCTGACGCGCAAGGGAACTCCCCTTGATCGGGCGATGAACAGCGGCGACCCCAACGTCGCGCACTACGCCGGTCAGATCCGGGATGCCCTCGATTCGGCCATCGAGCGCAGCGCGAACGCCGACGACGTGAACCTGCTGCAGCAGACCCGCGCCCAGTACAAGGCCATGAAGACCATCGAGCCGCTGGTGGAGCGATCGGCTACGGGCGACATCTCGCCCACGGCGCTCCTCCAGCAGGTGCGACAGCACTACGGGAGCATGGCGTACAACGGCGGCGGCGATATGGGGGACCTGGCGCGCGTTGGATCGCGCTTCCTGCGCGAGCCACCCAACTCCGGCACCGCGCCGCGCAACATGTGGACCAACCTGCTGACGGGGGGCGCCGGCGTGGCGGGTGGTCTCGGGATTGCCGACCCGGCCGTGCTCGGCACCCTCGCGACGACAGCGGGGAAGGCTCTCCTCGGGATTCCGGCGCTTCGGGGCCTCTCCGCCGCGATCAACAGCGACGCATACCGGGATCTGCTCGTGAATCGCGCGCTCGACACCTACCCGGCGTGGCAGCGTGGAGTGATTGGCGCCCGGGATGCAATCGGGGCGGCGGCGGGGCGCTCCGCGATCCCGGCGGCTATCGCCGCGCGCGACAACCTGCGCAACCGCCTGGTCGGCCAGTGAGGAGCGAATGGGCCAACTCGCAACGCCAGTCCTGAGCCAGCGGGAGGTGGGCGAACTGATTGACATCGCGGCGGCGCAGGGCCTTTCCCTGCGGCAAGCCGCCGAACGGTTGGGGTACTGGGTGGAAAGCCTGCGCCAGCTGCGGGACGGCCCGACCACGACGCGGGAGGACGTGCTGCGCATCCTCTTCGAGGCGATCCGCCTTCGCCTCATGAGCAAGGATGTCGCCGTCGACGAGATGGAAGCCGTATTGAAAGGAGAGGCGCCCCTGCGCCCATACCTTGTGCGTCTTCTCGTCAACGGGGAGCGGTCTCGCGTCTGCATGATCGGCGCCATGATCGACGCAGCGGCCCACCAGCTGCAATCCTCGCGAGAGGAGGAAGATCCGGACGCCGACGCGCCGGAATCCACCATCCTGCAGCCGTTTCACGCATGAGCAAAAAGAAGCCGGTCGTCCCCGAAATCCTCGATCCAGTCCCGGACACCCCCCGTCGCGGCAGACGCCCAATCGACCTTTCCACGACGGCCGGGGTTCTGGAGGAGTTGAGCCGCGTTTACCGGGACGCCCGGCATGGGCGACTGGAAGTGAACCGGGCCGCGAAGCTGACCTACATCCTGAATTGCGCCCTCAAGGCCCACGAGCTGGTGACGATCGAGGCGCGCATCAACGCACTGGAGGATGCCCATGGCGCGAAGTCTTGACGTCCGTCTTTCCAAACTGGAGCAACGGGGCGCCCCGACGATTCCGCCCTATGCGGGGAGCATCACCGTCGAGGAAGGATGCGCTCCCGAAGAAACGGACCGGCGCATCCAGGAAGCCCGAGAGGCCGGGCGCCTTGGGCCCGGGCTGGTGGTGGTGAATGTGTTTGTCGCTCCTCGACGGGAGGCCTCTCATGGCACGCAGTCTTGACGCTCGCCTGACGCGGTTGGAAGCGTGCATTCTGGCGCCCGCGGTGCTTTCCTTCGTTGGCCGCGTCATCGTGAAGGAGGGCAACACCTCAGAGGAAACGGACCGACGCATCGAAGAGGCGCGGAAAGCCGCCGGTTTCGGCTCCGGTCCGCTGATTGCCCGGGTGATTGTCACGCCGGGGGAAACGCGGTTCGACGGTCAGGGGAATGCCCGGTGAGAGGAGGCGCCGCGCCTGTTCGCATACGTGCAGGACATCCTCGAACCGATCCCCTCCTGGATGCCTGGGCGCACATCGTCCGGCAACTCGAGCACGCCGCGGAGGTCGCGAAGAAGCTCCCAACCCAACCGACCGGCTCGGGCCGCGCCGGTCGCCGCAACTGGGGTCCGCCCAAGCCGCAGGACGACGCGGACGAGTGAAAGCGTTTCCATGTCTCACGCTGGGGCGTTTCTGTGTCTCATCGCCAGGTGAGCCAGTAACGGCCCCGTTGCAAATTCGGCAAACATGATTGCCCAGCGTTTCCGTACCCCACAATTCCCCGGGGCGGTGAAACGCGCAACCTGATCATCCAAGCGTTTCACCGCCCCATAGGAAAGTGGGGACCTAACGGCACCGTCGCGGCCATCGTGCACGCCTACTCGCCGGAAATTCGGGGCCTGGGGCTACCCGATCGGCAGGGATTGGCGGTCCGGGACACCTTGCGTATTCTTGCCCCCGTGGACCCCATCAATTCGGCTACGGAGAAGGGAATGCAACCCACCGAGGCCACCTCGGCGCAGCTGTTCGTGAACGACGACGGAACTGCGGCGACTTGGCTGGAAGCGATCCCGCTCGCGGTCCGCAAGCGCGCATTCGTTCGGCTCACCGCGCTGGGAGCGGCGGTGTCCGTTGCCGTCTGGCTTCTCCAATTCAAGGGCGGCTCCCTCTCGATCGGCAATGCCTGGGTGGGCGCCGTCGCGCTCGCCCTCGGGCTGCTCGCCGGATGGGGGAGCCTCCTGCAGGACAGCATTCGCCGGTTCACATTCGCGACCGTGTCCCACTCGCAGCCGGAACGCATGCGCCGCGCGCGCGGGTGGATTCTCGGGGGTCTCGTCGGCACCGCGCTGCTCGTGGGAATCGAGATCTACCAGGGGACACTTTCCGCGGACTGGTGGTTCGCGCTCACGACAGCCGCCCCGCTCTTCGTTGGAGCGCGCCTCTACCTCGTTCGGTCGGAGGTTGTGCCGACGCCGGCAGCAGCGCGCGCAATGGCGTACTTCGCTGCTCGAGCGGAGAACCAGGCGAAGGCCCAGGACAGCGCACTGGTGGAAAAGCTTTGGGAGCGGCGGTGGTTGCGGTACGCGCTGGCGCTCGGGTTCGTCGGCATTGCGTGCCGTATTGGGCGGCACGACGCGGTACTGGCCGCGGTCATCAGCCTCTACGCCGCCCTCCTGACGCTCGACCTGCTGGGGTGGTTGCTCGCGGCGTTCCTGGGCGGCGCGCTCTTCGGCGGCATCGTCCGCGGAATCGCGGCACTCCCCGCGGCGGTCGTCGTCATCCTGGGTGCGATGTTCCTGGCCAGCGTATTGCGGCGCGACGGGCGCTGAGCGGTCAGCCCGGGAGCCACCTCACCGGGCCGCTTCCGGGTGATTACGGTACGAACATCCAGTTTTTGCCAAGGCAGCCGCTCGTTCGATCCCGGGCAGCACGCAATTCCGGATTGGCCTGCACGCATTGCTGGCCGCGCACAAAGCATGCTTCCATTGCGTCTTTCGTTTTGGCTCCCTCCGCGCAGGTTGCCGTTTCCTTGCTGCATCCGTCATGGAGAGCATCAAGGTCCGAGCGCGCCTGCAAGGCGGCTGCCCGTAGGCCAGACGGATCGAGTTCGGGGCGCGCCAGCAGGTAAGCGTCGATGCTGCGTTTCACTTGCATGAGGGCACGCGCCTTCTTGGAGTTGGCGCCCTGCGCCAGCGCAATTTTCAGCGGCTGCGTGAAATCGTCGACCACCACTTTGCAGTACGCCGCGCGCATGTCGGTGTCGTTGGGTGGCTCCCAGCCCGCGCCCCGGCATAGGTGTGGAGACACCCCCAAGATGCCGACGCCGATTCCAATCGCGAGCGCGGACACCATATGAAAGATGGATGCCTTCCTGTGGATAACCAGGAGTTCCCGCGCCGATTTGTGGGGCGAATCGTGGGGCAAATTTGCTATCTCGTTGTTTTTATTGGCTTGCTGGCGGAGAGAGTGGGATTCGAACCCACGATAGGCTTTTGACCTATACACACTTTCCAGGCGTGCGCCTTCGACCGCTCGGCCATCTCTCCGGATTTCCCACGGGCGCAGGAAACACAGCGGAC
>JAEHJW020006822.1_pt1 | contig 12676 bp, 14 predicted proteins | sample 9271431 | NCBI WGS metagenome assembly JAEHJW02
TGAAAAACTCCGCAGGGACAGCGAGGGGATCGTTGCCGATCGCCGCCTCGACTTCGAGCGGGCCCGCACTGAGATCGGGCGCCGCCTGGCTTGCCTCCGCGACGCCGGAGAGGGTTGACGCGTTTCTCGACAGCCTGAGCGACGAGGCGCTGCTGGCGCTGCCCTGGATCTTCGAATTCTGGGCGCTGCCGCATCAGCTGCCGCCGCTGGGGCCCTGGCGGACCTGGCTCATCATGGGCGGGCGCGGCGCCGGCAAGACCCGGGCCGGGGCGGAATGGGTGCGCGCCCAGGTCGAGGGGGCGCGGCCCGAGGATCCGGGGCCGGCGCAGCGGGTGGCGCTGGTCGGCGAGACGATCGAGCAGGCGCGCGAGGTGATGGTGATGGGCGAGAGCGGCATCCTGGCCTGCTCGCCGCCCGACCGGCGGCCGGAGTGGGAGGCCTCGCGCAAGCGGCTGGTCTGGCCGAACGGGGCGGTGGCGCAGCTGTTTTCGGCGCATAAGCCGGAGAGCCTGCGCGGGCCGCAGTTCGATGCCGCCTGGGCCGACGAGATCGCCAAGTGGAAGCGCGGCCAGGAGGCCTGGGACATGCTGCAATTCGCGCTGCGGCTCGGCCCGCAGCCGCGCGCGGTGGTGACCACCACGCCGCGCAACGTGGCGGTGCTGAAGGCGATGCTGAAGAACCCCTCGACGGTGCAGACCCATGCGCCGACCGAGGCCAACCGGGCCTATCTGGCCGCGTCGTTCCTGCAGGAGGTGCGGGCGCGCTATGCCGGCCAGCGGCTTGGCCGGCAGGAGCTCGACGGCGTGCTGTTGGAGGATGTCGAGGGCGCGCTGTGGAGCCAGGCCATGCTGGAGGCGGCCTGGGTGCGCGCGGCGCCGAAGCTCGACCGGGTGGTGGTGGCGGTCGATCCGCCGGTGACCGGCGGCGGGCGTTCGGACGCCTGCGGCATCGTGGTGGCCGGCGTGATGATGAAGGGGCCGCCGCAGGATTGGGTCGCCTATGTGCTGGAGGATGCGAGCGTCGAGGGCGCCAGCCCGGCGCAATGGGCCCATGCCGCGGTGGCGGCGGTGGAGCGGCATGGCGCCGAGCGGCTGGTGGCCGAGGTGAACCAGGGCGGCGATCTGGTCGAGCGGGTGGTGCGCCAGGTCGATGCGATGGTGCCGTTCCGCGCGGTGCGGGCCAGCCGCGGCAAGGCGGCGCGGGCCGAGCCGGTGGCGGCGCTTTACGAGCAGGGCCGGGTGAAGCATCTCGGCGGGCTCGCCGCGCTGGAGGCGGAGATGGCGCGGATGACCGTCCGCGGCTATCTCGGCGCCGGCAGCCCGGACCGGGTGGATGCGCTGGTCTGGGCGCTGAGCGAGCTGATGATCGAGCCGGCGCGCGGGCAGGCGGCGCCGCGGCTCAGGGGGCTCTGAGCGGCGCCACGGCGCCGGGGGCGCTGCCCCCGGACCCCCGGGATATTTGCGGACAGAAAATGCGGGCCAGCCCCGGCGGGGGCGGTGCGGCCTTCGGACGGAAGCGCGGAGAGGAGCGGACGGATGGTGTTTGATTTCCTGCGGCGCAAGGCGGTGCCGCCGCCGGCGCGCAAGGCGACGGCGGTCGGGCCGGTGATCGCCTGGGCGGGGGCGACCGGCCGCGTCGGCTGGAGTCCGCGCGACACCGGCGGGCTGACCCGATCGGGGTTCATGGCCAATCCGGTCGGCTTCCGGGCGGTGCGGCTGATCGCCGAGGCGGCGGCGGCGCTGCCTCTGGTCTTTCAGGACGCCGAGCGGCGCTATGACCTGCATCCGGTGCAGGAGCTGTTGGCACGGCCCAACCCGGCGCAGGGGCGGGCCGAGTTGTTCGAGGCGCTCTACGGTCAGATCCTGCTGTCGGGCAGCGGCTATCTGGAGGCGGTGATGGGCTCCGGCCGGCTGCCGGGGGAGCTGTTCGTGCTGCGCTCGGACCGGATGACGGCGGTGCCGGGGGCGGACGGCTGGCCGGTGGCCTATGACTATGCGGTGGGGGGGCGGCGGCTGCGCTTCGACATGACCGCGGCCGCGCCGCCGATCTGCCAGATCCGCAGCTTTCACCCGCAGGACGACCATTACGGCTTCTCGCCGATGCAGGCGGCGGCGGTGGCGGTCGATGTCCACAACGCCGCCTCGGCCTGGTCGAAGGCGCTGTTGGACAATGCGGCGCGGCCCTCGGGGGCGATCGTCTATCGCGGCGCCGACGGCCAGGGCAGTCTCAGCCCCGAGCAATACGAACGGCTGGTGGCGGAGATGGAGAGCTACCACCAGGGCGCGCGCAACGCCGGGCGGCCGATGCTCTTGGAGGGCGGGCTCGACTGGAAGCCGATGGGTTTCTCGCCCTCCGACATGGAGTTCCAGGAGACCAAGCTGGCCGCGGCGCGCGAGATCGCCACCGCCTTCGGCGTGCCGCCAATGCTGATCGGCATTCCGGGCGATGCGACCTATGCCAATTACCAGGAGGCGAACCGGGCCTTCTACCGGCTGACCGTGCTGCCCTTGGCGACGCGGGTGACGGCGGGGGTGGCGCATTGGCTGTCGCTGTTCACCGGGGCCGCGGTGGAAATCAAGCCGGACCTCGACCAGGTGCCGGCGCTGGCCGCCGAGCGCGACCAGCAATGGGCGCGGGTGGGCACGGCGGGCTTTCTCAGCGATGCCGAGAAGCGCGCGCTGCTTGGCCTGCCGCCCTTGGCGGAGGCGCCGTGACCGCGCGGCGGGGCGGCGGCTCGCGCTTTCTCTACGACAGTTTCGACGCCACCGCGGCCCGGGTGGAGGCGAACGAACGGGTCGCCGAGGAACGCTGGGCCGGGCTGGAATTCCGGCTGAAGCAGATCGAGGGCACGCTGGAACGGGTCGAGCGGCGCATCTGGTTCGCCGTCTACGGCGTCGCCGCCTTCCTGCTGGCGCAGGGCGTCGAGCTGCTGCGGGGGGTCCTTCTCAAATGAGGAAACGGCAATGATCGGAACGGATTACGGGCTGGAGATGAAGTTCCAGCGGATCGAGCCGGGGTTGGTCGTCGCGGACGGCACGCGGGTCGAGGGCTATGCCTCGCTGTTCGGTCTGGCCGATCAGGGCGGCGATGTGGTGCAACCGGGCGCCTATCGCGCCTCGCTGGCCGCCCTGGCGGCGCGCGGCGGCCGGGTGAAGATGCTCTGGCAGCACGATCCGGCCCGGCCGATCGGGCTGTGGGAGGAGGTGCGCGAGGACGGTCGCGGGCTCTACGTCAAGGGCCGGCTGCTGACCGAGGTGGTGCAGGGCCGCGAGGCGGCCGCGCTGGTTGCGGCGGGGGCGATCGAGGGGCTGTCGATCGGCTATCGCACCAAGGCGGCGACACGGGATTCGAAAGGGCAGCGGCTTCTTTCGGAACTGGAGCTTTGGGAGGTCTCGTTGGTGACCTTCCCGATGCTTCCGGAGGCGAGGGTGGCGGCGAAGGGCGAAGGCCCGGAGGCGCTGCTGAGGGAGTTGGCGGCGACCATCGAGGACGCCCGCCGGGAACTGGCCGGGCGCTGAGCAGGCCGAACATCTCAGAAGGATCACGGGATGACCAAGAGCGAGACGAAGGCCGCGGGGCTGCCCGACGGCCGGACGCCGGCTGCCGAGGTGAAGACCGCGCTGGCCGGGTTTCTGGGCGAGTTCAAGCTGTTCCAGGACGACGTGAAGCAAACGATGAAGCAACAGGACGAGCGACTGACCATGCTGGACCGCAAGACCATCACCGCGGGCCGTCCGGCCCTGGCGCCGGCCGTCGAGATCGAGGCGCCGCATCAGAAGGCCTTTGCCGCCTATCTGCGCTGCGGCGACGACAGTGGGCTGCGCGGCCTGGTGCTCGAGGGCAAGGCGATGACCTCGGCGGTGGCGGCCGACGGCGGCTATCTGGTCAATCCGCAGATCGCCGAGACGATCCGCGACACGCTGGTGACCACCGCCTCGATCCGCGCCATCGCCAGCGTCGTGCAGGTCGAGGCCTCGAGCTACGATGTGGTGATCGATCATGGCGACGTGAGTTCGGGTTGGGCGACGGAGACCGATCCGGCGGCCGAGAGCGCGACCCCGAGCATCGAGCGGATCTCCATCCCGCTCAACGAGTTGTCGGCGATGCCGAAGGCGAGCCAGCGGCTGCTCGACGATGCCGCCTTCGATGTCGAGGCCTGGCTGGCCGGCCGCATCGCCGACAAGTTCGCCCGGGCCGAGGCGCAGGCTTTCGTGGCCGGCGACGGGGTGGACAAGCCGACCGGCTTCCTGGCCCATCCGGCGGTGGCGGTGGCGGAGGCCGGCTGGGCCTGGGGCACGCTCGGCTATGTGGCGACCGGGGCGGACGGCGATTTCGCCGCGGCGAGCGCCTCGGATGCGATCGTCGATCTGGTCTATGCGCTGGATGCCTCTTACCGCGCCAATGGCTGCTTCGTGATGAACTCGAAGACCGCCGGCGCGGTGCGGAAGATGAAGGATGCCGACGGCCGCTTCCTCTGGGCGGACAGTCTGGCCGCGGGCGAGCCCTCGCGGCTGATGGGCTATCCTGTGCTGGTGGCCGAGGACATGCCGGATATCGGCTCGGGCAGCTATGCGATCGCCTTCGGCGATTTCCGCGCCGGCTACACGATCGCCGAGCGGCCGGATCTGCGGGTGCTGCGCGATCCGTTCTCGGCCAAGCCCTATGTGCTGTTCTACGCCTCAAAGCGGGTCGGCGGCGACGTCTCCGACTTCGCGGCGATCAAGTTACTGAAGTTCGCGTTGAACTGAGGACGGCGGCCGGCCCCCCAGCGGGGGCCGGCCCGGCGCGGGGGTGAGGCAGGAGAAAGCCATGCGGCTGAGCGAACAGGCGACAGTGCCCGGGGCGGCGCTGCCGGTGGCGGCGTTCAAGGACCATCTGCGGCTCGGCACCGGTTTTGCCGACGATGGCCAGCAGGATGCGCTGGCCGAGGGCTATCTGCGGGCCGCCCTGGCGGCGATCGAGGGGCGGATCGGCAAGGCGCTGCTGCAGCGCGGCTTCCTCTTGGTGCTGCAGGACTGGCGCGACCCCGCCGAGCAGCCGCTGCCCGTGGCCCCGGTGGTGGAGGTCGGCTCGGTGGTGCTGGTCGACGCCACGGGCGGGCGGCAGTCGGTGGCGGCCACGCATTACCGGCTGGTGCCGGATCTGCAGCGGCCGCGGATCGGGGCGGTGGGGGTGCTGCTGCCCCCGGTGCCGAACGACGGCCATATCGAGATCGCCTTCGAGGCGGGCTTCGGACCGAACTGGTCCGACCTGCCGCCGGATCTGGCCCAGGCGGTGTTTCTGCTGGCGGCGCAGTTCTACGAAAGCCGGCATGAGGTTGGGCTGGGCGAGCCGGCGATGCCCTTCGGGGTGATGGCGCTGATCGAGCGCTGGCGCACCGTGCGGGTGCTCGGGGGTGGCCGATGAGGCCCCCCCGGCTGAACCGGCCGCTGGTGCTGGAGGAGGCGGTCCGCCACGCCGACGGACTGGGCGGATACGGCGGCGGCTGGGCGGCGCTGGGCACGCTTTGGGCCGAGGTCCTGGCGCTGGGCGGGCGGGACGTGGCTGCCGATCAACTGCTGGTCTCGACCACCCGCTACCGGATCACGGTGCGGGCGGCGGCGCCGGGCGCGCCGTCGCGGCCGCGGCCCGATCAGCGGTTCCGCGAGGGCGGGCGGCTGTTTCGCATCCTCGCCGTGGCCGAGCGCGACGCGGCGGGCCGCTATCTGACCTGCTATGCCGAAGAGGAGGTCGCGACATGAGCTATGCGATGGCGGAGGCGCTGCAGGCAGCGATCTTCGCCCGGCTTGCCGGCGACGCGGCGCTGTCGGCGCTTGTCGGCGGAGCGATCTACGACGCGGCGCCGCCCGGCGCGGGCAGCGGAACCTTCGTGCTGATCGGGCCGGAAGAGGTGCGCGACGCCGCCGACAAGACCGCCGACGGGGCGGAGCATCGGTTGCTGATCTCCGTCGTTTCCGATGCCGCCGGCTTCCAGTTGGCGAAGGCGGTGGCGGTGGCGGTGTCGGACGCGCTGGCCGGCCCGGTGCCGAGCCTGAGCCGCGGCCGGCTGGTCTCCCTGGCCTTCGTGAAAGGCGCGGCCAAGCGCACCGAAGCCGGAACGGCGCGCCGGATCGACCTGACCTTTCGCGCGCGGGTCGAGGCATAGGTTTCACTTTTGCAGCATTCGCGCCGAAAGCTTGGCGCTTTTGCCCGGCAATAATATCCATTAACGGAGAATTCCCATGGGAGCCCAGAGCGGCAAGGACCTCCTGATCAAGCTCGACATGACCGGCGACGGCAGCTTCGAGACCCTGGCGGGGCTGCGGGCCTCGCGGATCACCTTCAACGCCGAGACCATCGAGGTGACGAGCCTCGACAGCGGCGGCTGGCGCGAATTGTTGGCCGGGGCGGGGATGCGCTCGGCGGCGATCGCCGGCTCCGGCGTGTTCAAGGACGAGGCCACCGACGAGCGCGCGCGGGCGATCTTCTTCGCGGCCGACACGCCGCAGTTTCAGGTCATCATTCCGGCCTTCGGCACGGTGCAGGGGGCCTTTCAGATCACCTCGCTGGAATATGCCGGCAATTACGACGGCGAAGCGACCTATGCGCTGGCCTTCGCTTCGGCCGGGGCGCTGAGCTTCACGGCGGCGATCTGATGGCCAACCCCTGGGCGGGCGAGGTGGCGGTCACGCTCGACGGTCGGCGGCACCTGTGCAAGCTGACGCTCGGCGCCTTGGCCGAGTTGGAGGCGGAACTGGCGACCGGCACTTTGGTCGAGCTGGTGGCGCGGTTCGAGGGCCAGAGCTTCTCGGTGCGCGATGTGCTGGCGCTGCTGGTGGCGGGGCTGCGGGGTGGCGGCTGGCAGGGCACCGCCGCCGATCTGCGCACCGCCGAGATCGCCGGTGGCCCGGTCGAGGCGGCGCGGGTGGCGGCCGAACTGCTGGCACGCGCCTTCGCGCTGCCGGCGACCGGACCGGGCGGGCGGTGATGCGTTTCGACTGGGCGGCGCTGATGCGGGCCGGGATGCGGGGGGCGGGGCTGAGCCCCGAGGCCTTCTGGCGGCTGACGCCGGTCGAGCTGCTGATCTTGCTCGGCCTCGAGATCGGCGCGGCGCCGCTGACCCGGACCCGGCTGCGCGAATTGTCCGCGCTTTATCCGGACCGGCCCGGGGTAGCGGCGGCGGGCCGGGATCCGTGCGCCCGTGAGACCTAGGGGAGTTTTCGCAGATGACGATGGACGGCACGGCGCTCGGCGATCAGATCGCGGCCCTGGAACAAAGCTTCGGCGCCTCGAGCGCGATGGCGGTGGCCTTCGACGGCGAGTTGGCGCGGATGCGCGAGGGGATGGTGGCGACCGGGCGCGAGGTGGCGAGCCTGACGAGTGGGTTGGGCGGCGATCTGCGCCGGGCGTTCGACGGGCTGGTTTTCGGCGGCGCCAGCCTGAGCGATGCGCTGCAGGGGCTGGCGAAATCGATGTCGAATACCGTCTATGCGGTGGCGCTGAAGCCGGTGCAGACCGCGCTCGGCGGGGCGCTGGCCAATGGGATGGAGGCGCTTTGGGGCGCGGCGGCGCCCTTCGCGTCGGGCGCCGCCTTCTCGGCCGGGCGGGTGACGGCCTTTGCGACCGGCGGCGTCGTCCAGGGGCCGACGCATTTCCCGATGCGGGGCGGCAGCGGGCTGATGGGCGAGGCCGGGCCGGAAGCGATCCTGCCGCTGGCCCGTGGGCCGGACGGCCGCCTGGGCGTGCAACTGCAGGGCCAAGCGCGGCCGGTTCAGGTGGTGATGAACATCACGACGCCCGACGTGCAGGGTTTCCGCCGCAGTCAGGGCCAGGTCGCGCAGGCGGTGAACCGGATGCTGGCCCAGGGCCAGCGCAATGCATGAGGCGGCGATGGGGTTTCACGAGGTCAGATTTCCGGTGACGATCGGCTTTGGCTCGACCGGCGGGCCGCAGCGGCGCACCGATATCGTCACGCTGGCGAACGGCTACGAGGAGCGAAACACGCCCTGGTCGCAGTCGCGGCATCACTACGACGCCGGGATGGGGCTGCGCAGCCTGGACGATGTGCAGGCGCTGATCGCGTTCTTCGAGGCGCGGGCCGGACAGCTCTACGGATTTCGCTGGAAGGATTGGGCGGATTACAAGTCCTGCCGACCCTCGGACGCGCCGGGCCCGTTCGATCAGGAGATCGGCCTGGGCGACGGCGCGACGCGGGCGTTCCAGCTGACCAAGATCTATCAGTCGGGCGAGGCGCGCTATCGGCGGGTGATCGCGAAGCCGGTCGCGGGCAGCGTGCTGGCGGCGGTGGCGGGCGTGCCGCTGCGCGAGACGGTCGGCTATGAGGTCGACACCGCGACCGGCATCGTCACCTTCGCCGACCCGCCGGATTTCGGCGTGCCGGTGACGGCGGGCTTCGCCTTCGACGTGCCGGTGCGGTTCGACACCGACCGGATCCAGATTTCAATGTCGAGCTTCCAGGCAGGCGACGTGCCGAGCGTGCCGGTGGTGGAGCTTCGGCTATGACCGCCCAGGCGCTTTACGACCACCTGGCGCTGGGGGCGACGACGGTGGCGCGGGCCTGGGCGGTGACGCGCGCCGACGGGCGGGTGTTCGGCTTCACCGACCACGACCGCGACCTGGCCTTCGACGGGGTGAGCTTCAAGGCAAGCTCGGGCCTGTCGGCTTCGGCGCTGCTGCAAACGACGGGACTCGCGATCGACAATGCCGAGGCGGTCGGAATGCTGTCGGATGCCGCGGTGACCGAGGAGGACATCCTGGCCGGGCGGTTCGACGGTGCGACGTTTGAGATCTGGCTGGTGAACTGGGCGGACGTCGCGGCCCGCGCCTTGCAGTTCCGTGGCAGCCTGGGGCAGCTCACCCGTGGCGGCGGGGCCTTCCATGCCGAGTTGCGCGGACTGACCGAGGCGCTCAACGCGCCGCAGGGGTTGGTCTATCAGGCGGGTTGCGGCGCGGTTCTCGGCGATGGCCGCTGCCGGTTCGACCTCGGCCAGCCGGGCTATGCAGCGGAAGTGGCGGTCGAGGTGGTGGAGAACGACCGGCTTTTTCGTTTCGCGGAATTCGCTGGCTATGACGACCGCTGGTTCGAGCGGGGCCGGTTCGCGGTGCTGTCGGGGGCGGCGGCGGGGATCGTGGCGGTGGTGAAGAATGACCGGCTGAGCGATGCCGGCCGGGTGGTGGAACTCTGGGAAAGCCTGGTCGCGCCGGTCGCGGCGGGCGATCGGGTGCGGATCGAGGCGGGCTGCGACAAGCGTGCCGAGACCTGCCGTTTGAAGTTCCACAATTTCCTGAACTTCCGGGGCTTTCCCCACATCCCGGGGGAGGATTTTCTGGCCTCCTACCCGGTGCAGACGGGGGTGAACGACGGCGGGGCGCTGTCGTGAGCCTGGCCGAGCAAGCGGTGCAGGCGGCGCGCAGCTGGATCGGGACGCCTTATCAGCACCAGGCGAGCGCGAAAGCCGCGGGGACCGACTGCCTGGGGTTGCTCCGCGGGGTCTGGCGCGAGCTTTACGGCGCCGAGCCCGAGCCGGTCCCGGCCTATACGCCGGATTGGGCCGAGCCGGAGGGGCGCGAACTGCTTTGGGCGGCGGCGCGGCGCTGGCTGGTCGAGGTCGGCCCCGGCCTCCCGGTGCCGGGGGACGTGCTGCTGTTTCGGATGCGGGCGGGATCGCCAAGCATCTGGGTCTTGCGGCGAGCGGGGGGGCGGCGCCGAGCTTCATTCATGCCTATGCCGGGCATGCGGTGGTCGAAAGCCCGCTGACCGTGCCCTGGGCGCGACGGATCGTGGCGCGGTTTCAGTTTCCGGAAAGGGGCGCCTGATGGCGACGATTGTGCTTTCGGCGGTGGGCGCCGCGGTCGGCTCCGGCTTCGGCGGCGCGGTTCTTGGATTGTCGGGCGCGGTCATCGGCCGGGCGGTCGGCGCGACCATCGGCCGCGTGATCGACCAGCGGCTGTTCCAGCAGAAGGTCCTCGGCGGCGGCTCTTCGGCGGTCGAGACCGGCAAGGTGCAACGCTTCGCGCTGACAGGGGCCTCGGAAGGGGCGCCGATCGCGCGGGTCTGGGGAAGGGTTCGGATCGGCGGGCAGGTGATCTGGGCGACGCGGTTTCTGGAGCATACCCAGACGACGACCACGACCTCGACCGCCAGCGCGGGCGGCGGCAAGGGCGCGGGCGGGCGGACGCTGACCGACACCCGAACCGTGACTGCCTATTCCTACACCGTCAGCCTGGCGATCGCGCTGTGCGAGGGGGAGATCACCCGGGTCGGGCGGGTCTGGGCGGACGGCATCGAGATCGCGCGGGATTCGCTGAATTTGCGCGTCTATGCCGGATCCGAGGATCAGCAGCCCGACCCGAAGATCGCGGCGGTCTTGGGGGCGGAGAACGCGCCGGCCTATCGTGGTATCGCCTATGTGGTGATCGAGGATCTGCAACTCGGCCCATATGGCAACCGCGTGCCGCAGTTCTCTTTCGAGGTGCTGCGCCCGGCGCAGGGGACCTTCGCCCAGTCCTTGCCCGATCTGGTACATGGGGTGAAGGGCGTGGCGATGATCCCGGGGACTGGGGAATACGAACTGGCCACCACCCCGGTGCATCTGAGCGACGGCCCGGGCGTGAACACTTCGGTGAACGTCAACACGCCGTCCGGCAAGACCGATTTCGCGACGACGCTGGAGGTTCTGTCCGAGGAGCTGCCGGCCTGCGGTTCGGTCTCGTTGGTGCTTTGCTGGTTCGGCAGCGACCTGCGCTGCGGCGCGTGCGCGGTTCGGCCGAAAGTCGAGCACGCGGGGGCAGACGGGGTGCCTATGCCCTGGCGATCCGGCGGGATCGGACGATCCGAGGCCGAGGTGGTGCCGCAGCTCGACGGCCGGCCGGTCTACGGCGGCACGCCGGCCGACCAATCGGTGGTGGAGGCGATCCAGGCGCTGAAGGCGGCGGGCAAGGAGGTCATGTTCTATCCCTTCCTGCTGATGGACCAGCTGGCCGGCAACGGTTTGCCGGATCCCTGGAGCGGCGGCCTCGGCCAGCCGGCGCTGCCCTGGCGGGGGCGGATCACCGTGAGCCTGGCGCCCGGACTTTCCGGTTCGCCGGACCGGACGGCGGCGGCCGCAGCCGAGGTGGCGGCCTTCTTCGGGACCGCGCGGCCTTCGGACTTCACGGTGACGGATGGCGGCGTGCAGTACGCCGGCCCCGCGGAATGGAGCTATCGCCGCTTCATCTTGCACTGCGCACATCTGGCGGCGCTGGCCGGCGGCGTCGATGCCTTCTGCGTCGGATCCGAGTTTGCCGGGCTGACCCGCGTGCGGGGGGCGGGTGACGATTTTCCGGCGGTGGCGCAGCTTCGGGCGTTGGCCGCGGATGTTCGCGCCATTCTGGGCGCAGGGGTGCAGATCTCCTATGCCGCGGACTGGACAGAATACGGCAGCTATCAGAGCCAGGAGGGCGGGCTCTACTTCCCGCTCGATCCGTTCTGGGCCGATGCAAACTGCGACTTTGTTGGCATCGACAACTACATGGCGCTGTCGGATTGGCGGGACGATCCCGACCAGGCGGATGCGGCCTGGGGCTCGATCTACAATCTCGACTATCTGATGGCCAATGTGCAGGGCGGAAAGGACTACGACTGGTACTATGCCTCGCCCGAAGCGGCGGGGCTGCAGAAGCGGACCAAGATCACGGATGGCACCTACGGCGAGCCCTGGGTCTACCGCGTGAAGGATTTGACCAATTGGTGGGGCCAGGCGCATTTCCAGCGCCCGGGCGGGCTACGCGACAGCGCGCCAACGGCCTGGGTGCCGCAGTCCAAGCCGATCCGGTTCACCGAATACGGTTGTCCCGCGATCGACAAGGGCACCAACGAGCCGAACAAGTTCGTCGACGCGAAATCGTCTGAGTCGTCTTTGCCCCATTATTCCAGCGGGTTGCGAGACGACCTGATACAATTGCAATACCTTCGGGCGCTGATCGGCTATTGGGGCGATCCGGCGCATAACCCGATCTCGCCGCTTTATGGCGGTGCGATGGTCGATATGGATCATGCCCATGTCTGGGCCTGGGATGCGCGGCCCTACCCCTATTTCCCGAATGCGGTCGGCCTGTGGGCGGACGGCGCGAACTACCAGACCGGGCATTGGCTGACCGGCCGCAATGCCAACCAGCCGCTAGCCAATGTGGTCGCCGAGATTTGCGAACGCTCGGGGGTGACGGCGGTCGATCCCACGCCGCTCTATGGCTTGTTGCGCGGCTATTCGCTGGAGCAAACCGGATCGGCGCGCTCTTCGCTGCAGCCGCTTCTGCTGGGTTTTGCATTCGACCTGGCCGAGCGCGACGGGCGGATCCGGTTCTTCATGCGGGGCTTGCCGGACAAAGCCGCGATCGCCGAAGCGGAGGTGGTCGAAGCCAGCGGGTCGGGTGGGGCGATCCAGACCGTCAGGGCGGCCGGGGCAGAGACCTCGGGTTGCGTGCGTCTCAACTTTGTCGAGGCGGATGGCGAATATCAGGCGCGGGCGACCGAAGCGATCTTTCCCGATGAGGCGGTGCATTCGGTCGCGCAGACCGATCTGCCGATCGTCTTCACCCAGGCCGAAGGGCGTGCCGTTGCCGAACGATGGCTCGCCGAGGCGCGGGTGGCGCGCGATACGGTGAAGTTCGCGCTGCCGCCGTCGAAGGCAGATCGGAA
>JAEHJW020001090.1_pt1 | contig 12670 bp, 11 predicted proteins | sample 9271431 | NCBI WGS metagenome assembly JAEHJW02
TTCAATTTCGACCAACTGCTTTTTGGCATTCTTGGACACACCCTTTGACCGTTTGCGTTCGTCAAACAAGGTCCCCATGATGGACCGCAAAAATGAATCCTTGTTGTTGCCGTACATCGTGCCGTTCATGGCGATGCAAACACCGTTGTCCACACAGAACTGATGCAACACATTCGGAATGGTTTGGTCATCGCTCAGATACTCTTCAACTAATCGCTTACCGAACACCGATTCAATGGTTTTGTCGGTAGTGGATAGCTGGTTGACGATGGTGTCAACGCCCAGATTCCATTGCCGAATGATGCTGGGGTACAGTGACGTGTAGTCAAAGCCGATCATCCAGCCATGCAACCCCATCTTCGGATCCTTGACGTAGGCGCCTTCAAACTTCCCAGTTGGGGTGCCTGTTGAGCTATCCTCCGACCAATCCGTGCTCTTGGTCATCGGGATAATAACACCCTTCTTCATCAGATGGTCATAGATCAACGCATCCCACACCTTAACAGGTGAAAAGGTGTCGTTGTAGTTGACACCTGCAAGATAGGCCACATCGGCGACGAGATCGAACAACCGAAGCTTCTTGTCCAACCGTTCAACAATCAGCACATCCTTGATGTTGTAGTCCAGATATCGCTGCGGGTTTTTCTCGTACAACTCGTCAAGTGTGGCTGCCTCAGCATGCCAGTCAACCTTACGATCGCCGAGTTCAACAAAGGCAATGTTGTCGAGCTTGTAGGAATCACGCATCTTGAGCGTATGCTTGATGTACAGCTGCAGGTAGTCAAGATGGGAGATGCCGAAGAACTCAACCTCCTCCTGCTCCTTTCCATACCGATTCGTAAACTTCTTCCAGTTGATCATCCCCCAAGGGCTGAGCCTTTTGGCATTGGATTCACCAAGCAACAACTCGGCTCGTGCATAAATGTATGGGAAGTCAAACCCATCCGAATTCCAACCCGAGCAGATGTCGGGCGTGCTGTTTCGCCAGAACCAGAGGAACTGCGACAGCAGGTTGTTTTCGTCTGTGGCGGAGTGCAACACCACTCGCTCCAGCTCCTCGGCAGTCAGATCCTTTGAGTCTTCCTTTGACCAACCCCCGCAATAGAATGCATGAATCTCCTGTGTATATGAATCGATCAGGCTGATTGCCCGAATGGGAACCACCGGGTTGTTCCAATCCGGAAAATCACCCTTGTCAGAGGTTTCGATGTCAACAATGAACTTCCGGATGTTGTTCTTTTGCATCTCCGTTCGTTGCGGAAACATCTGCTGAATGTATTGGACAGGCAAATTCTCCATTCCAAAGATCAGGCCGGAGTTTGCTGAGCGCTGAATCTTCGTGATCTCCCGAAAATCCTCAATTGAGTCGGTTTCGACCTGCTTTAGGTTGTGATACCCACGCAAATCGGTGATGTCAGACTTCTCCGGTTGCGGAACCCAGAAGCGCGGCCTGTAATCATCGCTGGAGATCTTTTCCAGCACATCGTCACGCCCATTTCGGTAACGCAGAAACAGGCTGTTGCCTCTTGATTGCAAATTCGTGTAGGTGCTTGTCATTGCGTGTACCGTTCAACGATCATCTCTTTCAGTCGCTGCGTCGCCTCCGCAACGGTGTCGTTTTGCAAAATAGGCAGCGGATAGGTGATACCATTCTCCGAGATGTGGCCTGTTGACTTGGTGGTGATGAAACTTTCGCGCTTCACTTCAACCACCATCCCAGTCTGCTCCAACACGAACTCCACCTCGTTGTCGAATCGGCAATCGGTGATGAAAACGATCGTGTTTTCGTGTGTGTTCAATTTCAGTTGGGTTTCCAGTTGCCTGGCTAGCACCTTCACCCAGAAGTTAGCCCCAAACACGTGACGCATCGACTCGGTTCCAAACATTTGGGCAATTTGTCTGGGTGTTAGACCCCAGTATTCGACTTCCGTTTCTTTCAACTTTGGATCGTTGAAGCAATACAGCGGGATGTCAAACACCCGTGACGCCGCTTCTTTCAGCCGAGTTGCAAATGCAAATGTCTTTGGGTTCGGGTAATAGGCTTCCCCGTTGATTGCAACACCCTCATCCAAAAAAGTCTGGATGAAGTTCTTCGCAACCGTGTCTTTCCCAACTCCGGCTTTTCCAGCCAGCCCAACGATGATGTGGTTCATGTTGAATGCGCTCCTCACTAGCAACCCATAATGATACCGTACAACACCCCAAAACGAAAGGATTATTTCCGCCCGATCGTGTGCTTTGATACCAGAACCCAGTCATCCTTTTCGTCATACTTCAGCACTCTCGTGTTGGAAATGACGGTACCGACTGGCAAATCCTCATAGTCATGACTGATCAGCTCACACAGACCCCAGTCAACCAGCAGCTTGCAAATCAGATTGCGTCGCTGCAAATCCTCATCCGTCAGGGTTGCTTCCTTGTAGTCCAGCAGAAACAACTCCTTGAAATGCAGGATGAAGTATCTCCCCTGCTTGTGTAGGATGTGGCAGGACTGGTACAATTCTCGTTTTCGTTCATTTGCAATACCGATTCTTGACAAGGTCTCGCGTATTTTCGAGAAGTTTTCGGGGTTTGAAAACTCAACTTCCAAGAATGCATCGAATGTTTTTGGCAATGTCATATCCTGAATCTCCATATTCGGCGAACAATACAGCAACAACCCCGATCCATCAGGTTTGTTTTGCGGATTTTCCGACTTTGCCTCCCCTGCTTGTCAATTTTCGCAAATCTGCTAGATCTTCAGCTGAAAGCAAATCATACACCTCTAACGCTTTAGATTGACTGATGTTGAGATGCCCAACCAGCAAGCCAATATCATCCGCCAACGTCGGCTTTTCGGTTTTGGAGTAGCGTTTTCTTGGTGTCAATGTTTTCAGCAGATAGTCGTAGTGCCATTTGGGCTTCATTCGCCGACAATTCAACTCGTTGACGATCAGAATGCAATCCGGATGATAGCTGAGCATCAGATTCACGACGAACGTGCTGTATGCACTTTCGGCCTGCTGCGGATCGGTTTCCCACAGGTTCTTCTTCTCGTAGGAAACATCCTTGAGCAGGTCAAACAGCCCAATTTTCGTTGGCTCGGTCGGTGCTGGGGACTTTTTCATTGCTGCATCCCCATCAGTTCTTGAAGTGAATGGTTGCCATCAATTGGGTGAGGCAGGCGGCGATGTTGATTTTCGCATTCAGGGCCGACAATGCCTTTGTCTGATACTCATCCAGCACCAGAATCAACTCCGGAACGGACTCCGGCATGAGGACATCCGGAAGCTGTGAGTACAACTTCTCAAACAGGCTAGCCACCTCAATTTCCGGATTCATGTCAACCCAGGAGCGCATTTCACGGAAGTTCTTGCTTTTCAGGAAGGTGATGATCTCGGAGATGGCCTCATCCCCAGTCATTTTCAGGATGCCAGAATCGATCTCACCGCAAGTTGCATACCGTTGCAGTTCGTTGAGAATGCGCCGGAAATCGGGAAACATCGACTGAATGTAGGTTGCTAGGGCACGCTGGTCCACCTTGACGTTGTTCTCGTTGAGGATCGCCAGCGCCCGCTTGAAGAAGGCTGCCATCATGGCCTGCTTTTCTTCCTTGCTGAACGAGAAGTCAATGACGGTGCAGCGGGAATGCAATGGATTGATGATTCGGGATTTGTTGTTGCAGGTGAAGATGAATCGACAATTCTGCCAGTATTCCTCCATCAGCCCACGCAGCGCGGGTTGGGTTGACGAGGCATTCAGGTAGTCCGCCTCGTCAATGCACATGATTTTGTGCTTCGACTCGGACATGACCGACATGGTGGCTGCAAATGACTTCACCTTGGTGCGCAGAACGTCAATGCCACTTTCTTCTGACCCGTTGATCATGTAGAAGTCGCAATTCAGTTCGTTGGCCAGCACTCGTGCAATCGTTGTCTTGCCTGCTCCGGCATTGCCAGCAAGCAGCAGGTTCGGAATCTCACCCTCCTTCACCATCGCCTCAAACTGGTTCTTCAGGCGACTTGGTAGGATGATCTCGGACATTTTCCGAGGACGGTAGTTTTCGATCCACAACTTCTTCTCGGGACTTGCCATGATGTATGCTCCACATTCACAAAGAAATGGGCTCCACCGACAGTAGTGGCGGAGCCCAGGAGACAACGCTTCTCAGCGGTCGTTGTAGCGACCCTGATCGGTCACTCAGGTGGTCGGAACCGCCGATGGTGCGAGACCAACCGCATACTGAACCCCGAAATCCTCGTTTCGGAACGTCGCAATTCCCTTGAACGAGACGGCAACATGGTAGTCCAGTTCCAGGAACTTCATGTTCTCAAGGCGGAAGTGCACCGTGAACTCCTCACCGCTCTCCAACGGCGACTTTTCGAGCACAACCACGTCAAAGTGATTTGACGACGAATTGCTGGCATCCAACGCTCGGAAAACAAGGCGGTTCTTTGAATCTGCCAGCAGGGCGATGTTCGGCAGCGACAGGGCACGCGCTCCCTCCATCACGCGGCTCAGGTACTCCCAACCCAGATCGAACTCAAAATCCGGATTCTTCAGACCGACACGCTTCTCCGGATGAACGATCACACTCGGGTCCGCAAACATGTACGTCAATGACGAATTGCCGCCATTCAGAACCACACCGTTGTCGATGAAGTCGAAGCTCAGCTGCAGCCCATCAAACAACGTCAGCGAGTTGAGAAACTCGGTCAGGTTGTAGATCGCCATCTGAACCGGAATGACATCATCCGTTTTTGCCTCGACAAACACATTCTTCTGCGGTGTCATCGTCACCAGATCACTGCCTGGCTTGATGACCACACCCTCGTTGTACTTCGCGAAATTCTTCAGGATCTGAATCGTTTTGCTGGAGAACGAAAACCCGCGAGGCTTCTCGGAAACACTCTTTGTTGCTTGCTTTGCCATGACTAACACTCCTCTTCACTTAGGGAAATTACAAGTTGAACCCCAATCATACGCCCCTTCGCGTCGAAACGAAATGGAGCGAGTGTGCTACAGCATCTTCCAAAACTCACGGAAGGCGGTTTGGATTGACTCCGGGAATCGGGTGATCGCCAAGTCAACTGCGACCCGTTCGTACTCACCTTCCTCGGTTTCCTTGTCATACACCTCCGAAATCAGCAAGAAGGTCTTCATGCAAGACTTCAGGCGGCGCAGTGAAACGGTTTCGCTGATCTGACCTGAGGCTTCTGCCTTTTGAATTCGGGCACCCCAGGCTGCCAACTTGCGTGCAAATTGTTCCATCGCTGCTTCGAACGGTGAATTTCGTCGCAGCTGATTCATTCCGAATGCGCACAGAATCTCAAACTGGTCTGCTTCACTAGGGTATTTGAAATCGAACCAAGCATCAAAGCGATCCAGCATGGCTTCATTCTGGGTTTGGGCGCCAACAAACTTCACGGCGGAGCTTCTGGACGAAATAGAACCCTTGGTGTTTGCGGTTGCGACGATCTTGAACCCCAGTGCCGGAACGACCACCTCCTGCGTTTGCTTGTTGATGTAGGGTGACCCCTCAAGAATCGACTGCAGAGCCAGGATCTTGCTGGATGCCAGATCAATTTCATCCAGCAACAGAACACCGCCAGCCTTCATTGCCTCGATCACCAAACTATCCTTCCAGACGGTTGCGCCATTTTCCAGCACCCAACCACCGATGAGATCTCGTTCGGTTGTTTCGGCCGTCAGATTGACACGGAACAGTGGAGTAGAATGCTCGGCACAGATTTGCAAAACGGTTTCGGTTTTGCCTGTTCCAGACGGCCCGGACAAATACAGCGTGCAAAACTCTCTGCTACCCAAAAACGTCTTTATCAGATGAAAGTGCGGACCCGGAACAAAACCTACTCGCCTGGCTGGAATGTAATTCTTCGTTTCAATCATGACCAATCTCCAATGAACTCTCTAATTAGTGATTTTGTAACGTTGTTGGTTGAAGCCAGATACTGAAAAACAGCCAACGGATCCTTAGCCCCGGAATCCTTCAACCCCTTGTAGATTGCAGCAAACGACTTGCAGCTGATCGTCAGTGAGTTTTCCGAGTTGCTTTGGGTTGAAATCCCATTCTGCGTGAACTGCGCGAAGGCCTCGTAGTTCTTGAATGGGTCAGGTGGTATTGCATTTGGGATGATCGTGACAAACTTGATCTCGACACCCGCCAATGCAAAATCCGCATGAATGAGATCAATGAGAGACTCTCGTGTTTCGTCATAGATCCGAAGCGAATTGCCACCCGAAAACACCGACATCTCCTCGAACGAACAATTTGGAGTTGAGTGAACTATCTCGGTTCCCGCAGCTGCTGAATAAGTTGCTTCGCCGCTCTTTGTATCTGATATGAGAAAAATTGCAATCTTCTCAAGGGGTTTAGCTTGACGACAGTATAGCTCTTCACAGGCCACCTCCGACATTAGAATTGCGTTGTTCATAGGCGTGCGGCCGAATGCAAATTCAGTCACCAGTTGCCCGTTTGATTTGGTCATGGTCATCAGAAACAGCAATCTTTCCATCTTGCTCCGTTCAGTTGGCCCCATTGTTTCGTTAAACAGCTCATAAAACTTCATGCCAGGTGGCGGGATGATGGTCAAATTCTCACTTGCATGATGCTTCACCAGTGCAAAATACTCGGCTGGTGTCACCTTGTCATGATTCGTCAACCATTCGGGAAGTTCGTAATTGTTAGTGACGGCCCGACCGACCTCACAGAAAGCGAAGATGGAGTGTGGGATGTCAGCCATCACACAAAATCGTTCCAGCATCAGAATTTGCTTGGTTGTCTCCTCAAACACATCTCCAGAGAACATCGAGGTGCTGAAGTCAACCAGAAACACAATTCCGTGATTGCGACCATCACGTCGTTGCTCCTGGATGGAAAACAGATGCTGCTCGGGTGGAAGCCCATAGAATGCCAGGCGGTTGGAGTTCAGGTAACCATCACACTCCGTGAAGCGCACATCTGCTTCCTGTAGTGCAGATTTGTGGCACTCGAATTCGGAATACAACTCCGTCGCCTGTTCGTCAATGAACCGGGAATACTCCAGGAAATCAGCATCGGATACATGCCGTTGCAGCCCCTCGTTGACAAATGCCGTGTTGTTGAGCTTCAGACATTCATTGGGTGTGAAATGAATGGCTTGCCAGAAGTTTCGTTGCACACTAGATGAAAACTGCTTGGTGAGCTTTGGAGTCTTCTTCAGCAGCCCCTGTTTGGCAGCCTCCAACGCTTCACGTTGCGACTCCTCAACGAACTTTCGGTATTCCTCCTCAAGCTCACCTGCATTCTCGAGATCCATCGGACCAGAATTCTTTGATGGCGCACCCGAAGGCTGCTGTTCGGCTTCTGCCTGCTTGCGCCTCTTTGCAATCTCGTCACGGTAGTACGATGTGAGCTTCTCACACACCGACAAAAAGGTGTCAGCGGTGACGGTATCGCAAGCAACCGCCAGCTGAGCTAGTGACCCATCAGCATCCTCCTGCAACAAGGCTTGTAGCTGTGAATCATCGTGCTTTTTGTCGTGCAACCAGTAAGATTGGAAGAAATTGTGCTGTTTGTTGAATTCATGCTTGTACGAGTTGTAGAATTCATTGAGTGTTTCAATGATCCCCGATGAGGCATACATTCGACGGATAAGGCGTTCTGAAAAGATCTGATTGAGCCAGACATACACGAAGCGTGGGATCTTCAGGCGCTCGGCCTGCTGCCATTTCTCCGGCGTTGAGTGAAGAAAGTTGCAGACGGCCGAAAAGATGTAGCCCCGCTGCGTTGAGCTTTGCAGCGAAGCCGCAACCAGCGGAATTTCGAGCTTGTGGATCGACGGATCGAAGTTCCAGACTGTTGCAGTCGGCGAAAAGGTGATTTTCGGGTTGACTTGTTCCGTCGGCGACAACAGCTGTGAGTAGATTTGCAACGCCTCAATGGGTGAGTTGGTTTTCATGACAGCGATGTTTCCGGATTGGTGTTCTCAAAGTAGGCTTTCAAGTGCGTGAAGTTGTTGAGCTTCTCATACTCGTAGATCCGGTTGACATGCGACGTGATCTTTTCGGGGGTATGACTGATAATCACGAAGCATTGCTTTTCGTTGTTTGACTTCAGGATCTTCATGAAGCAATCAAATCCATCTGCGTCAAGTGACGAGTCACCAATTTCGTCAAAAATCAACAGGTTGGTGGATGACGAGTTTCGCTTTCTGGAGATTTCCCGGAAGGTGAACAGCACCGCCAAATCAATCCGCAGCTTTTCGCCCTCGCTGAAGTTGTCATAGCTGAATTCGGTTCGATGGCGTGATTTGATGATCTCGTTGAACATCTCGTCAAACACAAAGTGGACATCCGAATTCATCGCCTTCAGATACAGGTTGATTTGGGAGTTGATGAATGGCAGGTAGGTTTCAATGATCTTCTGCCGTATTCCGCTATCCTTCACCATCTCCAACACGGATGACAAAATGCGACCATCGAACAACAGCTGGTGCTGGCGATCCTTGACCTCTCTCAATTGGCTCGTCAGCTCCTCAATCTTTCGGTTCAGGTTCTCCCGATTTTTGTCAAGCTCGTCCTTGTGGTCGCTGAGCTTTGAACCCACCATCTCAATTGAGTGCTGAATCTCCGCAATTTCGCGATCGACCCCATCAATCTTCGCCTTTATTTCAGCCATTTGCTGTTCGAATTCGCGGATGGCTTTGAGCTTTTCGTTCGCATCGGCGACTAGAGATCTGATCTTCTGGAACCCTGTTTCCAAGGTTTCAGCCTCCGCCGTCCGTCGCTGCAACTGCAACTCCCGAAACTGGTGGTCAATATCCTGATGACAGGTCGGGCAAACCTCTTCCTTCCTGAAGAAGTCAATCTCCTTCGCGATCCGTCGCTTCACCAACACGCCCTGATTTTCGGCCTTCCAATACTGATCCAACTCCCTTTGCACGGCCACCATATCCGGAAGGTCGCGCTTCTCAGCCATTTTCTCACGACCCATTTCCATCAAACAGTTGCGCTGCTGCTGCTTGTTCGCCCGCAACTGAATGAACTCGTTGATCTCGTTTGCAGTCTTCTGCTGAAAGGTGCCGTTTGTCTCGTTGTCCAACAGTTCCTGGGTTGACTGTATTGATTGGTTGATCAGACGCAACTCAACATCAATCTCACGCGCCTGAATTGCAAAAGCCGACAGCTTCTCTTTGATGATGGCCCCCATCTCCGAGAAAATGCCGATGTTCAGCAAATCCTCAATGACCGCACGACGGTGCGAGGCCTTCAGCCGCATGAATGGGATGTATGACTTCGACCCCAGAATCACGATTTGGCGGAAGGTTTTCTGGTCCATCTTCAGGATCAGTTCCTCAAAGGACTTCTGTTGCTCCGGGATCGTTGACTCTTTCTGGCGAAGCACCCCGTTTTCAAAGATGTTGAAAACCCGAGGCTTGAGGCCACGTTCAATTCGATATTCCTTTCCGTCAATGACAACTTTCAGGACCGCGAGGCAGTCCTTTTCATTGATGCTGTTCACCAGCTGATCGTTGTTGATGTTGCGGAAGGGTGTTCCATACAGCGCGAAGTTGAGGCCGTCAAGCAAAATGGACGACTTTCCCGAACCGTTTGTTCCGCAAACCAGATAGGCTTCTCCGTTGCTGAATGTGTACCCCATCGGCACATTTCCAACACCCAGAAAGTTCTTCACTTCAATCGAACGGAATTCAATCATGATGACTAATAGATCTCGCTAAGGCTTCCTGGTGAATCTCCATGATCACGTTCTTCAGATCCGCGGCATGCTGTGATTCGGGGTGAATGCTCTGCAACAAAATGCTCAATGGGTTTTGCGTCTCAATCGCATTTTGAACCGTTTCCTTTGACACTTCAAAAACGACATCGGATAAGTCAACAACCGACAAGTCGGCGGGTTTGCATTGCTTGTAGATCCGCTCGACGAAGTTGTCATACTTCTTCTCATCGAACATCTTCTCAATGACGAGTTCAATGTACATCCCCTCCGAAATCTCATCGGGAATGGTTGGGGTTACATCATCGTCATAGATGATTCGGTGGTACAGATGAAACGGACTTTCGTGAAACTTGAGAGCACCAGCGGGCGAATCCAACGTTGCAATGTACTTCGGATCGTTGTAATCCGCTTTCGTCAATTCGTATGGCGTCCCGAGATAGCAGATGTTTCCCCTGTACGAATGCGTGTGATAGTGCCCGCTGATCACCGTATTGTACCCGGAAAACAGTGATTCCGAAAGACCATGTGAGTTTTCAACACCGCGCAACATCGGGAACCCGGATATTTCAAGGTGTCCAATCAAAACTGGGCTCTTGGCTGCCGACACAAATGCCAAGGCCTCCTTTTTGTTGTCTTTGCAAATCCAAGGAACAGCGTCAATGGAGATTTCACCGTCATTGAACCGTAAGGTTTGTGATGAGTCGATGATGTTCAGGTTCGGATACTGCCGAAACAACAGGCTTGGGCTGTTGATCTCAAGCGTTTCTCGCCAGAAAATGTCATGGTTGCCGATGAGAACATGCAACTGAATGCCGAGTTCGTTGGCTGGAGTGAAGAAAAAGTCGTTGCAAGCCTTCAATGACTTGAAGTTGACATACTTGCGCCGATCCATGATGTCACCCAGCTGAATGATGTGCTGAATGCCATGCTTCTTGCAAAACGGGAAGAAAAACTCCTCAAAGAATTTCTGCTGGTGGTTTGCATGGAACACCGAATCGGATCTTGCACCGAAGTGGGTGTCACCCAGAAAAACGATCTTGTTGGGAGAATCAACCTTCAGCGGAGTCATAATCACTCTCATGCGACGAACCCTTCGAAAACAACTCGCGCTCTTCCTTGTCCAACTTCCCGACGGATGCCTGAAACTCGGTTTTCTTTGGGGCATCAAATTCGGTTGTGATGTACGAATCAACGACATACTCGGCATATCGTTTCTTCGTTTCGGATTGCTTTTTCTCTTTCTGGATCCGGCGAATGAAGGCGCGTTGAGCTACAATCGTGAAATACGAGAAAGGGTTGGTTGACTTCGCCGGATCGAAGTTCCAGATGTAGTTGATGCAGTTCAGGATGGCATCGTCAACCATCTCCTGCCTGAACGAATACACCGAGAAGTTGTATCGGCGGCTCAGACGCTCACAGATCTTCAGAATCTTCTCACCGATCTTGTTCGGGACAATGGGGCGCTGACCTGCGGCGACTCGGTCCAGATTTGCAGCCCGAAACTCAACCATCTCCGCATAGAACTCCTTGTTGTTGATGTAGTGCACAACAGGTTTGTTTGGGTCGGTTGTTGATCGTTTTGCAAACAGGCGCTTCTCTTTCTTCTTGTCTGCGCCATCAACATCTGCAACCGGAGCTTCTGCAACTGGTTCCTGCATATCGCCGTCAATGGCGATCGCCTTTTTCTTTGCCATAATCATGGTCCCTTCTCAATTCAACAACACACAGAGCCTCAAGTATGACCGACTCGCACCCAAATAGAAATGGAGCGAGTCTAGGGTCACTTCGCATTCAGGGTTTCGGCCGTTGAAGCCAGATGCCCCAGCTTCCGCTTCTCCTTGAAGTCAAACGATATCACATTCGATTTTGCAGCATCCTCTGGCTCCACCATTTCGCCATACATCTCCTCGTTGAAGAGTTCCATCATCTGATCGCTCTCAATCACCGAGGTTGAAATGATATTCGACGTGTAGATTTCAATCGTTTCCTGGCCGGAACCGCCGAGGAAAGGTGACAAATACATCTCTTCATCAATGAAAATACACTCGTCATCATCCGTGGTAAAGGTCCGGTTCATTCGGATGATCTGAAAAGCATTCTTGATCGTCGTTTTCTGTTTCGCGGACTTCACTATGTGACACAGAACTTCGAAGTTGCCGAAATTCACATAGTGCACTTCGATTCCGTTTCGGTCCATACCCTGAAACCCCACTTCCGTCGACTTCTCAGTTGATAGATATCGTCGCGAAGCTGTGAGGGAAGCCTGATTTCAGGTAGATTTGCAAACGCTCTGCTGCGTGTTTGAGGAGAAAGTTCTCTTTTTTCTTCCCCTTGACTCGAAAATCATCCACGAAATCCTTGACATTCAGGTGCGTCTTTTCCGAGTGCTTGCGTAGGCCACGACCGATGGACTGCAAAACAGCGATGAGTGATTTTCGCGGGTGAGCGAGATACAGGTTTGGCAGGTTACGAATGTTTACTCCCGTGCTGAACACACCCATCGATGCAAAAGTGATGCAGTTCGACTCAGTTTCCATGATGCGCCGGAGGTTTTCACGCTCGTCAACCTTGGTGCTGCCAGATACAAACATCACCTTTCGGGTTGATTTCGTCTTCTCACGGAACAGGTTGGCGATTTTCTCCATTCGACGCCCGTGTTCAATGTTGAAGAACAGCACCAACACGTTCCCGGTCTCCGAAAAAGCCTCACGCACGATGATGGCATCCCGACGAAACGAATTGGTGATGTAGTCAACCTCGGCTGCATAATCGTGAACAGCCTGGATTTTTGCAGAGACTTCGTCGTTGTACTTCAACGAAATGATCTGAATGTCGATCGGTACCAGTTCACCACGATTCATGAGTGTCTTTGTGTGGACCTCAACACCTGCATCCGTTTTCGGTCGGACCACCTTACCGAACACCCCCTCAATTGTCGCAATGTTGGCTTTGTTC
>JAEHJW020000050.1_pt1 | contig 12668 bp, 21 predicted proteins | sample 9271431 | NCBI WGS metagenome assembly JAEHJW02
ATCAATTCAACAGCCCAAATGTTAAGACGGCCAAAAAAGTAGCGCAAGCCGACCGTTATGCGCTACTCCTTAACGAGAACGGACCTTACCGGCTTGAGCTATATCCAACCAAAAATGATTTCACGGACTTTTTAATCTGTCTTTCTTACCACCGACTGAAGGAGAAAATATGAGCATTGCTGAACCCGATCTGACCGTCCATCTGCGCATGGACGAAACCATCCGCACCGAACTCATGCGTGCGGAAAACTCACTGTCTGTGGCCGAGACTTTCGAGATCGACGGCCCTGACATGGCGCAGCTCGTGGCGAAAGAGCGCACGCAGCTCGCGGTACGGATTGACCGGATCAAGGAACTCCGCAAGGGCTTTCTCGCGCCAGCGCAACAGATCATCGACAACGCGAAGGCGCTATTTGATCCCGCCATCACGGCGCTGGAGTCCTCGCGCTCGTTGTTGGGTGACCGGCTGCTGGTATGGGACAAAATGGAGCGTGACCGCGTGGCCGCAGAGAATGCCGAACGCGTCGCCCAGGCACGGAAAGCCCGGCAGGAAGCCGAAGCCAAAGCCGCAGCCGAACTCGCCCGCGCGAACGAGATTGCCGCTGCAGAACGCCGGAAAGCCGAAGAAGCCGAAGCCGCGCGCCGGAAGGCCGAAGCAGAAGGCAATACTCGCGCTGCCGCCGCTGCTGCTGCTGAATCGGCCAAAGCCTTTGAGCGTGCGCAGGCCGTTCAGGAAAACGCTGCCGCGCGGGCTACACAAGTGCAGATCGAGGCAAGTGCGTCTGCAGTACCGATGGAAACTGTCGCAAAGATCGCCGGCACCAGCGTCCGCGACAACTGGGTGGCGGAACTGCTGCCGAACATCAGCGAGGATCACGCAAAGGTAATGATCGTAAAGGAAGCTGCGTCCAATCCGCAGTTGATGGGACTGCTCAAACTTGATGTCTCGGCAATCAATAAACTCGCCAAGGCGCTCAAGGACGTCATGTCCGTGCCAGGCTTCAAGGCCGTCAACAAGCCGACGCTGGCCGGGTCACGAAAGTAACGGGAGATCCCATGAACATTCCTGCATGCAATATTTACTATCAGTGCCCGGAGTGTGGCCACGACATTACTATCAAAGTGTCCGCATTTTATCAGGGCAAATTGTATGGGGCGCCAGAGAACTGCTATCCAGACGAATGGGATGGATTTGAGCCCACGTGTTGCCCATGCTGCGATCACGCATTCGACGAAGACCGGATTGCAGAATTGCAGCGCGACGCACACGAAGCGCAGTTGTGCGCCAGAGCCGATTTCAAGCGCAAGGAACGGATGGAAAACCCGGACTGATCTTCCGCGCCCAGCCGGCGGTGGCGCGTCCGCACGTAACACCGGCAATCGGAGCGCCGTCCTCCATCAATCTCTCGGCGTGATCCGGTCGTAAGCCCCACGAGACGGGGCACTAATTCAGGAGGCCGCAAATGAGCAGAAGCCTTGAGTACAGCCGCCAGTTCTACAACGTCCCTGCGCGCCGGGGTGCTGTTGTGTTCTACAGAGGCCGTCGCGGAAAGGTCGTTAGCGCGATCAACGGGCATATCCGCATCAAGTTGGACGGCGATAAACAAGCCAGAATCTACCACCCTACGGATGAGGACTTGCTTTGGGAGCAGCAGCAGGAAGCCTCAGAGCAGATACTCGACGGCGATAGCTACGCAATTAAATACCCTTTCGGAGACACAAAATGACCGAAAAGAAATTGGATTTGAGCAAGCCGGTGTATACGCGGGGCGACAAGGAGGAATGGATTGTCCTTTGCGGCGATTCCAACACTATTACCAATAGTAATTGGCAGTTCTCGTTAATCGCAGTTAAAAAATCTACGGGAGAAATAGGCCGGTGGCGTCCGGACGGGAGAATCGGTACAGCTTTTGGCAGTCCAGACGACCTCATCAATATGCCGCCGAACGTGCCCCCTCGGCATACTGGATACATAAATGTCTATGAAAACGAGTTTGGACTATTTGTAAGCGGCCTCTTTCAGTCTTCTGGTGTAGCCAGAGCGGCCGGTGGTTCTTCTCGTATCACCTGTGTCCGCATCGAGTTCGAGGAAGGACAGTTCGACGAGTAGGAGTGTATATCCACATGAAAAATTCTATCCATATCACGGCGTTTATTGACAACCTAAAGTCAGGTGGCACATTTATGCCTTCCAAAGGGATTTTACAGCGGATCACTGTAGCAGACTTAGGGGGCGATATCGCTGCCAAACAGGCTGCTCTGACCGAGCTGCATCTGGCTGAACAGCGGGGTGCTGAAGCAGCAAAAAGGGAGGCACGGCGTCTGGAAGGGGAGCGGAATGGGCGCAGCAAATGGACCCCGCATCAAGGGAAACGCGAGTGCGCACGTCGAATCAAGAAATCCCCCGGCTGGTTGTGACAGGAGGAAAAATGAACGATCTGCAATTCATTCACGAGCCGTGGTTTGTATCACTTTACCCGTTCCTGGTATTCGGCCTCGCATTTGTGCTCGGTCGGTTCACAGCCCGGACTCCGATGGACGTGCGGGACCGTGAGTACAAAGCCGGCTGGGATGCCGGCCACGATGCGGCGATGCTGGAGCTGAAAGAAATCGTCCGCACTGTACTGGTGGAGATGGAAGATCCGAATGTGCTGATCCACAAACGCAGTCCGGTATTCTTCAAGTGTCAGGCTGACTGAGGAAACATATATGAGTCAAGACCTCAATTTGTGTATGTTTATCGGCAGGCTCGGTAAAGACCCTGAAGTCAGGTACGGCCAGGATGGCAATGCGATGGCGTCAATCTCGCTCGCTGTCGGCAGTTCATGGAAGGACAAAAAGAGCGGCGAGAAGCAGGAGCGGACCGAATGGGTCAGAGTAATGGCCTACGGCAAATTGGCGGAAATCTTCGCTGAGTACCTGAAAAAAGGCGCGCAGATCCACGTCTGCGGCAGACTGCAAACGCGCAAGTGGCAGGACAAGGAGGGTAAGGAGCGGTATACAACGGAGATCATTGCCGACCGGATGCAAATGCTCGGTGGCAAACCTGCCAGTGAGGAACGAGAAAGCGCGGCACCGAAACAGAAGGCACAAGATTCCGAGCCTTTTGACGACGATATACCTTTTAATTAAGCCCCATACCGTCCGGGGCTAACAGAAATAGGACGGCGAAGATGGCGACTAAATGCAGTCGCGATGACCGGGTAGTGGCCCGTCTTGGGCCACTAGGGCCATACCCTGGGCCAGAGCGGCCCATAGGCCAAGTTGGTGTATAGGCCAGTTTGGCCCATACCCATCGGCCAAGATCCGACGAACGGTACTTGCGCTGACGCACAAAGCGCGTAGAGTTTAAATCGTGATATCCAATCACACCGCGCCTCGGGAACAGGGGCACAGGAGAAGCAAAAATGAGCAAATTTTTCGAGGTTTCCATTATCCCAACCTGCGGCAGTTTTGAGGAATATCAATGCCAGCCGATTGGGAGCGAAGGCTGGGCGGATCGGGATGACTTGATTGATGAAGTTCGTGCAAACGAACACCAAGTTTTCGTGCTCGGTGAGGATGAAGTGCCGTCTGGAGTCGAAGATATTCGCGGGCGCATCCATAATGAGCCACCTTGCATTTTAGCGGTGCTCTTTCAAGATGGATCGGTCAGCTATTTTGGGATCGTGGAAGTGGAGGATTGTCGGTGAACCACCCCAACCGCAGCCGCCGGAATGGGCCGGCGGCAAATCCAAAGCCCGAGGTAATCAAGGCCGCGCGGCATGCTCACGGCTTGACGCAGACTCAAGCCGGCGCGCTTGTCTACGCATCCTGCCGCTGCTGGCAGGCATGGGAAGGTGGCGAACGGTGCATGCACCCGGCGATCTGGGAGTTGTGGATCCTCAAGGCCAGCATGGGCACGCATCAAGGTGGACAGTAACAGTAGTTGTGTTTTCCTTGTGATAGGCTATATTTGCTAATGTCGGCAGTCGTTGCCGACGGAGCCGCTGCCGATAGCGGCTTTTTTGTTGCCTGATTTCCTCCATCCATCCATCTACACGATGGTTCGCCCGGGCTAATCCCCGGGCGTTTTTCTTTGCGGAGCGCGCATGCAGCCGGGTACAACGAAGTGGTTTTCCGATGAAAAAGGGTATGGATTCATCACGCCGGCGGATGGATCGCCAGACGTGTTTGTGCATTACAAATCCATCCAGGCAACTGGCAGGCGCACACTGGAAGCCGGACAGCACGTCGAATTCGAGTCGACGAATGGTCCGAAAGGGCTATTCGCAAAGTCGGTCGTGCCGCTGTGACAGCCAGTAAGCGCAAGATAGTCGTGCCGCCCCAAGCGTACCGGGCGGACGGCTGCAAGCGTAATCGGAAATGGTGGCAGCGCCTCATCCTGCGGTTGTATCCGTGGAAGGACGTTTATCCCAAGCACGTCCCGCAGGAACGGCATGGGATGTACGTCGTCGCGCGTCTCCAGTGGTCATTCGTGGATCGCATCCGCATCCTGTTTGGCTGGGGTATCAAAATCGAGTGCATCGCGACCTGGCGCGAGCACGAAAGCAAGAGCTGGAACCATATCTGCGCGACGATCATTCCGCCGCGCTGTTGCGCACCGCCGTCCCAGTACACGGACGGCCTCACCCGCATTACCATTGAGGATTAACCATGGCCACTCCCAATCCAGGCTCTGCGCCGCCCCCGGCTGGCGCTGACGATCCGACTGCCGGCATTGCACCGGGAGGCGGGGATAACGACGGCGACGAAGGCCCAGGCGGCGACGGCGACATTCGCGTGCTCATCACCATGCACGCGGATGGCAAATTCACCGTCGAAACCGAAGCCGACGGCGACGAAGGTGCTGGCCAGACGGAGCCCGATACCCATCCCCAGCCGGCGAGCTCGTTGGTCGAGGCATTGCACATTGCCCGGTCCATTTTCGAGCAGGCACCGAACGCGCATGAAGGCCAGGCGGACGCCGATATGATGGCCGGTTACAAGTCGGCGGGTGGTCCCATGGGCGGCATGGGCGGAATGCCCGGCTAACTGAAATGCCAGGCGCACCACCCAGCCCGCGGCTCAAGGGCATCATCAACACAGCCATCCGCAACGGGTATCTGCGTCCGCGTCCCATCGCGCGCACCGCTGCACCGCAGCCAGCCATCCATCCCGTTCGTGTCCAGGAGCCCAGGCGCAGCCCATGGTTCCGGGGGATTGCGTGATCGAGTTGCACGTGATAGGCCCGCGCCGGGCTTCCATTGACTACGACGGCAATAGCGAACGGCTGGTGGCAATCGTTGTGCTCACCGAGTACGCGCTGGGTGGGAGTGCTGCAGGCTGGCCATTCATGGGACCGGATCCAGCCGAATTTCTGGCATCCTTCACCCTCGACACCGTTTGTTTGCACTGACTGCAGGAGGACTGCATGGGCATCATCAGCAAAAAGATGGCGGATCCGATCCGCATCAAACCATCCCACAAGGGCAAGTTGCACCGGGCGCTGGGCATTGCGGAAGACAAGCCCATTCCGGCCTCAAAGCTCCGGGCTGCACTCCATGCCAAGTCGCCAGCGGAGCGCAAAGAGGCAAACTTCGCCGAAGTGGCGAAGAAGTGGCATCACGCATGACGACCTGCGTTACCGGCGCATCCCGGGCAAACGAGCGATTCCGGGGGGATACCAACACCAAGGGTAGCTCGAGATCGTGCCATGTAGAGCTTCCTGCGCGGTCGGCGGACGGCTGCAATCACCCAAAATGCGCCCAGCACCGGAAATAGATCGATGGCGACGCGCAAGCAACAGTTAAAAAATGCTCGCGGCAAACAGTTGAGTAGTGCCGCAAACAGAGCTCGTTCAGTTGCGATGACGGGTAACTCGAACGCCATTGGCCGCGGTGCCTGGTCGGACGCTCTGCGCCGGGCAGTTGCCCGAGCCGCTAAAGCCAAGGGCGACCAGAACTACCTCGTTATTAACCGGCTGGCAGACGCGCTTGTGAAAGCCGCCGGCAAAGGCAATGTCGCGGCGCTCAAAGAGGTCGGCGACCGGCTGGATGGCAAGTCGGTGCAGGAGATCCGCGGGCCGGGCGACAACGGTGAGTTTGTGACAGAGGTCCAGGTCCATGTCGTCGGCCGGAAGGACGATTAAGATCCAGACACCCGAACCGTTCCTATTTCTGACCGAGGAACGGCATCGCTACAAAGTGGCGCGGGGTGGGCGGGCAAGTCTCAAGTCGTGGCAGTTCGCGCGGGCATTACTGCTCCTGGGCTTGCGCTCGCGCTTGCGCATTCTCTGTGCTCGTGAATTCCAGAAGTCGATCAAAGATTCGGTCCACGCATTACTCGTAGACCAGATCGACCGGATGGGCCTGCGCGCCAACTACGAGGTTTTAGAGACCGAGATCCGCGGACGCAACGGCACCGTGTTCCTGTTTACGGGACTCGCCGCGCACACAGTAGAATCGATCAAATCTTTCGAGGGTGTAGACATCTGCTGGGTGGAAGAAGCCCAGACAGTGCGCCGCAAATCGTGGAACATCCTGATCCCGACCATCCGCAAGCACGGCAGCGAAATCTGGGTGACATTCAATCCGGAGCTGGATACTGACGACACCTACGATCGGTTTATCGTTAATCCGCCGCCGGATGCCAGCGTCCTGGAGGTGAATTGGCGCGACAATCCGTGGTTCAACGATTCTCCGCTGGCTGCCGAGCGCGCGCATGCAGAACGGACCATGGCGCGTGAAGAATACGATAACATCTGGGAAGGCAAGTGCCGGACCGCAGTATCGGGCGCGATTTACGCCGAAGAAATCAGAGCCGCAACCGAAGGGCGGCGCATCACGAATGTTCCCTACGATTCGACGCTCAAGGTCCATCCGGTCTTCGATCTTGGCTGGAATGATTCGATGTTCATCACGTTTGTCCAGCGCGGTGCCTTTGATCTGCGCATCGTCGGGTGCATCGAGGACTCGCATCGGACCCTGGACAGCTATTCGGCGCAACTGCGGGATTTACGCTGGAACTGGGGCAAAATCGTGTTGCCGCACGACGGCAATACCAAGGATTTCAAATCTGGAACGAGTGCCAAGAAGATCCTGGAAGGGCTGGGATGGCAGGTCATCGTACTACCCAACACCGACGTTGAAGCCGGGATCCGGACGGTCCGGGCGACGTTCCCGAAGGTTTACTTCGATAAGTTGAATGCAGCGCCCTTGCTGGGATGTCTCAAACGGTACAAGCGCGCCGTGAATCCCAACACCAGCGAAGGTGGCGACCCGGTCCACGACAGCGCTTCGCACGGCGCCGATTGCTTCCGGTACGTCTGTGTTGCGGCGCCGAAGCTCACCAATGATGCGCCACCAAAGCCGAAAATTCCGGCATTCCGGGCCGCCGATCCAGGCATGGGATATTGAGAGGAACCATTTATGGCGGTCATCGTGTCCATCCTGACATTGCTGATTTTTGCATTCCTCGTCTGGGCGTCCAGTCGACATTCCGGCATGGGCGACACCGAGACCGACCAGTTTGTCGCAGCAATGGAGAAAGCAACGCAAGCGCTCAACGACGTCCATGATGTCGCCCAGGAGCTATCGGACAGCAATCTGTTTTTGCGCTCCGAATTCGCCGCGGTGCAGACGATCGTAACGAATGAATTCCTGCTCATGAACGAACGGATGCAGAAACTCCACGACGCGCTAACCTCCGCATTGGAAGAATTGCGGGCCGCGCATGCCGTTCATCTGCATATCGCAGCCAGTCATGGCCGCGCAACGGACGTGAAACCCTGATGGATCCTACCCAGCAATCCGGCAGTCTGAATGCGCAGGATGTCGAACGGCTCGGCGAAGCCGCGGCAGCCGCGCAAGAGGCCAAGATCGCGCTGCTCACAGCACTCGGCCAGCAGTTGGGCGCCAAGCGCAGATCGGCGATTCAGGCACGCCAGCGCAACGGGATTGACATGCTGTGGCAGGAAGATATCGAGTTTTACGAAGGGGTCGACGACGCAAACCGCGGCGAACAGCAGTCCACCGACGCATGGCACACGAAGTTGCCGGGGCAGACGATGCCAGGCATTGCCGGAGAAGTGCGCAGCACCGTATTCCTGAACATCACGCGGACTTACTGCGACGCCGCGGCGTCTCGCGTCGCGGACATGCTGATCCCGAGCGACGACCGCGCGTTCAATATCAAGCCGCGTCCAGTGCCGGATCTGATTGATCTGTCGAAGGGGATTCTCGGCGACGACGACAAGCAGGATGCAGTCCGCCAGGCGGCGATCGCATCCGACAATCCAGTCCCAGGTCCGCAGGACGTTATTCCGCAGGCGCAGAAGAAAATCGCGTTCGCCAGGTCTCAGCTAGAGCTGGCGCGTCAAAAGGCCAAAGCCGCGGAGCGGCAGATCGACACTTGGCTGATCGAGTGCCAGTACCATGCCGAAGTCCGGCGCGTGATCGAAGATGCGGCCAGGATTGGAACCGGAGTGCTGAAAGGTCCGGTCCCGATGAAACGGCAGCAGACTCAAGTGGTTGAAGGCCCCAACGAACAGATGGGCTTGGCCAATGGCGAGTTGGCGATTGCCAAGATCGTCAAGATCGAGCCGGGTTCCAAGCGGATTGATCCACTCAATCTGTTTCCCGACCCGTCCTGTGGCCATGACATCCACAACGGATCGTGGTTGTTCGAGCGCGACTACATTTCAAGCCGCAAGCTCATGGAGCTGCGCGATATGCCGGGGTATATCGGATCGCAGATCGATCTGATTCTGGCCGAAGGGCCGGCAAAGATGCAGTCCGACGCACCACCGCCCCAGGGCGATGATGATGCGCAGATCGCGGAGCCGTCCGACCGGTATGAAATCTGGTACTTCACCGGAATGCTGGGTAAGGCCGATCTGATGGGTCTGTCGCTTGAAGATCCAGCCGTCAAGCTGCCGGACCATGTGCATGTCATGATAACGATGGTCAACGACCGTCCGATCAAGGGCGCGATTAACCCGCTGACGACGGGCGATTTTCCCTACGACGTGATTAACTGGCAAAGCCGGCCAGGACACTGGGCCGGGATCGGAGTGTCACGCCAGGTCCGTGTGCCGCAGCGCATGATCAATGCTGCCTGCCGGAACATGATGGACAATGCCGGGCTTGCTGCAGGTCCGCAGATCCTCGTGAAGCTGGGTGTCGTGACGCCCATGGACGGCAATTACACGTTATCGCCCCGGAAAGTCTGGACGATCGATCCCAACGCGGATCCGATGGATCTCAATCAGGTGTTTCGGGCCATAACGATCGAGTCTGACCAGCAGGATCTGATGGCAATCATCAACTTCGCGCTGAAAGAGGCCGAAGACACGACGTCGCTGCCGATGTTGCTGCAAGGCCAGGGTGGCAAAGCTCCCGAGACGGTAGGCGGAATGCAGTTGCTGACGAATAACGCGTCCAGCGTGCTTCGCCGGATTGCCCGGCAGTTCGACGACCGGATCACGGAACCGCATATCCGCCGGTATTACGCATACCTCATGGAGTATGGCGACGACGAAGTTAAAGGCGACTTCCAGATCGATGCCCGCGGGTCGTCCGCTCTGGTCGAGCGCGACATCCAGAATCAGGCCGTACAGACGATGGCGTCCATTGTGCTCAATCCGGCATTTGGAATCGATCCTAAGAAATGGTTCGGCGAGTGGTGCAAGGCACAGCGTCTGGATCCGAAGTCGTTCCAGATGGACGAACAGGAACTCGAACAACTGTCGCAACAGCCACCACCTGAACCTCCGGCACTCCAGGCCGAGCAGATGCGGATTCAAGGGTCAATGCAACTCGCCCAGTTCGAGGCGCAGCAGAAAGAGCGGCTGCAGCAGATGCAGCAGGAATTCGAGGCGCGCATGCAGCAAAATCAGCGCGCAATGCAGCAGATGGTCGCGGAAATCAACAACGCGTCGAATGAGTCACTGACCCTGCAGGATCTGAAAGCGCGCCTGGCAGCCGCTGCGATTCATGCGCATGCCGAAGGTGAGCGCACCAACGCGCTTGCCGCCATTCATTCGGGGACTGCTGGCGCACCAGTGCCAGCTGTTCCCATTCCACCTACTCAAGCCGGCGCCGTCCGGACTCAGTGAGGAAATGACGATGAAAATGCTGCTCGCATTGTTGCTGGCTGCTGTCATGGTCCCGGCCTGGGGCGCAAACTGCCATAGTTACCCGCTGACTGCCGGGAGCGGCTTTACCGTTGTTCCGATTTCCTCGTTTCCTACCGTCTGGCATGTCTGGTCGCCGATCACGGTAACGGCAATCCCCGGAAGCGGTGGGACGGTCGTTGTGAATTACACGACGAGCCCGAATATCCCGACCGCAATATGGGGCGCATGGCCGAATGGGACGGTATCGGCCTATACCTCCAATTCGGTGATGTCTCCCATCGCCGCTCTTGAAGCCGAAGCCGTGACGGCTAACGGCAGCGTGGAGATATGCCAATGAACAGCCCATTTGCTGATGGTGTTTCTGTAAATGGGATGCACGTTGTAGTTAGAGGGCCGCTGGGGTTCTCGCACAACCGGCTGCTTTCCGCGACTGCCACTGCCTACGCCTCTGCGACCAATTCGGCGCAGTACCTTTCAGGCGCGCAGCCCACAAAACTGTCAATCCTCGCGGTTCCGGCGACTACGGTAACCTATGTGGCCGGAACTCTGCTCGGATGGGTAGTGGTCAACGCGCCCAATGACGCGACTGCGGCGGCTTGGCTATCTCAGGCAGGCGCGGAATCGGTAGACGTTCCTTACTGGCCGATCCTCATGGGCATGGCAACGGAGATCGGTGAAGATTATTCAATCCTTCGCGCCGACGTTCTGCCGACCATCGCCGGACTGCCCATCTTCTTCGGAGGGAACTAACATGGCGATCAATAAAAGCTGGGCGAATCCCGCGAACCTTCCGGCTCCGACGCAGGCGAATTTTCCCTGTCTGTTCCACTCCTTCACAGCGGCGGATATCGCCGCGAATGGGCTTTCGATCGCTGATCCAGTAGGCGGCGTCATTATTACCGCGAATGGTGGATTCGTCAAAAGTGGAACCGGGTTTTATGTAGCGGCGTCCACAGACACTTCTCAAACCGGCGCATGGGCTACGATTGGAAGCAAAGCGGTTCTGATGTTGCTGACAGGGACGACTCCGGCGTTTTCATGGGGAGATGCATCTGGTGGCATCGCTCCCTATATCCAAGGAAATGTTGGCGCAGCGCAGACCGTAACCAAAGATGCGGCCGATTACGCCACATTCACAGCGATTGCCGGAACGATTGTCTCATCGGCGGTGAAAGTCGATATTCCGAACGGTGCTTGCAAAACATTCGGGCTGGTGAGTGGCGCGACTTCGGTAACATCAAACGCAGCGACGGTAACTGGAGCGATTACAGGGCCTTGGAGTGCTCCGAGTAGTTTAATTTCTCCTGATAACATCTTTCCGGTAGCGGCCGCTCATGCACTGACTTCCGTCTACGTCCTGCTGTTCAACACCGCGCCAGCGGATGCGGAAGTGGAGGGGATTGTCGGATGGATGGCGGCGAATCCGTTTAATCTGCCGCCTTCACTGTTGGGCCGCTCATGAGACGGGCGACTTTCCGTAATCGGTCACCTGACGATTCAACGTGGCAGAACACACCTGCACTCAAGGCGTTCTTTCGCTGCCTTGAAACGTCGGGGTCCGTCTGGACAGATTCAGTCGGAGGAATTAGCTGGACGTGTCCGGGCAATGTGTCGCTGGCTCCGACTCCGATGCTCTTTAACTCTCTCGGCTCCGTCAACACGGTCCAGCCGGTCATGACGATTGGCCAAGCTCCGACAGTCCTTAACTCCGGTGCTTGGCCGACGATTTCCACTCAGTCTGTCCTGCTCATCTACGCAGGGCGCATCAACATTCTGGATGGGACTGACCCGCGATTTGCCATTGGAGACCTCAACAGCCTATTGCCGGGGTCGAACAGTAGCGGCTATGGGCTATCGAACGGTCCATTCCATTGCGCTTGCGGGACAGCCGGCAGTAATCACGCCTATGCGGCGCGGAGTGAAGCCACAGGCCCGGTTAACCCCACGACGTTCGGTATCTCTGATACCACGGTCTATTCATCCATTCCGCCGCTGGTATTCTCGGCACCTCAAGATCCGGCAGGAGTTACGGCTACGGGAACCGCTGTTCTTTCTGGTGGCACGACAGGGACGCTGACAGGGATTACAGTCACCAACGCCGGAAGTGGATATCTCGTATCCGCCACCAGCTCCGTGACCGTCAACGGAGTAGGCGGAATGGTGGTATTTGAGGGACTCAGCCAGTCCCTAAACTCCGCGTTCCAAGGCGATGACGTGGTAGCGTACAGTGCGTTCACGCCCGGTTCGCAGATGATCTACAAAGCGATGCAACTGGCTGATCCTGGTAGTGGAACGATCTACCGAAACGCCGATGCCGCGAGTCCGAGTTATACCCTCACTCCGGGTCCGTTCAGCCCGTATGCTTGTATGCGGACGGCTAACGTGGCGTTCTACGGCGCGGCTCTATTCGTGTTCGAGAACGGACTGCCGGTAGATTACGAAACCGCCGCTATTGCCATGGGCGGAATGTGGCGAGCTGGACAACGATATACCCTTCCGAGTTGGATTGGCTTAACCTAGGAGATGCACAATGCGTAAATTGCTTTTCATG
>JAEHJW020001542.1_pt1 | contig 12649 bp, 18 predicted proteins | sample 9271431 | NCBI WGS metagenome assembly JAEHJW02
GGTGCGGTACGAGCCTTCACCTTGACGGTGACATTGAAGTACCAGCGTCCACGGGAATCTTCGGAAAGCGTGCCGGTGCCCAGGTCATACCTGGACAAGTCGTAACTGTCCCACAGGTTGAGCATGAACTTGCCGTACCGGACTGCGCCGCCCTTGTACTCGACCGCGCTGGCCTTGAAGGGTATCCAGCCCAAACTACGGCGAGAACCGGCGGATTTGCGCCAGGACAAACGAACCCTCTTGAATTGCCTGCGACGGGTAACATACTCCTGCGCGATGGCCTGAACGGTTTGGGAATGAATCGACAACCCGGCCTTAGTTGCGCCGGCGAGGTATTTCTGCAGTTCGTTCTCGCCAATAAAGCGCCGCTCACGCTCCCATACTTTCATCGAAAGTTCGTTGCAATAGTTCCATACCAGATTAACCTCACGCGCCAAGCCAGACAAGACGTTGGCGTGCTTATCCTTAACTCTACAACGCAGAGTACGGATAGAAACATCTCTAACTGTACTGGTTTTATTCACAGTTGCATTATACCATATCGCGCTTATATCCTCGACCTGAAGAACGAGGCTTTACGCGCATGAAAGGTAAAGCAGAATGCAACGCTTAACATTACTGGCCAAAACAGCGAATGCTTCACAAGTTACGACAATGCCACGATTAACAATACAAGGCAGATCGACGGGCGCTGCATCGGTTACAACAATTCCACAATCAACAGCAAAGGTTGTGTTGGAGGACGGCAAATCGTTTATGACAACGCCGTTCTAAACATTATCGACCCAGAAGCAAGGACTGCCTAATATGAGTAACGAATTCAATATGCGGATCTGTGGTGAACAGGATGCCGATGATGGTTACCAGATTGTCACCAAAATGGGGTGCAAGCTTATTTTCGGCGAAATCCCCGGAGACGACCTTGCCGCCTTTTGTGCAGCAAAAGGGCGCAAAAACTGGCTGCTCGATGCTCATCTGGCCAAGCGCATTGGCGCAACAATCGTTTGCGGGCCTGCAGATGGTCTCAAGCAGTTGAACGAGGCAAACCTCCCGCTTTCTGACGAGCGCCAGGCCGAGGTTTCACGCGCACAGAGTAATGCAAAAATTCCTGCGGCTGTGGTGGAGTGGATTCGCCATGGGCGGCGCGGGTTGTCGTCGGAAGCGCTTTGCAAGCATTTTTTCGGGGAGCCGATTGATGCAGAGAAGCACCACCCGTCCGATCCGGCAGACCTCAACCGCTGCCTGATGTTTTTGGATGCTGCGTTCGGGACCAGGACGCCGGTGCAGTTTGATTCGGTTCGCAGTATGGGGCCGTATTGGGATGCGTATGTGGATCATTGGGACGAATTGGTGAGCCTGTTTGAGAACGAAACCAAGGGCGCAAAAGACTGGCAGAAAGCCCCAGAAACTTACAATTTGATGATGAAAATTCAAGATGGTGTGAGACAGCAAGAGAAGGTTCGTGACCGCAATAATCCGCAACAAAGAGGCTGACGATGGGATTCAATGAGCGCAAAGTAGCACAGATGGCGGCATTCTTTTTGGGGCAATCCAACGGGAAGATGCCGCATTTGAAACTGATGGCACTCCTGTACCTGTCCGACCGTGAGGCTATGCGTGCTTTTGGTTGGACGATCTCTGGCGACAGTTTGATCTCCATATCCCGTGGGCCAGTTCTTTTGCAGGCGCTTAAGCTGATGAATGGTGATGCCAAGTCGCAGTCTGGCGAATGGGAGAAATGGATTTCAGATGATGGGAATGATGTGCTTTCTTTATGTCAGAACATTGACGCCGGCGATGCTCTCCGCGAATTGTCTCAGGCCGACATAGAAACGCTAAAAGCCGTTTGGGACAAATTCGGCACCATGGACAAATGGGCTATTTGTTACTGGACCCGCAAGAACTGTGCTGAATGGAAAAATCCAAATGGCGGGCCGTACCGTCCTATTCAGTATGATGCGCTGGCTCGCGCAGTAGGCTTTGATGATGCCTCGGCGAAGGAAGTGGCTGCACAAATTCAGTCTGAACAGGAAATTGATCGTTTGTTTAGGGGGTTGCGATGAGTGATGACAAAAAAGACCTGAATGCCTTATGGGATTTGGTTTGTTCGACAAAAACTGATGGACATGACCAGTATGATCTGGTTGCCCATCTTCACCGCCAACGCGAATTTTCTCTTCGCACGTTCGGCCCCGGAGAGCGCACCGAGGGCGTTCTGGATCATATTCAGAAAGAGATTTTCGAGGTTCGGGAGAATCCAAAGGATATTTCCGAATGGATCGATATAGTCATTCTTGCACTGGATGGCGCTTTGAGGATGGGTTTTGAGCCAGAACAGATCGCCGAGGCGCTTGAGGCAAAGCAGGCAAAGAACGAGTCGCGGAAATGGCCGGACTGGCGAACGGCGGAGCCGGGTAAGGCGATTCAGCACGTCAAAGAAGCAATCGACGATGTTACGCATGAGGACATCGGAAGCGTTTTGGCGTCTATTGCGGGCAGATTTCAAGCCGAGATTTTAGCATTGACCGAGGATGGACTGAAAGCCCGGTGGTGGTTCAAGTGGAATCCGGGAATGTCTGACGCATGGAATCTTTACGAGTTTACCGATGCGCTTGAAGGTTACAGGCGGACCTGCCGGACTTGGGAAGAACACCACGGCGGATCGTGCTGCGTCGTCGAGCGCGTGCGCGACAAGTACCTAATGCCCAGGGTGCGGGAGTTTTTTGCGATGCTGCATGGCGCTCAAAAAGAAAGAGCCCCGGCGGTTGTTTGAGAGTTTGCGGGGAAAGTATGAAAACGGCCCTTCGCTGACCAAGCCAGAGAATGCTGACCTGTACCGTCAAATCCTGGATTCGGTCGCCCATATTCCAACCTGACAACAAATGCCAATTCGCGTCACCAACCGCCGATGGGACAGCCCCAGGCACCCGGAGCCTGATGAGGTCGTTATTGACATCGGGCGGCCCAATCCTCTTGGAAACCCATACCAGCTTGGGCGTGGCGTAGGGTTCAGCAATCTGGCTGAACGCGAGCGGGTCATTGGGCTGTATCGCGTTCATCTTGAACGTGAAATGACCAAAAAGACAGGGCCGGTTCATGGTGAATTGCGGCGCATTGTAGGGCTTGTTCGACGCGGCGAGAAGGTCGCCTTGAATTGTTGGTGCGCTCCGTTGCCTTGTCATGGGGATGTGATTGCCAAAATGGTTGAAAAAATCGTGGAGAGCAATGATGAGAAGTGATTGCGACACAAATAATGACGAAAACTTGCGCTTCAACGAGTTTGTTACCGACGCGCTGGAGAGAATGTGTGAGGCAATTTCTAACCCGCCATCCTATGAGGTTATTCGATCTCAGAGCATGATAACCGTGCGGAAATTGCCACCCTGCATTTCTTTTTGTAACCTATTGTAAATAAATCGTTTTATCATACGGAATTGGGCAAATACGGGCAAACGGGCCCAATGGGAGAAATGATGAGTTTTATCTTCGTGTTCGGGTCAAACAGGCAAGGCATTCACGGTGCCGGTGCCGCCCTGTTCGCCAAGCAGCGCAAGGGTGCTGTTACCGGCTGTGGCGAGGGCTTGCAGGGCCAGTGTTACGCCATCCCGACGAAGATCACCCCATACCAGACCGACAGCCTGGATAACGTCGCGCTGGCCATCGAACGATTCAAGGAATTTGCGCGCAGAAACCCAGAGCTCAGATTTCAGGTGACCAGGATCGGCTGCGGCCTGGCCGGATTCGACGATGCAGACATCGAGCCGATGTTTGCCGATGCGCCGTCGAACTGCTACCTGCCAGGCGTCTGGTACAAGCGACGCGGCATGGATCTGAACCGCGTCATCATTGCGGGCAGCCGGACGCTGGAAGGCATGCCGTACAGTGACTTTGCGGCAACCGTCTCGGGCTTTATCGGCACTCTTTCGGGCGGCGTTGAGATCGTGTCCGGTACGGCAAGAGGTCCGGACTCCATGGGTGAGCGGTACGCCGAAGAAAACAGAATCAAGCTGGTCAGGTTTCCAGCCCAATGGAATTTGTACAAAAATGCAGCCGGGATGATTCGCAACCAGATGATGTCCTGGTACGGAACTCACCTGCTGGCTTTTCATGACGGGGTAAGCCCCGGAACGAAAGGCATGATCAAGATGGCGGAAAATGATGGGCTGGAGGTTGCGGTGAAAATCTGCGAAACGCCGGAGAAACCGCAAGAGCAATCGCACGACAAACTCAGAAGGACAGACAACCAATGATCACCTATCTCAACCGATACCCTCAGCTCACTGCTTTCATTGCACAAGTTGCTGTGTCCCCTTTCATTTTATCCAAAGGTGGTTCGGCAACTGGGTTTGCCACAATGATGATCGTGGTGGTATTCACCCAACTCTGGGCCATTGAGGTTGGTGAAAGGCAATTGCTTCAGAAAAAACTGCTTCAGTTGCAGGCGGACGGTTCCAAAAAAACCTACCTGAGAACCAAACATGCCAGCAAGATCGAGATCCTTGTGACCAGGGTAAAAGACCTGTCTGAAGCGAACGTGAACTTGTCTTTCCGCGTAGGGAAGGACTCCAAAGCTGTTCCGTTGATGGTGGTAAAGGTGGACGAATATGTGGATGGCCGGTACACCGGATTTTCCGAATGCGTGGTGACAGGCGAGAAAAGCGCCGTAGGGTATGTTCAAATGCTGGCCGAGGCTGCAAACAGTTATCAAAAGTCGATTGAGAACGCAGGCGAGTAACGCATTTTCAACAGTTTGAAAACAGTCACAAAAAAACCACCCTCGAAAGGGTGGCGCTACGACGATCAAAATTACCAACCAACGAGATGACGACCGGCCCATACTCTGGTGGGTATTTGGAAAGTTTGGCTTTCAACCCATGGTTTCCCATAAGTCATCCTGTAAAACTCACTAAAATCAGAATAATCACCAATAAGTCCCCATTTTGACAAGAGCCCGTCTTTTCTGAGTCCGTTAATATAAGCACCAACACTGGCTCCAGCCTGTTTCAAATTACGCATTTCCTTCACACACACAAAAGGACTTCCTTTTATTTTCGCCCATCCTGTTTCGCCCCCTGGGTCGGTATACCGATAAACCTTACAACCGAACGCAATAAGCAACTCGCTCTCAATCAACTCGCTCTCTTCATCAAAAAGCCTCCTCTCTGCAGCCCACGAAACCGTATCAGATCCAGGAAAAAACTCAACAATAGTAATCATGACGACTCCTTTAACGTATCGTATGACCGTATGGTTTTTCGTGCTGGTGTAAAACAAAACCGGCCACCCCAAAAGGATGACCGGCGTGCTACTACCAACCAACTAGCCTGATTCCGGTTGACTTTCGAACGGGAAAGGCTTGATCGATTTTGGTCATTTTGGTCACATCCCTCGTCAGAAAAACCCCGGTGGTCAAAATAACTCTTTCACCGACCCGCGCATCGTCTCCAACTCTTGTGTCCCCGGAAATTTTTGCGTTTCCGGAAATCAGAGCATGGCCAAAAACCAGAACATCACCAGAGAGTTCGGCTTGGCTGATAACAATCGCCTGGTCCATAACCCAGGCTTCATCGCTTATTTTCGCGCTTCCGGAAATTACGGCTTGACCAAACACCCTTGTTTTGCCGGATAAAACCGCATTATCCCATACCTTAGCCTGTCCATAAACCATAACGTCCGGTCCTACATGAACGCCAACATCAACGAAAGCCGTATCTGCCACCCATCCACCCAAAGAGCCGTCTGGGTTTTTATGACGGTGTGCCAGAACGGGGCCGCTCCCATCAAGGAAGTTGAACGAAGGCATCACGACCTCACTCTCATTGTTACAGCCTCACGGTAAGGCACGCACCGTGCATCGCTGCCGGAAGTTATCGGTAGTCCAATCTTTGGTTCATCGAACAGGGTGGCGTGAATAGCCTTCTCGACCCACCCCAACTGGTTGTTCCAAAACCCTGCATCGCCCAACCTGGCTTCGGAATGAGAAAAAATGACATACTTTTCCATGATCTTCTCCTTTTGACCATCCGACATGGACGGGTTCATGGATGTAGAATTTCGTGGGTGGTACTTGTTGTGGTACTGGTTGATTGGTGTCTGGTTGTATTTGCAAATAGTTGAAATTCGCCACACGTTTTCCTGAACATGGAAAGAGTTTCAGCGGGCACTCCATTCACCTTCAATCGCCGCCTCTTGGACGAAACGACTTTTTTCACACAGAATCACTTTGCCGAACAGGAATCGCTGCAGTGCAAACGATGTGATCACTGTTTGTTTTCCACGGGTGAGCGCTACATACATCAAGCGCCTCTCTTCCTGCATGTGGAATTCAAGTTGTTCTCGTGTGGGCGGGTTATCCTCATTCGAGCGAAAGTATGCCGGGAAATGGCCATCGGCCAGCGCAGGGATGTACACATGTGCCCACTCCAGACCTTTTGCGGCGTGGATTGTGGATATGGTCACGCCCTCCCCTGTTTCTTTCTTTTCCGTAAACAAAGTCAGTTCCTCTGAAAGTTCTTCCAGAGTGGCAAATCTTTCAGATAACTCAATGAATTCGGTTATGTTTTGAGCCCTTGTTTTGTCGTCATCATTCACGACATCAGCCCCAAGCCCTGATTCCTGTACGAGTTCGCTGATAATGTGTTTGCAGGACAGGTTTGGTCTGGCTCGCAAAATAACCGGAAGCCTGGACAGGTTCGCGTTGCTGCTGGACGCAGATACCTCGATAACAGTTTGTCGTGTTGAATCCGCCTGCTTAACCACCTTCATAATGCTGGTCGTGCCAACCCCTTCAAGCATGCCGGCGACTCTGATAAACGCCGCCTGGTTCAGGGGATTCAGGTACAGTTGGATCAACGCCAGAGCATCCCTGATCTCACGGCGATCAAAAAAATCCTTTACGCCCACAACTTGGTATGGCACCCCTATCATTCGCAAGGCATTGGATATTGGCAACATGGCAGCCCTGGTTCGCAACAGCACCGCAGTCTGTTCGTAGGCTTGCTGTGCTTTGATTTCCGATGCAATCCAGCCAGCCTCATCTTTGTCTGTTGGAAAGTGCCGGAAAGAAGTAATGCCATGATTTGCGTTGGTCCAGAGCCTTTTTCTGGTTCCACCAGGGTTTCGGGCGATCAGCGTATTCGCGGCACTCAGAATAGATGAGGCACAGCGATAGTTGCGTTCAAGCAGAACTTCTTTCGCCCCGTACTCACGAACGAATTTCTGCATGTTTTCGATTACCGCCCCTCGAAACGCATAGATCGACTGGTAATCGTCGCCTACGCAGAACAGGTTCTTGATGGTCATGGGGTCCGAAATTGCCCGAATCCAGTTGAACTGGGACGCAGACGTATCCTGAAACTCGTCCACCAGGATATGGGTGAACTTTTCAGCAAACCATCGCCCTTCTGGATGGCCTCGTAGCGCAATCAATGATCCGGCGATCAGGTCATCGAAGTCCAGCAGGTTTTGTTGCTTCCGGTGGGCTTCATAAATATCGAGGGCTTTGAAGAGCCAGGGGTCGGACAGGTTTTTATCCGTAGCCAGTCGCATGCAGTCTGCGAAATTGCGAGCCCCGAGTTCTTTCAGTTTGAACATGCGTTCGCGGTAAACAGATATTGCATCCGCACCTGCAGGAAGCATTGCGAGCCCATGATCCGGCTTTGTGTATCCATTTTTTACGACCTTTGGTTCCACAAACAACCGGTTCCACAGTGAATCCTTATCACCTTCATCCATGATCGTGAAACCGGAAGACACGCCGGCTGCAGCCGGGCAAAGTTTGAGAATCCTCAAGCCGATCGAGTGGAACGTACCAACCAAGGGAACCTGACTGGAGCAGAGTTTTTCCAGGCGCTCGCGCATTTCTCTGGCTGCCTTATTGGTGAAGGTGACCGCCAAGATGTCCTTGGGTGAAACCCCGTGTTCGATCAACCAGGCAATGCGTCTGGTCAGGACGGATGTTTTACCGGTTCCCGCTCCAGCCAGAACAAGGGTGGCACCGGCATCCACATCCAGGCTGACAGCATGAGCCTGTTCTGGATTAAGGTCAGCAAGGATCGGGTGTTGGATAACATGTTTTTGAAGCGTCGCAGTCATTTTTTGCACCATGAGGCAGAATACAGTTGGCCAAATCTGTCGAGAAATGCCTGTTTTGCCTGGGCGGGCTGCCATGGGATCAGTGGGTCACAACCGATCTGGTCAAGCGGTAGTCGGCGATCAAGACCAAGACGATCCAACTCCTGGTAAATCCCGTCCCACTCGATCCGATCTTCAGGGGTTGCCTGGAGCAAGGCATGTTTTTCAACGAGCAACATGATCAGGTCAGACCGTTTTACTTCAGGGTCATAATGAAAGCCCTGGGTCAATCCAAATACCTGGGCAATAACTCCTGCAATCTTGTCTTCCATGGCTCTGTAGCCAGGGAAAAGGTTTTTGATGGGTGTCACCATATCACCGACATACGCCTCAGCGGCATCGTGCATCAACTTTTCCAACGCCATATTGTCCGGATTGATCCATGAACACTGCACGCAATGTTGCGCGACCGAGTAGAACTGGTGAGTGTGGCCATTGAACCTGGCAATGTTTGACAAGGCGTGCGCGATGTCTTCAATGAGGATGTCGGCTGGTTTTGGATCAAGCAGGTCGATGTAACGTCCGCTCGATGTCTGGACGGTGGCCCTTTGGGTTGTTGCTGGGCTCATTGCAACTCCTCGCTGAATGTTTGCCGTCCGGCAGATTCCGCCACGATCTGTTCCCACCGCGCATGCAACCATTTGAAGTAGTCTTTCCGATAACTGGGATAGGCCCCTATGTTCGGTTTGTAGAGCCCCACAGCCCAGGCGTCTGTAACCTCCACCAGCAGAATCTTGCCTGTATCGGTGATGCCGATGTCCAGTGCGTAGGCGCACGGATAAGAGTGGTTGTCAGCCCCTCTTTCAAATACTTGAATCATTTCCTTTGCTTTGGAAATCACCCCCGGAGGAGCAGTTTCAAGACCGCAATCAAGGTTGTCGTAGCGGCCAACAAACAGGATTTTCGCCGGGTCAGTTCCTTGCTTCAGGACGTACACGCGAAACTCTTCATTGAATTGCACAACATCGGAAACCAATACGGGTCCATCCAAACCAGTCAAGTCAGAATCCGTGGTCAGCACCCTCCCTGCCCAGGCTTTTGTTGCAACCGGCTTTACAAAGATTGGGAACGATGAAGCCAGGAGTAAATGAACGCCTTGTTTCACCCAGACCTCGCGCCCGAGAAACCTGTACAGGCTGAACGGGTAATCGATTGGTTTTGGCTCAACCAGACCAAGATGCCTGATCCATGCTTGAACAAACTCGACTGACCCAACAGGGCACAGCGACGGGTTTTTATCCAGAGCAGACAGGTTGGCCAGATCTGATCGTTCGAATGGCTCATCGAGTAGATATAAGGCCGCCCGTTCTACGACGGAAACCTCTTTGTCGGTCTGAATCAAATAACGCGACATGACATGCCTCTGCTGTTGCTGTTTCCGGACAAGTGAATTGTGCGTTTCTGGTCATGGACGTGATGATCAGCCGTCAAGTCTTCAAACATCTCCATAGAAACCCGAGCGACTTTGAGGCATTGATCCAGGTCGAAAAAACCGATATGGCAACGTTTCTCATGAACGCCCATTTCGGTGGCCAGCCACGCATACGCCTCGGTACGCTGCATCAGGTTCTCTGACCATAGGAGGTCGAATGCTGCGTGTGCTTTTTGCCTTGCTTTTCTGAGTGCCGCATTGGCCAGGCTCGCCTTTGGAGCGTGCTTGGAACTGTTTTTATGGGTTCCAGCCCAGGCTTGGCAAGGTCGGCATAGCCAGTACATGCCGTTCTGGGGTGGGCCTGCGTGCGGATAAATTTCTTTTCCATGGACCAGTTCTGCAGGTTTTTCGCAGTATGGGCAAAAGACGGTTTGGGTTTGCTTGATGTCCATCAGTTTTTTTGCGCTGGTACTCCACCTATACCGGTTTCAAAATCAGTTCTCCGATTAGGTGGAGGGGAAGCGCCCTCCTTTAGATTAAGTTTAAGAATAAGCATAACCGTCCGCCTTGAATCACTTAGCCTGGTCAACCTGGGAGCCTGTGGCTGTTCTCACAAGTTCCTTCCATAACCGCCGAAGCGGCTTGGTGGGAGTGATTGACGGCTACACCGTAAACCGAACCAGCCCGCCAGGTGCAGAGGATTGCCAGCAAGACAAGTAGAACAGCCGATTGCCGCACATTGCGCCCAGGATGGCTTCGTTATCCGACCAGCCACCGGTAATGAATGAGACAAGACGCCCTTTGCTGTTAGGCGACTCCTCGATTTTTCCGTACTGAGTATTCCAGGCACTCTTGCAATACTCGACCAGATCCGACCAGCTGCCGTTGTCGGCCATGGGCCAGTTGGTGATGGTGGCCAGCGTCGCCTCGGTTGGGATCCCGTCTTGATAAAAGGTTGGCGTTTGCATGGCGCTCACCCCTTCACCTTCGCAATCAAAACGATGATTGCGTAAAGCAAGACAAGGGTGACCATAAACGAATAGCCAGCGACCTGGAGAAGATACCAACCCAGCATAGGGTGGTTTTTCCGGTCTTTTTCGACGATCTCTTCGAAGATTGTTTTCATGGTTTTGACCGGTTTTGCTGTTGCAGACAGGTCGGATGTTGCCGACGGCGAAATGTTTTCAATGTTTGCGCTCACTTGAATCTCCAGTAGTTGCTGCTTATTGCAGGTATTTATACGATACCTGATTTTCAAGCATTTGACAAGTACAATTTGTATTGATTGCCAGTATTCTACATGAACATATCGTGTGAGTATGTTTTTCAACCCGCTGATATTGCGTTGTTTATGGACGCATCACTGCAATTATTTATCATTTTTCATTCGTAAGCGTATATGCAACAGTAACGCATTATGCTACTATAATTCATCGTTAATTTCCGAGGATGATGCGAATGGAATCTATTGGGAATTTGCTTGCTGACACGCAAAACATGTCTGGTTTTGACCCCTTTGCGGTTGACCCAAAAAAATGGGCGCAAGACATCGTGAAAGGATGGGATGCCGGGCAATACCATCTGCAGTACGGATACCACCTGGCCTGCACCGCACTTGGAATCACCCCGGTTCCTCGCCCGCCAAAATTCAACCGACCAACCCCTGCTTCAACCGCGAATTCGTCCGTAGGTCAAACCCCGCTTCCGGACGGATGGCAGCGTTCATCTAAATGCGCGGGAAACCCAGGCGTTCAGGCCGGGGAGGGATAGCGCCTGATTCCCTCTCCTTGACAATGCTATCTTGGATTGATAATATGTGGGCATGAAACGCACACACTTTTTTTTACCAGAACCCCTTTTCAGGGAACTGAAAAAACTATCCGAAGCGAAAGGTCTTTCGGTATCCGAACTGATACGCCGGGCTATCGAAGACTGGTTGAAACGGTAAAAATGATTCTCGTCTATCGTTATCGGGTAAAGTCTCTCACCGGGTTGCTCAACAGCCAGTCCAGAGCGGTAAATTTTGTCTGGAATTATTGCAACGACGTACAGAAACAGGCGCTCAAGTGGTACAAAAAATGGCCGACCGGATTTGATCTCAACAAACTTACCACTGGCTCGTCGTCCGAGCTTGGGGTTCACTCTGGAACAATCAACGCAGTTTGCGAGCAATACGCGAAATCCAGAAAGCAATTCAACCGCCCCTATCTTCGCTGGCGCGGCAAAAAATCTCTTGGATGGATACCGCTCAAGGGACGTGATTTGCATCGTGAAGGCAATGCATTCCGGTTTGCCGGTCACACCTTTCGCGTGTTTGATTCCCGACCGCTCCCAGATGGGAAAATCAAGGACGGAACGAACTTTAGCCGTGACCGCCAAGGTAATTGGTATTTGAATATCGTGATCGACATTCAGGAGGCAACTCCTGGAACACCGGCTGTTGGGGTCGGAATTGATCTCGGACTGAAAGATTTTGCCACGCTGTCTACTGGCGAAAAAATTACCAACGAACGACATTACAGAAAACTTGAATCCCGGCTTGGCAAAGCCCAGCGAGCCAACAAAAAACGACTTGTGAAGGCAATTCACGCAAAAATTACCAATTCGCGCAAGGATGCTTTGCACAAACTCTCGAATCGCATTGTTCGTGAGTTTGATTACATCGCGGTAGGAAATGTCAACGCCGCTGGGCTGGCCAAAACCAGGATGGCCAAATCTGTTCTCGATGCGTCCTGGTCTGGCTTCCGAGCGATGCTTGCGTACAAATCCGTTAGAGAAGGCGCATGGTATGAGGAAGTCAGCGAACGATTCACGACCCAGGTTTGTTCGTGCTGCGGGTGCAATCCCGATAGCAGTCCGAAAGGTAGGGCCGACCTTGGAATAAGGGAATGGGTATGCAGTGATTGCGGTGCTGTACATGATCGTGATGTGAACTCTGCTTTAAATATCCTTCTCCGCTCGGGACATCGAGCGCCTGTTGTGGGAATCCCCGTCCTTTAGGCCGGGGAGGATGTCAAGGGAAAAACAGCGCGAACTGGAGGATGTCTGATGACAAAAGAAACGATGAAAGAATCCGGCCAAAAAACCGGCAGCCAGTCCGCGAAAACCCTAGATTACAAGCACATCATCGAAAGCATGGTGATT
>JAEHJW020000874.1_pt1 | contig 12644 bp, 20 predicted proteins | sample 9271431 | NCBI WGS metagenome assembly JAEHJW02
CCATCGAGGTTGCGTTACTATAAACACGGTTTGTCCGTTGCCTTCATCTGCTTGGGCCTGTCTGACTTGTCGCAGACACGGCTGTAGCTTCAATTTTGCGAACACTTTTCGCATTAAATTCAAACACGAAAACATGGGACTGAAAATTGCCCAAAAAGGCGCAAAGCTATTAAAGGTGGTCAACACGTGAGCTAGTCGCGTGTTCAGCGGCGGCGGGTTTGGCGAAACTGTGCCAATGCCTGCACGCAAAGCCAAAACCTGCCCGCACCAAATCCGGTTCGGAAAGAATCTTGCCGGCTTGCGTGAACATCTGGGCTTGACCCAGGAACGGCTGGCGGAAAAAGCCGGGATCAGTGCGCGGTTTGTGCAAAACATGGAAGCAGGCGAAAGTTTTCCACGCATGGCGAAGCTGGTGCGATTGAAAGAGGTCTTGCGGTGCGGCTGGGCGGAACTATTTGCGGATTGTGAACGGCGGTAAATTCCCCCTTGCGGATACCCGCGCCAGTCTTCGCTGGCGTGTGGGCGGGTTTATGAAAAACGAAGGTGACGGCGAACATCTTGCCGCCGGGCAGGATTGCCCGGCGGCACAGCAAAATCCTCATACAGGGCCAACCGACGGATGCGACAGCGTGCGCGTGTTTCAAGTGCCGCCCGACAAGCGAGGGGACATTGAAAAGATTTTAGACGGCTCGAAACATTTCACTTCATGGAAAAAAGCCGGGAGGAAAGTGGCGGGCCTTTTTATCATTGCCGCGTGCGTCACTGGTGAACTTTCAATAGAGCCGAATATCGGCCAAGTCATCCATGCGCACGGCGGTCACGAAAACAAGCGGGTGGCGGTTCGCCGCAATGTCCTGCGGAAAAAATCCGACGGCGCGGATCCAAAGCCGTGGGCGAGTCGCGCGGGCGATAATGAATACGGCTGCCAAAAACGGGTGGACTTGTGCGAACATCGGACGGAAACCGGCATTTGTCTGATGCAAGACCGGCTTTGCCGCTGGATTGACCGCGATTGCGTGCCGGTGGCAGCGCCACAGGCCAATATAAATAATAACGCAAAATTGCTGGCCTCGATTGACCGGAAAATTTCGGCCGTGCAAGAGTCCCTGCGGACAGTCATCGCAACGCCCGCCGAAGCCTGCGCGGAGCCGGCAGCGCCGCCGGCCACGGATGACGAAGCGCGGCGATTGTTCGCGCTGCTCAAGGCGCTGGAATTGGAATCCTACTATCGCAAGGCACCGGTGACGCGCGTCTTCCAACTGTATTGCCTCGAAGGGTTGACGCGTGACAGGGTGGCGAAGAAATGCCGGTGTTCGCCGGCGCTGGTCACCCTGCGGCTGCGGGCCATCGAAGCCAAACTTGGACGCAAGGCGTCGGCGTTGTGCCAGATTTCGGATCATTTCGACAAAATTGCGGATTCCTTGTCGGACTCGCGTGCCCGGCACATTCGCCGGGAAAGCGCGTTGCATGATCTGGAGGATGACGAGGAAACAGTTTGATTTTGACCTTATTTTGACCTGGTCAAAATGCCATTAGCGCCTGTATTCACAGGCGCTTTTACATTTTCGGTTTTCATATTTTGACCTTCCCGCCTCCATTAAAGGCCAGTCGCATGTCGCAGCGGTGGCGTGGCTGGCGCAGTTGACCCGGCGCCAATAACAAATGAAAGCGAAACACAAATCAAAGCGCAATGCCGTCACGGCAGAGACGCCAGCCGTTACGCCAGCGGGGCCGTTTTTGAATCAAGACGAGGTGGCCAAGCGGCTGGGGTTGCAACCGCGCACGGTGGGGAATTGGGCGCGCGAACAGAAATTGCCGGCATATCGGTTTGGCCGGCTGCTGCGGTTCAAATGGGACGAAGTCGAATCGGCGCTGGCCGCAAATTTCCGGTGCTCGCCGCACGGGCCAACCAACAAACAGTGATCTTCAACATGAACTCCAGAAACAAAGGCAAGGTTGGCGAACGTGAATTTGCCGCGCTGCTGCGCGAGCATGGTTACGACGCCCGGCGCGGGCAGCAATTTTCCGGTTCGCCGGATTCCCCCGACGTGGTCAGCGACGCTCTGGCGTGGCTGCACTTCGAGGTGAAGCGCGTGCAAAACCTGAATCTCACCGATGCCTGCGTCCAGGCTGAAGGCGACTGCGGCGGCAAGTCGTGGGTCGTCGCCCACCGGCGCAATCATGCGCCGTGGCTCATCACGATGCGTGCCGAAACCTTCTTCAATTTTCTTCGCGGGGAGTTTCCACCCCAGGGCAATGCGCCGGTGGCGCAACCGCCAAGCCGCGATGATGCGAACACACAACAACCAACAAACTGAAAGTAAAACTATGAGTAACCTCACATTAACCTGCAAAGACAGCGGCGATTTTCAGCCGCATCCCGAAGGCATCCATCCCGCCATTTGCGTGGATGTCATGGACCTCGGCCTCGTCGAGACCGATTTCCAGGGACAGAAGAAAATGGTTAACAAGGTGAAGATCACCTTTGAATCCGAAGCGCTCACCGATGATGGCAAACGCTGCTCAGTGTCGAAAAACTTCACGGCTTCGCTGCATCCGAAGGCGAAGCTGGCGGAATTTCTGGGCAAATGGCGCGGTCGTCCGGTCATGCCGGGTGAGTCCATTGACCTGCAAAAGCTCATTGGCGCGAATTGCACGCTGGTGATTTCGCATCAGCAAAATCTATCGGGCAAGACATACGCCAGCATTGACGCGGTTTCCAAGCCGACGAAGAAGGTTGCGCCTTCGGGCCAATATGATCCGGCGGCGGCGCGTCAGCGTTACGCCGATTGGAAGGCGAAACAGGCGGCGGCTCCCGCTGCCCCCGCACCGGTGGCAGCGCCACGGGCCACTGTGCCGTCCAAAAGTGCGGCGGCTCCAGCCGCGCCCGCGCCGCAACCGGAATGCGATCCCGAAGTCGGCTTCTGAAACCATTCCCGCCTCCCTCCGCCCGGCGGAGGGAGCGGGGGAATCTTACGACATCATCCCATGAAATTATTTTCTCCTGACGCAGCGCATTGGTATCAACGCGATGGCGTGCCGCTCCATACGGTTCTTTCCGCCAAGGGCGAGCCGCGTCCGACGACGCTGCGCGATGCGCGCAAGTTGAACCTCCTGCCGAGTGTCACCAACATTCTCGGTGTCATCGCCAAGCCGGAACTCACGGCCTGGCTGCAAGAGCAGGCCGTGATGGCCGCGCTCACGCTGCCGCGCAATCCCAGTGAAACGGAAGACGCTTTTGCCCGGCGCGTGGTCGAGGATTCGCAGACGACGCGCGATGGCGCGGCGGATTTCGGCACGGCATTTCATGCCGGCGCGGAACGCATCGCCCGCACGCTGGAAGTGGACACGCTGAATCCGGCGGCGGATTGGCTGCGCTGGTATCACATTTGGTATCAAGGCAACGCCGCGTTGCTGAACTGGACGGAAAAGGTGTTGGTGAATCCTGCCATTGGTTACGCCGGCACGGCGGATTTATTCATTGAACATGCGGTGCATGGGCCAACGCTGGTTGACCTCAAAACCATGAAGGTGAAGCCGGGCGCAAAACCGGCACCGTATAAATCGTGGTGTTACCAGCTCGCGGCGTATCGCCACGCAATGGGCCAGCGCGTGACGTGCATGAATCTGATCGTCAATTCCAACGAGGCATCCACGCCGGTGGAATATGTCTGGAACGACGCGGAAATGGATGCCGGCCTGAAAGCCTTCGAGGCGGCGCACAAACTGTGGACCATCGAAAAGGGTTATGACCCCACCGTGACGGTCGTGGACGTGTGAAGGGAATAGGCCATGAGCACGAACGAAATCACGATTGAAAAAGGCATCCCACTGCCGCCGACCAAACCGGTTGGCAATCGTTTTGGCTGGTGGGTCAATATCATCCGCCGGATGGAAGTCGGCGACAGCATTGTTGTTCCTGCCAATCGGTTGCCAAGCATTTATCAAACCTGCAAACGGAACGGCTGGAAAATCCAAACGCAGAAGCAACCGCTCAAACCCGGACAAAAAATTGCATCGCTACGGCTGTGGCTGGTGGGAAAGGCGACGCCATGATCCGCCAACTGGACAAGGTCCGTGTCGGACGGGCCACCAATCTGGAAAGCATCATCCGGGCGTTAGACAAGTGTTGGTTCCGCGTCCTCGGGGGCGTTCATCGCTGGACGATCCGGCGGGCGGATGCGCATTGTCGCCGGGAGAAGCATCGCCGCTTCCGGCGGCTCATGGTTCTTGCGGACGGCCACCATTGGAAAAACTGACCGGCAACCTGCCGGTGGGCAAAACTTCACACCAAGACGCAAAATGGAAATTCAAAATACTCCGATTGCCGCACCGGTGGCCGCCCGCAAGGGCCTGCCGGTGGCGACGGTGGAATATCTGCACCGGCTGCTCGGCGGCGATGCGCGCGTGGAGGAAATGGTTCTCAAATTCACTGCCGACAAATATGGCGCAAGGAATTTGTTCCATCTGCCGCCGCCGGTGGCCTCCGCCATCATCAAACGGCCGGCGGATTTTCTCAACGCCGTGAAAAACCACTGCGAGCCTGCATTCCGTTTCTAAAAGCTGAAGCCTGAAACTTGAAAATTTATGCACAGTTACATTGCCCACGCGCCGGTTGAGATGTCGCGCACAACTTGTCAGCGCAAAGCCCGGCCTGTGGTCAACAGCCGGGGCGGTGATTGGGATTGCGTCCGGCAGATGCAGATGTTTCGTCATCGCCCGGATGTCCTGGCCAGCACGCTCCGCGACATGGGCATCAGCGAGAACGGCGACGAGGTTGCCGATTACAACAATTAACCACTGTCGGCACGGAAGGAAAAACATGAATACACATCTGAACCCCTATCAAAAGCAGGTCATCAACCAAATCAGTCAACGCTTGGCGCAGGCGCAGGCGGCTTATCTGAAAACAGAGTCCGAGTGCATAACGGAGTTCACTCACGCGGTCGGCTATGACTCGCCCCACGATGCCCGGCAATACGTCATCGAGCTGCTGCTGCTAGATGAAGCGGCGAGCCAGATGGCTTGCTTTGCCGATGAAGACTGGCCCAGGGCGCTGACGCGGATTGCGTTGAGGCAACTGCAACAATTGGCAAATGAGAAAATCACCGAGGCACTGGACCGGGTGACGAAATAAATCCATGAAAATGACCCTGGAACAACATTTGGAACTCGGCGAGCGGATCAAGGAATTCCGCGAAACCTTGATGCAATCGCATGTGATCAACATTGGAACAAAATCGTCGCGTGAATGTCGCGCGGTGCGACGGATGCCGAAATACCTCGATTTGTTGAAGAGCGACTTGGACAGCGTGGCGTGCCGGGATTTCCGCGACTATCCCGACGCCACGCGAATTTATTACGGGATGTCAAAGGCATGGATTACGCGGTTTGAGGTAAAGAAATCTGCGACAAGTGCGGGCCACATGGGGCCGTGCCAGATCAGCTCACCATGAATGACCCATGCCAAATCGCAGCAAGTTTGCTCGGGGACATTGACTGGCAGACGGAAATCTCCGGTTTCTGCCGCTGTCCCGGCGAAGCGTTACACACGCACAAGACCGGCAAGAAGGATTGCCGCGTCAGTGTGGACGGTGCGCCGACAATCTACTGTTTTCATTCGTCGTGCGCGCCAGCCGTCACCGTCGCCAATCACAAGCTGCGCTGCGCCATCGGACAAAATCCGTGGGAGCTGAAATTACCGGGGGGAATGATTTTACGAAACGGCGACGTGCTGCAAGCCGGCGGCACGGTGCTGCCGCGCGAAATTGTCCCGGCCCGCGCACGCGCCGAAGGCCGCGACGCGGGCGAGCAGTTGGCGCTGGAAACTTTGCGCGCGGTCGCGGAGCGATTCAAGCCGGAGTTGTTTGAAACTTTCCGCTGGCCGTTTGCGCAAATCATTTCTGATTCGCCCTTGCTGGTGGCCGAACGCGACGCAGAAGATCAATTTCGCACCTGGCTGCGGCTGTGGCCGGCGCATTGTCACGTTTGGATTGGTGACGTTTTCAGCTCGGGCAAACCGGAGCATCGAACGCATTTTCGCCCGGTGGCGGAGTGGTATCGGATCGGCCCCGCGATGGGCAATTTCACCTGCGGCGCGGCGTTCAAACCGGGCAGTTATCAACGGAGCAACGCCAATTGCGATGGCACACGGTTTCTCGTCGTGGAATCGGACACGCTGGCGAAGGATGAAGTCGGCGCGATCTTCGCGTATCTGAACCGGCGGCTGCGGTTCAATCTGCACGCCATCATTGATACCGCCGGCAAATCTTTGCACGGCTGGTTTGATGCGCCGCGCAACGCGCGCATTGAAGCGCAGTTGAAAGCCGTGCTGACGGTGTTCGGCTGCGACCCGAAACTGTTCACCTATTCCCAGCCCGTGCGCGTGCCCGGCGCGTGGCGCGACGGAAAATTGCAACGCATTGTTTGGTTGCGGAGCTAAACCACGAATGAACTCGAATTTTCTCACGCAAAGACGCCAAGGCGCAAAGATTTTGGATCGTGAAACGCACGAATCCGCCGTAGTGCGTCGGCACCCAGGCTGGCAGCGCCCGCCGATGGAACCGGCGGATTGCATTTGCTGCGGTGAACCGGAACAGACGGGCCGTTATCGGGGATTGCCGGTCTGTCTGCCATGCTATCAAACCGGTTTGTTGCGGGAATGGTTTGACCAACAAACCGGCGACAAGTCGGACTGAAGTATGGAAATCAAAACCTTTTCCACCACCGAACAAGTCGAGCCTGCCGTGGACTTGGGCGCGGTGACGTCGCCGCTGCCGGACATTCTCCGGCTGTGCGATTTTGTGGCGAGTCCGCCGGTGGCCCCGCCGCAAATCATCGAGGGCATCTTGCACCAAGGGTGCAAAATGATTCTCGGCGGCACGTCGAAGTCGAATAAATCATGGTGTCTGCTCGACCTCGCCATTTCCGTCGCCAGCGGCCAGCCGTGGTGGGGACGATGCTGCACCAAGTCGCCGGTGGTCTATATCAATTTTGAGCTGCAACCGTGGGCGCTGGCCGAACGGATCAATGCGCTGTGCGCGGCGCGGCCCGATTGCCGTGGTGTCGGTGACACCTTCCACCTGTGGAACCTGCGCGGTCACAATGCCGATATTTCACTGCTGCGGCCCAAGCTGGAGGAGCAATTGGCGAAGTTCAATTTCGGCCTCATCATTCTCGACCCGGCATACAAAGTTCTCGGCAACCGTGACGAGAACGCCAATGGTGAGATTGCCAGCCTGATGAATGAATTTGAGGCACTGGCGCAAAAGACCGGCGCGGCCATCGTGGTCGCCCATCATTTTGCCAAGGGCGACAGCACGGCCAAAAATGCCCTCGACCGCATGAGCGGTGCGGGTGCCTGGGCACGCGACCCGGACTCCATCATGGTTTTGACGCCGCACGAGGAGCCGGACTGTTTCACCGTCACCAGCATCCTCCGCAATCTGCCCCAGGTGCCGGAATTTGTGCTGGCGTGGGACTTCCCCCTGATGCGGGTTGCCAAGGATTTGAACCCGGATGCGCTCCGCCGGCCCCAAGCCAAAAACAAGGTGTGTTCGGACAAGGAATTTATGGATGCCGCCGTCGGCCACGATGGACGCAGCTTTACCAAGGTTATTCAAGCCGCTGAAGCTGATTTAGCCATGAGCCGCCGCACCGCCATGAACTACCTGAAACGGCTGACCGAGGCCGGACTGGTCGCTTCGTCCGGCGGGTTGTATTGGCGCAAAAACAGCGAAGGGCAAGAGGGCAACATCCCTCAAAGAGTCAATGCCCCTACTGAAACAGACAGGCAGAGGAGAAGGAGAAACCGGTAAAAACCGGGTTTCCCTTCTCCCGCTGCCAATGGATTGCCCCTTGTGGGGCATCCGTGCCGGACAGACAAACGATTTGAAAGGAAATTATGCCATCACCATTTGAACAACAGCCGCGTGAAAGCAATAAAGCCTTTGCCGCCTTCAGCCTGTATTTGAGCCTGGGGCCGGAACGATCCATCGAAGAATGTGCGCGTAAGCTCCTTAAGAGTTCACGTTTACTACGGCGGTGGGCGCAAAAATTTGACTGGTCTGGCCGGTTGGCGGCACATGGCGCACACTTGGCGCTGGTGGAGCGCGAAGCCATCGAGGCCGCCGCGCGGGGCAAGGCGGCGGAATGGGCCAACCGCGAGCAGAAATTGCGCGAAACCGAATGGGAAATGCACGAAGCCGCCATCGCCGCAGCCAAGCGGGGGTTGAAGGCTTACATGGAGCGCGAAAAAGTTTATGCCAATCTCGCGGACATTGCCCGGATGCTGGAAATCGCCAGCAAGCTGGGCCGGCTGGCGACGGGTCTCGGCGACGGAGACCAGCGCAACGGCGACGATCTGCCGTCCGTGCGCGTCGAGGTCACGGTGGCGCTCGAAAAAATCTACGGGGTGGCAGCGCCACCGGCCAATGAGCCTGCCCCCACCATCATTGATGTCGAGGAGGTGAAGCCATGACACCTTGGGAACGATATTTTTTGGCTGGGAAACTGGCGGGCTGTCCGAAGGACCAGATGCAACGCTTCGAGCGGGCCGACGTGATTTTACAAACGCGGCAACTGGCCGCCAGTGCCGCCGCGCGCCAGTGCGATTTGCCGTCCGGGCCGACGGCCATCGGCTACGGCGGCGCGCGTGGCGGTGGCAAATCGCACTGGCTGTTGGCGCAAATGGGGGCGGACGATTGCCAGCGCGTGCCGGGCTTGAAATGCCTTTTGCTCCGCAAGGTCGGTAAGGCCAACTTGGAACACTTCGAGGATTTGCGCCGCCGGCTGTTCGGCAGGCTGAAACATGATTTCTCGGCGTTTCGCGGCGTGCTGACGTTCGCCAACGGTTCGCGGATCATCGCGGGCCATTTCCAAAACGAAAAGGACATTGATGCCTACCTCGGCTTGGAATACGACGTGATTGGCATTGAGGAGGCGACGACTTTGACGGCGCGGAAATACCAGGACATTTCCACCTGCTGCCGCACGTCGAAACCGAACTGGCGTCCGCGCATCTATTCGACGACGAATCCCGGCGGCGTGGGGCACGGTTGGTATCGGGCGAAATTCATCGTGCCGTTTCAGGAAAAACGCGAGACGGAAACGCGCTTCATCCCCGCGCGCGTCACGGACAACCGTTGGAACAATCCCGAATATGTTCGCGTGCTGCAAAATCTCTCCGGCTGGCAAAAACGCGCGTGGCTGGATGGTGATTGGGACATTGCCGCCGGCCAATACTTCACGACGCTGCGCCGTGAGATTCACGTCGTCGCCGATTTTGACGAGACGCGGGCGCGCGAATGGTTTTGCGCGCTGGATTACGGTTTCGCGCACTACACCGTCGCGCTGCTCGGCTGCACCGATGGCGACGGGAACATCTTCGTTGTGGACGAACACGCGGAACGGTTGTGGCTGCCGGAGCGCCACGCGGCGGCGATCAAGGCGATGCTGGGCAGGCATAAAATCGGCGGGCGTAAACTCGAATTGACCGATTTGAAACGGTTCGTGGCCGGCGCGGATGTGTTCTCGCGCCAGAGCGACGGAACCACCATTGCCGCGCAATACGCCAAGCATGGAATCACGCTCCGCGTGGCGAACACGGACCGCGTGAACGGCTGGGCGGAAATTTTAACGCGGTTCGGTGATGTCGAGGCCGGGATTCGCCCGACGTTGTTCATGCACCAGCGGTGCGGGCGGCTGACTGAAACATTGCCGACGCTGCAACACGATCCGAACCGGCCGGAAGATGTTTTGAAGGTGGACGCCGACGAAGACGGCATCGGCGGCGACGATTGCGCAGACGCACTGCGTTACTTGGTGGCGACGAAGTCGCGGACGATCACGCAACGGAAGTTGCGAGGGCTTTGAACCGTCTATTTATCCCATGGTCCGGCATGGCCTGTTTCTTTAGCAAACTTCTCGGCTTGTTCTTTTGTGTATTTTAGTCGCGGAACGGCCTGATAGTCCGACGCCCAAACTTCCTGCGAATATCGGTTTTGGTTTCCGTTGCTTAATTCGAGAACATCACCAGCAGTTTCAACCCAAGCATGGTCAATGGGCTTCCCTTTATCGGGGCCTGATGGTGGAACAGCAGAGCCATGAACCAGAAATAATGGGGTTAACTTCCATCCTTTTTCCGCTGCGAAACCCGATGCTTCAATTTTACTCAATTCCAATAACGATTCGTAAGCTACTTTGTAGCAGTCTCCTTTTTGCTGATTGTTAGTGCTCATAAATTGCGTGCAATCCTGCGGTGAATTGTAAGCCAAAGCAATGCTCGAACTGTAAAATGGAGTCGAGAGGTCGCTGACCTTTCGCGCCGGGGTTTGGGGACGACGCGAGTCCCCAACCGCCGCATGGCTGCGCGGCTGACGACGTAAAACGGCGTCAGCCGCGAAAATTTTTTTGCGCCCGGCACCGATGGCACCGGGCGCGTGATGTTTGGCGGTCAATCCTCGTCCGGCATCATCACGGTGATGGCGGGCTGCGGGTCGTCCATGTCCAGCGGGCCACACTGCGCGATGAGTTTGACCAGCTTGGCGCGGCGGTTGTCGTTGCGGACATACAGGGCAACGGGAACGCGGTCAACACCGGGGCGGGCGCGAAGGATGGCGAAGCGGGTAAGCCACACGACATCCCACAATCTGCCAGCCTCGTCTTGTCCGGTCACGCCTTCCGGCACGGCGACATATTTATCAAAAACGGCGCGGGTCAAAAACATCGGGAATTTGATTCCGGCTTCCTGCGCCGTCTTGGTGACTTCGACTTGATAGCCGTCGGCGACGGCTTGCTTGCGGGTGTAGGCGTAGATGACAGGGCCAAAGGCGGTGATGCCTTCGGCTACTTGTTTCGGCTCGCCAAAAACGGCGGCGAGGGCTTCGGTTGGATTTATATTTTGGTCTTTGTTCATAGTGTTAGCGGTTAAGGATGGGAATTTCGGATTGCGGGCTGATGCGCTCCAACTTGGGGCGCGGTTGGATGGTGACGGGCTGGCCGAATCTCGGCGTGATGGTGCGCGGCTTCTGCACCACCGCGACCACGGCGGAAGATTCAGAAACCTGAAGCACGCGGCAATTTTGTCCGGCATAGCGGACAACATCACCGGCGCGAAGTGTGTAAATGTTCATGGCTGACATCCTTTCATGTAGTCGTAGCCGTCGAAATAAACGCCACGCTGGTGCGTGTCCTCGCGGCTGCAATGGGCTTGCGCCTCGGCTTCCGTGAGTCCGCTTTTGATGGTGCGGGAACGTCGGCCCAAGCATGGGTTGTAATAGCGCACGATGCGAAAACAGCGCGGCTGTGAATCGGTTTGCGTATTCATAAAATCACGCGGCTTGATGGTCGGCGGGGTAGTAACTGGAATACTTCTCGTGTGGGTCTTGGAAACCGCGCAGGCGGAACTGGCCGCAGGGGTGCTGCCATGCCTGCCGCTCGTGGTTCCAATGAAATCCAAGCTGCGCCAAGTGCTGCCGAATCTCGGCGGCAGGCTGCTCTTTGAACGCAACCCAAATCCACTTGCCGACAACTTCCGCAAGGCGGTAAATCTCCGGCTGCGTATTCAGCAAAAGGTTCAAAACCTTTTCCGTGGGCAATGTGCGGTTTTTCTTTCGTGCCTCGGCATCAATCGGCAAACGAGTGTCTTTCTTTTCCGGCTGCGCCTGCGGCGCGGTGCTTTGCTGCTCAACTGTGCGGATCTGCTCCCGAGTCCCGGATGATTTTTTTTGTGATGTAGTTTTCATGGTCTTTTTTTTTCTGCTCTGCTGTGCGTCTTCTGTCCGTCGCCCTTCATGAAAAAGCGGAAGCCCAGCCCTCCCCCGTGGAAGTGCTCTTCAGAAGGAGCCGCGAGGGGCGGGCTGGTCTGTGGCTGACGCCATGAGGGCGACGGAGAGAAACGCAGAAGCAGAAAAAGCCGGACCTGAAAACGAAGCTGCCTTCACAAAAAACCAACCCCATTTTCATCTCGACCGCAGGGAGCTAACTGACTTGGAAGCGTAGCGAAAACAAACTGACTCCATTGACCCGGCCCATTCTCACCAAAGGCGGAGCGACGGGGTTGGCGTGCGGGATGCCGTCAAGCTGGCGCACTGGCTGCCACGCGACGGGCCGGAGCGTGCCACCGGGGACGGCGGAAAGCAGCCGGTGTGACAGTGCGGACGCGGGACTGAGACCCAACGCCATTTTGTGTGTCATTTACTTCCAGCACAGGGTCTCGCGGGTTCCCTGTGCGCCCGGAATAAATGACCGGAGGGTCACACACAAAATGTGTTGGGTTCGGTCCCGGAAGCAAAGGCTTTGCAGCCGGCCACCATCAGGCGCAGCACCTTTGGCCGACTGCAAAGTCTGTTCCTCCATGCCAACCCCAGAGCGGAGACGCATCAACCATTTCGCCGGGTCACTTCAATTCCCGGCGAGTCGCGCCAGCGCGAAAGCCAATCCTCTGACTCCCCGCCGCTGGAACGGAGCGGAATGATGGCCGGCTGATGGTGACGGGGGCAGCCGAGACAGCAGGCCGTGAAGTCCAGCGCCGGGGTGTCAGACCAAACATGGTTTGCGCAGTGAGTTCGGTTGTTTCCGTCCGCTGCAATGTAGCCTGCGAAATGGAGGCGGTGCGGAAATGGCCGATCTCACGATTATTTCTG
>JAEHJW020001014.1_pt1 | contig 12630 bp, 16 predicted proteins | sample 9271431 | NCBI WGS metagenome assembly JAEHJW02
AGCGTGACTTCGGCGCCGGACTGCAATGTCACATTTTCGGTACGCATTTTGCCTCCGTGGTTGATGGTGAAGCGGCACAGGCGGATGGTCGCGTCCCGCCCGTGCCTAGTGGTTGCCCTCGCTGTTGGGCGAGGGCCTAGCCGCATCACGTCGCGGCGTAGTTTACAGGTTGGCGTAGTAATCGGCGTAGAGCACGCCGGTGCCTGGATCGAAGACGCTGAAATCGAACTCGGGGATCACAATGTCCCCCTGTTTGAAATCCATGTTCAGCTTCGAGCTCGAACACTTGAAGAGGCGCTTGCCGTAGCCGCCATCGGTCGGGTTCCCGAGGAAGATCTCGAAGTAGGGCGACTCCTGCTGAAGGCTGGTAGGCACGGCCACGGTGATGCCCGTGATCGAGGTATAGGTGTAGTTGATGACGACGGGCGCTCCAGTGTCGGCGGCTGCGAACGTGTACACGCCCGCGGCAACCGAGTACTGCCCCTGTGTCGGCGTTCCGGTGACTAGCTTGAGTGATACTCCCGTCGCGCCGTAATTGACGCCGAAATCCTCAACAAAGGTTGCGCTCTGCGGAACCGTGATTGTGTAGGGCGTCGCTGCGGGCACCGTGAACACGTTCCCGAACGACGGAATCACAGCGCCAGTAGTCGCTGTCGTCCCATGGTACAGCTCAGCGAAGATATTGCCGTCGATGGTGGCGTTCTTCGCTTTTCCCTCGACCTTGCGCTGGCCGCGGAATCCGCGCAGCGGAGCCGAGCCGGGGCCGTAGAGCTTCTTTTCGTCGAAGCTGTCTTGCAGCGACACGTCCTGCAGTTGGCCGAAGACTCTCGGGGTGGGTGTGGGGTTGGCGGTCGTGGCGGCAGCCCGGCCAGAGAGGTAACCTGCTCCAAAACTGTTCATCTGATGCTCCTTAAATGGTTAGGATTGTGAAGGGGACTACCGCAATCGAGAGCTGCGTGCCAGCGCCGGGCAGACCGTTGACGCGCTCGACGCGGCCCTTGGCGACGAGTGAATCCACCAGTCCGCCGAGAGTCTGCTTTGCGCCGGGACTTTGTGGAGTAATGGCGTTCAGAACCGCCGTGATGGCCAGGTTGAGGGCCTGCGACGGGATCTGGGTTTCCTGGCCCACTTGCTGCTTTGCGCCGGCGCACGACACCAGGATGGCCATGTCAACGCGCAACTCATACTTGGTGCGCGCCTGAATCGTCGGGACCGCCGGGGTAATATCAAAGGGCAATTCCTCCTGGAAGAGGGCTGGAAGCTGGCCTGCGGTCAACTGGCTCCAGTCGCGCGGCACGCGGGACTGCACCGCGAAGGTGACTGGCTGGCCGCTGCCCGGATCGATCCAGGAAGGGGCGCTTGCGCCCGATACCAGGGCGAACAGGGCGGCATAGATCGGTTCGAGGTTGATGACGCCATTATTCATGGAGTGCATCCTTCATCGCGGCGCTCAGGCCGGCTACAATCTGGGCTTTCTGCTCTTCGAGGGCTGACTTGAGGTAGGGACGGGGCGGGAAGTTAGAGCCGGGATGATTGACCTTGCGGCGGAAGATCGTCTGGCCGCCCATCGTGAAGGCCAGCGCCTTCGCGTTCAAAGCCTCGATCACATGGGCGCGGGTTGTGCCGCCCTCGTGAAGGATGCGCGCGTAAGCCTGGGCCGTCGATGCGGCGGGGATGCCCACCAGGCCAGTGACGCTGGTCGAGTCTTCATCGACCTCGTTCGATACCGACCGGGCCAGATTGCCGGACCGCTGCTGCAGCGTGGTTGCGCCGGTGGGTCCGTTCAGGTGCTCAGTGACGACCCAGTTGCGCAGGCCAAGCATTTCGATACCCATCTGCTTTACCGCAGCAATCTGCATCCGCGCCACGCCGCCCGTGATACCCGCTGCGGCCTCGGGAGCGCCAACGACCTCAAGCGCCAGCCTCACAGGCCCACCACCGCGCGGTCACGATAGAAGTCGATGACGGGCTGCACGCCCGGCGCGAGGTCTTTCTGCGAGAAGCTCGTAGTCAGAACGCCATTCATGCTCTGCGATACGCTTCCCAGATTCGTCGCACGGCGAAGGGTGAAGGCTACCTGGTCGATCACCGCCTGTTCCACGTCGAGCGGGACCGTTGGATAGCCCGCTTCGTACACCAGTTGCACGTTGCCGCGCCCGCGGGTGAAGCGATACTGGCCCGGCAGTCCGTTGAAGCCGCCTGCGGCCATCCAGATCGTGAACGAGTCAAAGACATATCCAGGCGTCGGAGGCGCATTCGTCTGCGGTGCAGATGCAGGAATGGCAATCCCGTCAACTGTGACCGAGGTGACCGCCTGGATCGGCCAATAGATCGTGGTAATGGAATCGCCGCCCTGCCCGTTGCGTGTCTCGTTGTAGGTCGAGCTGATGAGAGCACCGCGGTTGACCTGCGTAAGGAACCATTGCGAGAACGCAGAAATCAACCGGCTCAGCACCGTATCGGAGCTGGTATCGGTGATCTGCATGTAGTCCTTGACGTTCTGGAGCGTGGTAAGGTCAGCCATGAAAGTTCCTCAATCCGGTGCGGTGGAAAATCTTATTTGGGTATGTCGCCGGTTGCGTTCTCCGTGGCAACGACATCCTCGGCGCGCTTCTTGTCGGCCTCTTCAGCCTTTGCGCCATGGTCGGTCTGAAGGAGGTCGAGACCCTCGGAGACCACCTTGCCGACCTCGTGCCTGATTCCTGTTTCTTCGGTATCCCAGCGCGCCATGCGACTGGAGATCGTCTCGTCCATCTGGCCGCCGGTGGCCTCATTCAGGAAGACATCGAGCGCGCGTGGAAGCCGCTCGATATAGTTTTCCTTCTCGACATTGGCGTCCGTCTGACTGGCCTCCGCAGGCGTCAGCGGTTGAATCGGGTCACTCATAGTCATCTCCTCGGATCGGGGTGAAAAATATGAAGTGGACTAGTTGGGCGGAGGCAATCCGCAACTAGTCCACCCCATTAGGCCGTCCCGGCGCAGGAGCGGCCTAACTTTGTTCAGCCCTGATTAGTTCTGGCCCACATTCTGGAGCAGGAAGTGCGCCCAGTTCGTGTAGCCGATCAGAGCCGCCGTGAGGTACTGACCGTGCACCCGCTTGCGGCTGACCAGCGGCCACTCGTATTCACGCCAGTCGGCAACGCGCGGAATCAGCTTGTAGGGCTTGGGCACGTTGGGCGTGGAGTAGGGTAGGTCGAGCGTCAGGCCGAGGATGGTGCCCTGCGGGAACCAGGGGTGCGTCTCCAGCTTGATGAGCTCGCCGGTGAAGGGGTTCAGGTAGGTGCCAACCATGCTGTTGGCTGTCACGTCCAGAACCTGGCCCTTGCCGCCGTCGACGTTGAACCGGAACAGCGGAGCGCCACCGGCCGCAATGACCTTGCGGTTGATGGACTGCGCGGTGCCGGCATCCACGAGGATGACCTGCGGGCCGAGCTTCCAGTTGTTGTAGAGCGAGAGCAGCGCCAGATCGATCTGGGTGATGCCGGCAGCGGAACTCGACACCAGGTTCGCGCCGTCGAGCGAGACCGAGTAAGCGCCCGAACTGGCCTGCTGGATCTGGGTGATGAGGCCATCGAACACGTACTGGTCGATGGAGTTGTCGGCGGTGATGGCCGTCGCGGCCTGCGTGCCCGCCGGGGGCGCTGTGATGGTCACGCTGTTGACCGGAGTCACAGCGGCCAGGTAGGCAGCAGCCTTGGAGGTTCCGACGTACCATGCGTATCCGAACGCGCCCGGAACAGCCGTGCAGGTTGCCGCCAGAGAGCCCGGAGCGGCCAGCACAACCGAGTTGGACTGGTTCGACACGTTCGAACTTCCGCCGTTGGTGGTGGTCGTCGAGCCGTCGTTGTTGGCGCGTGTGATCTGAGTCGGCACGCCATTGGCGACCGAGGCGAAGCGCAGGCCGTTGTAGGTCAGAGCAACGACCCAGGCGTAGTAGGTCGCCGCTGCCACAGTACCCGTCGCTCCGCCGTTATTGGTCAGGGTGGGCGCCCCTGGGGTTCCGAGCGCGGTCTGCGCGGAGCCGCCGGCCACGGTAATGTTTCCGCCGTTGCCGAACAGCACCAGGCGCTCTTCTTCCATCAGGTTCGAGTTGAAGAGCGAGACCGTGCGGATGGCCATGGCGTCGTCGAAGCCGCGAGCCAGATCCTCAGCTTCAAAGGTGATGTCGGCTTCCTGGCCGACCGTGCGGAAGATGGCGCTGAAGTCCTGCTCGACCACCGAGATGGAAGCGCCGCGCAGACCTTCGGCGATGCCCAGGCCACCGGCTGCCGGGTTGATGGCAGTGAGGCGCTTGGCGTTGTGGGCCGTGCCGCCGATGGGCGAGACGGTGCGGGGAAGGTACTTGTTGCGGAAGGGTGCCAGGACCGGGTAAACCTGCTTGAGCAGGGGCTCCAGGTCGTATGCGGCGATATTCGTGGAGGTGCTGATCGTCGCTTTCGAGGCGATTTGTCCGGTCGCCTTGGCGATCAATTCCTCGATGCGGGTCATGTCTTGTCCGAACATGCTTTTGTCCTCGTCCTCGAAGCGTGATTCGCTACGGGTTTGCAGTTTGGATTTCGTTGTGGTTGCGCGCCGAGAACAAAGGGAAGGGGCACGACGAGCGCCGCGCCCCACTGATGCGTAATCGTGCAGTTACCGCCCGATGTGCAGCAGGGCGGCTTCCTCGTTCGAGAGGTAGTGCGGGTTCGACCGGATCGACTTCGCCACGTCGTGGACGCCGCCCGCGGCCGGCTGCTTGCCTTCGATCTCCTGCGCCTTGGTGACCGCGACGGGCGCGGCGGCCGTGACGCTCTTGGGGGCAACCGGCTCCCCGGCGATCAGGTTGGTCAACCCGGCCAGAGCCTTTGCAATCTGCTCCATGCCGGCGTTGGTTTTCTCGGCGATCTCCAGTGCCTTGGCGGAGTTTTGCTCAGCCGCGGCGACCTGTGCCTTCTCAGCTTCAGTCATGTCTTCTGCTCCTGTTTCCGGGCTCCCGCCCTGTTGTGTGATTGGCGCCGCTTGAGCCGCCACTGTTGCGGCCTTTTGGGCCGCAGACTTTTCCGAATCCTCTCCATCGGTGAACTCAGAAAGGGCCTGTGTCGCGTCCTCGTGAGCCGCGCACATCTTGGTGAGACACTTGTCGAGCCCCTGGCACTTGCAGGTCTTATCCAGGCACTCGCCGATGGAGCCGAGCGCCTTGGTGCACTTGGCGACCGGGTCTTTCTTGGCCTTCGATACCACGTTCGGGGCGCGCTCGGCGAGAGCGGCCTTCATGGCCGTCACAGCCTCGGAGCCCTCCTCGCGGGCCAGCTCGACCAGGATGTCCACGCCTTCGGCCATCCAGGACTTGAGTTTGTCGGGGAGGGGCGAGTTATCGCCTTCGCTCTCGGCTTCCCACTTCGTGTCGCTCTGCAAGTAAGAGACCCAGCCCAGGATGTCGGCCAGGTCGCCGATCTGGTAAAGGCTCTTTGCTACCGTCTGCTTGGCCACTTTGTCCTCCTTTTCTACGGCCGCGGCCGTCTTAAATTTGCGCTCTTCGGTGATGCCCCCGGCTTTGACCGCGGTGAACACTGCCTCTTCGTTGCAGGGCAGGTCGCACACGCTGAACTCGACGGGGGCGCATGTGTACCGCTTGACGCCGGGGTTCGTTGCATCCGACCACTTCTCGCCGACGATGGGGCCGCAGATCGAGAACCCGGTGTAGGTGCCGCACAGGCACTTCTCCCACTCCTGGTCGTCCGAGATGTAGGCGGTCAGGATGAGCAGCTTCTGCGTATCGTCGAACACGATAGGTTCGATCAGGTTGCCGGCGGCTTTCTTCGGATCGTGCTGGGCGCGGATGTTGCCGAAGCTCTTGCCCTGCGACCGCTGCTGCGCGCCTTCCGACCAGGCCTCGACGTAGGGCTTCGAACTGTCGTAGTCGAAAATCTCGCCCTCGGCGTCGATGGCTTCCGATGCGCCGATCCCGGTTACCGTGCGCTTTTCCTCATCCACCTTGGAGATGCGGCAGAAGAGGCTTTTCGTAACTTGCTTGCTCATAGGTCTTCTGGCCCTCCGGGGCGGTGTTCGCCGGGCTTCTTCGGCCACACGGTGAGCGCGTTGGCCTGATGCTTGCCTGCGTGATCCTTGGGAAGCTGGCAGTGGATGTCGCGGAAGACCTGAATGCCGAGCTTCATTTCGGCGTTGCACTTCGGCTTGTCTTCCCAGATGCCCTTCCAAATCCGGCTAATCATCGTCGGGCTCCTTTACGGGCTTTGGAACGCGGACCATCTCCACGCAGCAGCAGCGCGGGTGAAGGGGAACATGCAATGCGCCGTCGGGGAATGGGTCGTCGATTGGAATCTCCCCGGCCGCCTGCGCCAGGTCGCACTCGTCGTCGACGTCGTGCAGGTTCGACATCTGTGTGCTTTTGGTGGTAGCTCCGAAGTTCTTTCCCGTCTGGACCGTCGCCGCCGTCTGCGCGAAGGCGGTCTCGGTCTGGGCGATCATCTCCGCGCGGCCGGCCGAGAAGGTAAACGATTCGTCGATGCGCCGGGCCAGTTCCGCCGGCGTCCACTGTTCGGCGAAGGCCTGCCCGATCATCTCGCGCAAGTCCTCGCGGGTTGTCTCTGTGATGGCCCACCGCGCACTGGGATTGTCCACCAGCACGCCGTCGACCCACTTCTTGCCGACCAGCTCAGCCGCCCGCATCTCGGCGTATTCAAGCGCCTGGGTGTCGGACAGGTTGAACAGGTCCGAGCCCTCGGTGCTCAGGTTGAGCGTGGCGAAGACCGTCGCAACGGCCTCCCGTGCCGTCGTTTCGAGATCGGGCTGAACCTCTTTGACCAGCGCATCCCACACGCTGAAGTCAATCGCCGCCAGAATCGCATCGACGTCGGGCGGCGTGGTATCGCCAGCGGCTTTCTGTGCCGCCGGAAGGTAGGAAGCTATGGTCCGGCTCACCGAGACGCGCTGGGCGGCAAAGAATCCCTTCAGCGCGGCTTCTATGTGATCGGTGGCCGCTCTCCGCTTCGGCCCGAAGTGGGCCGGGTCAATCAGTAGCGGTGTAGAGTTTTTTTTTGAGAGCCCGCGGCCTTGGCCGCTTTGCCGTCCTTCTTCGGCTTGGGCTTTCCGCCGCCCTCGTTACCGTCGCCGGGCTCGTCCTGGTCCTCTTCGTTGGCGACCACCATGGAAGGCTGTGGGGGATTGCCGCCCGATGCCTGCCAGAGCGGCGAGAGGCCGTCCCGCTGGCGCAACTCGTCGGCCACGCGCGTGCCGATGGTCACGTTGATCTGATCGACCTGGGCCTGCTTGAGCGCGTCGGTCTCGGCTTCCTCGTCGTAGACGAACTCGACGTCGGGTGCATTGAACAGGTCGCGCCGCTGCACGATCTGGTCGATTTCGTTCTTCACCCAGAAGGTGAGGGGCTTCTCGCCCGATTCCTCGCGGGTGTCGTCGGACTGTTGAGCTGTGGCGCGGTTGTTCTGCTGCACGAACGGCGTCGCCGTCTCGCCCAGGATGTAAGCGAAGATGCGCGCGCACCACTCTTCGAACTTGGCCTGGAACTCTTCCTTCTTGAGCAGTTCGACCTTGCCGCCGTTAGGCACGGGCAGGATCTTCACGCGCTCTTCGAGGTTGCCGTTGTTCGAGGCCTGAATCTCCCGGATGAGCCGCAGAATCTCTGTCGTGCTCATGTTCTCAGGCATGGTCATGTACGCGAGCGGGATGTTCGACTCGTCGTACCAGTCCTGGTGCATCACCGTCTTGTAGATCAGGGTGAGGATGATGCCCAGCGTCTGCTCGACGGGCGAATAGCCGTAGAGCTTGTGGTTGCGGACCTTGCCGGGCATGTACACCAGGTCGCGCGTTGTAAAGTCGATGGCTGGGAGGCCCTTGACGATCTGCCGGTAGGCGGGCAGCGGGTACATGGGGCGGCGCCCGGTGTTGTCGATCAGGACGTTGATGGTCGCCCCATCGACGGGCATCAGGTTGAAGATGTCGCCGCCGCGGGTGCGCTGCACTTCGAGGCAGGCCGCGTCGATCACCAGCCGGTCTTCGAGCAGCATCCCGAGCCAAACCGGAAAGCTGTGCGTCGAGTCGGGCGACTGAAAGAAGTTAGTCAGGGCCTGGATGCGCGGGTCGTTGTTCGACCGCTCCTTTGTCTCTGCCATGTACTCGCCGGCCTGGGGCTTCAGCCGGAAGTGCCAGCCCTTGGTGACGATGCGCGCAATGACCTTGTCGATGATCGCCCGGATGAGATAGCAGCCGTCGGCCATCATGCGCAACTGGTGGAAGCCAACCTTCTCGCCGGCGCGCGGGAGCCAAGTCTGGTTCAGTACCAGAGGATAGTCGAACTGGCGCGGCGGCGTTCCGGCGGGCGCAACGGGAGGGATCGGCGCGGACGGGTCGTACCATCCCTGCCACGCGGAGCGCAGGCGGTCGATCAGGCTCGGACGGTTCGGCGCAATCTGGATTTCGTTGGCCATGCTCAACCCCGCTTTAACAGTGACTCGATACCTTCAATCGCCATGCCGACTACCAGGCATCCCAATGCGACGGGGGACACGACGATGAGAATGGTGATGCCCAGGATTCGCTTCACCCAGATCATGCTTGCCTCCAATGGAAAGGGCGGCCCGAAGACCGCCCTGCCTGCTCTGGCTTACTCCGCGACCTCTTTCTTTCAGGCCGACGTGCGCCTGAACTCTAAGCCGCCGGTTTCGTCTCAGGTTCGGCCTGAGTCGTTTCAGTAGCCGCCGGTTTCGTCTCACCGAGCGCCGCGTCGGCTTCGGTCTTCACGGCCTCGATCTCGCCCTCGATCTTGGCAGCCGCATCGCTCACCGCGCCCTCGACAGCGGTCACCGCAACGGTCGGCGCAGTGGTCACCGGGACCGGCGTCACAGGCGCGGGAACCGGCTGGCCAAGCAGCGCCAGCGCATTGTGGATCGAGTCAACAACCTGGCTGTCGAGATCGTCGAGTGCGGTCGCCACGGCCTCGATCTGGTCTTCGTTGAGGTTGCCCACGCCGGCATCGACCAGCGCGATCACTTCCGACACCTTGCCCTGGACCGCAACCAGTTCGGCCCGCACACCCTGCACAATCGTTGCCATCACTTGCCTCCTTACTTGCCTTCTGGACGCTTGTCTAGTTCATGTTCCGTGAGGAGTTCTGCCACATCGTCGATGTGCAAGCAGTCGCACATGCAGACGTACTCATTGGCGGACTGCACCACTGCGATGTTTCCGTTGCAGTAGTCGTTGCCCGGAACTGCGCTGTGAAGAACGCCGAAGGCCTCGATCTTACCCCCGCTGAGTCTGACGATCTTGTCTCCATTCTTCGCTTCCCGACCATTCCTGTAGTGCATATTCAGCCTCCTTCGGCCTGTTTGAGCACCCCGCGCGCAACCTCCGCGGCGTCGTGCTGGCCCTGCTCTTCGCAGAACGCTATCCAGTCGTTGACCTCATCCACCGGCAGTTTGCCCGGCGGCATCAGGCCCATGCGCACGATGCGCACGGCCTCAGACCATTCCCGCGCCTTCGGTGGCGCCGGCGTTCTGGGAGGGTTCTTGGCAGCCTCAACAGCCGCCGCCCGCTCCCGGTAATAGTCGGCGATATTACCCATAGCCGACCTCGTGTAGTTGATGGCCTGGCCGCTGCCATCCACCGTGTCGTCGTTGGCCCCGTTCGGAAAGATGGCCCACTCCTCGATCAGCGTGTCCACCCACACGCGGTGCTGCGGGAAGACCTCCGGGTCGGGCAAGTAGCAGTTCCCGGCCTCGATGTCTCCTGTTGCGGCCACTGCCCGCGCGAACTTGCTCCCCGTCGGCTCAACCGGAATCAGCCCCGGAACTGTCGAGCGGAGAGCGTCGATTACTGCGGGTCCATTGGCTTTGTCCTCGATGAGCACTCGGCTGGCTACCGGCTCTCTGACCCGCAACCGTTTGACCGCGTCCTTCGACGCGGTGAATCCCATGCGTCCGTGGATCGCATCGAGGAAGTACCGCTTCGCTCCCTTGACGCCCACCTTGAATCCGGCGACGAAGTCCGCGTCTTTCGCGTCCTTGAACGTCAAATCCCAGGAGTCGAGCACCTGGTCGAAGTCGTCCGGGACCGCCCGGTAGAACTGCCACCATTCGCGCTTGCAGATGTCGCCGCCCTCAGGGCTCGGCCTCTGTTGTGCCTGGGTCTCGAAGGTGCGCCGGTGAATCATCTGCGCCGCGACCACTGCCGGCGTGTGGCGTTCCGGCTGCAGCACGTCGCCGATCTTGCGTTCCCACTTGCGCCCGGTGACCGGAAAGACCACTTCGAGGTCTGTCTTCGCGTCCTGCACCAGCGGGATGACAACCTGTTTCCATTGCGCCGGCTCATTCTTCAACAGCCAGCCGGTAATGTCCTCGTGGTGCGTCCGCTGCTCGATCACCACGATTGCGCCCGTTGCCGGGTCGTTCAAGCGGGTGCGGAAGGTCTCGCGGAACCACGCATGGGCCGTCTTGCGTTCGGCCTCCGATTGCGCCTGGTCGGCGCTCAGTCCGTCGTCGAGGATCAGCGTGTCGCCGCCGCGCCCCGTGCCCGTCGCGCCCACCGAAGTGGCGATCATCTCGCCCTGCTGCTCGTTCTTGTACTGATCGGCGCGGTTGGTGTCGTCGGAGAAGGCCATCGGCCAAAGCGACTTAAACCAGGCCGACTCGATCAGGTTGCGGCGCTTGCTGCTGTGCTCCCGGCTCAGGTCGCGCGAATAACTGGCCGTCAGGAACCTGTGCCGCGCGTCCCGCGCCCATCCCCAGGCCGGAAAGCAGATCGTGCCCTCGGTGCTCTTGGCGGTGCGGGGCGGCACGTTGATGATGAGGCGCAGGCATTCGCGGCGCCACACCTTGAGAAGCCACTCGCTGATAAGGTCGTAATGCGGCGACCAGATCAGCGGCCTGCCCGGCTCCAGCACATCCCAGGCGGCTTTGAAGAACTCCGCCGGCGACGCTTCGAGACGGGAGCGGTATTCGAGGCGCTGCTGCTCGGCCTCGGAAAGCTGCTCGAATTCCCGGCGGCGTTCGAGGAGCACAGCCAACTCTGCGAGCTCCTCGACCGAATAGCGGCTCATGTCCATGCCGCCCTCCGCCTACTGCGCTTCGCGTCCTTCGAGCCGAGCAATGCGCTCAGTGTGGTCGTTCAGGCGAAGCTCAATGGTGTCGACCCTGCGGTCGCCGCGGTCGCCGCGGGCCGTCAAATCTCGCACACTTTGCCGGATTTGGCCGAAAAAGAAGGCGGCCACCAAAAGTTGCCCTGCGACGCCCGCAAGGCTGATCCACGCGGATAAGGTCATTTTTTCTTGCTCCGGGCCGGTTTCTCCGGCGTCTCTTCGCGGGCGGAGGTTTTGCCAAGGAGTTCGGCGATACGCCGCTCCAGGGCCTCGCGGGTGTCGGGGATGTCGAAAGGAATCGGGCCGCCATCGGGGCCGGATACCTCAGATCGCTGCTTGGCTTTGCCTTCCGCGCGGTCGATCAATTCAGCGATGGCCTTCACGTCGCCCTTGATCGCCTTGCCCAGCAGCGCAACGACGAGTAACTCGGCCCAGGTGCGCCCCTGCTTGTCCTGCTTGCACTTCTCGTCGAGCTTTTGCAGGATCACGTCGGTCACGGGCAGTTTCCTCGGCCGCCCGCCCGGATTGCCGGAGACGCCCTTCGGCCATGGCTTGAGGCCGGAAATGTCGCGCGGCATTATAGCTCCTTAGTGAGTTGGTGCGGTTTGGCAGACGGGCTCTCAGTTCGGCGGTCACAGCATCCATCTGTGCCTTTGCCTGCACAAGTTGCAACTGGGCCGACACCAGTTGCGTCTCCGCACGCCAGAACCGCGCACGATCTTCTGCCTCATTGGATAACCCTCACGTTATAGACGCTTGCCGCTGGCGTCCCACCCGCCGCAAGATTTGTGCATACGCTCACCGTCACAGTGTTGGCGGCGCTCACGTAGGCATTCCACTCAAATGGCGCACCCGGATAGGTGACGGGCGAGGCCTCCGCTACCATCGAGGTCGTTGCACCCGGGATCGTTGCTGTTCCCGTCGCGCAGGTTCCTGCCGTAATCGCCGAGCCACCGATGTTGCCTGTCGTTCCAGTCAGGCGCACTTCAGTGAGCACGTCTTGATTGACGGGCTCAAAGGCTACAACCGCAATGTCAACTTCAGTGGGCGACCCGGAGAAGTTCCAGAAGCCCCATCCCAATGTGTGCCCGACCGGGAACGTCGAAAGATCGAGCAAACAAGGGGCGGAACTATTCGGCCCACCCTGCATGGACCATGTGGGGCCAAAGGTCATCGGACACAGAGGTCCGATTTGCTGGCTTGTGATCTGGTCCCCGAAGGTCAGCGTGGCAGTGCAGGAAGTCGTGCCGAGGCAGCGTCCCTGAAGAACCACATACATTTTGGTGGTTGGAAACCGGGTTCCAACAATGTCAAAGATGTCTGAATTTCCCCATCCGTTATAGGGGTTTTGTGTTCCCGTGTTCTTCTGGTAGGTCTTACTGATCTCTGTACCGGTAGGGTCATTGACGCAACTAGGATTGGTTGCCGTTGGATTCGCGGACACTTCCCAATCCCGGCATGTAGTGACAAGGTCACTGGCGTTGAGGAAGGGCGTCTGCGTTGTTCCGAGGGCAAGAAAACTTCCGTCCAGCTTGCCG
>JAEHJW020001739.1_pt1 | contig 12627 bp, 15 predicted proteins | sample 9271431 | NCBI WGS metagenome assembly JAEHJW02
TTACATAGCGTTTAGGTACTATTGGTACCTATTGAAAAAACGAGACAACCCATTGATAAAACAATGGGTTTTCTTTTATCTACTATTGGTGACTATTAGGGGTAGGTAGATTCTGGAGACGGTATCCGTGGCGGTATTGGCATTTTGGCGAGACACTCGTATGATGAATACCGTCACTTTGAAAACGTCGGGTTGACGGTATCGCAAGTATGAAAACCTAGCATTCATGCGGGTTTCAAGGCAAATAATGGAAGTTTGCCGCTGACGGTATCGGAAGAACCCGGGATAGGTACCCGATGCTTACTGATACCCAGATAAAGAACCTCAAGCCCGCCGAGAAGCTCTACAAAATGGTGGATCGGGATGGGCTCTACGTTGCCGTTACCCCCTCCGGGGTCGTCTCTTTCAGGCTTGACTATCGGCTGAATGGTCGAAGAGAGACTGTCGTCCTCGGGCAGTACGGACCCGATGGCATTAGCCTGAGCGAGGCGAGAGAACGTCTGATTGCGGCCAAGAAGGAAATAGCGTCTGGAAAGTCGCCTGCAAAGGAAAAGCAGCGGGCTCTTCAAAAGACGAAAGAGGCCAAGACGTTTGGCGAGTTCACGAATCTCTGGCTTAACGATAATCGAATGGCCGAAAGTACCAAGGCCATGCGGAAGAGCATCGTTGACCGCGATATCACGCCTATCTTTGGTCGCCGGCTATTGAAGGAAATTACTTCAGAGGATCTTCGGGCGCATTGCGAGAAAATCAAAACCAGCCGAAACGCTCCGGCTACAGCAGTCCATGTTCGGGAAATCGTCAGCCAGGTTTTCCGTTTCGCTATCGAGCGTGGTCACAAGGTCCCAAATCCGGCCGATGACGTAAAAGCATCTGCGATTGCCACCTTCAAGCCGAAAGATCGTGCATTGTCACCGGATGAGATCAAGGTCTTCTTCCAGGAGCTGGATCGCGTTCCGACCCTGCCTACCATTAGGCTCGCCCTCCGGCTCGTGTTGCTGACCATGGTACGGAAAGGGGAGCTTCTGAATGCAACTTGGGATGAGGTTGATTTTGTTGGCGCAAAATGGACCATACCTGCGGTACGGATGAAAGCTAGGCGCGCGCATGTTGTCTATCTGTCTCAGCAAGCCATGGACATCATGATTGCCTTGAAGACTTGTGCTGGTGGATCCAAATTTTTGCTGCCATCTCGGTATGAAGGTGACAAAGGTATGTCCAACAACACATTGAACCGTGTGATTACCGTTACGGTCGGACAGGCCAAGGAGAAAGATCTACTGCTGGAAGACTTCACCGTTCACGATCTTCGTCGAACCGCGTCAACGCTTCTGCATGAGGCTGGCTTCAACACAGATTGGATTGAAAAATGTCTTGCTCACGAGCAGAAGGGTGTTCGCGCTATCTATAACAAAGCGGAATACGCTGAGCAGAGGAAAGACATGCTTCAGCAGTGGGCGGACATGGTTGATGGATGGATTGCGGGTACAAGCGTTATCCCGGTTCTAAATCGGGCAGCCGCTTGAGTTGCGCCCCTCGGTTCGCTGCTTGAGTCCGCGCCGTACCTCAACGAACCGGCCTGAATTTGCGCTGACGAACATTTGGCGGCGGTGCTGGTTTGATCAGTGCAGCTCTGCGCTCCGCGATCCAAGTTTCGATTTCTTCGAGATCCCATACGGCGCATCGAGGAGTGAGGTGAAATCGCTTGGGAAACTTGCCTGCCTTTTCTAACTGGTAGATCGTGGCGTCGGACATCGGAATTAGCTTCAGCAGCTCATCGCGGCGAATAAGTCGTTTGAGGATTGTTGGATCATTCATTATCGATTCCTGGCTATTGAGGAGTATCGACAATTACAGCTTGCAAACGCCCAGCCGGAATTCCGAAATCGATCCAAAAAGGACGTAATTTGAAACTCATCGCCAATGTGTTCTGCTACGGTGGCGCTGGAGCCTTTGAGCATGTCAGATCCACTTGATCAGATATCGAAAGATCGTTCTGCCCGTGACCGGCGCGACCAGCAGATTGCTGCTGCTCGGAGGTCAGGGCTGTCCTACGCTGCCATTGGCCGCATGTTCAAAATGTCAGGCGACAATGTCAAAGACCGGATAGCACGACTCCATCAAAAGGAACGGGTACACAAAAGTGATAACCCATTCGTAAAACTCACCCCACAAACGTTGAGGTTGCTCCAAGCGCAGGGCCTGCTGACCGTAGAGAAGGTTGTCGATGCGTACCAAAAAAATGAGCTCTATGGCATCCGGAATTTTGGAACGAAGAGATTAAGGGAGGTCGAGAAATGGTTTCCAGTAAAGCCAGCCAATCGCCCGTAGTGCCAATGCAAAGCTACATGTCATTGGTTGAATTTATTAACCCTGACTCCTTGAGAAACCTCGATACCTGGCCTTCGTCTGATGCGCTGCTGATGGTTAAACAGCTTTTCGCCCGGGTCATACCCACGTAGAACAGTCGCCGCTCCTCTTCTGGTGATGAGTCTGTGTGAGGCAAGTTGCCTTCTTCGGCACCGAGAATCCATACGTTGTCGAATTCCAGCCCCTTGGCAGCATGGAGCGTCATGATCGCGGTACCGTCACCGGGCTTGGCGGTTCGAGAGGACGTGTGCATCAGTCGGTTCACAAGTCGACCATTCAGCTTGCAGAGAATGCCTTCCAAGCGATGCAGAAGTGAAGCCTGTTCCTCTGTCATTCGGTCTGCTAGCCACGCTGCCACCGCATGGGCAACCAACGAGGATCGCCCCTTGAGTTCCTGATCTTCCCATGCCCGTAACCCACGCCGGAGATTGGATATCAATGAAATGTCAGACTCTGTGCCTCCGAGTTGATCGAGCTTGGTTACGATTTGGTCGAGCCGATCATGACAGGTCGGACCTTGGATGTCAGACAACTTATTGACCACGGCTGAATCCATGCCGGCAAAGAACAGAGCGTTGCTCACGCCCGTCCAGCTTCGGTCACATACCGTTCGGAGCAAGCCAAGATATGTGCTGCCGACGGTTTTGTCCCACACGCTTTTGCCGCCTACGCGATAGTAAGGAAGCCCTATGTCCGTGAAGGCGATCTCCACGTGGTCAAGTATTCGATTTGTTCTGGCGAGAACCGCCCATTGCTCCGATAGCCGGGTGGATTGAATGCGTGCCGCGATCTCGTCAGCTTCGCTCCACCGGTCTGAAAGCCGCAACACGGTTACTTCACCAGTTACTTTTCGTGCGGACTCGATTTCCTTGTGTGCACGTTCCTTGTTGTGGTTGATCAGCTTGACGGCATGGTCGAGGATGTTTTCAGCGCACCGGTAGTTCACTGGGAGCGGCAACATCGCCGACGACAGGTGTTCCGATATGCGCTTCAGGCCAGGATAGCCAAGCGCATGGCGAAAAGTGTAGAGGCTCTGGTCATCATCGCCCACGAGTGTGATTTCGACTCCGCGACTGCCGTGTGCCTTCACCCATTCAAGCTGCACTTCGTCCATATCCTGAGCTTCGTCAACCAGCAGCCATCGAATCGACAGGGGTGGCATGGCGTCTGAATTGATCTCACGGACGGCTTGCAGGGTAATGTCAGCGAAATCCATCGCACCTTCAGCTTTGAGGATGTCGGAATATGCGATGACTGCGGCTTCGATCTCGGGCTTCCCTGTTGGATTCCATTGGACGCGAGACTTTGCTGTGTCGATTGCCTGAATCACGCTTTCCAATGGAAGTCGTTTCGCATGCTGCTGCCAGCATCGACGGATCAGAGAGAGGCGTTCTCCGTCGGATATCAGTCGCCCCAAGGTGTTGCTGCTCTGCCTGCGAATCTGTGACAGAGCAATGGAATGAAATGTGCCAATAGCGAGCCTGACAGCGGCTGCCTGACCGCAGGCAGAAAGGATCCTTGATTTCAGTTCGTTGGCAGCATCACGAGTGAACGTCACGGCACAAAGGCGCCCCCGTTCATGACCATTCAGCAGTCTGGCAGCCCGCTCTGCGAGAACACGAGTTTTTCCTGATCCTGGGCAGGCAAGAACAGTGCAGTGGCCGTTGGTGCTAACCGCTCGTTCTTGAAATGGGTTGAGGTCCACTTACTCTGCTTCGATGATCTCCTTCTTGGCGACTTCTGTCGCCTGCTTCTCAACTTCAGCGAGTTGAGGTTCGCTGGGCTCGGCTGCAATTTCGGCCGTTTCTTTCCTGCGCGCAGCCAGAACCGCACGTGTGGCTATTTGTCTGATCTGGCCGGCAAGGCGAAGAATTCGTCGCTTCCATTCATAGACCCCGCGTGCGTATTGGGTGTCCGTGATGATGCATGAGAGCCAGAGGGCGTCCATGTTGGCCATCATGCCGTCGAATTCTCGAATGATTGCCAGAAACTTGATCGAGCGCGGCGAGGTAATTTGAACATCGACCGCTTTGGCGCTGGTGTAGCTGATTGTGGTTTCTATGCCGTTGCTCTCGGCGATCTCCTTGAGTCGGAGCGATTCCTTGTGAATGTCTTCCAAGGCCTGGTTGATCAGTGCGTCGACCATCGCATCGACTTCCTGTGCTTGTTCTTCTGTTCCTATGAATCGCAACACCACGCTCAATGAAAATAGTGCGTTGGCACACATCTCATAGCCGCGGTCGAAAATTTGCTGGGCGTGAAGAGAATTGAGCAATGCTTTCTGCGTGAGGAATGGTCGGCTGTTGTCCTGTCTGACCGATGGTATTTGCGTGGATACGTTCCGCTGCTTCTGCGCCATTTGATGTCTCCTGTTATGTCGATCAAGGGGAGCGTATCCATTGGACATCAATGCCGAAGTTCGAAATGTGACCTAAAAGAACGCATTTCGACATCACGCCAAGAATGGCGCGGCACAGAATTCAGCCATCTTTCGATCCGCTTATAGCGGTCGAAGTGAAGGTAGCTGGCCTTCTTCATAAACAGCATTTTTCTCTAAACCCCGGCGGGGCAGCCCCGTCAGGATACGGTGGCCTACCTGCCATTATTTGTCAGGAGGCAACATGGCATCATTGAACAGAGTCACCCTCATCGGCCATCTAGGGGCCGATCCCGAGGTTCGCTATACCCAAAATCGCGAAGCGATCGCTACGATCAGAATCGCGACGACGGAGACGTACAAGGACAAGTCGTCCGGCGAACGCAAGGAAACTACCGAATGGCACCGTATCGTCTTCTTCAACCGCATGGCCGAGGTCGTTGGCGAGTATCTCAAGAAGGGATCTCCGATCTACGTCGAAGGTCGCATCCAGACTCGCAAATGGCAGGACAAGGAAGGTCAGGATCGCTACGTAGTCGAGATCATCGCCAGCGAGATGCAGATGCTGGGGTCTCGCCCGTCTGAAAAGGACGCGCAGCCGTCTGGTCAAGCCAAGCGCAGTGCAAACGGTGGCACCAAGCCTGCCCAGGCGACCGGCCCGGCCTTCGATGATGTGCCGGATATCGAGCCGTTCTGAGAATTTCGTTTCATCTTTTCCCAACCGGGAGGTCACTCTCCCCGGTCGGGAGCAGGCCCCCATTCACATCAGGAGGTCTGTTCATGGAACGCGTAATTCTCGTCCTGGCCATGCTGGCGGGGCTTCATTTGATTCTGTCATTTCTCCAATCCGCTGTAGAAGGCATGAAGGCCTTCTTCAACCGGATACCAGAACGGTCGGCAACACACGAGCTGGTCGAGGAGAAAACAACTGACTGGCGGCAGTACGACATACCTGCGTACATGCGCCGGAATGGGATCGAAACTGATTCCGGAAAAAACGGTGATGCTTCCTTTGAAGTAATCGCCTGAACTTTCATCCCCATGCGGGGGCATCGCCTCCGCATTAGGGGAGAGATGCCCCCGCTTTTTTTTGGAGGCATCTCTCATGGAACTCGTTCTTCTTGCTTGCTGCATCACAGGCTGGATCATCAGCCGCCCAATCGTTCGCGCACTTGGGATCTGAAGTGCAGTACTGCCTGTGGGGGATACCCCGCAGGACAAAGCGCTTTCTACCTAGAGCTCTTTGTCCTGCGGGGATCGCTCCAGGCCAGGAGTGATTTTCGCTGTGGCTGTTCAACCAACCTCAGGAGAAAATCGTGAAATCCAATCCATTTATCGTTCGACTCTTCGACCCGCTACCAATGGCTTTTGCCTGTGATCTCTATCAACGGCTCAAGGCAGGGCGTACCGACCCGGAAACCCGTGACATGCTCCGCAAAGCTCTGGCGCTGTCAAAGCAAACCCGAAAGGTTGAATGAACCACGCCCCGGTATTCCGGGGCTTTCCCGAGTGCGTTCGATGAGCGCATTGCGGAAAGCAGAATTTGATCGAGCGGTTATCCGCCCGATTAACTAGCGGTAGCTGGCCGCTCGAAACAAACAGCATCTACCAACCCAGCCGGGGATATCGCCCCGGTATGGGGAGGTGCTTCCGGCATTTCACACTGGAGGCACTATGAAACTGAATCATCCTGGTCTGCTACTCATGCCGGCCACGCAGTATCACGCGGACAGAGCCATTGGTCACTCCGGCATTGTCAAGATGCTGAAGAGTCCGGCTCATCTTCGCGAGTATCTGGATCATCCGCATACGCCGACACCGGCGATGGCGTTTGGGACCGCAGTTCATACGTTTGTGCTCGAACAAGATCGCTTTGCTGACGAATTTGTGGTGGCAGAAAAGTTTGACCGTCGCACCAAGGAAGGCAAGGAGGCGGCGGCACGCTTCGAAGAGGCTAACCAGGGTAAGGCGCTGATTACCTCAGAGGAGATGGATACGCTCAACCGAGTTCGTTCCGCCGTGCATTCCCACTTGGGCGCAGCAAAACTGCTCAGGCAGGGGGATGCTGAATTGTCTGCATTCTGGACAGATGCGAACACCGGACTCAGTTGCAAATGTCGACCAGACTGGTTCAACGGGGAAGGTATCGTTGATCTCAAGACCTGTGTCGATGCCAGCAATGGCGGTTTCTCACGTTCAATTGCGAACTTCGGCTATGACATCCAGGCGGCGTTCTACGTCGACGGGATCAGGGCCGTGACCGGAATGGAGCTCCCGTTTCTGTTTATTGCTGTTGAAAAAGAAGCGCCGCATGCTGTAGCGGTCTATCACGCCGATCCGGAAGTCATCGAGGTCGGTCGCAAGAAGTACCGGGCTGCACTTCAATTGCTGAAGTGGTGCCAGGAGTCTGGAAGCTGGCCGGCCTATCAGCCGGGCGGCGAGATCGAATTGATCTCGTTGCCGCGCTGGGCAGCCAACGCCGAAGCTTTCGAGTTGGACGCCGCCTGATCGGCGGTTCTGTGTAGTTCATTAACCCCGGCGGGGATACCAGTCCCCGCTCCGGGAGGCATGGTGTCTCCGCCATTTTTCTTTGGAGAAAACCATGTCTCAAACCTTGCGCAACATCCAAAAGTCCCGTCAGGGAAATGCGACCAACGTGGTGCCATTTCCGGCCATGCTGGAACAGTTCAAGGGTGAAATTGCCCGTGCGCTGCCCAAGCACCTGAGCCCGGACCGCATGGTACGGATCGCACTGACTGCTTTTCGTATGAACCCGAAGCTGTCTGAAACGGATCCGCGTAGCGTTTTTGCGGCGGTCATCCAGTCCAGTCAGCTCGGACTTGAAGTCGGCCTGATGGGAGAAGCCCACCTCGTACCCTTTGGCAGCCAGTGTCAGCTGATTCCTGGCTACCAGGGCCTCATGAAGCTTGCTCGCAACAGCGGGATCGTGCAGGACATCTATGGTCACGAGGTACGTATGAACGACAAGTTCGACATCGTGCTCGGCCTGAATCGCTCGTTGATGCATGAGCCGTTGAAGAAGAACGGCTTTCCGGCTGGAGACGAGGAGAGGGGGGCAATCGTAGGTTTCTACGCCGTTGCTGTCTTCAAGGATGGCACTCGCACCTTCCACGCCATGTCGAAGGAGCAGATCGAGCAGGTACGGGATAACTCCCGGGGCTATCAGATGGCCAAGAAATACCGGAAGGAGAGCCCGTGGGACACGCATTTTGTTCCAATGGGCCTCAAGACGGTGATCCGCCGCCTGTGCAATCTGCTGCCGAAATCGCCTGAGCTTGCTATGGCCCTTGCCATGGATGAGTTGAATGAGCGTGGCGAAACCCAGAACATTGGGATAGCCGAGGCTATCGATGGCTCTTGGGCACCGATCATCGAAGATGAATCGGGTGATCAGGGTTCGAGCGGTCAGGGGCCTGGCGACAAGGACTCAGGTCGTAGTCGCGATGGTTCCGGGAAGCCGCTTGATGACATGCTGACCAGCCTCGGCAAGGCAGCATCTGTCGATGAGTTGGACGAAATGTATGTCCGGGCGGAAGGCTCCTTCGAAGGTGGCGAGCTTGAACAGTTGCTCCGTGCCTATCGTAGCCGCAAGGCAGCGTTGACCAACGCATCTTCCCCGGCAAATGACATTTTCGGGGAGGAAGGGAAATGAGCGTACTGGGGCCTACCGAGTTCGGTGCGGTTCTGATTTGTGCTCGTGCCGTCCATGTGCTTGAAGGTGTCCGCGAGTTGTCCATGACCAAGGACGATGATGGGGCAGTGACTCTGGCGCGAAGCAAGCTCCTGAGTGTCGTTGAAAGCAATGGCTACCGGCTCGAAGTTGAGCCGTTCCGGCTTCTTAAGACCGACGAAAAATCGGTCTGAGAAGCGTGCCGATGTCCTCATTCTGTACCGAGGGCACCGGCGCTCAATATCGGAGACGGCCATGCGCATGGAAGACGAGCAAACGCTCCGACCTCAGGCGCCAGTCATCGCAGGTGGTGTAGCGGATATAAGCGGAGATATCGAGTGGACTGAGGATGACATCATCAGGCTGCACGGGCATCTGCTGGAAAAGTCGCTGCATGACTTGTTTGATTTGAGGGTATCCGCTGCAACGCGGGCAGATATTCTCGAATGGATGCTGTCGCCGAAGGATCGGTCGAACGCATTTTCTTATCTGGCGTGCTGTCGTCTATTTGGCATCAATCCCGAGGAAATTCGGGAACGGGTGCTGGAACGATATCGGCAACGCCACACACACTAACCCACCGGCGGGACAGTCAATATCCCGCAAGGGGATGCGGCTGCCCGCCTTTTCAATTGGAGGCACAAATGCAGCTGCAAGCATCAATCAAGGTCGGGAGTATTTTCCCCGGCCGCAACCCACGCGGTTACTTCGATCCATCCGAGATGGCGGAGCTTGAGGAGTCAGTGAAATCCAAAGGCGTACTTCAGGCGATCCTGGTTCGTCCGCGTGAGACGGGACGGTACGAGATCGTTGCTGGTGAACGCCGTTGGCGTGCGGCGAAGAAAGTGTTCGGGGATGAGTATGAGATCCCGGCCCTTGTTCGCGATCTGGATGATGGCGAGGCAGATGAGGCCGCGCTGATCGAAAATGTCCAGCGGGCCAATATGAGCCCGACCGAAGAAGCTGAAGCTGCGGCCAAGATTCTCGGCCGTTGCCAGGGTGATCGGGATGAAACAGCACGTCGTCTAGGTTGGTCACGGTCGACACTCGACAAACGACTTGCACTGATGAACTGTTCCGAAAAGGTCCGCAGGGCCTTGTCCGAGCGGCGAATTCAGTTGGGCCATGCCGAACTCCTGGCCGCAGTGACGCGAGACAAGCAGGATGCGGTTCTGGAGAGGCTTCTCTCCCAGGCCACGCTGTCAACGGTTGTCCAGTTTCGCGGGCAGCTTGAGCAAATCTCGCGGTCGTTGGGAAGCGCCATTTTCGACAGGGGTGAGTGCGCTGGATGCCAGCATAATTCTGGCAATCAGCAGGCGCTCTTCGGTGAAGCGATTGCATCTGGACACTGCACCCACGGGTCATGTTTCGATGCGAAGACCGAAGCTTCACTTGACGCCAAAAAGGCATCTCTAAGCGACGAATATCCGACCACTCGGATTGTTCGTCCGGGAGAGAACTTTACGCTTCTGCGGCTCGTGGCAGAGGGCGACACTGGAGTCGGTGAAGAGCAGGCGAAAGCCTGTCGAGCCTGCAAGAACTTCGGCGCCGCGATTTCTGCAGTGCCGGGCAAGCTGGGGAATGTTTATCCCGATCTGTGTTTCGATGCGACATGCAATGCCAAAAAGGTGGCTGCGCGCATCAAGGCAGAAAAGGAGAAGAACGCCCCTGCGGCAAGTTCGAGTAAGGATGGATCCGGCAAGACGGTTTCGACATCAAAGTCGGCGGTCAAGTCGGATGCCAAAGCTGAGGCCAAGGTCCAGGATTCGCAAAGGGTCAAGGACTATCGGCTAGAGGTGTGGCGCAAAGCGCTGCGGCGGGAGTTGATGACGAACCGCGAGAGCAATCTCACGGTGCTCATTGCGCTTTCGCTGTCAGGCAATGCCCGGCATATCAGCGATACCAAGCTGACCAAGGCCTTGAGCGCGCTCGTGAAGCAGGACTATGCGAGCTTCACGTTCAAGACCGACGAGGCGGCAAAGGTTATCGCGAAGTCGGATGACGCGGTCCGGGAAAAGATGTTCCTGGGGCTGGCGGCATCGGCGGCCGATGGCATAGAGGAGAAAACCCTGGTTCAACTCCTCAAATACCTCGATATCGATCTGACGCGGCACTGGAAGCTCTGCGAGGACTTCCTGAAGCTGCTCACCAAGAGCGAGATTGAGGCGATGTGCGACGAAATCGGACTGAAAGCCACCATGGGCGGAGCATTTGCCAAGGCCATGAGCGGCAAGAAGGACGAGATCGTCAAGTCGCTGCTGAACGTGGCGTCCTTCCCCTACGAGGGCAAGGTGCCGCGCTCCATGCGCTTCAACGTCGAATAAACCTGTTTCATTCAACCCAACGCGGGGACCACGATCCCCGCAAGGGTCGTGGTGTGCCTGCATTTTCTATTGGAGGTACCACCATGTTTTTTCAGGAACTTAAATCGTTGTTGAATGGCTGCGCGGCGCTGGCGGTCACGTTGTCGTCCGGTCGGGAAGGGGCTATCACCGTCACGGTGAGGCCAACGCCCAAGGATGCCAAGGATGCCGAAGCGCTGGCAATCCCATTGGTACTGACTGGGACGGCAGAGGAGTTGGATGCGCAGTTTGTCGGTTTGCTCCAAAGCTATGCCGAAGAGCACCAATCCTTGGCGGAGCAACTGGAAGCGACCCGAAACATTCTTGAAGCGGCGAAGAAAGATGCCAGCAAGAAGGCGGAAGGCGCGATCAGGAAAAGCGCTCCTGTCAAGATGACGCCGGCGGCCGACGACGACGATGACGAGACACCCGAAGTAGTGGGTGGACAGGTCGAAGACAACCTTTTCGCATGAGGAGGCGGTCATGACCATTACCGTTCAAAAGCTGCTTCGTTCGTTTGCCTACAACGGCATCACCTTGCCCGACCCGGGAAGTGAGTTGTCTCCGGAGCAGGTTCGGGATGTCTATTCAGCCACCTACCCCGAGATCACGACGGCCTCCATCGAGGGGCCGGAGCAGAAGGGGGAACGCCTCATCTATACCTTCCGACGAGCAATCGGAACCAAGGGTGCGGTGCGTGCCGATTCGCCACGATCCTCCGGGATGGTGGTGCGGCGGCGGGATGACGGGCTGACCTATGTTGAACCACGGTCGGTGGGTATCTCGACGGTCGATCATCTGAACATCGCCTTGCGGCGATTCATTGGGTGGTTCGATCGCTGGCTTCCGCCAGTGATTCGGCGGGGTTAGGCCATGGTGTCGCTCAAGGAACGGCTGCAAGCCGCTGCCGATGGCGACTTCTCGCACTTTGAAGCGGGGATCCCGACCGGGATTCCTGCCTTCGATCACGAGGAGATGAAACGATGCGTACAAGCCTTGCAACGCTTGGTGCAGCGGTCCCAAGGGCCCGTAGCACACGGCGAACGCTGTCAGGTGCTCGCTTCCGTACAACCCCTGATCCTTTAAGTCTACCGAGGTTTGGCGCCGGTCTCACGGTCAGTCTCGATCCCTGCCTGGATGTTCGTCGATGGTCTTCGCTGGCCATGCGCTGGCTGGAAATCGGGGAGCTACAGGAAGAGGCATCCGGACTGCCGCCATTGCTGGTGCAACAGGCCTTACATGGCTGGATCAATCGCCAAGTGGGGCAACTACAGCACTTTGCTTTCGAAGTATTGGTGGCGACCAGCTCGGCGGCACTCTGCTACGGGGCACTCTTTCCGGATGCATCGGAAGCGGATGACCAGTGGTACTGGGCAATTCAGTCAGAACAGGTCGAGTGGTTATCCATGAAGGATCGCCTGACCCGGATCGAGGCGGCATGCCCTGGCTTGGGCGAGACGGCCCTGTATTGGCTGCATCGCGCTTCCGGTCGAACCCTCTATGTTCTGACTCCCGAGTCAGCTCGCCATTTATGCGAGTACATCCACTGGCAAGGCAGTAGCGATCAGGCGGATTGGCTGGAGGAAATGACGGCACTGGGTATGACCGCCGAGGATATGGCGGAATCGATTTCTCCAGACTGGTATGACGGGCATTTCCCCGCATGGGTCATCGATCCTAGGCCGGTTCTGGATGAGGTCGCCTTGTCGGGACTGACCCATGCCAGCGTGGAGGTGGCTTCACTCGCATCGACGCTGCTCGACATCGAGCGGCTGGTGGCGGATGGAGGACAACTGCCGGGGCTGGAAGGACTCGATGTCGAGTGCGTCTATTTCGGGGCCTACCTG
>JAEHJW020004338.1_pt1 | contig 12601 bp, 16 predicted proteins | sample 9271431 | NCBI WGS metagenome assembly JAEHJW02
GGCGTCGCCATCCTGACCGCCGTGGTGTCGGAGCGGATGCTCGCAAGCAGGGGGGCTTCGAGGAGGTCGACGGCGACGGTGGCGGCGAGCACCGCGGCGAGGAGGACGCCGACGTCGACCAGGGGCACGGTAGCCATCAGGATCCCCAGCGTAGGGGCGTCGGTGAGGTAGCTGTCACCAGCCGCAAACGAGCAGCGCGGGTGCTTGGCCCCATGGCTCGCCCGGTCGCAAGTTCGTCCGCGTGCTCGGCGATGTAGGCCCAGTGCTCGGGTCGGTGTCACCAGGGGGGGTGCGCTCTCGCCCGTTCTTCAACTCACGAGTTGGTGAGCTCGCTGATGCGACACACCGAGGAGCTGACCCACGTCGCGCAGCGCCACGCCCTGTTCGTGCAGCTGCCTTGCAGCACTACGAACCTCGGCGGCAGCCGCCGCCTGCGCCTCTGCCGAGGCCGCCCGTAGCTCCTCGGAACGCCGGAGATGGTCCTGGACCTCGGCGGGAAGACGGATGTCGTACTCGACGACGACCTCCTCGGAGTCGCCGGTCATCACCACGATGAGATCCTTCGCCATGGTGTCCAGCTCACGCAGGTGTCGCGCCTGGGTCGAACCGACCCCATCGACGCGAACGAGCCAGAACCGACCGTCACGGGTCACTGTGGCCCGATAGCTCGCCATCACTTCCACCACCTTTCACCCAGTTCGGGCTCGCACTGCTCGAAGATGTCCTCGCTCAGCCCGGGGCCGATCTCGACGTGACGAGGCACCGGGATCATGGTGGCGCCCAGCCGGTAGGCCGTGTGGTTGGCGCCTTCACGCTGCACCTCCCATGTGACACCCGCGGCCTTGGCCTGGGCGCCGATCCGTTTCACGATCTCCCGTCGCTTCACACTACAGTCTAGCCTCCCCTGGACACTCCCGTCAAGGGGAGGGTAGACTATAACGACTTCTCGCGACCGCGAGCCCCCTGATCGTCGACGGTGAGGCGCTCGATGGCCGTCTGGCGGTCCTGTTGCGTAGGCAGGGAGAGCGGGAGAAACCGTGGGAGGCAAGCCAAGGGCTGAGAACCTGGCCTCGCTGTGGCTCACCGCCGCCGGTCCGGGTCGAGCGCGGCTGTGGCAGCGGCCACGGCGTCGAAGGTGGGCTTGGCGTAGGACCCCCAGGCTGGTGAGGCTGGTGAGGCTGGTGAGGCTGGTGAGGCTGGTGAGGCTGGTGAGGCGGCTCTTTGCCATGAGGATCGGCAGCTGGACACCTGACTCGGCGAGGTGGGTGAGCCGGGAGTGGCGAAGCTGGTGCAGGGTCCGACCCTCGCTGGCCACCTTGAACACCTCACCGACACCCCGTCACGGGGCGCCGTCCGCATGCCGGTCGCCCGGGCCCCTGAGGCCGTAGCCGGATCCGGCGCCGTCATCTGCCTCTCACGGTTTTCCCGCCCTCCAGCCGAGTTGGTAGTCTTCCGTGATGGCTCGGGCGCGTGGTTCGGGGGCGCTGCGGCGCCGACGGGTTGTACGCTGGGTGGTCGGGTCGGTGGCGGCTTTGGTGATCGCGGCGGGGATCGGAGGCGCGGTGGCCGGTGGCGCGCTGGGCTCCAGACCCCACCAGATGACACCTCGATCCGAGCCCGTAGCACCTCGACGGACCCCAGCAGACGCTTCACCGTACCTGCACCAGGTCGGCCTACCGGGAGCCGTTCGTCCTCTCCGCCGGTCGTCAGGTAGTTGACCGGCTAGGGCCGGCTCTCGCGAACCGGCTGTCGCAGATTGGCCTGCAACAGAGCCATCCAGGGGGAAAGGACCGGGTCACCGTTCGTTTGGCACGTATTGCGCGACGACCTGTAGGGCTCCGACCAAGGGTTGCGGCGCGCCCGCTCCTGGCTGCGACGCACGTTGGACCAGATCCTCGTCGCCTGCCGCTGGATATCGGGTTCCGGTCTCACAGCCGCAGCTGCCCGTAGCCACAGCCCGGCTCAGCATTTCCCGGTGCTCGTGACTCGAGTAGGTGATGATGCACAGCAGACCGACAGGGCGCGAACGACGATGACCGGGCTCGACGGGTCCGAACCGGCCAGGTGGCGGGCGATGCAGCCGTGTTCTGACGAGCTCGCCTTCTCCACCTGGTACAGCCGCGAGCACACGAGGGTACTGGCCGCGCTCGTGCTCGTGGCGGGGGACCTGGAGCTGGCCCGCGATGCGGTCGACGAAGCGTTCTGCCGGGCACTGGCCCGCTGGGGCCAGGTCGGGCAGCTCGCGTCTTCCACGGGATGGGTGTACGTCGAAGAGCTCCGCCACCGGGTGCGGCGCCGTCACCGTCGCCACCGGGTCGGCGCTGGTGCGCTCAGCGTCGTCCTCGCCGGCATCGTCGCCGGGCTCGTGCTCCAGCCGACGGCCCCGCCGGCAGTCGGGTTGAGCACCCAGGTGACCGCTTTCACCGCTTCGGGCCCGCCGCACCTGCTCAACCAGGCGGTACGCTTCGGCCATCTCCCCCCAGCTATGCACTTGGCATCTGACCGCCAGACGAACACGCTGATCTCCCCTGCCAGCTACACGCGCTCCATCACCTATACCGGGCAAGGACCAAGCGGTGCCGAGTCGTTCACCATGACAGTGACCGACAGCACCGTGAACCCCGTGTTCACGTCGCCGCCACGCAAGACCGGCGGTATCTCCTCTGCCACCTCCACCACTGTGCAGGGGCACCGGGCGCTGGCCATGACGCTTGTCACCACCCCCCAGGTCACCGTCACCCACGGCACCTCTCACGGCCGGCCGTTCACTTCGTACAGCATCACCGGCTACTGCCCGACCTCTGGCATGAAGTCATGCACGGTGCAGCTGCCCGGCGGTGGCACCTTCACCATGCCACCCACCACCGGCCCGCCCGTGCCCCCAGCGTCGACCACCGTGCAGCCCACCGTGATGCTCCAGTGGCCCGAGGGCACGGATCTCGGCTTCGTGATCGACGCGTCGGGGCTGAGCGTCGCCCAAGTGGAGCAGATCGCCGACGGTGTCACCTACGACCCAGCCATCGGCAACTGCATCGTCGCCGGCCACGACACGACCACCGGGCTGTGCTCGCCCGGTGTCCACAGCTCACCGCCTGTGACCACCCCGGAGGTTCCCGCCGGTGGCACCGAGCTGGCCTACGGCACTACTGCCGGCCAGCCGTGGGTGTTCTCCGCCGCGATCGAACCGGGCAACGCGTGGACTTCGCTCGTCTTCGAGCACACCGAGGTGTCCGGGTCGGGATCGAGCAGCCCCGCGACTGCCATGAGCTGGGACAGCGCACCTGACGGCGAGAACTTCCTCTCTGGGATGGTGCCGGACTGGGTGACCAGCCTGAGCGCCACCAGCGATGGCCGCACCGAGCGCAGCGCGGTGCTCCCCACCCACATCGGCCACTGGGCCTACTACGTCCTGCCGATGGGCCGGGCTACCGGCAGCTGCAACGGTAGCTGCCCGATCCCAGTGCACGTCACCTTCTACGACGGCACTACCCCCGTCGGCCACACCAGTCTCTCGATCACCGCGTCCAGCTACTCAGGCTTCGCGCTCCGCCAACCTCGCAGCTGACCGCCATGGGCACGTCATCCGCTACATGACGGGAAGGTGAGGCGTGACGACATCGAAGATGCATGACGGCGGCCAAGCTCCGCCACGCCGCCTCGTCCATGGGCAAGCCCGACACCAAGAGGGATGTCCGGCTGGCTTCGTCGGGTACCCTACGGAGGCGACCCACGACGTCCCCAGCGAGGGATCGCGGGTTGGGGGAGCAGATACCATCGGTCGATGGCCGTGGACCGCCGCATCGACCAGCTGCTGGCATCCCCGCTCGGTCGACAGTTCGCGTTGCATCTCGTCGACCCGATGGCCGAGCTCACGCTCGACGGGTTGTCGAGGGACGAAGCGAAGCGCGCCGTCTCCTCGGCCGTATTAGCGTGGGTGTCACTCCCTGAGGGTCCCGACGCACTGCTCGCTGCCCTGGCGCGCGACACGTTCGATTTTGGGTTCAGCGGCGAGGACGAAGGGCTCTGGCCGCTCAGCCAGGCGGCGAGGGAAGAGCTTCGGCCCGTGGCCGACGCGCTCGTCGCCGCGGCGGGGCCGCTCGGCTGGTGGGAGCCGGTCGATCGAGCCGATCAGCGGCTCTTGGTCTGGGACGACCTGCCCGAGATCGGAGAGGGCGGGATCGACGGCCTCGTGCACGAGACGGTCGCTCGTGAGCGGGCAATGAACGAGGAGGGCCTGCATCGCCCCCGTCCGCGCCCACGGCCAGGGGTCCGGATCGGCGCCACGTGGTGGTCGGCGCCGGGCTTCGCCCCGCTCACCTGGACGACCCGGGCAGTCCCCCCGCTACCCACCACGGCCCTGCTCGGGTTCATCGACACCTACCAGCCCTTCGAAGCGACCGGAGCCCGGATCTTCTCGCTCGCCATCGATCCGTCGGCACGGGTGTACGAGATCACCGAACCCGAGGACTGGCGTCGGCTCGTTCAACGCTTCCCCGAGGACGCCACAGGGACTCACGACGGCGAATGGCGCGACTGGGGTGGCGTCACCGGACCCTGGCTCCTCCCCAACTGGGAGGGAGTCATGGCGCACTACGACGCCGTACATGTCACCGTCGGCGGCTACGTCGCCTCCTGCGGGCTCGCCCTCCCCGTCGGCGATGCCTACACGATGCTCGCCGGGTGGATCCCCGATGCGACGTTGTGGCTGCACGACGTCGCAGTCGCCCGACGGTTCCTTGGCCGCTGGCGTGGCCAGCCGACGCCAGAGCTCAACGAGATCATGGCGGCGTGGGAGCCCGCCTGACCTCGGCGCGAGGCGGGCCGACCCTTCGATCTCGCCCCTCCCTCCCAGCACGCGTCCCCGAACATCACCGACCGACAGCGACGGAGTTGCCACCTACCGCCGGCAGCAGAACACGTCACTCAGCTGCTTTCGCCCCTGGATACCGCAGCTCCTCCTCCAGCCGTCGGTCCGGTGGCCGTGGCACCCGTGGCTCACGGTCGCCAGCGTCTCCTCCACCACGATTCTCGAAGCTGATCACCACCCATGAGCCACGTTCGACGACCGTGCCTGCTGATGGGTCCTGTCCGGTGACGACCCAATTGCCCGGCCAGGTGAGAGCACCGAGTGGGGGACCATCCAGGCGCCCGCTGGTGAGAACGACGTCGGCAGAATTAGCGAGGCCGCGAGCGCTTTGGATCGAGAGCCCGACGAAGGCAGGAACGGCGACGGACTGCGGAGCAGAGCGGGGCATGGGCGGCCTCCCGCTCAGAGGTTACGACCTGAAGCGCGCGGACTCAATCGGATGCCGATCTGGCAAGGTCTGAACGTGGTCTTGCGTCGACCGAACGGCTCTCCTGTTCGCCTCGTCGCACCACAGCCAGGCTTCTACGCGATTGGATGGAGGATCACCGCGCCGGGGATGGAATGGCGCAGCGGTCAGACGGTACTCACGTTCGCGGCTGGGCCAGCATGAACGTGCCAGCAACCGAGTCCCACTCTTTGTGCACGAAAGCTGGTCAGCGCCCGCCGACCCGGCGGTCGAGGACAGTCGGGGTCTCGGCCCTCCGGGAACAACGGACGAAAAGGGGGTGGTCTGGTCAACCAGGTCAACACGGCGGTGAGGACTACCACTAACGTGGTGATCAGCCCGTTAGCGGTACCCATGCCCCGGCTACCTCCCGTCGAGGAGCGTCTGAAGGCCAGGAATGAAGCTGCGCCCGCTATTGGAAGCCGGATGGGGCCGTTCCGAGAGCGCCAGAACCGCGTTAGTAGAACTCCAGGCTCGATCTGCTTCTACTAATCGTTCTTAGTGGAAGCGTTCGCCGCCGTTTTGACGTCGCTAACCAGGAGACCCCTGTGGCGTGACCAGGTGAAGATCTCCGCGCTGTGCGCCGAGCTCGAAGATCGCTTCGGTCTTCATGTCGTCGCCGGCCGCCCAGGTCGAGGTCGACCAGGGCTCAGCCCAGGGGAGCATCGCCGGGCAGAGCGCGCCGGCGAGGTGCCCGACCGGGTGCGCCTCGGGCGCATCGTGCGTGGTGCTGCAGCTGGCACCACGAGCGAAGCTGGCTTCATCACCGCGCTGCGGCGCTCGGGGGTGGCCGTTCGTCCCCGCTACGACAGTGCTGACAAGACCAACGTCGTGGGCTACTCCGTCGCCCTGCGCAGCGGGGACCAGCGCCCAGCGCTGTGGTATGGCGGCGGGCGGCTCGGGAAAGGGCTCACCTTGCCGCAGCTGCGCCAGTGGTGGGAGCAGTCACCGGCAGCGCAACGCGAGGCACTGGAGCTGTGGAGAGGCCAGTCGGCCACCGGTGTGGAGATCGCCGAGGCTGACATAGCGCGCGTGGCGGGCTTGTCGGCCCGCCTCGGCGCGATCGGTGTCGAGGACATGGTGAGCTGGCAGGCAGCCGCCCCGGAGATAGCCGGCGTGCTCAGCGCGCTCGCAGAACGCTACGAAGGCTCCACACCTGGACCGATCGGCGCAGCTGCCGATCTGCTCAGCCAGGTAGCCCCATCCCATGAGCCGGCTGCACCTGGCGCCCGTAGCGTCGCGGGCGGCGGCGGCGGTACTGCAGCTCAGCTCGCGGTGCAAGACGACACGCTCGGCTGGGTGCTGCTGCTGCGCCAGATGGCCAGCACCGTCGAGTCCTACCAGAGCGCTGGTGAAGCGACCACCGAGCTCACCGAGGCGGTGGAGCGCCTCGACGCGCTGCGCCGGGAGCTCGAGGAGCACTACCAGAAGGCCACCGACGACACCGCGGTCAAGACCGCTGGGCGCCACGTGGAGGATCATCTGGCACGAGGCGAGCGAGCCGAGCTCGACGACGAGCCGCCACCAGAGCACCACGGACCCGAGCAGCTCTCGCGGTAGGAGCCGGCGCACCTCGACGAACGCCTGTGATCAAGCGGCCTGACCCGAGTGCCGGGACGTCAGAGGAGCCGCCGCAGTTCCTCGATGGTCATGTGGGTGTCAGCGAGAATGCCGCGCAGCGTACCCTTGGCGAGATCACGGCCAGGGTGTACCGGCATCGTCGTGCCGCGCCCGTCTCGGTGGCGCATGATGTGATGACTTCCGGTGATCCTCGCGACCGCGAACCCTGCCTTCTCCAGCGCCCCGACGACCCGTTCGCCGGACACGGAGGGGACACGGAGGGCACTGGTGGCATTAGGCCACGTTGATGGTGAGGGTCAATTCGTCGGGAATGCCGAATTCACCAACCAGGCCGGTGAGCGCTTCGCGCAGGTCCGCTATCGCGGCTGGGGCTGTGGCGCCCTCGCCGTTGGCCCCCACACCGGGTCGTAGCTGGGCGTGGGCGCACCATACGCCATCCTCGTCCTGTTCGACAGTGTAAGGCACGTGTACCGCCCGGGTCGTCACATCTAGCTCCTTGGGCCAGCCGACATGCACATGGTAGCGCTGGCACACGCCAGGGCACCTCGCTCCATGGCCCGTTTCGCGGTACGATAATCGTCGTGACGGTGTGGATCATCGGGAGCGCCCGCAGGCATGGGGTCCCTGATGACGACATTCGTCACGCCGTGGATCACCTTGTGTTCATGGACGACGATGCCGATGCCGAAGCTGGGATCGACACCGTGGTGGCGCTCGGCCCGGATCGGGCCGGGCTCCCGCTGGAGCTGGCCCTGGTGGTCGGTGACGACGGAGACGTGGTGGTGGTCCACGCCATGGGGATGCGGGCGAATTACGCCCACCTGTGGCCGAGGAGCGAGGGAGGCCGAGAACCATGACCGACGAACCGACCGAGCGGCCCCCGATGAGAAGCAAGGGGACACTCGTTACCGACGAGATGCTGGCTCGATTAGCTGAGAAGGCCGAGGCCGGGTTCGACCTCGATCGGCTGCGGCCCCGGCCGCCGGGCCGGCCGCGCATCGGATCGTCGCCTGCGGAGTCGTTGTCGGTTCGGTTCCCGCCCGAGATGCGTCATCAGCTCCACGAGCGGGCCGAGGCCGAGCACGTAAGCGAGGCGGACATCATCCGCCAGGCCGTAGCTGAGCACCTGACCCGCACCGCCTGACCGATCGAGACGCCACGAGGGTCGTGCTCGGTGACGCACAGCGAGACACAGCGGGAGGCGAGGCGACCCGTCAGCGGTGCCGTCGACCGAGGTCGAGCAGCTCGGTGACCTCGGCGACGGTTTCGGCGCCGGGGCGGATGTAGCGCATGGCGCTGCGAGGGTTGCGGTGCCGGGTCTTGGCCATGATCGCCTGGAGGGGGACGTTCTTCTCTCCGAGGTGGGTGGCTGCTGAGTGGCGGAGCTGGTGGAGCTCCCAGCCGGTGTGGGCCTTGAAGAGGACCCGGGCCCGGTCGTAGCCGAGGCGCGCTCTGCCGGTCTCGGGGCAGAGGTCACAAGCCGGAGGTCGCCGAGCCGGTCATGGGCGGCGCTCGGAGAGGAACACCGGGCCACGGCTGCGGCCACGAAGGAGCCGTGGCAGGAGCTGCGCGGTGCCAGATGACCAGTAGACCCACTCGCTCGCCCCGCCTTTGGAGATGACCTTCGCCCGCCGGGTGTCGAGGTCGAGGTCTTCGATGTCGAGGGCCAGGATCTCACTTGCTCTTGCCGCGCTCTCATAGAGCATCCGCCACAGGGTCTTCTCCCGTAGGGGCACGTCACGACGAGCAAGCTGGCGTTCGATGGCCGAACGGGGCAGCGCCCGGGTCTCGTCGGGGGGGCTCTGCCCGGCGTTCGAGGCTCGGTGGCAGGCCAGGGGCCAGGTAGCGGTTCTTCGCGCACCAGGAGAGGAAGGAGGACACAGCGGCCCGGTTGCGGTTCCACGTGGCGGGGGCGGCTCTGCCCCACGCCTGCTCCACGACCTCGGCCAGCTCGTCGCCGGACACCTCGGCGAGCACCCGGTCAGAGCCGAGGTCGCTTGTCACCCGGTCGAGCACGGCCGCATACGCCCGGGCTGTGTTCGAGTTGGCGAGCCGGGGCGAGGACAAGAAGGCGTCGACAGCCGACCCGATGGTCGTCTCCGAGCGCTGCTTCGTTCCCGCCAGCATGCTCCTTCCTCGCCGATGTACCGGATAACGTGTCTGAGTCGAGCAGCCGGTGAGCCGTGAACCTCCTGGTCGGCTACGCCGATGGACGTGAGAATAGCCATTTATCACGTACATGAGGGGACGTGAAGGAGCGGTGCTCATCATCGCTCTTGTACGATGATCGTATAGATGCGATACTGCGTCGTGTGCCGGAGGTCGAGCTGCACGACGAGGTCGTGGCATGGATCCTCGCTCTGGAGGACGCGCAGTGGAAGCGGGCGGTTGTAGTCGTCGATCGGCTGGCCGAGCTCGGCCCTGCTGCTCGGATGCCGCTGTCGCGAAGCCTCGGGGAGGGGCTGTTCGAGCTCCGCTTCAGCCTCGGCCCGACGGCCCGGCGGATCTCGTACCGCTTCACGTCGACGGGAACGATCGTCTTGCTGACGACGTTTCGCAAACAACGCACCAACGAACGTACCGAGATCGCCAGAGCCCGCGAGATCGCCGCGCAGTGCGCCCGGCGCTATCCCTGAGGAGGTCGTGATGGCCAACTACTCCCGCTGGCAGGACGTGAAGGCTCGCCGCGCCAGCCCCTCTGCCGAGGAACGAGCGGCGATCGAACAGGACCTTGCGCTCGGACAGCTGATCTATGACTTGCGGACCCAGGCCGCCCTCAGCCAGCGCGCGCTGGCGGAGCGGATGGGGACGACCCAGTCGGTCATCTCCCGGCTCGAGGAGGGCGGTGGGGCGAAGAACCGCCTCGACACCCTCGCACGGGTGGCGGCGGCTTTGGATCGCCACCTCGTGGTCTCGTTCCCGCAAGAAGTTCCCGACCACATCAAAGACGGCGTCCAGGTCGCCTGATACCCAGGGCAGGGCCGTCGAAGCTCGTTATAGGTTTCAGGCCTCCCGGCCACGACGGAAGGCTGGCCCGCTATGACGGGGATCATGACCCGTATCAGCCGGCGGCTTCGGCGACGGCAGCGTTCACCGCGTGCGCACCTCGTGGTCGGTGTAGCCGGCCTCGCCGCCGGAGCGCTGTTGCTAGCAGCGTGCGGAGTACGGGTCTCCGGGGTAAACGTGCCAAAGTAGCAAAGAATGCGGCTACTAACGCGAGTTTGTGGCCATAGATAGTGGTGTGAGGGGTGGCAGGGACGACCGTGGTAGAGCACAGCGTCGTAGCCTCCTTGTTCCATGACAACCGATCTGCCAGTGATCCTCGATGTGGCCCAGCTGGAGGCCCTGTTGAGGAAGACGTTCAACATCGGCTTGGACGTCGGACGTGGCAAGGAGAAGGTCGACCTGGTCCGGTTGCGGCTGTCGAAGGTGCTGCTCGGCGTTGGTAGGGATCAGCGTTTACTCCCCAGACTCGATCAGCCAGGGGCTGGCCCGCCAGCGACTCCCCATAGCGAGCCACCACCGCCTCGGCGTCAAGCACCCCCTGTTTCGTCCTCCGCGAGCGTGTCGTCACCCCTCACCCCTGTTAGTCGCAGTCCCAAACCGACCCTAGCAGTCTCTTGGAACCCCGCTAGCCTCGATCCTCGGGAATACGGCGTGGGGTGGGTTTGAGCGCTGTCTTCGCTTGTACCTGTGAAGATCCCCAGGTCAGGCGCTTGCTGTTCGACATACGCCTCCCGTGTGTAGGTGATCTACTGGAACGGGTCGTCGATAGCTCAGCTGTTGGAGTTGGCATCTCGTAGGACCACATATGCTCTGGCTGGCTAATGTCCCAGGTTGTGGGCGATGTTTCCCAGCACGGTGCTCGAGGGTCCACCACTTCTGGCGAATAGCGCTCTAGCATATGTAGTGATGGTTCCAGTAGATCACCTACAGCTATGAGAGCAGGCGGTGAGTACTTCCTCGAGCCTTCGATCCCCGCTCAACGTCGCTACGAGGCGCTGCGCTCCTACCTCTTCGAGGAGCGCCCGGCCGCCGAGGTGGCAGCTCGCTTCGGATACTCGACCTCGACGCTGCACCAGCTGGCGGCCGAGCTACGTGCCGGACGCACCGACTTCTTCCGATCTTCGAAACCTGGACCCCGCGGCCCGCGCAAGACCCACACGATCCGCGACCGGGTGCTGAAGCTACGTGCCGAGGACCGCTCGGTGACCGAGATAGCCCAGGCACTTGGCAGCGAGGGTTCGCCGGTCTCGGCCCAGACGGTGTGGTCGATCCTCCATGCAGAGGGCATCGAGCGCCTCGGTCGACGCGCTGGCAGAGGCCCCGCACCGCGCACCGATCCCGTCAAGGCCCGCCGCCTCGGTGACTGGCCGGCGGGGACTTCGTGGCCCTGTGACCACGCCGGGCTTTATCTCCTCGTGCCGGCCATGGTCGAGCTCGGTCTCGACGGGCTCGTCTCACAGGCTCGCTACCCGAGCACGAAGGTGCTCTCGTCGTTCCACTCCCTCGGTGCCCACCTGCTTGTCAAGTGCTCGCGGCGCGGTCGTGTGGCCAACGCCTTCCCCCTCGGGGCTGATCCCGGTCTCGGGCTCTTGCTCGGGCTCTCGGCTCTTCCCAAGGCCACCCACCTCACGAGCTACTCCTACCGGGTGAAGCGCTCCTCGAACGTCTCGTTCTTGGAGAATCTCGCCCGCCGCTGCACCGAGGTCGGTCTGTACTCGGGCGAGGCGGGCTTCAACTTGGACTTCCACGCCATCCGTCACCACGGTGAAGAGGTCCCCCTCGAGAAGCACTACGTGCCCACCCGTTCCCAGCGCACCCGCTCGGTGCTCACCTTCTTCGCCCAAGACCATGTCTCGACCGAGATGGTCTACGCGAACGCGGACCTGACCAAGGCCGAACAAGCAGGCGAAGTGGTCGCCTTCGCCGAGTACTGGAAGCGGGTGTCGGGGAGGGACCCGGGGCTGTTGGTGTTCGACTCCCAGCTCACCACCTACGCCATGCTCGACGAGCTCTGCGCGCGTGGCATCACCTTTCTGACGCTGCGCCAGCGGGGCAAGAAGGTGCTCGAGGCCCTTGGCGCGCTGCCCCATTCGGCATGGACCACCCACACCATCAAGCGCACTGGGCGCTACCGGCGCCCCCAGATCCACGAAGAGGTGGTGCACCTGAAGGGCGTGGATCACCCGCTGCGCCAGATCGCTGTCCGCAACATCGGACACGAGGAGCCCACCCTCCTCATCACCAACGACATGGCGAGCACCGCGGCCAAGGACCTCTTCGCCCGCTACGCGGAGCGGATGATCATCGAGAACGAGCTCGATGCCGACATCTCCGGGTTCCACCTGAACGCTCTGTCGTCGGGGCTCCCTTTGAACGTCGACCTCGACACCACGCTCACTGTGGCGGCAGGCAACTGCTACCGGCTGCTCGCCCGCAAGCTGCCGCGCTACGAGCTGGCCACCCCCGACCGGATCTGGCGCCACTTCCTCGACGACACCGGGACCGTCACCGTGGCCGAGGATCATGTCCGGGTCGACCTGGCGCTTCGGACCTACACCCCAGTACTCATCGACGCCGGGTTCCCCGAACTCGACATCGCGGTCCCGTGGTGGGGCGGGCGCAGCCTGCGTTTCGGCTTCCCGCCCCGGTGACCTCAGGGGGTGAAAACCTCAGGGGAATTATCTTCCCGAGGATCGAGGCTA
>JAEHJW020001958.1_pt1 | contig 12599 bp, 21 predicted proteins | sample 9271431 | NCBI WGS metagenome assembly JAEHJW02
TTCTTCAGCTATGGGTTCACTTAGGCCAGCAATCTTATTTTGGATTATACGAAGTCTGCCTACTTCGGCAGTATAAGCTGCGTTAAAAGCTTCTTCCCTAGTCATAGCTACCACGCCCATCAGCAGGCACTAGCTTACTCCATGCCTCTTTATCATCTTTCGGCGGCAATACATCCGATCTATTTGTAAAGAAGCTCTGCAAAATATAGATATTGCTCGTCGCGCCGAATAGCCGCTTTGCCTCATGGCCGCACTTCTCGCAGACAGCAAGATCATCACGCTTGGCAATCTGGCGGTTTAGGGTTTTAATGTGTCCGCAGCTCTGACAAACATAATCGTAGTTAGGCATAGCGCGTCCCTTTCTTCTCTTCTACGACTCGGTATAAGTAAACATCTTTATCGACTTCTCGGACGCGCTCAAAGTTGATTCGATGATAATCAATCTCGATAAACTCAGTCTCCGGCATAGCAAGCTTCACAATTGCCGCCGAGACATAACCATCGGGATCATTGTGGTGTAGACAGATGTGCATGGTATTACACCCCCATACCGTCAACAAGCTTGCCAATAGCCTCTTCTAGGCTATCCCCATCGTAAGAGACTAAGCCACCATCGTCTTTGACTGCCGACACCAGAAACTTGCCCCTTATACTCTGAAATCTTACCTTCATGTAGCTTGGCATCGTGCATCTTTCCTTGATTACTTCTTCTAGCTTTTTTAATAGTTCCATAGTTACTCCTTGTCTTGGTTTTCTTTGACTTCTACCATGTACGATAAATTCTCTCTCTTCTTCTTCGTGCTATATTGTTTCGCAAGTTTCTTATTCTTCTTGCGGATCTCTCGCATGTATCCCGATGAGCCTGGGGGTGGTCCTTCCTCTTTCTCCTCCGGTTTTTCTATCAGCAACTCAACTACGAAATACCTATCCACGTCGCAAACATGATGTTCGCTCTTCTTTGCAATATCATTCGGGTTAGTCTCGCTTGTCTCAGCCGCCGGATAACAACGCCTTGAGTTAAGGCAGTTGTCGGTAAAGCGCAATTTTGACATCTGCTCGCCGTCTGGCCCGTCGTATGGTTTCAACCATTCGTGAAGCTCACGCCAGCCGTTTTCCAGGTTCTTGCTGGCCTTTGTGAGTGAGTAGCCACATTCGGTTAATGGCAATGCTCCTGTTGCCTGCTCTCCCTCTTCTGCCAGGGTCCCATCAGGATTGATAAAATACTTTTCGAATACCTCATCAAAGCGATCTGCGGTTGACTTGCCGGAATCCCTTGAAGGCGTCCACGCATCGGTATCCGCTACGCTCCAAACTAAATGCTCCTGCGTGCCGTCAGCGTTTTTGGACATTCTCACAATTTCTAGGGCCTGGTCTTTATCCGTTACTCTGTGCGGGTAATACTCTCGGTAACAAAGGCCCCACTCCATCGAGGGGTGCATAGCGTACCATTTCCAACAAGCCCGAGTAGAGTATCCAGGGTCGTAGCTTGCATATCTTAGCCAGTGCTTAGGCGGTATCCAGTTGCCAAATACATGTATTTCCTCGTCCCATTCCTCGAAGAACGCGCCTTCGCCGATAGTAAAGGCGTCGGCCTCAACGCTCGGGTACTGGCTTCTGTAAGTCTTTGGCAAGTTCGCCTTTGTGCGCTCATACCATGCCTTATCACGACGCGGATCAGCTTTCCAATTAAGGAAAATCGGGGTAAACATGTTCTCGGCCAATTTCGCGCTCTTCCAGATATCCTCAAACAGCGTATTAATTCTGCCTGTTGATAGCCCGATTACCTGACCGGAGAAGTCGGCGCGGTTTACTGTCGGATACGCGCCGGTCCATATCTCATCTGCAAACGGGTGCAGCGCCCATTCATCTAGTATTATCAAGTTTGCCGTAAAACTGTGCGCAGTATCTGGCGAAGCCGCTAAAGCGATAAATTGGGATTCCTCGCCGTCCGGCCTGTGTATGGTAATCTCATGCGTCGAGGCTTCCCACATCAAACCGTCCCAGCCAGCCGGAGCTTTTTTCTTCTCGACGATTAGCCAGGAAGGGAGGCGTCTTAGCATCCGTTTCATGCGCAAAGTGGCGATCTTGCAGTCGGGAATATCCCTCTTGCTAATAAAAAGAACTGTATAGCCTTTTTCAAAGAGCATCTTGTGAAGCGCATAAGCAAGAGATAACCAGGTTAAACCGAGCTGTCTTGCTTTTAGGACTATCAGAAATTGCAGGGTTAAAAAGCTGTTTAGGACTTCTAGCTGCTTAGGCCATAAAGCAAATTTGCTCATGCCCTCTTTATTGGTTTTGTCCTCTATGTATACTGCATCCCTAATAAAATAGGCGCAGGAGCGTTTATATCGTTCACGCTTATAAGCTTGCCTAAGCTTCTCTTTGTTCGTCTTGACCTTCGTCGTTGTCGAAGCCAAGAGCTTCTCCTAGTTCTTTTAATGCCGCCTCTGATAGGCCGGATAAATCAATGTCGTGTTCGTGCTTGTGTTCAATCGGCTTACCGTCTTTGCCGGTTATTTCGTGTTTCTGGACACTCGGCAAGACTCCGGTGTGTTTAGCAAGTAATTCAATGGCCGGCATCTTAGCGTGCATCTTAATCTTTAGCGTGCCGAATGGACCTTCAGATATTTCAGATATCGCAGCCTTTAGGCTCTCCGGCATGTTCTCTGCCTCTTTAAAGCTTATGCCGCCCTCATAGCCTACTACTTTGTCCTTGCCGTTCTCATCCTCTTCATAAATCGGCTTCATTTTTTGCCAGTCTATGAGATCCGCAATACTTGAAAATGCTATCTTTGCAGCCTCTTGAACCACTCGATCAGCATTAACAAAGGTTCTTTCGGTCCTCAACTCAATTTGCTTTTCTATCTCTTCTTGAATTTCAACTTTCTTCAACAAGCTGTGACCGATAGAATAAGCTGTTTTTTCGCTATACCCTGCACGAATAGCCGCCTTGGTAGCGTTAAAATCAATTATGTATTCCTGGCAGAATCTTTTTTGTTTTGGTGTAAGTTTTCTACTATTATCAGTTGCGGCCATATTGCCCCCTAAACAAAGCTCTACCTATATAATTTGCCAAAAGCGTTAAGTTCAAACTTAGAGGTTAAAATGGATAGCGTAAAAAGACTGTGGGACCGGAGGAATCTACCCGGCCCCACGATTAAAGGAGAATCTAGTTTAGTATTGCCCGTAAAAGTTTCTTTTAAACGGCCGGTGCTCCTGGCCGATCAATTCCAGGAGCACACCTTTATCTATCGCTGTTCGCGTATTTCATTGAGCTTATACCTTTATATTTGCCAATTGTCTATCAGGCCAAACATACATCCTCAAGCTTTTGTTTTACCTTATTTCTAATCGACTTTAAAATCCTCGATACCTGCATTTGTGAGAGATTTAACATCCTTGCGATATCGTCCTGGCAATATTCAAGAGCATAATAAAGCCTGTATACTTGGGCTTCGCGGCTATCTAAAACTTTGAGTGCTTCTCTTACAGCAACGCGGTCACTAATTTCTCTGGAAAAATCCTCTATCGTCAAAGCTTCGTCGTAGAGGACAGCCTCACCGCGTCTGGTTTGCTCAATGTCAAATCCTTCATCCATGATGGGAACCATGTATCGCTCTCGCTCATAGACTTCTTTTGTGCCTACCCTCACTCTCCTAAATCCCACCTCAAAGAGCAAAGCGCGCACGATCCTTGATTCCAGCCAATTGTAAATATAGACATCAAAACGCATACCGCGCGACGAGTCATAGCTCTGCACATATTTCAAATAGTAATCCGTAGCAGTGCCTACGATGTCGGAAAAATCTACATCCCTAAACCGCTTCTTTAGTTTCTTGGCTACAACATTTATTATCCAGGCGTTTTCCTCGGCGATCCTTTTTCTGCAATAGCAAAGCGGCTTCAATTCTACTTCAATCTTTTTTCTACCCATGAGCTTCAAGTCTCCTTCAATGTTAAGTATTAAGTTAGAGGTTAATTTGCTTTACAAAAAAATTTACTTCTTCCAAATCGGGTGATCCTTAAATCTCTCCAATCTCGGGCACACCCTCAAAACTGTCCCTTCCGCTGTCCTGTGCTTCTGATTCAAGCACTCGTTTACTTTTATTATTGCCATCGACATTGGTAATCGTTTGTGATGGCAAAACGCTACTTGCCTTTCTTTTCTCGGCACTCGCCAGATGTTTAGATGCTTCTTTCTTCGTCTCGGTTTTATCTCTCTTGCCAATATCTGCCTCCCCTATTTCGATTTCTACTCTTGGATTAAGTTTGTCAACATTAAAACTGTCTTCAAATCCATCTATCTGATTCCACCCATCGTTTTTAAGAACGCCAGCTTTTACCAGTGCATCTTGTACGAACTTTCGCGCAAACGAGATGTTGTCTTTGTCTCGCCTTTTATTTGGCTCTATCCAGTTGTAGCTCATGAAAACCGGATATGCGATACACAAACCTTTTAGCTGAGATTTTATTGACCAAAAGATATAGCTTTCTGTGTTCTCTTTCAGCTTTGCCGCCTTGTATTTGTTGGCTCTCTCGGCCTCAATGTACTCGTTTAACCCTGGTAGTTGGCCTGGGATTATGAGCTTATACGGTTTTCTTATTTTGGTCTCTTGCGGGTATGTGCTCATGGCTTACGCCCTCTTTTGCAGGCTGTGACCACATAGAGGTTTTTGAATTTGTATCTTTGTTTCTTATCTTCGGGCAGCACCTTTTTGTAAGCCTTTGAAAATACCATGTCGCGCGCGTTGCCGTTGCCCATAGCCCAGAGACAAGAGCTAAATATTTCCTTTGGGCAGTCCCAGCACAGGGAAGATATTCTATTAAGCGTGGGTATTTTTTTAGCTTCGATTATTTGTGCCATTTTTATCTTGCCCTCCTAAATAATTCGTTTGCTCTCCGGCGTGTGTAAAAATTGCCTTCCCAGGGCAATCTTCCAATGATTGCGCACTTGCCGCAGTAAGGGCCGTATTCCGCGTCGCAGCTCTTTACCTTGTAGTGGTAGTTATCCGTTAAAATGTTTCGGATGGGGTCGAAGAACGCCCACATTACGAGGCTTCCCCAACAGTAATCAGGGTTTTTATCAAGCCAGCCAGCCACTTTGATAAGCAGATTTTCTCTAAATGCTGTTTTAATGGACCGTGACTTCCTGTATCCGTAAGGATAATCTCTGTGTCGATGATAGTCTCTGATGGTTGATTTAATTGTTTTCATTTTGACCTCCTTAAAGTGGTTAGAATGGATTAACGTTCTCATCCTCTACGAACTTGGTATATTGTTCTTTGTATTTGAGTTTATAAAGACCGCCGTCACCCTTTCTGTGCTTGGCAATATTAATAATCGTCTTCGCTCTTTCCTCCAAGCTCTCGTTATTAACGTCTCGATGAAGTAAAATAACGATGTCTGAATCCATTTCCAAAGAGCCTGACGATCTTAGATCGGCAAGCTGTGGGATTTTCTCTTGGCGTTTCTCAATCTCGCGGTTAAGCTGTGCCAGGGCAACGACGGGGCATTTAAGCTCTTTTGCCATGACCTTTAAGGCGCTGGTTATTTTGCTTATTCTCACCTGCTCATTTTCGCTGTTCCCTGCCTCCCTTATCTGCTGGACGTAATCAATAAAGATAACGCCAGCGGTCTCGGCTTTAGCAAAAAAACGCCTTGCCTTTGTCTGGATATTTACTATCCCCGTGCTTGGTGAATCATCAATATGCAATGGCTTGTCATTAAAAAATTTTGAGGCCGCCTTTAAGCTTTCAAAAATCTCCCCTGGCATTTTCACATATTTATTACGGAGATAATCGTTGTTGACCTCAGCCTTTGCGGTATAGAGGCGGTACATTAATTGCTTTGCCGTCATTTCAAGGGAAAAGATGATAACCGGTATTCTCTGTGCCAGCATATTGGTTGCGATATTTAGCATAAACGCGGTTTTACCAACCCTTGAGCGAGCGCCGACAACAATTAAATCGCCTGGGTAAATGCCGGTTAAAACCTGATCAATTTCAGGGAAACCTAAATCATAGCCATAATCGACAAACTCTTGGTTATAAATTTCTCGGATATCCCTATCGGTCGACTTAATGAGTTCGCCAAGCTCAACGGCTTTTCTGCTCTGCGTCTTATCGGCTAACTCGTAAATTATTCCGCTTGCAGCATCAAGTAATTCTGTTGCATCTTCAGCGGTATACGCCGCCACTACGCACGCGCTCATTTGCTTGATAAACTCGCGAAAAATATATTTGTTAACGATAAGCTCTGCATTGGGCTCTATGTTGGCGGTCGATAAAAGACCGTTTACGATGGTATGAATATATGCTTTTCCCCCAGGCAGTCTATCTAAGTTGCCTTGGGACTCTAGCTTATTGGCAACAGAGATTGAGTCGTAGGGCTTTCCCTCTGCCGCCAGCTCTATTATGGCCCTATATACGGCTGCGTTTGCTTGCCCTTGGAATATGTCCGCTCTAATGGTTTCGGCCACATCGACAAGGCATAGTGGATCAATGAGTATAGAGGCTAATATGGCTTGCTCGGCATCAATTGCAGATGGTAGGGGTTTATTTGTTTGCATAATTTAACTCCTCCATCCGTTTTCTATCACGCTCAGCGGTTGCTTTTAATCTGCGCTCGATCTCATCATTTGGTGATTCTTGCTGCCCTTTATTAGCGCATTCAAGAAGATAAGCACCCCAAGCCCCTAGCGGTTTTCCTTGTCGCAGTTTATCAAGGGCGAAGCGTATAGTACTATTTTCTATTCCGTTAGATATGGATTCGTATACTTTTGCGCGGGTTTTCTCTATATCGTCTTTGAGTGGTCGAATAGGTTTGCAAGATTCAAGCCATTCTTTTATTAGCTTAATAGTTAGCTCATTCCACAGATTGTTTGGATAATTTTTAGTGGGTTTTTTACTCTCTTCTTGTATACCTTCTTGTATACCTTCTTGTCTCTGTCCATTTTGGCTATCACTACCAGGGAAAATAACCTCTTGTGATATGCCATCTTTGGTATCTGATATGCCATCTTTGGTATCTGATATGCCGATATCCTGATATCGTGATTTCGTGATATCATCATTTCTGGATATCAGGGAAACATTAATCTTTCGCCAATTCCTAATTCCAATAATAAAGCCATGACTCACTCGCTTCACGTCAAGATAAAGACCATTAAGACGTGCTATGTCGCGCTGCAATTGCCGATAGCTAAACCCTGTCTCTTTAGCAAGCCTATCTATTGTTAAAACTGCACCGTTAAGTACCAGACCTTTAGTGCCTTTTTTGGGAACTACGAGGTCAAGTAAGGCTAGATAAGTCCATATAGCATTACCCATTTGATCTCTATGCTTTAAGTCGAGTAAACCGCTCCATACTGGCACGAAGTATTTAGAGCCTTTGTCTTTAGGCATGGTCAACCCTCCACGGCTGTCCGTTTTTGTAATCCACACATCTATCACAAAGAACCATCTTGTACCGATGGTAATAGGCAACAAACCCGTTTATTGGGTAGGCATCGCCCGATGGATGATTATACGCTTGTCTGACCGTTAGATCGTGTCCACAATTCTCACACTTATTGAAGGGACACCCGTCTAGGTTTTCTACTCTAAACTTATCGGTTAAACTATCGGTGTCGAAGATTTGTCTCTCAAATAAGAAGTGAAATTCTAGTGGGACTTCTTTTTTGATTTCTGCGGGGGATTTACTCATCTATCGCACTCCTTTGGGTAATAAAAAACCAGGCAAAGGGGAGTGCGGATTCTGACCAAAGAAAACCGTGTTCCTCTGCCTGGTCTGATTATTTATTTTACTACAATTCCTGGCATTTAAAAACATGAAAATCCGCTACTCCTATAACTAGTTTTCTTTGGTCTACCTTTATTATACCCAAACAACTGTTCGCTTAAACTACTCACGCTTATATTGGTCTGCAACCTACCCATCAAACAAAGTAGGATTTTTAATGCTTATTGCCGCGGCATCGTTTAGCCCCAGGGTATCTAAGAACGGGTTGAGCTTTCACGCGCTCACCGCCTTTAGATATTCTCTATAACCAGGCCAGCGGCCATGCTTATAGTCATACCAGGAGCAGGATTTTCGCGTTGCTACGTGGTTGCACCACCGAGCAAAAGCACTTTGATAGAGGTCTTTTTTGTTATATGGCATTACGAAAGGATTGACGCCGAGATTCATTAAAGCCTGTACCCTATAAATGTCCTCTGCGTGCGTCGTCGTGTGCCCTACAAGCACGTAGAAGGTTAGTTGATCTGGATGGAAATATTGTTTTAGAATATCAATGCCTACCCTTACAGCCTTTTCATATTTCAAACTATCCCATGCAAAATGCAGCCTTCCCTTGTGTCTTATTTGTTTTAAAAGTGCGGCCTTATTGTGGTCGATCAGGCGAATATCTAAGCCTTGAGTAATCTCAGCTCTTAGCTTTTCCTTAATGCACTGTTGCAAGATAAGCTCAAAGTGATCCGGCAAAGCGGTAAGGTTATTGTCTAGTAAGACGATCTCTTTTTGTCCGGTCCAAAAAGAGTAAATGTCTCCGGTCGGCCGTATCTTGCCCTCTTTAATCGGCACGATGCACCACGGGCATTTACGTATGCAGCCACGGCTAGTAAAGCCTAGCGCATAGTCGATTCCATAAATCGAATAGTCAGGGCAGATATCCTCAGCCTCTTGAGTAAGCCTGCTTGCAAGATCATAACCGCTGCCGCCGGTCACGATGGGAGTTTTAAGAGGATCGGGGAAATAAGGATAATCCGGCGTAAAGTTAAATATCTTTGAGGCATAGATTATGTCATAGTCGCCCTTTAGTGGATTATGCCACTCAACCTTGTGCCCTTTTGATTTTAGAAGCGCAGCGTTTTTCATTATGGCAAGGTTCGGCCATCTCTTCTTTTTGTTGAATTGGTCTACGTCTACTAGCGCGGCTTTCACTACTTACGCCCTCTCTACCACAAACAAATCTTCTATATTTGCAAACCCTTGGGTCTCCCCCACGACACGCACCGCAAATACTTTATTAAGCCCTGTAATGCGCAAAACTTTTGCAATATGGGTATTTTTCTCGCTTATTAATATCACTAGCTTGCCATCCACGCCCTTTAACCTCTTATAGCAGCCGAGAAGAACACCCATGCCGGATGAATCCATGAACTCTACATTGCGAAGATCAACCGCGATATTCTTTACGCCATCGTCTATGAGATCAAGAAATTTCGCCTTTGCTTTGGGCGCGCTCCACACATCAAACTCACCTGCAAGCCTTACTAATGCACAATCGTTAAATCTAACTTCCTCAATAACTAAATCCATTCTTACTTCCACCGCTACAACCCCCTGTTACGATTTCCAGGCGTTTACATTATCTGTCAAGCGAATCCAGGTAAAAAAAATTAGCTGGCGTTTCTATGCTTATCTCTAATCCTATCTACCTGCTCTTGTGCTTCTTCGTAATTCATATTTATAGATAGAAGCTCAAAATAGTGGTCAAATAGACATTCATAGTAAAAGCAGCCGCCGTAATACTCGCTTACCAAATCCCTTAGATCGACACAGCGCAGACAGGTATTGTAATAATCTGTCATTCCTCCCCATTTACCAAAGACATATTCGTAAGTTTCGCCTGGCTGAATAATGTGTCCACACTCACCGCACCTATGCTCTTTTTTAGCTACTACTAGCTTTACGTTATGAAATTCTGCTGGTATAGAATCTAGGGAACATGCGCAATCCATTTATCTCACCTCCAATGCGATAGCACTAAAAAACGTCAATATCCCTGCAAACATCAGCCCAAGAGCTAACGTCTCGGCAATAGGCAGGTCAAAAAGTGAGGGACGACCGAAGGCATTATCAATTGCTTCTTCTAACGCTAGCCGCCTCTGCCTAATCTCGTTTTCTCGGGATTTTAGGGACGCTATGCCCTTCTCTGCGTCTCTGCGGCTTGTGGGGATATAGCAGCCGTCGCCTGCCGTGGTGCAGACAGGCTTGCGGTAATCTGATACCAGGGTCGATATCATAGCCCTTATTGCTCTCGGGTATGTCTTGAAATGCTCCGCTATTTGTTTCTGGCTCTTAGCGTTGTGCGATCCTCTGGCGTAAAGTGACAAGAAGTTATAAAGTGCTTTTAAATCATCTGGCATAGTCTTTGCTGCCATTGGTTTTCATCTCCTGCCTTGATAACTGGCTTAATTGTTTTAACCTCGGGTGTGTGCCCTCATATACTGCCAGGCACACACCCGTCTATTTTCCTGGCCTTCCCCTTGTGGTTTGATTTTAGCTTTGCCAATAGCTTATCCAGGGATAGAGAAGGCCAAATCTAAAAAACTAAGTCGTTCGGTACTGGCTCAAGGTCTGGATCAAACTCGGGATTGTAAACCTCGCCGTTAGGGTTTTGCCCTGCCAGTAATTTTTTAGCCGCCGATCGAAGCACATAGTCATAAGCTTCTTTTGCTAGCCATTCAATGTAATCGGGTGCTTCGTCTAAAACTTCGGCAAGGGTTTTGTTTGCGTGCTTGCCGAAGTCCAGCAGAACCGCGCCAGGATTTTCGAGCCAGGCCGATTTTGTCTCATCATCAACCTGTTTAGTGTCCTCTTTTGTGGTCTTAGCGGTTGTTTTGGGTTTTTGGGAGTTATTAGTCGGTCCGTCGCTCTCGCTACCCATTTCAACACTTGAAGTCATGCCGATATTGACCGCAAGCCTCATCGCCCGTGCAATAGCTCGGGTATCAGCTAGTCTTACAAGATGTGGCTGCATGGGTTTTTCGCAAGACTCGGGAGAAGCATCACCGAGGGCCCCAAAAATACCCTTCTCTGTCTCAACGGTTGCCTTTACTATCGCAAGCATCCCATTATCTTTACTAGGTGCTTGTACAAGCTCGGTATCTACTACCTTTAGCCCTTCGGTATGTGCAATCTCAAGTAGTCCCTCAAACAGCACAAAGTCTTTGCCCTGGATTTTCTTGAGATACTTTGCAGGCACTTTACTCTCTGCCATCTGTTCCACCCTCTTTCAGCTTTCTAGCAATGGCACCGCCCATAGACTCACTAAAGGAAAACTTCTCTTTCTCGTAGTGCCGCACTTGCCTTTCTCTTTCCTTCTGCTCGTCCATAACCTCATCGGGCGGTAAATCATTCGGATTGACTGTATCTCTCATCTCTGTTATCCTTCCATTGTCCCGAATCAACGCCTCGGCCTTTTGGCTGGGGCTTTTAACTTTCAAAAAGTGATGCTCTTTGCCCTGTAATGCCGCCAACTCTCACATCTTCCGGATCTGCGTTAGCTACGATTACGCAGGGACGGTTAGAACCCGAGTTTACCTGCCGGATATAGCTGATGCGATTTGATCTTGTGAGGCCGACAAAGTAGGTATCGAGCATGATCATCTCGTTCTCCGTTGAACCGATCTCGACCGCTATCGGCGCGCCCATCTCAAGGGTTTTCACCTGCTCTAAAACCCTTGCCCTTCTTTCTTCTAAAGCTTGCTCTCTTCTTCTCTCTGCCAAATCGATTGCGTTTATCATCTTAAAACCTCCCTTCGGTTAACATTTGCTTGCCAGCTTTAACTTGCCTTAAAAACTCTATATGCTGCATAGCAAGTGGGTGCTCTTTTACGGAGAAATAATCAGTTGTAACTCCCAGCTCTTTGCAGATTGCGCAAAGCGTTACAAAGCTTGGCATGTCGCGTGCCGCCTGCCAGTTATAGACTACGCGGTCGCTCTTTGCGGAAATTACGCCTTTTACCACTAAAGCTTTTGCTAAGGTGAACGGCTTGATATTTCGCATCTCAAGAATTACCTTTAACCTCTCAGCAAAACGCTTTTCAATCTCTAAAGCATCCATATCAAGGGGCGTAGGGATTAACGCATTTGTCTTGCTTCTTGTTTCAAAGTGTTCGTCTACTTCTACCAGCTTCATCTCTACCCCTTAACCCGTAACTTTGAGGTTAAACTTCTCATCATCAAAAAGCGCGTAGGTGGCCTTTAACGACAACCCCAGGACGATTGCAAGCTTCACCATTGTTGAATCTGAGGGCCTGCTGTATCCTTTCGCCCAATTTGTAACCGTTTGGTTGTTGACTCCTATCTGCTTTGCTATCCATCCTTGCTTTAAGCCTTTTTCTTTAATGAGTTTTTTTAGCCTGGTTTCATTTTTAGGCTTGGCTTCCTTGCTTATCGCAATATGGCCACTGTTTTTGGATTTTCCTGTAGACCTTCTGTTATTATTCTGTACTAAGTATGTTGTCCATCGGCAATTATCAGGCTCGTAGATTCCATCATTGTCAGTGCGGTCAATAGTTAGATCATCAGCATAGCCATTGTTAATAGACCACTCATAAAATGCATCGAAGCTATTTGCCCACTCATCACAAACAGTTATGCCTCGACCTCCATAATTTTTACTACTCTTATTCGAGCAGCGAGCCTTCATACCACACCAGATGTGATAAATCCTTGACTTGCTCATGCCATGCGTAACGTTTGACATCCATTTACTTTCAAACAAATCCTCTAACGTAATGTCGGGAAAATACCTGCTGAAAAATACTAGTAGCTTCTGTGCTGTATCAATTGCCCCTCTGCTCGCATTAGTC
>JAEHJW020005973.1_pt1 | contig 12595 bp, 24 predicted proteins | sample 9271431 | NCBI WGS metagenome assembly JAEHJW02
ATTTAAGCCATATAAAATGATGCTTAATGAAACACTTGTGTGAGATTTGCAAGAATAAAATAAATGAAAATGAATCAATATGCACAAGATGTTCCTCTTTTTTAGGAAATGTTAAAACAAAAAAGTTTTTGCTATCACTCCAAAGATATTATGATAAGACAAAATTAAAAGACTTGCCATATTCTCATGATGGAGAACTAAAATTATTTATAAAACAAATGCTAAAATATCAAAAATATAGATGTCCAATTTGCAATATAAAATATTCAAACAACAAGCATAGCCAATTTTATTGGACAATTGACCATGACCATTCAAAAAATAAAATTAAAAATATAATTTGCCATAGATGCAACACCACAATTGGACAATTTGAAGGAATCATATCTAATTCTAATTTAAGCAAAGAAGAAATAATACAAAATATAGTGGAATATAAAAAATGGAATAAGTGATATTGTGAAAAATCAAACAATTGTTGGAATTGATATAGATGGAACTCTTGCAGATACAATGGAAATGTGGCTTTCTTTATATAAAAAAGAATTTAATGTTGTTGTTTCAAAAGATGATATTGTTATTTATAATATGTCAAAAGTTTTTCCTGAAATAACTTATGAAAAAATGAGAGAATATTTTGAAAAAGCATGGAAGCACTGGGAAGAAATAATTCCTGTTCCAAGTAAAGAGGAAATTGAGAAAATAAATTCCTTGGATAAAAAATATAGAATAGAAATAGTTACAAGCACATGGGGAGAAATTGGAAATATTAAAAAATGGCTTGAAAAATATAACATAAAATATCATGCACTTATTTTTGTAAAAAATTCAGATGAAAAGCCAAATTATTGTGATATACTTATTGATGACAAAGCATCAAATATTGAAAAAATGATAGAAAATAATAAAGATGGAATTTTGCTTGAACAGCCTTGGAGTATGGATAAAGTATTTAGTAGACCAAAAATTAAGAAAATAGCAAAGTCATGGAATGAAGTATTAGAATATTTAAAATAAATTTTTTATAGTAAAATACTAAAGGTGTAATAATGGAAAATGAAGAATATAGCATTGCAAAAGTAGACAGATTATTTGATGAGAGCATAAAAGAACCAGCAGAAAAAGGAAAATTAAAAGGAAAAATAGTAAGATTTCAAGTTGCAGATAGCTTTTCATATTATATAGTAACAAAAGAAGATAAAAATTATGCATATTTGAAAAGGCTAAACATATCTGATTTTGATAACTATACAGAGCCTGTTCTTGGGGAAGAAGGAATAATGGAAATTAGCAGAATAATATCCCATATAAATTTAGATTATAGATTATTCAAATTTTTTAATAAAAAATAATGTTTGGAGTTAATTAAAACCAAACATTCTCTGCAAGCATTTGAAGATATATTGAATAATTTATTATATCTTTAATTGTGTCTTCTATTGTTTCATCTTTGACACTTCTTGATTTTATCTTTTGAAGATTTATTAACCTTGCAAGTTTATCATTTATTCTGACCAAAAGACCAGATATTCCAAAATCAAGAATATTTGCACTTCCATAGTCTTTGTTCTTTTTGTATGCAATATTCATGCAATCAAGAATTGTTTTTTCAACATGTTTTGAATCATAAGAAAGCATTTTAAAAACAATATTATCAGAAAGGCTCAAAGATGCTTTTTTCCTTGCTTCAATGTTTGATATTGAGAAAGTCTTTTTTATTTTTTTCTGTAAATCTTCAAGTGAATAAGATTTTCCTGTGTTATGTGGCATCAGATAATAACTTGCATATAAAGTATAGTTATTTTTCCATAGCTTATATTTTTCTTCTTCTGATATTTTACTACTCATAAAAACCACTTTAATATTATTAATATCCTTTAAAATACAAAAATATTTAAACCTTTACATACAATAATATATTGTATGGGGTCTAAAAAATATTGCTATATTTGTGGCAAAGAAATAAAACACCCAGAACTAATGAAACCAATTGACATTATAATTAACAGCAACCATGTAAAAAACATATGTGCAAAATGCAGGGATAAATTAGTAATTAATAAGATAAAAAGTAAAATAAAATATAAGTGATTTTATGAAATATGAACAAGAAATAAGTTTTGAAAATGAGGCAAGTTCAACAAGCATTGCAAAGAAAATGAAAGATGAAGCAGAAAGCATAGCAGAAGAAATGCAAACAAATAATTTTGCAATAATATCTGCCTGCAATAGAAGCATGAGCAAAGAAGAAACTATAACTGCAACAGATTCCTTGGTTAGTGATTTTGAAAAAGGAAAATTTAAAAATCTGCTTATGATTCCAATACAGGGTCATTATAAATATTCTGATGGAACAATGGCAGATGAAAGAAGCATGATGTTTTCTTCAGAAACATTGACAAAAGAATTTGTTGAAAAAGTTGCAAAGAAATACAATCAAGAATCATACATATATAATATGGTCCTATATGACACAAAAACAGGAGAAGTTATATTAAACTTCAATAAAATAATAATAAAAGATACCTCATTTTTTGAAAAGAATGGAGAAGAAAATTATTCTACACTTGGTATTTTCCCAGAAATTTCATTTAAGTTTGAATGATGGTGTGAACAATGAATAAGGAAATAGAAAAACTTAAAAAAGAAATTGAAGATTGCTTTTATGGAAAAACAAAGGCAATGGGCTTTATAATAATAGCACCAGCACAAAAAGAAGATATTGTTGGTCAAAAATCAGAAAAACAATACAAAGAATTCTATGAAAAAATATCAAAAACTCCTGGGCTAAAAATATACAAAGGAAATGGAATTTATACAACAAAGAAAGGAGAAGAGCTTTTTGAAAAAACATATTTTGTTATTGGGGAAGGAATAACAGAAAAGATGGCAAAATCATTTTTAAAAGAAACAAAAGCTGAAGCTATTATATACAACAACAAACTTATTTATAGCAATGGAAATGTAAATACATTTACAAATATAAAATATTCAAAAACAATAAATACAAACAGCACAACTCTTATAATAAAAGGGGAATTGTTCACATTTGAATTTATATAGTTTACCCAACTATTGAAGAAAAGCCAAGAGTAATTTTTCCATCTTTTACAACAGGATAACAATTTTCAAGATAGCATCTGTCATTTATATTATCCTTCAAATAAGAATCTGTTCTTTTGGCATAAATAACAATTTTTCCTGTGTCATCATTAAAAACATAATTATTTCCTTCCATAGATATTTCTCCTATCATGTTTATTATTAACCTTTTATCAATTGTCCCATTCTTGGACATCTCTATAAAATCTTTTACTTTTATAAAAGCATAGTTTTCATCTTCCAAATATTTTTTAATATCTTCTTTCTTTACATGATTGCTTGACATTGGAAAAGACTTTTTAGGATTTGCCATGCAAGTATCACAAAGAGTATATATCCATGAGCCAGGCTTATAATTTTTGTCATGCTCATACATTGTTTTTTTAGTTATCTGTCTTCCACATTCTTCACATATTGATTCTGACAAATCACTTGCTCTTGATACTACATCATAAGCATAGTCATCTCCAGAAATATATATTTCAAGCCTTCCATATTTTTCTTTTACTTCATCAATTCTTGCAATATGACCCTCAATCAAATCCATAACTGCATCAATAAGATAAAACCATCCTTTATTGCATTGAATTCCAAAAACCAGTAAATCTTCTATGAATTTTTCCTTCTTTTCATATATTTCTGGCTCATATTTGTTTTTTCTTTTTAAAACATCATCTGTTATTAGCCCTGGCTTTCCAAGCTGTTCTTCTGCATCTGACAAAGAATCAAGTTGCTCTTTTGTCATCTTTTTTGCCATTATATCTAAATTATCTTCAAGGTCTTGCTTAGGTTGCTTTGACATAAGTTTTGAATGTCTTTTTAAAAGAATTTCTTCAAAATTATCATCTGTTATTTCTTCCATTTAAGCACTTTCTTTTTTTATTTTTTCTATCAGTGCATCACAACAATCTATTTGATGTTGCAATTCTTCTTCATCCCAAACCTTTCCATTATCATCTGGTGTTGTTTTCATCTGTTCAAGCCAATCCTTTCTTTCTTCTATTATTTTTATACAGGGTTTATCTGATGCCATTTAATCAATAACTAATAAATTTTTTATTTTAAATTAAAAACAATATTTAAAATAAGTTTTTCTTATCTTTATATGAATAAACTATTAAAGGATTTAGAAGAAGAAAGCAGAGATATACTTAAAAAATATGCAAATGGAAAAATTGCTGTTTTATTTAGCATGGGAAAAGACAGCACAGTAATGTTGCAAATAATTAAAAAAACATATGGAAAAATTCCATTTGATGTGGTTGTTCTTGACAATGGGTTAGAATTTAAAGAACAATATCAATTTTTGAATGATAAAGAAAAAGAACTTGGATTTAAAGCAATAGTAAAAAAGACACCACCAATTGGAAAACTTGTAAAAGGAAGTGGTGTTTCTTGTTGTGGAATAAACAAGGCAAATGCAAATAAAGAACTTGAAAAGCAGTATGATAAGCTGATTGTTGCAATAAGAAGGGATGAAAATCCTGCAAGAGCAAATGAAAAATATGTTACAGAAAAAAGAATACATCCAATATTAGATTGGTCAGAACTTGATATTTGGAATTATATAAAAGAAAACAAAATAAAAGTTAGCCCACTATATTTTGCAAAGAATGGAGAAAGATATAGAAGCCTGGGATGCCAAAATTGTTCACATCCAATAAAATCAAATGCAGATACAGTTAATAAAATAATTAAAGAAATACAAGAATCAACAGAAACTGAAAGAAGTGGAAGAGACAAAGAAAAAGAGCAAATAATGAAAAAGCTAAGAGACCTTGGCTATATGTGATTGCTTTTTAATTTAATATTCTGGCTTTTCAATTTCTTTTGACAGTATAAAATGCATTTCTCTGTCTGTTAAAGTAATTAATATTATTCCAAAAAGAGAGCCATTTTCTTTTAGAATATTAAGATAGTTTTTTAAGAAAGAAAAATATTCCTTATCAGCCCCTTTATCAAAAGAAAAGAATTTTTCATACATATTATCTTTTGCCATTTGCAGTGCAGTATTTTTTTCATCCCTAACCACAGCAAATTTAACTGATGAAAGCTTGACTTCATATCTGTCAGTTAAAATTAATAAAAGTATATTTTTATTTACTTCTTTATCAGAATCTAAAACAACCTTTTTATCTTCTTCCTTTGAAAAATACTTTGGAATTATTTCCAGACCATTTAGACTTATATTTTCATTCTTCATTTTATCATCTTTTTTCAATATACATTTATGTATTTATATATTTCTATTTATAACATTTCCTATATTTTCAATTGTAACATGCTCATCTTTTCCAAAGGTATCTATAAATGCCTTATACACATCTTTAATAAATTCTTTTCTTTTATCAGGATAATTCAATTCAACCTGCAATCCTTCCCAACTGTAAAAATAGTCACCTTTATAAGAAATTGAAATATTTGAATACCCCCCATTAGTAAAATCATTTATTAAAACAAGGCTTTTATCCATAAGTTTTTCTAAGTTTTCTACTTCTTTTGGTCCAATAGAAGTTGCTTTTAATAGTTTTTTGGCATTTGCTTCTGTAATATACACAAACCCTATTTGCCCACTATCAAAATATCCATAAATTCCACCAAATTCATGAATTGAATATGTTACATATGAATGGTCCATCTTATAAAATGAAAAATAAATTATTTTTCTTTTTTCTGCAAGTGGCTTAAATTCATTAATAAGAAAATCTTTTTTATCATCTAAAGAAGAATATTTTTCTGAAATAGAATCAGAAGAACTAATAACATCCATATCAAGGCTCAATATGTTAAAATATTTTGGAAGATAAGATTTGACTTCTTCCTCAAAATCAGTAAAATCTACAAAATCACTTTGTTCAATAGAAACCTTAAATTCATCTTCCTTCTTTATAAATAAATAAGAATATGGTTCTGGCTCATCATCACTACTAAGTAAATCATTCTGGTTTCTTTCTTTATTGCTTGACATATAATCATTAATATTTATAAAGATATGTTTAAATATATTTTGTTTTAAAGCAACATATTATAATAAATGTGATTAAATGTCAGATGCTGAATTTTTTAGAAAAAAGAGAGAAGAGGCAATGAAGAAAATATGCAATGCCTGGGGTCATAATATGTCTTGTTTTATATGTGAAAGAAAACAATCTGAACTTGAAAAACAGCATAAAAAACTTCAAATAGAGCATTTAATTGATGAAAATATTGGAAGTTCAACAATTGAAAAATCACAAGGTGGCTCATCAAATACTTATGAAGTATTAAATATGCCAGAAAGTAAAATTAAAGACAACTTTGATATTCTTTGTGATGATTGCAACATATTAAAAAATAGTGCAATAAGAGAGTTGATGATTTTTGTAGAAAAAAAGGACTTTGATTCTTTTATAAAAAAGTATAAAGCATTTTTATCAATAATTCCAAAAAATATATTAAGTCCAGCAATACTTGCAACAGCTAAAAACAATAAATATAAAATAGACATGGAAAATAAAAAGATAACAAAAACATGAAAAGATTTAAATATAATAAATTGAATATAGTTGATAGTATGTCAGAATCATATATTGGAATAAGGCAAATTGTTATGTTTACACCATCAACCTATAATTTTCCAATAGAGATAATTTCTTTGTTAGAAAGTAAGAATGGCTCACAAATAGCAATTGGATTTCAAAATGAAGATAATAGCCTTTTGGTTGATTTGTTAAAAGTAAAATGGGAAAAAGAAAAGAATTTTTCTTCAAAAAAAGAAGGAGAAGATTATTTTAATGATTTAGTAAAAATTATTAAGCAAAATGAAAGTTTAATTACAAACAAGGAAGAAGTGCTTAAATTCTTTGATTGAATAATTCTATTACATGTAATTTTATTATACAAATAAATTTAAATATTGCTTATAAAAGACAAAAGTAATTAATATGAAAAAAGCAAAACAACCATCACAGGATATAGAAAAAGAATGGGATGAAAATATTGAGAAAGACTTAATGAGTTTTAATTATATTTATTATCTTGGGAATAAATTAAAAAAAGAAATTCCAAAATCAGTTGTGTTTGACTATGATTATATACATGGACAAATGAAGATAGCAGAAAAAATGATAGATAAAAATAAGCTAAAAGAAATTAAGAAAACAACAAAAAAACATGCCAATGAAGATTTTAAAATAATAAAAAGAATATTATAAGGGATAGTATGAATAATGAGAGAAAACATGTATTTAAAGGATATGTGTTTAGTTCTGGAGTAACAAATCCATTTGACCAAGAAACAAAATACATGACTCTAATAAAAAAAATGTATAAACTTTCAAATGAAATAAAAGACAAATCAAAATTAAATGAAAAAATACATTCAAAAGCTATAGATTTAAATAATGAAATAATGGAATTAGACTATCAACTTGATAACTTTTCATATAGTTTTAATCCAAAATATAACTATGGTAAAACAGACCTATTTGAGCAAGAAACAAATTACAAAAACCTAATGAAAGATTTGTATAAAATTTCATATGAAATAAAAACCAAATCAGAACCAAATAGAAAATTATATAAAAAGGCTACAGAATTACTTAATTAAGTAAATGAATTAAATTACCAGCTTGAAAAGTTTGCAGATAGTTATAAATAATCAAATGTTCAAATAAATAATAAAGATGATACTATGATATGGAAACACTATCCTGATATTGACCCCAAAAGCAGACTGTATGGTGGAGAAGACCAGCTTATAGGAAAATCAATAGTGTTTACAGTAAAAAGAGATGGCAGTAATATATCTTTTTGGTATGATGAAAAAAATGCAGATTCTTGGGAAAATTATTTGGAAAAAATAGGTGTTAAAAAAGAAGTATTAAGCTTGCTTGACAGCAATGTGCATATAAGTTCACATAATCAAGAAAATCTTAGTAACCCAAAAGTCTATGAATATATTGTTAATACAAATGACTATAATAATATATTAAAAATGATATACAGCTTAAAAGACAAAGACTACATTTTTTATTTTGAACTAATGCAACCTGGGAAAACACCAACCCAAATTGAAGAACCTATTAAAGAACCTGAATTAATAATGCTTGATATTTTAGATACAAAAGCAAATAAATTTTTAGATTATAGTGCTTTACAAACTTATCATTTTGATTATAATATACCAGTTGTTTCCCTGTTAGAAACAGTGCTTCCAAAATCAAAAGAAGAATTGAACAGCCACATAGAAGAATTAATGAATTGGTGCAAATCTGCAAAAAGAGAAGGAGTTGTGGGAAAAATATATTATAATCCTAATGGACCACAAATATTTTTCAAGGAAAAAATAACAATTCCAAAACCAAAAAAAGAACATAAAAAAGAAGAAAATACTTTTCCTGAAATGGATGAACATACAAAAGAAAGAGTAATAGAACATACTATTGATGAAATAATAAAAATTGCAGAAAGAAAAGGAAAAACAGTTGAAGAAATTTGGGAAGACAAAAAAATAACAATGCCCATACTTGCAAAGCATATAAGATTGGAAGCAAGAGAACATGACTTTAAAGAGCCAAATGCTTATAGCTTATATTTAAAAGTAACACCAGAAAAACTAAAGAACAAGCAATAATAAAAACATTTAAATATCTTCTTTTATAATTAATTATTGAAATAGTGATAAAATGGGAGAATATTTTTTGCCAATAAATGAAGATAAAAAAGAATATTTTAAGGCATCTGATGTAGATGGTGGATTAGCAAAGCTTTGGGAATGGATAGCTAATTTTGATGAGTCTGGCACAATTGCCCTGCTTCTTATGAAGGAATGGAAGAACAACAAAGTTGCTCTTGTTGGAGATTATGATGAATCTGGTCTATATGATAAAGCCAAAGATACTTATAAGCACATAGGAGAAATTGCAAACAAAGTCAAGGAAGAAAAATTTAATGATTTTATACATTCAAAAGAAAAATATGTCCTTGTAAATGAAACTGATAAAACTTTTGTTTCTGGAACACCAAAGCAAATTTCAATAATGCTTGTTATTTTATTGAGAAAAAGCAGTGAAGGTGGGGGTGGAGACATTTATGAAGCTATTGAAACTGAAATTGCTGGGCTATTTGCAGAAAAAAATGTCTTTGTCAGCAAAAAATCTGAATTTGACAGCACTGGATATGAAGATATAACAAAAGATGCAATAGGACCTTCAATGCAATTTTATAAGTCTTAATTATTGTATTTGTATTTTAGCCCCATAGTATAGTGGTCAAGTATATCTGGCTTTGAACCAGAAGACAGGAGTTCAAATCTTCTTGGGGCTATTTTTGTTTTTAAATAAATCAATATAAGATATAAGTGTAAGTCATGGAAAATCCAGAAGACCCATTTAAAATAGAAACAGAAAAAGCACATTCAAGCAAAAAAATAGCAGTTGCTGGAATTTGCATTTTATTGTCAATTGCTGTTATTGCAATTATTCTTATAAATCCATTTAAAAGTTCAACAAGCTTAACACCAAATAGCCTTCCAAAAAACACAACATCTGTGCTTCCAAATAATACAATACACACAAACAAAACAATAACAACCAATTCTTCAATAACAAATAAAACAGCCTCATGCAAAAATGAAACTATTTTTCTTAATAAAACAGCAACTCCATACAACAATACAAAATTTGTAGAATTTATAATTCCAAATAAAACATATGAAATTAACATATCACAGCCAAATGCAACACAGTATTTAACAATAAATTTATCAGTTCATTCTGAAAGAAATGTCAGTGCTGGAATACTAACAAGTGGTGGGCTTGCAAATGCAATAAGAAGAAGCCCAATTGAAATTAAGTTTTTTTCAATAATATATTTTGGAAATATCAGTGGAAATTATTCAATCAATGAAAATATAACAAAACTTCCAGTGGGAGAAAATTACATTGTTTTTTATAATCAAAATGCAACATTTGGTGTGCCAGTAGAAATAAACCATTTAAGCTATACATACAGAATTAAAAAGCAAGAATGTGTGCTGGCAAAGCAATAGACAAAAGCATTAAAAAAACTAATTTTACTAAAATACTATTTTGTTAATTAAAGTATAAAAAGAAATAGAAAACTACACAAATATTAAAAATAGTGTTTAAATTATTATTCTGTTTTTTAATAAAATAAAATATTTTAAATGTATTAAAAAGACTATGTTATTAAAAAAATGCAGGAGAAAACACTTATAATATGACTATATACAACATAGCATAGGTCAAGATGTTTTATTGTAAATAATTGAAATTATATTGAGGAAGTGTAAGAAAAAATGGGAAATGGAAGATGAAAAGCAAAGAAAAAAAGAAAGAATATTATGAAAGAAATAAAATAATAAATAATCCAAAACAAAACACTTCAACATCTTCTTCAACTAATAAAAATATTAAAAACATTTTTTTTTCTTACATCAATTCAATTATTCTTTTTAGATTTTATTATTTAGTCATATAATAGTAAATATATTTAATTGATTATTTATTTTCTCTATATTTTTCTTCATACCTTTTTCATCATATTTTTTTAATGATGATACTTTTTTTCTTATTTTTAACATTTATTTTTTATTGCTTTTGTTTCACATTTTACAATGTATTAAAAATTAAAAATTGATGTAAAAATTTTCTTTTTTAATAACATTTAAATATATTCTTTTTTATTTATAATTGATGTAAAATGAAGAAAAGCATGAATAAACCTCATATTATAGAATTAACAGCAGAAGATATATATGAAGCATTGAAAGAAAATATGACAGAAAAAGAAGCAAAGAAAAAATTCAGCAAATTAAGTGATGAAGATATAGATGAAATCATTGGAAATATAACCCCATTTGACATACATGATGCAATATATAATGCCTATTGTGATGTAATGGATGTAGGCATTGATGATGAAGAAAAAGATGATTTTGATAATGATGAAGAAAAAGATGATTTTGGAGATGATGAGGAAGAGGATGAAGAATTATGAAAATGCAAAAAATAAAAATGACTAAACCAAGAATGAAGAAGCCAAGGATGAAGAAAATAAATAAAATTTAATAAAAGAATTTAAATAATAATTATAACAATAAGATGTGATGACATGAGTGAAGATATTGTATATAGAGAAAAACAAATGGTAAAAGAATTGGAAAAGAAAATAAAAGACCCTGACAAAGAATTTGTTGTAAGTTCTGTTTCAAGAAGAGATTTGTTTTATTTGCTTGGGCATGATAAAGATGCACTGGATGACATAAATTCATTAAATGATGATGAAATACAAGAAGCAATAAACAACATGGAAAATGATGATTACAAGGATGAACTCTTTTATGCATTGATGGAAATACTGGATAAAAAAGATGAATGAAAAAGATGATAGTTTGGAAGGAAATAAAAATGAAAGCTTTAAAAACCAACTGATTGCATATTTTGAAAAGCCAAAACTGCACAATATATATTGTGGATTTAAAAAAGGTCAATTGCATTTTGATTTGGAAAATATGGTTTATGATAAAAACTCAAGTCAATACTATGTTGATATATTAACTTCTTCAAATCAATATTACATAACAGTTGAATTTGAATTAAAAAATGATGGAAAAATAAATGAAAACAGAATAAGCCTCTTCCCAAAAATGAAGGGAATTGAAAGCATGATGGAGATTGAAAATCAATTGATTGAATTTTTCAAAGAAAAGAAAAGATGGATTTACAAAGGAATAATTAATGGAGATATAAAAATACTTTTATCAGAAATGAAGTATAAGAAAAATGATGATGAATATTCTATTGACTTATATAGTGAAATAGACAATGAAATATTTGGGCATGTCAAATACAAAATAGACACAAAAAACCCAAACAAAATAATAAACTCAAGTGTGAAATATATTGAAAAATACTCAAGCAAAGAAAGCAAAAGCTTTTAAATATATACTTTAAAATATAAGTGATAACATGGATGAAAAAATAAAAATAAACAAAGAAATAAATGGAAAAACTGAATATGGTCAGAAATACAAGGTTAAAAATCTTGGATTTGAAAAGAATGGCAGGGCAGTATTATATGGAACTCTTATAATAAATGAAAAGGAAAGAGACTTTGGAATTGATTTGAGCTATCATGAAAATTTTGAAGAGCCTGATGACCCATATTATTTTGAAGATGATAATGTAGAAGATGAATTTTATGATGCTCTTTTGGATTTCTATCTTAATCATTTGGATGGAAGAAGTGGAAGCAAAGTTTCAAAAGACAAGGATGAAAACCTTCATCTTGACCAAGTAATAAAAATAATATAGTGAAGCAATGACTGAAAGGACAATAGTAAAAAAAGAAATCCATGGAAAAACAAAAGATGGAGTAAAGTATAAAGTAAAAAATATTGAACTTGATGGCAACAATCCAATAATATATGGAACTATGGAAATAGGCAAAAAAGAAAAAAACTTTCAACTTGATATGTCAGAAGAAGTAA
>JAEHJW020008216.1_pt1 | contig 12594 bp, 12 predicted proteins | sample 9271431 | NCBI WGS metagenome assembly JAEHJW02
GGATACCCTGTTACGTCGCTAGGAATACAAATCGTCTTCCCATCTGCACACGCGTTTGTCTGAGTTGCAACCTGAGTGCCTGTGGTGTCGAAAACCGCTGCCTCATTCGTGCCACTATTCACATTCAAAATTGCAAGAGCATACCATGTTGACTGAGCCAACGGGACAGTCCCAAAAAATGCTGTCGTTCCACCACTCCGCTCTACGCGGAAGCAGGGTGCAGTGCCCGGTGTGCAGTTGTTCGAGCCACCATAAGCACCAAATGTGATTGTGTTTCCACCACCGATTTGACCTAGGTCAAACTGGTCACCGTTCACTTCAGCATTGCCGGTGTTGTAAACCCAAAACAACGCCACCGCATTAGGGGAGCCGCCAGCACCACCAGCTATGGCATATGTCCAATAATCATTGGTTGCCCTATTAATCGAAAGTGTGCCACCTGTGTACGTTGTTCCGTTTATATTCACGGAACTCTTTAGCGCTTGCACAGGTGAACTCACATAGGTTGTGGAAGCAGACAAACTCCCGCTCATCGCGCCATTCAATCCACTAGCGCCAGTCACTAGGTTGGCTGTTGTGACCGCTGTTGCGGCTGTATTTCCCGCGTATGTCCATACTGCCCACGGAACAGCAGTCGCCCCACAACTACCGGAACAGGTGAAGGTGGCGCTCATCGTTGGGCAATATCCAGCCGTCTCTGTCTGGGTTCCCATGGAAGTTGGCAATGCAAAAGATGCTTGCGATGACCCAGCAAACTCAAAATATCCAGTACCAGTGCAGTAACTATTAGAGGATGAGTTCAGTGTTGTTCCAGACGAAGAAGTTTCCACCGCAAGGAAGTAAAAGTTATTAGGCGAGAATGAACCACACGAGCCGAAGCTCGCAGCGGGTATTGTATTGACTCCCACTGTCGGGGTAAAAGCTGCCGTCTGACACAGCAAAGTGTTCGCGCAGAAAGATGCTCCAGATGGGCAACTTGCAGTCCCGCTGTTGTAAATCCCAACAATGATTTGACCCCCGGATGCGGCAACATTCACTGCAACATTTGACAATGTGTAGCTAGTGCCTGAGTTGAATAAAATAGGCGTCTCGCAGATGCCTTGATACCCACATCCAAGCGTTGTACCCGTTGCTGTATTGCCAAGCGTCAACGTCTGAATGCTGGAAATAAACGCACTCGTCAGCATCGGCCCTGGATTCTGAACGCTGCTACTTGGCATTAGAAGAAGAGGTAAAAGAAATAGAAAACTACGCATTTTAGTTAGCCCCTATATTGAATGTGATAGCCGAGTAAGTGATACTCGCGTTCGTCTGGTTGCACACCTGCCATGTCGCCGTATTTGCTGCTGAGGGCCAAATCTGAAAAACCATGCCGCCCGTCGATCCCCAACCTGTCAGAGTTGCTGGATTAGCACTATACCCGGCATGTACCACCATGGTTGTCGCCAAATTTGTCATGGTTACGTTGGTAGTCGTAGAGCAGCTATTTGCTCCTTGTGTGCCAGCCGAAACTGCAACCGTGGTGTCTGCAACTGTTGCTGGAACTCCCGTCAGTTGCGAGTAAGGTAAACTGAGGGCTGGGAGTGTAGTCAGCGTTGAGTTGTTTGTTGCTGTGATGTTTGCAGCCGTACCTGTGGTGTTTTGATTGAGTATCGGATAAAGCGACGTATTCGTAGGTAGTGAAGTTAAACCACTACCATTGCCTACAAAGGTCGAAGTGATTGAACCTGCAAATGTGTTATTGCCGCTGTAGGTACTATTTAACGCCCCCGTCACCGTACCTCCCGTCACTGGCAGGGCGCCCGGCACCACCTGGTAGTTAGCGTTATCCAGCGAATACAGCCGGATCGACTCGCTGGGGTTCACCGTGAAGCTCGTCACCGCCGTGGGAGCGCTGCCGCCATTCAGAACATAGAAGTTGGCCGTCGAGGTGCGCGTGAACGTCACCGTCGCAGACCCTACATTGTCCGCGCCAAAGTAGAAGTTGCCCCCGCATCCGCTTGTGGTAGGGTCTGGCACCGTCACCGTAAATGCAGTCGAGCTGTTGAGGTGCAGCACCTTGCCGCGATCCTGTAAGGCTGTGCTGCTGTCGCACTGCACCGTGTAGGTTGTGGTCACATCCGCACCGCCGTTACCCCGCCCGATGCCCGGCGACTGCCAGGAAGGAGCCGCGCCGTTCGCTGCGACATATCCTTGTCCCGTCAGGCCGTTCGGGGTGCCCTCGAGCACGGTGGAAGAGCCCGAACCGGCGTAATATGGCGTGCTGTACTGCGGCGCAGAGTTGACTGTCCCAGAGCTGGAAGGCGTAAAACATCCCGTCGCGTTGCCATTGGCAAGAATACCTGTTGCAGCCTGTGTCGAAGTGCACAGCGTAGGAGTCGCAGCAAGTGCCGTTGCTGTGGCCGCATTGCCTGTCGTGCTCTGGTTCAAGGTAGGAATATCGGCCGCAACGATCGCGCGGAAGGAAGGCACGCCCGATGTGCCGTTGGGCGATGCGAGAAAGAAATTCGCCGGTTGGGAATTGCGCGTAATCGCCAATGTTCCAGCCGCAGTGATTGGCGAACCGCTCACCGCCTCATCGGAGGGCACAGTCATGGCGACGCTGGTCACCGTACCTGTTGCGCCAGTGCTCGAAGTCCATCCAGCAGTGCTGCACACATATTGCGTGTTGTGCGTCAGATCTGTGTAGGGAAGGCCGTAGGGATAGAAACTCAGCGACACACCACTTCCGCTCGCCGTTGCATTAGCGCTCAGAATCGCCGCGGAGCCGTAGACGCTCGTCACCGTCGTTCCTGCGGGAATACCCGTACCCGTCACAGCCTCGCTCGGGAACAGGCCCACAGTACTCGCCACAATCACCGTATCTGTGCCGCTGGTCACCGTCGCTGTCGTGATGACCGGACAGCCGCTCGACGGAACGCCTGAGCCTGTCACAGCGGGCCAGCGAATCTGCGTGGCAGGATTAACCTGAGTTTGCGCCTGTGCGCCGATTGCGATTGCGAGAATCAACCAGACGAGTTTCTTCATGCCGTGCTCCTATTCAATCACCCGCACGTTGTACGCGCTCGGCGTACCACCTGCTGCCAGATTTGTGCATACGCTAACGGTTACCGTGTTGGCCGCGCTCACATAGTTCGCACCGGTCTCTGTCGCGCCGTCATCCAGGTCGGCATTACTGCTCACCGCGTTTGCGAGTTTGACGCAACGGTGCCCAATCCGTGTTTGAAAACAGTTTGTCATCCCATCACTGTATCCAGGTTACGTACGCCATGCCCTGAGCACCATTGCCTCCTGATGTCGCCGAGTTAGAAGAACCACCGCCACCACCGGACCCCTCCGCTTCTCCACTGTTCCCATTATTGTTAGTACCGCCCTGGCCCCCTCTTCCGCCGCCTCCTCTGCTACTTGCTCCTCCACTTACCCCGGCAGAAGCTGAATTAGAAGTTCCGGTCGAGCCGTCTCCTCCATTGCTAGAAAGGTAGGTCGCGCATCCACCCGAGTAGGTTCCTCCAGCCCCGCCCAACCCAGCATTGATACTACCGCTATCGCCTCCACCTCCCCCGTTAGCAGTTGAGGTGGTTATGGTCTGAGTTCCGCTGGAGATGCTGGACGCCGTGCCGCTAGTTCCGTTTGCCCCGGCAGAGCCTGTTCCGCCGCCTCCTAAAGTGACGTTGATGGTGTTGCCTGCTGTATAACCACTAGAATATAACTCGCAGGTAGCTCCTGCGCCGCCGCCTCCTCCGCTTACTCCAGACGCGCCCCCGCCACCAGCACCTCCGCCGCCGATCAAAACCCAATGAAAGACCGTTGAAGAAGTAATGCCGCTCGGTATCGTGAAGGTAGTTGAAGTATTAAACACCTGAATTTGAAATTGCGCGGTAACCCCGGTTGGTGTGAAGCATCCGACAGCATTCCCATTCGCAGCAATGCCAGTGGCCGCTTGCGTCGCTGAGCAAGTAGTTGGAGTGGCAGCAAGCGCGCTTGCTGTGGCCGCATTGCCTGTCGTCGAATTTGCGATGGTTCCTGTCTGGGCAACTATTTGGCCGCTGCTGTTAGTGCCCACGATCGTTGCCGACGCCGGTACCGCCGCACCGTTCACCTTAACGACTGTAGGATTTGGATATGTACCGGAGAGGTCGCCTCCAGCGGTTCCGGAAGGGGGCAAGCTGGTTGGAGTTCCGCTAACCTGGCTGTAAGCCACCTGGGCGCAGGTCGGGCCTCCTGTACCATCGGCATTTTCATACTGCCCAGAGGAGCAAGTACCTGTACCGGCCCTGGCTGCCGCGGCTCCCGCGGTGTCGAAAGAACTTGGACTGTATCCTGTATCATTGATGGCAGTAGCGGTGGTATTGTTAAACGCTGCAAAATGCCCCACGGTAGACGTACCGCTACCGGACACGTTACCGGCACCTGCTGGTGTGAAGCATCCGACAGCGTTTCCATTAGCACCGATACCGGTCGCCGCTTGCGTCGCTGAGCAAGTAGTTGGAGTGGCAGCAAGCGCGCTTGCTGTGGCCGCATTGCCTGTCGTCGAATTTGCGATGGTTCCTGTCTGGGCAACTATTTGGCCGCTGCTGTTAGTGCCCACGATCGTTGCCGACGCCGGTACCGCCGCACCGTTCACCTTAACGACGGAGGTGGCGCTCTGCGTGCCAGTGACGTCACCAGCGAGCGACCCGCTAAAGTTGACCGAGGTCTGCGCGTTCTGCACCGCCGTCGTGCCGATGACGCTAACAACTTGCGCCGCCGTGGCCGCTGTCGGCGCCGCCGATGTAGACCAATACCCAAGACCAGTGAAGGGGGTCACCCCGCTGACCGCTGTCCCCGTTGCGGCGTAGTAGGCAGGAGAAAAGGCGGTGCCGGAGTTGACGGTACCGTTCGAATTCACGCATCCGGCCTCAATCTGGCCCGTTGCGCTCGTCGAAAGACACGGAGCCGAGAGAAGGTTCGTCAGCGTGATGCTCTGCGCCCAAAACGGCGGCAATGTGTAATTTCCCGACAGGTATCCGTCGAGCCGGCTGAAGTTGTAGTTGAGAGAGACTCCCCATCCCGGCGAATTGTAATTGGGGAGCTGCAATCCGAGCGCCGGTGTGGTCTGAGCTGAAATAGATTGCATGATCGCAAAAGATAGACAAAGTATTATCGCCATGCCTATCTTTTGTAGACATATGGCAGCGCGTCTCTCGTTTGCAGCCCGCAAGTGTGGCATGTAAATGCCCTTTTTTGCATTGCTCATTTTCATTTTAGATTCCTCGGAATGGTGCATCCCCTTACGAGCTGCCAGAGAAAGAGCAACACACTTTTCCGAAGGTCTATAACCTTTTCCCTTCATCGTTTCGCTCACCTTCTTCCTCCATGCTTCCGAATGGGGACTGCATTTACCTATGTGAGCTTTGCTGATTTTCATTCGCGTCTCCGCCGATAAAGTACGGCCCGTATTTTTCTCAATCGCCTTTTGCAGGGCGATGGGAGGAAATCCTCTCTTTTTACCCGCAATACTCATTTTCATTCTGACTTCATCAGAGGGACCACACTGCCCATCTCCTCCTGCCGTGAGATTGTAGCCAATACCTGCAACATTGGCTCGGTTGGCATGAATTAAATCTCTCTCAAGTTGAATTAGATCTTCGTGAGACTTCGCTCTCGCTATCTCTGCTACATCAAACGATTCAGGCCCATGCAACCTTATAGCTCTATGCAAATAGCAATCTGAGCCACGTTTTGCGTCGGAGCAATGTGCGCGAAATCGCTTCGATATTCCCTGCACGGTCTTTCCGATATAAATCTTCCCGTCTATTCGACAGGTAATCAAATATACAATTCCACATATATCGCCCTGCTCTTTACGCATTGCTCACCACCGCGCCAGAAATGGCCCATAGATTCCCCGAAGCATCCGCCCGGAATGTTTGCGTTGTCGTACTATTTGCCGCCGCATACACCACAGCCGCGCCCTTCACCGTCGAGGGATACGCCACCGTGCGCCCACCCGTACCGTCCTGTGTCCAGATGAATGTGACAAGTTGTCCCGCTGTCACACCGGTAATCGTCTGGCTCGTGACATTTCCCGTCAGAGTCATAGCGAAGGTTGAATTGGACGCCGCATTCCACGCTGGCGTTGCCGTGAAAGACAGCGCCTCATAGCCCGCATTCAGACTCAGCGCCGTTTCAATCAACGTTGTCAGTACCGCAAGGCTTGTATCTTGAGGCGAATACCCGGCATTGACAAGAGCATTCGCAAGCGCCGCGACCATCGTACTGACTTGGTACAGGACTTTATTCAACAGAGGCGAAGGCACTTCCTGATTTGTCTGGAACCCTCCCGAGCGTTGCGCGTCAGCGGAATAGGTCGCATCGGATTCCTGATTTGACGCGCCGGGATTCCACTGGAGTATGTTCGTGCTCATATCAGTTCACCCTGATCCAATCCAGCGACAAGCGCATTGTTCTGGTCGAGGCCAAACACAGGAAAGTTCCCGAAGCTGTACAGATAGTTCACCGCCTGCGCTTCAGGCAGAACCAGATGATGCGAGATGATCTCCTGCCACAACGTGTTCGTAATTCCCGCTATCCTCACAATGACATTCATGGTCTGCTGGTCAAAGATGACGATTTGCGTCCCCGGAAAGACATTCGGCCACCATGTATAAATCTCGCCCCTTTGCCCTTTCCAATGAATCGCATAGATACGCGCCCGAAGCAACGTTGTATAGTCCGCATCCGACAGGACCGGACTCACCCCGCCCGAAGGCTGAAAGGGAAGCGTTCGGCTCAGTCCAAGATAGCTTCCGGCACGGTCCAGTTGATCGCCACGGGCTGAGCCAATCGAAAACGCGAACGATGCCGAATCCAGAAATACGGCAATATCCTGCCCAAGATTCAGCACATCCAAGAGCCATGCATTGAAGTTCGGCGCATTCTTGTAGAGCGATGTGAGAAGGCCCTGATAGTACGTTGCCGGGAAATATCTCTGAGGCGTTCCCGAGTCATATCCTCCAGTCCCATAACCGCCCTGATTGTAGAGAGGATTGCTCATTATGGACCTGCCACAACATTCACAATCACGTCAGCATCCACGCATGTCGCCACAGCGTCAAAGGCAATCGCCACATCGCTCGTTCCCGAAGGACTCGGCGTTGTGCCAGCAAAGAGAGAAATAACCGAGAAGTTCGGTTGAGCCAGGTTTCCGGCCTGTCCCATTGCCGTTGCGTACAAAGCCGCAATGGACACCACCTGTCCGATATTCAGCGAGTTGAGATAGGCAACGATGGCAGTCTGAATCGCGGATGTCGCCGCCGACGTGACTGGTTGGGCCAGCGGAGCCACATTCAACGTCACATAAATCGTCGTCTCCGTGGCGATGTCGAAGGAAATGGGCTGAACCTGTCCACTCTGCGAGTCGGTCACATTGACTGTTGTGGTCCCATTCGTATCGGCTCCGAGACCGTAATTGTCGTAAATGGCCTGTGCGATGGCTGTCTGTTCTCCGCCCTGTACCACCATCGTGATCGAGTGCGGAGGATTGCCATAGGAGTCGACCGTATCGTTGGGATTGTTGTATCCCGTCGAACGAGTCACCCCCGCCACCGCCGCTACGGCCGCCAGAGTCGCGTTAAACGTCGTCTGAGAGGGTAACAGCGTGCTGATGACCGCGCGTGCACGAAAGGCCGCATCGGTCTCAGGATCAGTGCCGGGAGAGGCTTGTGCAGCGTTCGTGACGCCTGTCCATCCCGCCGTGGGAGTGCCGATGCCCGTGACCGTACCTATCGCTGCGGTAATCGGCCCGGTATTCTGCGCCGTCGCCGTCACGGTGACATTGCCACTCACTCCGATGGTCACTGAAGCAGGAAGGTTCCAGACATTCCCCGCCGTGTCGTACACTGTGCCGTTCGTAATGACAGTGCCATTCGTTCCTGTAAGAGTCACGGATACCGTGGATGCGGTGGCAGGGAGTCTCTGTATGCCGAGGTTGGCATATTGCGCATCCTGCCCTACGCCGGAATTGGAGAACAGGCCAAAGGCATTATCGACTGCGGCACCGAACTGCGCGAGGTCGGACAACATCAACGCAATCACGCTGATCCACTGATAGTCCGCGTCGGAGGCCGTAAGACTCGCGTTCGCCGGATAGATCGAAAGATACTTCTGCACCAGCGTGGCCTGATAAGTTAGAAAAGATGGCACGACAGGACCATTCGCCGTAAGCTGAGGGGCCACATACGCAGGAGTGCTCACGCCGCACCTCCGGTATTTGTGACGGTCAATGGACCAAACTGCGTTGTGACATAGCAGGTAAATGCTAACGCCCGCGTTGCCGGATCAAAGACGATGCTCTGCATGACCGCCGTCAGGACATAAGGAACTGACAGAATGACCTGAATCAATGCCGCGCTGATAGCAGCGAGAGACGACGGGGAAGCGGACGCGCCGAGAATGGACTGAAACCACGGCGTACCGACCAAAGCGTTCTCCCACCATTCTCCCTGAAACAGAAGCAGAGACGTGTAAATCTCCTGCTGCACGGCGTCGAGGTCCACAAGAAAGTCAGACGCCGAGTTGGTATACACGGGGTCATTATTGGGGCCAAGCGCTCGGACTGAGTAGGTAGACACTATTCAGCCTCCAGTACGACGGTCACGCTGTTTGAGGGCGGCATTGGGCCTGTATATCCGTTCGACTGCATCCACGGAAGAGCATCATTCAAAATCCACTGGTAAAGTGCATTCGTCGCCAGATATTGCGGATTGTTGGCCGGCGTCACCACGGATACTCCCCCTTCTGACAGGTTCAGTTTCACATTCCCGTCATCGGAACGCAATTCCAAATGGTCAGTTGGGAAGTCATTGAATCGCCGCGGCTGGCTCCACAGGCCCATGACAGCTACAGCATCGGAAAGATTGTGCCTCCGTCTCCTCAGCTGCTTCTGTACCCCTCCAGACTGCTTCCACGCGCTGATACAGGCATCCGAGAAAATCAACAGGCACTCATCCCCCGGATTGACTGGCGAGAGCACAGAGAAGCCTCCAGAGCGCAGGAACACCACTGGCACAGTCTGAAGCGGCGCGATGGATACCGTCTGCTTCTGAGCCGTCAACGGAGGAAGACCGTTCGGCTGAGGGACAGGAACTCTAACATTCTCCTGAATGGCAATCTGCACCGTCGCCAGTTGAGTGGATGGGTCGAAGGATTGGACGATCCCCGGTATGGCGACACGCAGCTTGCACCCAAACTGCCAGAGAGTATCGAGCAGCACCGAGAGTTCGTCAAATGTCCTTTCCTGAAGGGAGATCATGACGAAAGGTAATCCCCCAATCCATCCTGACCGAGCAATGCGATTGCGCTGCTCACGGACGTAATCCCCGTCACATGCGTCAGCCAGTCATTGCCGCGCGTGTCTCCGGTGTGGCGTACCCCCACAATGACGTAGGTGCCCGTCTGAGGCAACGGACGCGGCGGAAGGGAACCGATAGTCAGCGGAGCCAATTCGAGCGCTGCCAGGTCAACCTGAGCCTGAGAAAGGGGTACTGTGACATCCATGCGCGGGTCCATCAGTACCGTCCAGTCGGCACCCAAGAGCGTCTGCTTTGGCGTACCGATGAGCGTAAGACTCACTCCCGATGGAGCGGTCTGAGGCGTGCTACCCGGCGAGAATTGAGGGGCATACGAGGCAACCACAGGCCCAATATTGTCTGTCAGCGATGCCATACTCAGACCGTTCTGACTCAGCCAGCACAACAATCCCGACTCCTGCGCCACACCGTACATCGCATCGTAGGGGTCGCCGAAATGCGTAACAGGATACGGGTCTTTCGTCAGGCTTGTATTGTCCAGCGCATCGATGGACTGAGGCGTGTACGGAATCGGAATGATGGCGTTTCTGGCGATAAACTCGGCCTGAGCCCGCGCCGTCTGAAGAGGCGTACCAGTGTTGTTGATGAAGTTGTTCGTTCCGAGAATCCTTCCCTGAATACATCGCAGAGTCAGAACGAAATCAACCACATTTTCCCGCGTGAAGATGGGCTGAAAAATCTCGCCCTGCCAGATGACGCCCGAAGATCCATTCAGGTATCCCGCCTCAACCGTAACCGTCGCCCCTTCGGAAATGATGAGATTGGAGAGAATCTGTCCTTGTGAGGGACCGTAGGGTATAGGTCCGTCGCAGTTGTAAATCCGAATGACTGAATTCCAGAACGTCCTCAGCGCTACTTTCTCGATGTCAAAGGTAAATCGTAACGCTTCTGGCTCCCACGCTGAATCGGAGACAACGATATTCTCAAGCGGTGCGCCGGGACTCGTCTGCGCCTGCACTGTTAGCCGATACGACCGGCCAAAGAGGGAAGTAGGGAGCGTGGTCATAGAGAATCTCCCCAGATGAGTGTGAATGCCGTCGTCAGATTGTCCGCAGTCGGAGAAACAGAATCCGTCTGCAAGGCATTCTGGCCCGTCGCCAGAAGAAACAGGGAACCGATTTTCAGGTATCCGAACTGAGAAAGAAGATTCGCTGCAGGGTATTCTCCGGTCACCAGCGGCATCATGGAGACGAGCAGATTGTTTGCCGCATCGGAAATGGACATCAGCCATTGTCCAGCAGCTACAGACCACTGCACCGCCAGATTTACGATGAGCGGATTCCCGTCCACGGTCAGGTTAAGCTGCATGGTCTGATTCAGCGCGGAGGTGAGAGGCACTTCCTGATAGCTCATCGCGCCCCCATGTACTGCTCGAAGCTAATAGTCTTCCGCGTTCTCGGATACCAGAACAGAGGAAACAATCTGGATGATCCGCGGCGCAAGGCGGATTTCAGGAGCGCGGCCTTGGTATGCTCTTCAATGTCGCCCGACGTGATGACGGCCAAATTGACTCTCGGGCACGCGTGTATATTCTTGCGGTTCACGCGCCGACTGAGAGCCACCCAATACAACGTTCCACCGTTCGTACGAATCCTGTCTCCCCTCTTCGGAAAGTCACCGTCCGAACAATCCAGATAAATCTTGCGCACGCGATTGGGAGTGTCACTCAATAGAGAAGCCCTCCCGTATAGACCGATGAAAGACTGCCTCCGGGCACATAGTTCTCTCCCGTCGCCCCATACCCATCCAGCAGGCCGCTGGGAACTGATACACCCGAGGTGACGCCGTAATTGCCCAGAGATGTAGATTCCGGCCGGCTTGAGTTCTGCGCCAATGGCTGCGTCGATACGGAAGCGAGAATGAGCTGTTGAAACGTGATCGTCGCCCGTAGAGCATGCAGCGTCGTCACATCGTCCGGTACAGAGATGTGCGAGATGAGCATCTGCTGATAGATGTCCAGCCTCGTAGACAATGTGAAAGACGTTCTCGCCAAAGCCAGCGACTTGAATTTCCGATACGCATTAACGCTCTTCGACCCCGCCGTGTTCCACATCCCCGGCGAGTAGGAGTCCATCGTATCCGACATGCCGATTTCGAGCGTCACCGTCTGCGGCTGCATGTAGGCATGGTCCACGATGTTCGTACCCGTCAACACCGGATTCTGCGTCAAAGTCATTTCAAGGTCGTGCTGCAGAGTGAATACAGCATCAGGAACGTAGATGTTCCCGTTCTGGTCGATGAGATACGTCAATGCCCCTGCAGCCCACTCAGGCGGCCTCCACGGCCCCGCAGGGAAGGCAGAGGGAAGATTCCCATTGGCGAGGCTCTGAATCGATTTAGAGACAGCCAGAGCCGATGCAGGGATATTCAGGATGTTGATGCCGGAGGCGGAAGCGAGGAAGCTGCCCATTACTGATATGTACCCCCTCCGGTCTGCGCCAGCTTCTTCTGCGTCTCAAACTGCATTCCGTCCTTGATTGCCTTTGCGTGCTGCTGAGGCGTCAGATTAGGAGCGCTCTGGATGATGACCTTATCGATGTGCACCTGAGCCGCCATGACTTGCTGCGCATAGGCTTTGTTCTGCGCGGGGTCTTTGCTGCCGTAGTAGTGCTCGAGCGCCTTTTCTTCGGTGCCGTATTGCTTCATCAGCATGGCAAGATACTTCACGCCGCCATAGATGTTGGACTCTTCCTTTGTCGGGTCCACGCCAAGCATTTGCGCCGTCTCCGGCTGAAGCTGAAACATGCCCGTAGCATGAGAGCCGGGAACGGGAGACATAAGAGGTTTACCAGATTTGTCATACTGCCTGTATCCGCTCTCAACCTGCGCTGTCGCAAGCGCGATGGAAGGGTCGAGCCCAAAGTACCTGGACACCGCCGTGATTGCATTCTTCACAGCCTTCTCTCTATCCGGGTAGAGGAAATCATGGATCGGCTTGATGATCTTCTGAATGGGCGCGATTTCTTTTTTGACGTTCTCATCCCCCTCTTCGGCGTAGAAGAACTCTTTGAGCGCCCCCAATTTGTCGCCCTTCTTCCAGTCTGTTGCGCCCTGTATCACATGACCAAGAGAACTCGGCAGCGCCGGCTGACCTCCTTTCGCCAACAGACCGCTCGCATTGATGCTGTCCATCAGACTCTTGATGCCGCCCGCTAAATCGTTCACGGCCTCGGTGATGGAATCGATGCTGAGTTTTGCGCCCTTCAGCTTCGTATCCCCAGTGAGAATGCCGATGCTCTGCACG
>JAEHJW020008103.1_pt1 | contig 12578 bp, 20 predicted proteins | sample 9271431 | NCBI WGS metagenome assembly JAEHJW02
ATTGACTTATTTATACTCGATGTTATAATGGTTATATTATCTAAAATATGAAAATACTTAATGTTGATAGTTCCTATCAAAAAGCTGGCAATAAACTCTGGTATAAAACTTTTAAAAGTGGCAGGCGTGTTATGTATCATCAAAAAACCTGTCTTAACTGTGGTGAAGATTTTATTGCTACCAACAAAAATTCTATATATTGTTCTCTTAGTTGTTCGAACTACCATCACCAACTTGGTGAAAGGAGCCATCGTTGGAAAGGTGGTATGTCTAAAGATGCGCATGGATATATACTTATTCTTAAAAGAGGTCATCCCAGAGCGCACGCCCCCAATTATTACGTTAAAGAACATATTCTTGTTGCCGAAAAAATGCTCGGCAGATTTTTGTATAAAAACGAAATGGTGCATCATATAAACGGAATAAAATCGGACAATAGACCTAAAAATCTTGTTATAATGACCTTTTCTCAACATCAACATTTTCATAATAATTTTAAGAAATTCTCTCCATCAAAGTCGTAAAAGATATTCCATTCTCGCCGTCCCATTGGTCAAGTATTTTCAATCCACCTGCCGCTTCCATCCATACTCTAAATGACTCTGGAGTAAAGGCTATTAAATGTTCTGGATTCATGGGTATTGATTTGATTAAATGTTCATTGGGAACGGATATAATTAGTTTTCCACCAATCTTAAGTACCTTTTTCCAATTCCTAAGCATTGTTATGGGTTCCAATAAATGCTCCAAGATATGTCTGGCTACCACTACGTCCACCGATTCATCTTCAAGAGGGAGGGGTTGAGAAACATCACAGGCTATATCCGCTTGCGAAGGAGCATCACCACCGATTTGTTCAACTATTTGACCCTTGGGAATAATATCAAGACCAATCGCATGAGGCCAAGTCTTTAAATTTCCGCAACCTACATCAATCACTTTCAGTCCTTTAACATTAACTTTTTCTCTGATTAATTCTCCTTCTGAATCTTTTTTAAAACTATATTCAATGGCCGGTGGTTTCATAATTCCTTGTTGGTATCTCCACCACCGGGCAAAACCGTGTTTTTTAATCAAGGCTAAATTAGTTTTCTCTGTAAAAGCTTCAGAATTCCAACCCCCGTTTTTCTGATAATCTCCATACAATCTAATACCGGTTTGAGAGCCATAGTGAAAAACAAAGACTCTTTTATCAACAATTAATTTGTACCCTTTGTCAATCAGACGGATTGATAGGTCTATATCGTCCCCGCCCGGAAGAGTATCGTCAATGCCGCCGACTTCCTCAAGAGCCGACCGGCGAACAATCATACAAAAACCGATTAAAAACTCGGTCGTAAAAACGCTGGCGTCGGTTTGAGCGATCATGTTTTGAAGCCCCATAACCATATTGGAAGAGGGACCAGTCATGGCTACCTTTGGATCTTTAAAATGCTGTAAAAGAGTTTCTAACCAGCCCTTGGAAGCGGTTGGTAGAAAAATATCATCATTAAGAAATCCTACAAAATTTGCTTTTGATTTTGACAAACCTAGTTTTAAAGCACCTTCCCAGCCTAAATTTGTGCCCGGCTGTAAAACCGTAATGAATTTATGCTTCGGATCAATAAAATCACAAGATTGAGGATGACCGTTATTAACCACGTAAATATGGAACATATACTCCGAATGCCGAGTATTAATCAGTGAAGTTAGGCACTGATGTAATTGGTTAAGGTTATCCATGCTTGGAATTATGAGGTCAACTAAACTTCTCATCTGTCTAACTCCAACATTGGCAGCGTATCATATTGATCCACCGCGTATTTATGTGGCCTTTTATTCAATTTATACTTCGTTTCTTTCTTCCACTTGTCCACAAATGGTTCATCAACGATTGCCGGCGTAGAGATATGACCTAATTTAATCCGCGTGTCCATAAAAACTCGGGCCTTGGCTTGTTTTTTAGCATTGACACAAAAGAAAATATCCTCACCGGTTGGCGTTGTTGACATAAAATAAGGCTCTTTCATTTTTTTAATAAGGCTCATTCTAATACAAACCGCTCCAAAACCAACCGCATCGCATTCTACCAGCTTATCTTTAGGATAGTTTTCTTGAACTTCATTAGCATAAAAACTGGTATGCCGGATTGGATCATAACCTTCTGTAACCACGTACAGAACCGGAAAATACGGCGGGGTGCGTTGAAAAGCTAGGGGCGCTAAAATATCAATCTCGGGGCGGGCTTCCATGTCTTCTAACATTTTCTCAATCATATTGGGCGGTAAAATCATATCGTCATCAAACATAATAATAAAATCTAATTTCGCCGCCAAAGCCACCCTGACTAACTTTTCTCTAGCCATTTGCGTCAATAACCGACCGGTGGTGTACCAATAAAACTCATAACGCGGATTGCGTTTTTCGTATCGCCAGCGTTCCTGTAATCCTCCAAGGCGTTGAGCTAATATCAGATGGTTATCATAGGCTTCTGGAAGAGTATGTCCTTCTGTCGGAATGGAAATAGCCACCTTTAAGACTTTTTCTTTTTCCGGTTTGTTGTACTCAATGAGATCATGTCCGGCACAAATGCCCTTCTTGAGGGCTGTTTCGGTTAAGATTTTCTGGTCTTTTAAACACTGATAAAGTTGCATATTCACAAAAGGAACTCACGGTTAAAACCTGGGGTTAAAACCATGAGCTCCTTCTGCCCCAGGTTTTTTTATTTTTTTACAACGCTTTAATTAAGCCCGAAACATACTGAGAACCAGCCGACACAGCGACCGGGACGTTTGAGGCATAAAGACACTTTAATCCACTGTTTGCGTAAGTGGGTGCTCCAGAGAAAAATCCACTGGGAGCAGGAACAAGCGGATCATTAGCGTTAATCGTCAATGACGAACCAACATGAGACAAGAGTACTGACGCTACCCAACCGGAAATCGTCACCAAACCATAATCATTATTGGCTATGTCTCCCTTGGCTACACCAATAAAACCGGGGTAGTCAGCCGCAGCGTTAGCGATAACCGCGCTAATTCCATCGGTAGAGGTATTAACTAATCCAACCGGTAAACCAGTTGTAATGGTCGCTCCTTCCACGTTAAGAACAGTACGATACACGTTTTCTGCGCCGTCTCTGTTGAGTTTTTTAAACATCATATATTTTTCACCACCTTTCTTTTTTGGGTAAGATAAGCTTGCCCTTTCTTCACTGTCCAGTCTTGCGACTGCGTTTCGTTAAAAAGTTTGGCTCGTGGTATTTGTCTGGTTTATGTGTTCCCCAGCCATTGCCACTCACCCTGGAGCCACCAGTGTGTTAATTTTTAAGTCTTCGCCGTCAACTTGTAGAAAGACGATCTGCGGTTGCAGGTCAAATTACCCATGACGAGTATTTGAGCCACACGCGCGTCTTGGTTTTCCGGTTTCACAAAATCAGTCGTCTCAAAATTTGCATCTTTATGAACAACTAACTTCATGTGGTTCTTGTTTAAGAAGTACATTGTGCCGCTTGGACACAATTCATCCCAGACAAGAGGAATACCTTTGAACTCAAGAGTTTGGAATCCACCGTCAACTACTTCCTTCGTTAATGAGGAATACATCGTGATCGTGCTCGTAAACAAACCCTCGTATTTTTCATAAAGGGCTTGAGTCGTAACAATCAAGCTCGGTGTGTCCTTTCCACCAACGGAAGCGGTGTTGAAAGCGGTTCTCATCTTTGGTAAACCTAGCGCTTCAGAAGTTGACTCAACGCCAGCCTTCCACCACGGATAGGTTGTGGAATTAATTCCACCGTAAGTTCCCGAGGCCAAAACCATAGCTTCAAGACCAGTTAGATCTTTACTGCCATTGCCGGTACCATCAGAGAATAAACCAGTTGACAAAGCTTCAGTCAAAGACATTTCCGCCTGTTTGGTTTTCGCCTCTAAGACATCAATAATCTTTGAAGAACCACTGTTTTGACGTTCCGTTTTACCATCAATAGTGATCGAAGCTGAATATTGCTTCCAGTTAAACTCTGCGCTATCAATTCCTTCTTGCGGAGTAACATCCAGTGAATCATACCCAGAGTAAGATCCGGCAGTTGTATTCTTGCCGTACATTAACGGTTCAACAATACGCTCACCGCCATCTTCCTCCTTGATATATCCACCTTTCTTCAACTGATAGAACACAGCATTAGACTTGTGGATGTTATCGGTTAAAGTTTTTCGATAATTTTTTAGGGTTGTTGATAATAGCAACCCAACATTCGCATCAGCCATTTTAAATTTTCACCTCCCTTCGGATTACATTCCTAAATCTTTCCTTGCTTTCTTAGCAGCCTCACGAATTGTCATGGGCTGTTCAGTGCCTTCTGCCGATTGGGGAGATGAGTTGACGTTAGGAAACTTATTCGCCCTGCTCGTTGCCGAAGCAGATAGTTCTTCCTTACCTTCAGTTTTTGCCTTACCTATTAGAGCGTCTACAGTTTTGATAGCTCTCTGCGTTGCTGCTACCGGATCCTTCGTCCAGTTTGGATCAGCAATCACAAGGTTTTCGACAATTTGACCAAAGGTCAAAGTCTTATCGTCAACCTGATACGTTAATTTCGTATCGGTTAACCGGCTATCGAGCTTGCCGGCTTCTTCGATTTTGCTAGTAACAAAAGCCACTTGTTTTTCTTCTTCAACCTTTTGTTGCTCTGTTTGTTTTTGCTGATTAAGTTGGTCCAAAGTAAACTTTGTTCCAATTTTAATCAGCTCAATAGCTTCATCGGAATAGCCTTGCTCGCGCAACTGTTTTTCCAGAACCGCCATTTCCGGCGTTTCTTTTGTCGCTCCTTGGGAAGACAGCATCTCCTCAAGAATCGGAGCGTACTTTTCATACTTGCCCCAAGCTTCCGCTTTAGGCTTTAAAGAATCGAACTCTTTTTTGAATGTCGAAATTTCCTGAGTCTTCTTCGTAAAAGCCGCTTGCATCTGTTTGTAAGCAGGCATGAGTTCTGCAGGCACTAGTTTCGGATCAAAAAACGATTCTTCTGTTTCCTGAGCATTTTGACCACCTTTATCCCCTTCGCCCTGCTCAGAACCCTGGGAACCATCTTTTGTTTGTCCTAAACCCTGTTCGGTTTGCTCGGAAGCTTGAACCGAACCCTGACTACCTTCTTCGCCAACGGTTGTACCCTTTGAGGTATCCGTGGCCGTAGAATCTTCTGACATCTTTGAATTCACCCCCTTTCTAGGAGTTCCGTTTGGGATTGCTCACAAAGGGAATTCAAAACCATTCTTGCAAGAGAAAAAGCAAATTATAAGAAAAACTTTTATTTGGAGACTGGATAGAGGTGATTTCTTATCTTAACCGAGAATTTTCCGCTTTCTTCAAAGAAATTAACACCTGCAATAAATGAAGTGGCAAAATTGCATTTGGGGCATTCGATTTCTCTTTTGCCAATAGAAGTAATTATAAATTCGTGCTCACAACCTTCCGGAGCAACAATTTTTTCCGGTTGCCAGTATTTTGTATTCGATTGTCCGGTTCTTAAATCAACTACTTCCGGATTATCAGGAACATCTATAATCTTTTCTACTGGCCTAACTCCTTTTTTGGGATCTTCGGGGTCTATCGGTTCCCAATCAATAACAGCCTGTTTGTGGGAATGGTCATAATATAAAGCATCGTGGCCTTCAATCTTTTTAGGCTCTTTACCTTCATTTGGGCTGGGTAATTGCATACTTATTGAGCAGGTTGTGTTTGATCGCTACCGTTTGGCTGCACCACTGGCGTTGTAACCTCTCCTGCGCCTGTCTGATCTATTACGTCTTGAGCTTGGGCAGTACCAACGATTGAAGACTGGTCTGAAGTAATAAGACCTTCGTTTGCAAGCAATTGCTCTCCGATTGGAGTAGCAGCATCGGCCCTAACATTTACCGATACACTTGGCTTCTCGACTGCACGTTGAGCTATTTTTGCCTTATCTTCCTCTGACAATAAATAACGTTTGGCGTCACGTTTATGATAACCATTTTGAAGCAGGTCTTTGGCACATTCTACAAGGTTAAATATTTCTGGGTGTTTTTCTGCCGCACTCCAAAGCTCTATGGCATCTTCCTTTTGTTGCGCGTCATTAATGGCTAAAGATTCTGCCTCAATGTCAAGGTTATACATGATACTTACGCCATTTAAGATTTTTAAAACCTCTCGACTTACTTCTAGGGCTTCTGCTTCTTCACTCCCAGGATTAACGATATTGATAACCTTGTTATCTTCCGGCTTCCAGTTTTGACCAATCTGTTTGAGTTGAAAAATAATTAAATGACGGATAAGTCGCGCTATCTTCTTTCTTTTCCTGATGACATTCTTATCGGCAGCAGCAGAGTAAGTTTTAATTCCGGCTGGAGTTCTTACTGTTGATTGGCCTGCACCAATGGCTAAATCGAAACTGCCGGCAGTCTTTTCAAGATCGGTTCTAGCCATTTCCGTACCGATTTCTACTTCTTTACCGAGTGGGGCCGGTGAAAGATAAGAAGGAGCAGTCGGACCATCGTATTTAACTGGCTTGCCTACTCTTGGATCTTCAAAAGCACTCTCGTCAACGTTGGCGGTATTTGGCAATAGTGGCTTAGGATTGGCAATCTTTCGTGTATGTTGGAGTATTTGGCTTCGATACATTTGGAGTTCTTGAACTAGGGGCATAAGGTGTTTCGGATCGCCGAATTTCCAGAATTTATTAGCTATGCCATAATTACCAACAACAAAAAGAGGTTTAGAATCATAAGGATTTACCTCAACTTTTAATTCTTCATTATTCGTAAAATAAAGATGATAATCTTGGTCATATGACCACTTAGTCTCATTGCCGTTGTCGTCTTTAATTCCTTTGGCCATGTTTTCCGGCAAACAGCCATAATATTCATAAACAGTGTTTCTCTTGAGGTCGCTTTTGGTCATTTCCCTGTTACCCTCAATATCTTTATCAAGATCAACACCGTCAATTTTAAGTGTTTCTCCTTCAGTTACTTCTTTACCAAAGTCCGCTTTAATCTTTTCCGGCGTCATGACCAATTCTTCAAAATAATATGGGCAGTGATCGTAGTCTAAAATAGGAGCGAATTTAGTCTCCGGCGAAAAATAAAGCTTAAAAGGATCGGGGCCATAAGCCATCGGCCAATCAATACTCGGTACGTTATAGGTCTTAGTTACTGGATTTCCTTTTTCGTCAACAACTGGTTGACCAGTAGCATCTAAAACCGGTTCGGTAACTGGTTTGGTCTTGGTAACATAAGGGGATTTAATGAAACCCATGCCCAAAACGATAAAATACAAACCTACGTCTTCGATCTGTTCTTCTAAATCCTGGACATCCCACAAAAAGTCGTAAATACCGTTAATTAAAGGCTCTATGTCCTTAACTGTACCGCGTCTTCCTTTAATGAAAATATCCGGCTGATCGTCAAAAATACTGGGAAGATCTGACTCGGATTTCCTGAAGATATAGCCAATGCGAACCTTGTCTCTTACCTCATCGGTATCGCCAAAATCCTCGATATTATACTCATCAACCCACTTTTTCCAGGCTTCATGAGGTTTTTTGGAAAAAGATTTGGCCAAAGACAATCTTGATTTAAGAAGGGCTAATCGTTCCGTGTTAGTTTGGTCTTTTTTACCATCTTTTTCTTCAACCACAGAAGCGATAGGATTACTTGCCGTTTTCTTCATAGTGTTTTTACTATGCACTGCCAAAACTAAAATTATAAGAAAACTATTGCTGTTGAAGCAGAATGAGCATCTTTAACATATCTTCAACACGAACAGTTTTACAAATCCGGTGTGGTTTATAGCGCTGGAAAGACAGAACTTTCCTGATATTCTCCACCTCTAAGGCAATTTGCTCTTGAGTAACATGGAAAATATTAGCCAAAAGCTCCTGTGTATAACCTAACTCAAAATGCAAAGCTACCACCGCCTTCATTCGTGAAGTGGGCAGTCTCTCATAAATCCCCTCAACCGTGTATTCACTCAGCCGACGAGAAATAACCTCTTCTTCGGGAGTGAAACCGTCGCTAGGCTCTTTAATTCCGATTATCTTTGAGATACGGTGTTTCATATTTGCCCAATAAAATATCATCGCTAATAATTTTTTTGCCTAACTTATCATAATTCCAGGTTTTACCTATTTTGCCCGCCTTGACTTTATCAGTGATAAATTTAAGCAAATGATGTTCTGTTCTTTTTTGGGTTTCCCACGAATAAACATCACAGATATACTCAGTCGTCCCGTCCGGATTTCTGTAACGAACCTCGAGGATCAAGTTGCCATCTTTTAGCTGTTTCCGGATATTTACCGAATAGGTATTAAATGTTTCTGCTTCAAAAGTAAGGATAAAATTATCAACGATACTATCCGAAAAATGCTTCTTTAAAAGACCGATAATTCCTTCTCTGAAGGGATGCGTAATAATTCTTCCCATGCAATTATTTCACCCCCTTCTTCTGAGTTTTCTTTTGCAGAGCCGCTTTAAAAAGCCTATCTACCTTTTCTTCCACTTGCATCTTTGCCATTTCTCGCTTTATTTCCGGCGTTAGAAAAACAGTGTAATAACATCTAGGACAGTACATAAATTCTTTTTTTGTCCCGTCTCTTTCAGTCATTTGACCTATTTTCATTAGGTATTCCTTAGAAGCGCTGGGATGCATTTTGCATAATATTTCCATAATTATTTACCTCCTTATCTACAGCTTTGGCCCAACATTGGGGGCATAAAGATGTTTCGTCCCCGCCAAAAAACTCAATATCAACTCGTTCATTGCGGGTTAGATTCTCTTTACCGCATTTCTTACAAGCTGATGTACTCTGACTGCAATTAGCATTAAAAAAACTATTTCTTAATAACCATTGATGGTTACCGATAAAAACAAAGAATTTAACCGGATCTCTACCAGCCGACATATTCTTTTTTTAACAATCTTTCTTCTGCCTTTTTCCGCATAAACTTTTCAAAACTATTAGACGGTGGTTTTAGTTCTTTTTGTGGGGCTGGTCTTGGCCGGCTCATTAATCCATAGCGAACCATATCGTAGTCGTCATCGCCTCCTTCGCCGTTTTCGTCTGCGTCTACTTTCAGAACATCCTCCGGCCTAGTGGGGTCAAAGATACGATCCGCTAAATTGTCGTAAACGCCCTGGCAGTTTCTAAAGATAAAAAAGCGTGGCTTCCCGTCCTTTGGTTGCCCATCTTTATCTTCCTGTGTCCCTTTCCATGCAATAAACTGTCGAACTTGGGCGGCGCCTTGCACGCGGTCTATGTTGGCTTGGGTTAAAACAATCTTTGGGATAGCTTTTAAGAATTGCTCGGCAATAGTTGGCCCGCCATCACGTTGCACTGACCAGCAGTCATGACCGGCATGAATATAGGCAAGGGTAGAAATACCGCCAGAGATCTCATCCATGATCCTGACTATTTCATCAACCCGTTTTAGTCTGTATTTGGCCCGCTTAATCAAAAAGACTTCACCGTCATCATTAACCGCGAATACCCCGAATGAAAAAGGATGATTGAAACCATAATCCAAAGCTCCAAACCTTTTCCAGCTTGAGGGAATAGCAAAAGGCTCAATAATATGAAGATCGCGAGTTAATTCACTAAACGCTTGCCCAGCGAAAACATCCCATGATCCCTCCAGTAAAATTTTACGGTTTAATTCCGTATTGCCGACTCGATCTTCGTAGCCGGGATCGCGATTAACCAAGATTTGATTATCCCGAAGTTTTGAAGGGATAAAAATGTGCTTTTCTGTCTTGCCAGTTTCATTAACAAAAAGATTGACCTTCTCCGGCTCGCCAACTTCCACAAATTCTTCCTTAAAATACTGGTGGCCGACATTACCCGGATTCGTGGCAAAACAGGCAAAGGGTCGAAATGTCGGAAATTCAACCGTGGCTCTATTTCGAGTTAAGAGATACTTAACCATCTCTTTTAGAAATTGAGTAACCTCGTCAATCAAAAGAATATCGAACTGTTGCGATTGATAGTTGTAAACGTCTGAAGCGTCCTTACAATGACAGAATTGAAGAATCGAACCGTTGGGAAAAACCCAACGATGCTTTTGCTCGTTATATTGGGCAATATGAGAGATAAGATCACGAGAGCGCAAAATTGCTCCTCCCGGACCTTCCAGTTGGGGAAATTCGCGGCGGAAATAACCAACATTGATATGAGCGTAACGAAGCGCCGCGATAATACCGATTAAAAGGAGAGTGTCAGTCTTGCCACCGCCGGCAGCCCCACCATAACCAACAATATCGGCAATTGCTGGTTTGAATTCACCCCATAAACCACAAACAGAAAGGCAAACTTGTTGCCTTGGTTGTGGTTCCCAGTTAATTGTAATAATCCTTTGTCCATCATCCATAACACGGGAGGCTCTAGAGTTCACCTCCCGCACTATGCTCTAGATGATTTATGCGGACAATAACCTAACACTCCTTTAGCACAATTACAATTCCAACATAAAACTTGTAAATTAGTAGGATAACCTTTTTTAATTACCCATTTATAAAAATTATCTCCAGACGTTCTTCTTGCATCCATACGTTCTTTATAGCCATCATTATTTATATGATCAAGTGTTAAAAAATAAATATTCTTTTCGCCACAGCAAGCACATTTTCTCCCATAATGTTCAATTACTTTCCTTTTACGATTAATTCTTTGAGATCGAGAATAAATGGTTGAATCACAAATTTTGCACCGACTGCTAAGACCACTATGTCTCGAACGATCTTTATAAAACTCTTCTTTAGACTTATCCTTTTTACAAAGAAAACATTTCATTTTACCTCTCTTTTAAAAATAACTTGAATTGGTCCGCCTTGGGAATTAATTAAACTACCTAGGCCTTCTTGTTCTATCCCCAACAACTTCCCCAGTTTATCATGATAATCTTTTCTTGTCTTATGATCCGCTTCCCTCTCCCCGGTAAAGTCATTCCACTTGGTCGCTTCTAAACCTTCTTTAAGTTGATTGAAGTATTTTTCCGGTCCTAAACCATAAGCAGCGAGAATATAATCACGCTTAACACGACTTAACATTCTTGATCCGCCCACCTCTGCGCTTTCCGGTGTTACGTCTGGGTGAAGTTCCTGATAGGCGAATTTGGCTACCAACCCCTTTTTTAACCACGTAATGAAAAACAGCACTAAATCCAAGTCGCCATCAAAGGCTTTCTCTAATTCCTTAATATTGGGTTTTATCTGTGATATTGATTTTTGCTTTATTGTTGTCATAAAAAAACCTCTTTAATATTATTTTGGTATTCCTCACGTAATTTCTTTAAAGAAAGATTTAAGGGATTATAAATATCAACAGGGTCATAATAAATTCTCCTTGAATTGAAAAATCTAGTTGTCCTTGCCTCTAACTGTTTATAAGTTTTATTTAAATCTCTTAAAGTCTCTCGTGTTGCTTTTTGCTTCATATTCCCCCTAGGATTCTTCATAATGCCTCCAATCTTCCAATCACTTCTTCCAAATATTTCTTATTCAGCCTGCAAATTATCCGGCGTCTTTTTTGGATGTCCCGAAACCATTTTTGACCCAGGGCGCCAACTATCACCGCGACAATCGCCGGATCGCCGGACAGATGGTGTCTGGCGTGTTCGGTACGGGTTAAAGGAATACCATTATCGAGGTCATACCTTAAATTATTGCTTTGAGATTTAGGTATAAAATGGTGTATAACCTCAGTTGGCTTGCCGGAAATTATTGACATCGGCCTTAGTTTTATCAGTTTTACCTGATATAACTTATCGGCCTTTTTGATAAGACTTTTTAAACTCTTTTTCTTCAAACTGGACATATTTATATGTTATAGGTACCTTCTTTTAATTGACAAGAAGCTGTTGTTTTATTACCATAGCCGATCTTCTCTTGGTAATACCAGGGATTCTCCCAATAAGGTCTATGTGGATATTCCCTGATAATGATTGGTTCACGCCAATAGTTAATATTGGTATGAGTTTCCAGAGTGAAATCTTTCCACTCATTAGGTAAGAGTCTTTTTAAGACTTCTATGAGTTTGGAGATTTTGACATTTTCCTCGATCTTGATTGTTTTACTAGATGTATCTAATTGTATCTTCATTTTCCACCTCCTTTCAAACTATCTTTTTAATCTAGTGGAATAAGGTTAACAAGAATTGCAATACAACCTAGGGCAATTAAAATTCCAAGAATGAAACCTAAAATAAGATCAGACATTTTCTTCCTCCTTCTTTTTAAAAAGTTCTTTTAATTGTTTTCCTCTTTCGCAGGAACAGAAATTTATTTGAATGTGCGGTTTTCTAATCACTTTTGTTGTTATTTTAAAGTCCCCAAAAGCCTTAGTCTTCCCCACCATTTCCGTGGCGTAACCCTTGCCATAACACTTTAAACAACCCCCAAAGGCTTTTTTCATTGTCTGTCCCTCAAGATAGAGTTTCTCAATTTCTTTTAAGTTATATTTTTTTAAAAGCTTTAAAACTTTTGTTTCGGTCTTTTTCATTTTTCCCCCTTTCTTTTAGGAGGAAGAGATGGCGAATCGGGTTCCCCGATACCTACCTCTCCCTCGTTTTAATCTCT
>JAEHJW020004872.1_pt1 | contig 12577 bp, 12 predicted proteins | sample 9271431 | NCBI WGS metagenome assembly JAEHJW02
CACCACATACCTGGGGACGGAAGGACAGATAGATCAGGCACACGACCCACGGCAGCGTTTGCCCCACATACGTGGAGAAGGAAGGACTGTCTGTCAGCGCGCAGGAGCTCGAGACGCTGTTTTCCCCACATACGTGGGGACGGAAGAGGACAGCGGCAAGGATCGCGGAGGCTGGGGGAGTTTTCCCCACATACGTGGGGACGGAAGGGTCAAGCGCGCGACGGCGGTGTGGAAAGGCCAGCGTTTTCCCCACATACGTGGGGACGGAAGGCTATAGCGCGCCCCGGCCACCGGTGGCGGGAAGTTTTCCCCACATACGTGGGGACGGAAGGTAGGAATGTGATCACCCGCCTCGCTGCGCGGCATCTACCCAGCCCCGGGGACCCCCTCGGGGCTTTTTATTTCCGGCTCGATGTACCTAGAGAAGATCAGGTCACTACAGCGGCGGTATGCCGCGAGGTTAAGGTTATGGCGAAGGCTCGGACGGTGTACGTCGTGGCGGTGTATCTGTGCGATCGCGCCTACGGCGGCCCTGAAGAGGGCGGCTGGTGGTACGACACCGGGGATCTGGTGCGGATCATCCGCACTTTTAAGGACGAGGAGCGCGCGGCGGCGCATGCCACGCGCATGAATAGCCTGCTCAACGCGACGATCAACAAGGGGCGGCGGGACATCAGCAGCGTGCTCTCGGGCGGGAAGTTCTATGCTGAGGTCCACGAGGACATCGCGCCGCAGCACTACCCGGCGGTCCGGCCGCACTACGAGTAGTGGGCGCCGCTGGCATTTTGCCCCGGCGTTAGAGGGAGGATGCTTTCATGAACACTCGCTTCGGGGGCCGGCGCTTCCAGCGCAACGGCGTCGAGAACGGCAAAGGAGCCTATCTGGCCCAGCGCAAGATGGCTGGGGCCTGGATGACGATCGGCACGATCGTGCACGACGGTGAGGACTGGGTGCTGCGCTACAGCTCCTCGGGGCGCATCGAGAGGTACGAGACGCGCGGCGCGGCGAAGGACGCGGCGCTTAAAATCTGAACTCACCCCCAGGGCCTATCGGGTCCTGGGGATTTTCATGCCCGCATTCCCTATAGATCGGCAGGTCATTACCGCGTGGACGACGCGTAGGAGTGAGACATGCCTATCTGTCTGGTGGAGTTCGAGTCGAGCGCGGGCGGGAAGCGTGCGCTCACCGTGCCTTCGGTGCACCTGAATGGTACTTCCCGCGAGGAGCTGCTGCGCCAGGTGCAGAACGCCGGGCAGGCCGTCTTTCAGGCGCGCGATGCGTTGGCGAAGGCTTCTCCGAATGCGCGGGACTACTACCCGCAGGGCGAGCATGCCTATCCAGCGGCCCGTGCCGAGCACGACCGGCGCGCGAGGGTGCTGCTCGAGGTCGAGGAGGAGCTCTTGCAGCTCGCCGAGGCAATCGATGGGGCATAGCGCCCCATCGATTATGTCAATCCTTCATACAACGCCGCGGGGAATTCCCTCGCGGCTTTTTTATCCTGCCCGCCGCCGGCCCGATTCGCTATAGACCAGCAGGTCACTAGCAAAAGGAGGGCTCGATGAGCTCGACAATCGTGACGAACCGGCTCGCGGCCGTGTTCGACAACCCGCGCAATCGCGGCGATCACATCTGGTTTCTGTTCGAGAAATGCTACGAGAGCAACGTCTACCCGCACACGCCGCGCTGGTGCGCGCGCTCGATCGGGCGGATCCGCGAGGCGATGCAGATGATCTTCATGGACGCCTCGTACTGCGAAGGCGGGATGCTGCGGGACCGCAAGGGCTCGATCACCCCGGAGACCTATATCCGGCGCTGGTACCGGGCGATGCGCCATCCGGTGCAGATGCCGCAGATGCACATTCGGCTCAAGCGCGAGGACCTGCGCTGCCAGTTCCGCATGACGAGCGATCCGACGGACGATCAACGCTGGGAGGACTTCTGCTCAAGGATGCGCGAGCACGGTCGGAAGGATATTCCCCTCGCGCTCGATGCCGGCAAGGAGGTGACGCTCTCGCTGCACGAGGACATCGAACTCGTGCTGGCGGTGTACGGCACCAGCCGCGAGCGCAAGACGTTGCTCGCCCCGTGGAGAGCGTTCGGCGGAGAATGGGCCCCGGAGCGATCTCCGAGGGCCACGATCGGCTACTACCCGCCTGGCGGCCAGATTCCCTCGCCGGTGATCCCGCGCGCGTATCGGATCGACGATAACGCACTCGTGATGCCCGAGGACGGGGCGTGGCGGGCGGCCGGCTGGGCCTACAGCGCGGTCGGGGACTACGTGAGAGGCCTCTGGGAGACGGAGCTTCACGCCCCGGGCAGCTTCGAGGTGCTGATCCCTCCGTACCGCGAGGCGATCATGGCCGCGCCGCTGCTGCCGAAGGGTAGCGAGGCAGTGGTGGATCTCACCGACTGCAAGGATCGCGAGCGCGTGCTCGAGACGGCCGTGCTCACCGGCGGGCGCATCGAGAAGGATCCCGTGAGCGGGCAGGAGCAGGCAAGGCTCCCCTGGTCGATCGAGACCGGGCACAAGCTCGCCTACCTGCCGCATGCGGCCACCACGTGGCACCTGCCCGAGGTGGTCGCTACGGACGCGATGAAGCTTTGCGCATGAGCTCGATCGAACGACACGTCGGGAATCTCCTCGACGTGAAGACCGGCGTCATCGTGCACGGATGCAATGCACGCGGCGTGATGGGCGCAGGGGTTGCCAAGGCGGTGAAGCAGCGCTATCCAGGAGCATATACGGCGTATCGCCACGCGTACGAGGAGGGCGGCCTGTCCGTCGGACAGGTCATCGCATACCCTGTTCCCAACGGAAACGGTGCCCTACAGCTCGTGATCGTGAATGCGATCATCCAGCAGACCTACGGGACCGACCGGCGACAGGTCGACTATGCGGGGTTCGAGCGGGCCTTTGTACAGGTCGCGCACATCACGCGCACGTTCGGCTTTCAAGACGTGCACTTCCCGCTCATCGGCTGCGGCCTGGCGGGCGGCGATTGGCGCGTAATCGAGCCGATCATCAGACGGACCCTTCGAGGGTTGCGCAAGCATCTCTGGCTGCTCGAGTAGCACTCATCGCCGCAAGGATTTCCTTGTGGCGATTTTTATCGCGCACCAGGTTGGCTATAGATGAATGCTGGGCGGACAGCACGCCCACGGCCATTTTTTGGCGCGGAGGTGACATGAGAGAGCAGCCAAACCCATCAGCGCAGACCGGATTTGATGCCGCGAGCGTCAGCATCGACCGGATGATCCAGGCGCTCGAGCACGAGGAGTTCGTGCTCTACTATCAGCCGCAGATCAGCGTACGCACCGGCAATGTGCGCGGCGCGGAGGCGCTGATCCGCTGGCGACACCCACGCCACGGACTGATATCGGCCGCGCAGTTCCTGCCCGCCCTGCACGATGTGCGTTTCGCCCGCCGGGTGGGCGAGTGGGCCGTGCTGCGCGCACGCCAGGATATCGAGCGCTGGCGCAGAGCGGGACTTGCAACCGTACCGGTGTCCATCAACGTCCACCCCGAACATCTTGCAATGCCCGGATTTGTCCCCTCCTTCCTCGCTGTCGCGGAGGGATTGATCGATATCGAGATCATCGAGACCGCGCTGCAGCGGGACGGGGATGTCCTGCCGGCCGTGTCGGCTCTGCGGGCCGAGGGGGTGCGGGTGGCACTCGATGACTTCGGAGTCGGCTATTCCTCGTTCATGCGACTCGCGGAATTGCCGATCGACCTTCTCAAGGTGGACAAACTGTTCATTTCCGCTCTCACCCGCCCGCGCACCGAAGCGCACCTTCTCCGGTTGCGCCGGATTCTCTCCGCGGTGGTCTCTCTGGCGCATCTGTGCCACATTGCGACCGTCGCCGAAGGGGTCGAGACCAATGCGGATCTCGCTGCCGTGCGCGAGCTCGGGTTCGACCAGTCGCAGGGTTATCTGCACAGCCCCGCGGTGAGTGCCTCTGAGTTTCGAAAATTTCTGCAACCGACAGTTTCCGACGAATCGTCGGATAAAATTTCGAGTGTCGGTGCGCCGCTCGATCTTCGTCGCGATAAAATAAACGTAAGGGCCGGATAAGTCCAGCCGTTCGGGGGCGAGATCTTGCTGCTGCTGATCGACCAAGACAATGTGCTTGCCGACTTTACCCGGGTGATCTACACCGAGATGTGCGCGCGCGGACACAGGGAGCGCGTCCTGGCGCCGGCCAAACAGACGACCTATCCGCTAGAAGATCACTATCCCGCCGATCTGCTCGGAGAGCTGAGGGCGATCTATACCGCCGAGGGGTTCTTCCGCAGCCTGCCTCCGATCGATGGCGCGATCCAGGCGGTCAAGGAAATGGTCGCCCATGGGATCGACGTGCGCATCTGCACGCACCCGCTCCAGGCCTATCGAAACTGCGTCGGTGAGAAGTACGAGTGGGTCGAGCGGCATCTGGGGGCCGCGTTCACTACACGGATGATTCTCACCCGCGACAAGACTGTCATCGCCGGCGACATGCTGATCGACGACAATCCGAATATCACTGGATCACGTGATCCGTCCTGGTTGCACGTCGTGTTCGATCAGCCGTACAACCGCGCGGTAGCGGGTCCGCGCCTCAAGGGCTGGGCTGACTGGCGCGCAGTGATCGAGCCCATGTACGCTGGCGGGCGGCACGGCGTTGGCTCTACCCGCGAGGTTATCGGAGCCGGATTTTGAACCCGGTCGGCACAACGCACGCGCTGGGGTTGGTCGTTCTTCTTCCGGCTGGTCTCGTGTTGGCTGTTCGATTATTCTCCGAACGGACCGTTCTCGGTGCCTCTGGCTCCAATCGGACCGATGAGCCATGAGCGGCCGTATGCGGGTGGTGTTCGATGACGGCGGCCGCGCGGCGGCCGGATTCGCCGGGCGCGCCGGGGACTGCGTCACGCGCTCGATTGCAATTGCGACTGGCCTGCCCTACCTCGAGGTGTACGAGGCGCTCTCGGCGGGTTGCCGCGAGCAACGCGTAACGAAGCGCAGCCGGCGGCGCGCAAGCGCTCGAAGCGGAGTCGATACCCGTCGCAAGTGGTTTCGCGACTATATGGCGAGTCTGGGGTTTCAGTGGGTACCGACGATGCGCATCGGAAGCGGCTGTCGGGTTCATCTCGTCGACGGAGAGCTGCCCGCCGGGCGGCTCATCGTTGCGCTCAGCAAGCATTATACCGCCGTCATCGACGGGGTAATCCACGACACGCACGATCCGCAGCGCGAAGTCCACTGTATCACGCCGAATCGCGGCCAGGCCCTCAGGGCCGGCGAGTGGATAAACGCGAACGGGGTGTGCTCGATCAGCCGCCGGTGCGTGTACGGGTACTGGGTGGTCAGGGGAGATCCATGCGACGCAGCAGCTTAGAGAGATGGGGCCGGATACGCCAGAAGGGGCTGCGCGCTTGGCTACGCCGCGGCGTGCTCAGATGGGGTATGCCGATGTATCTTATTATGACTACCTTGACGATCATCCATCATCCCCATCAATGGGGCAGGGCCATGCTCATAGGGCTGCCGATCTGGACCGTCGGTGGAGTGCTGTGGGGCGCGCTCACGTGGGCGTGGATGGACCGGCTGTATCGACGTCATATGCGCACGCGCCAGGTCGAGTGAGCCGGTATCTGCCGGCGTGGCGCTCCCTATAGGAGATTAGGTCCTTATCCTACAGGTCAATTCCATGCGACAGTATCTCGATACTCTGAGACTCGTGCTCGAGGAGGGCACGTGGCTCGAAAGCCGCACCGGCATCCGGCGGATCAGCTTCCCCGGGGTGTCCATGCGGTTCGATTTGGCGAAAGGCTTCCCGGCCGTCACGACGCGCAAGCTCGCGTTCCAGTCGGCGCTCGGCGAACTCTGCGCGTTCCTCCGCGGCTCAACATCGGCGGCGCAATTCCGGGCAATGGGCTCGCGCGTGTGGGATAAAAACGCGAACGAGAACCAGGCGTGGCTCGAAAATCCCTATCGTGCCGGCGAGGACGATCTCGGCCCCATCTACGGGGCGCAGTGGCGCGGCTGGAATGCGTACAAGGTGCTCAAGGTGAGCGATCGGGCGAAGGTGGCCGATGCGGTACGCCGGGGCTACAAGAGTCTCGCGTACTTCGATAACCACGATCAGGTGGCCATCGATGGCGAACCGCACGAGGCCGTGGGGCTCTTTCACCGCAAGATCGATCAGCTGCGCGAGTGTCTCGACACGATCATGTCCAACCCGGACGATCGACGCATTCTCTTTCACGCGTGGAACCCGGCCGAGCTCGATGAGATGGCGTTGCCGCCGTGTCATCTGCTCTATCAGTTCCTGCCGAACCCGGCGAAGCGCGAGCTCTCGATGAGCTTATACATTCGCTCGAATGATCTGGGCCTCGGGGCCCCCTTCAATATCTGCGAAGGCGCCGCGCTGCTCTCGCTCGCAGCTCGTCTCACTGGGTACACGGCCCGCTGGCTCGTGTACTTCGTCGGCGATGCGCACCTCTACGAGAACCAGCTCGACATGGTCGAGGAGATGTTGAAGCGCGAGCCGTATCCCTCGCCGCGCCTCGTGATCGATCCTCGGGTGCCCGAGTACCGAACCACAGGGGTCTACGCCCCCGAGTGGCTCGATCAGGTGCAGCCGAGCGACTTTCGGCTCGGGGGCTACCGGCACCATGCGCCGCTCACAGCGGCGATGGCGGTATAGGGGTCCTGCGATGAAGCTCAGCGACGCAATGCCCCTCCTCGAGCGCATCCGCGCGCAAGGAGGTGACCCGGAACTCCTGGTGACGATCCAGAGCGAGGGAGACCTCGGCGGCACCCCATCGGTCGCGGTCACAGGGATCCACGCTGGGTTCGACCGGGACAGCGGCAAGGTGCTGATCAGCACCGAGCGCGCGCTCACCGGACTCTCTGCCGAGGACGTCGAGGCCATCCGCGCCAGCGTGCGCCAGGGCAGCTCCTGGCATGCCTATCAGGCGCACAAGCGGCTGCGGGAGAGAATCGCGGAACTCGAGCGACAGCTCTCTGAGGCGGCCGCAGCGAAGTAATACCACCCCGGCCTCGCGCCGGGGTTTTTTATCCCGTCACGCCCGATCTCTCTGGGCTTTCTTCCGCACCGCTCCCTATAGACCTGCAGGTCATTAATAAGGGTCATAGGAGAGTGCATTGCAGATATCTCAGTCTGTACGGAAGGGGTCATCCGCGGCGGATATGTGGCTGCCCGGATTCGGCCCCGATGAAGATCCGCTGCAGAGCCTCGGTTTTGGAGATCGGGCGGATACCGTGCCGGTCATGGCTTCGGCGGCGCTCGAGCGGGACACCCCGCGCAGCGTCTGGGAGCGGCTCGATCGGGCGGTCTTCTCCGGGCTCGCCGGCGAGGTGACGAAGTACCGAGCAAATCTGAAGGCCATCGCTCTCGTGCGCGAGCTCGAGGCGGCCGGCCGCATACCGACGGCGGACGAGCGTCGCACGCTCAACCGCTATACCGGCTGGGGAGGGCTCCCCGGCGCGTTCAACGAAGAGCAATCTGATCCGGCCTGGGCGGCCCGTGCGCGAGAGCTGCGCGAGCTGCTCGGCGATGCGGAGTACGTCTCGGCGAAGGACAGCACCCCGAACGCGCACTACACGTCCCTCGAGGTCATCGAGGCGATGTGGTCCATGGCGCATCGCTTGGGGTTTCGAGGCGGAAGGATCCTCGAGCCGGCGGCGGGCGTTGGGTATTTCCTCGGTGGCATGCCGACGGAGATTGCCCAGCACTCGCAGATCACCGCGGTCGAGCTCGATCGGCTCTCGGCACGGATGCTGAAGGCGCTCTACGGCGCTCACGGGGTGACCGTCACCCAGGGGGCGTTCGAGCAGGTGCGCTTGCCCGAGGGGTTCTTCGATCTTGCGATCGGCAACGTCCCTTTCGGTAACTACAAGGTCGCCGAGATGAGAAACGTCGCGTATCAGGACTTCCTGGTCCACGACTATTTCTTCGCCAAGGCGATAGAGCTGGTCCGGCCAGGCGGGCTCGTCGTGTTCATCACGTCCTCCGGGACGCTCGATAAGCAAGACGAGCGGGTACGGGAGTACCTCGCCTCCAAAGCGACTCTCGTGGCGGCCACGCGGTTGCCTGAGAGCACGTTCCAGGCGATCGCCAACACGCGCGTCACCACCGACATCGTGATTCTGCAACGGCCGCTTGCGGCCCGAGAGCCTTCATCCCCCTGGATGGAGCTCGCGCAGATCCCGAAGGACTCCCCGCTCTACGGGGAAGAGTCGCACTTCTACTACCCCCAGGAATGGAGGATGCGCGCGAACGAGTACTTCGTTCAGCATCATCCGGACCGGGTGATCGGCAAGCTTCAGCTCGTCGATAACGGGTACGACAAGTCGGTCGGGTGCGTGTTCGAGGGTGACCTCGAGGCGGCGCTCGCCGGCCAGGCCAGCACACTTCCCGCGGGACGTTATGCCGCGCGCGAGGCAGTGAAGACCGAGTCGGCGCGCGTGAGGTGCGATCTTGCTCCCGGGGATAACCGTCTCGGCTTTCGCGTCGTGGACGGGCAGCTCTTCGAGTGCGATGGCGAGAAGCTCGTCGCGGTCGATGCCCCGGCGGCGAAGCTCGCGCGCATCGAGGGCCTGGTGGGAATTCGCGATGCGGCCCGTGCGCTCGTGGAGGCCCAACCGGTCACCGAGTGCGATGCGGACCTCGTGCCGCTGCGTGAGCGGTTGAACAGTCTCTACGATGCGTTCGTCGAGAAGTTCGGCTGCATCAGCGGCAAGGCCAATCGTGCGGTGTTCCGTGAGGATGCGGACTGGCCGCTGCTGCTGTCGCTCGAGGCCGTCGATGAGGAGAAGGGCACCGTCGAGAAGGCGGATCTCTTCACCCGGCGCACGGTGGGCGCGGCCATGCGGCTCGAGAGCGCTGACAGCGCGAACGAAGCGCTACTCGCATCGCTTGCCGAATTCGGCAGGATCGATGAGATGCGGCTCGGGGAGCTGCTCGGCAAACCCGGAGGTGATGTTCTTCGCGAACTCGAGGAGTGCAGGGCAGTGTTCCGCGACCCGGCAACGGGGCTATGGGAGACCGCCGATGCGTACCTCTCGGGAGACGTGAGGGAGAAGCTGGCCGTAGCGAGAGCGGCGGGGAGCGAATATCTGGGTAACGTCGCGGCGCTCGAGACCGTGATTCCCCCGGACCTGGCCCCCCACGAGATCGGTGCGCGGATCGGCTCGACCTGGATCCCGACGAGCGACTACGAAGCGTTTCTCGATGAAACCTTCGCAGGCGGCACAGGGAACGGGGTCACCTTCAGCGCCGTGGCCGGTGCCTGGGATGTGAATCCCAGCTGGAGCGCGGAGCGCTCTGTGGCGGCGACTCAGACCTACGGGACAAGCCGGGTGAATGCGCTCACGCTCTTTGCGCAGGCGCTGAACCAGCAAGTTCCGACGGTCTACGACACCGATCCGCACGACCGCGACAAGCGGATCGTGAATCAGGCCGAGACGCTGACCGCGCGGGAGAAGCAGCAGGAGCTCAAGGCGAAGTTCGTCGAGTGGCTGTGGTCGGATGAGGCGCGTGCGCTTCGCCTGACCCGCATCTACAACGACGGGTTCAACAATCGGGTCGAACGCAAGTACGACGGGTCACACCTCGTGCTGCCGGGCTTCTCGAATTGCGTGACCTTGGGTGCACACCAGCGTAACGCCATCTGGCGCACGGTGGTGTCAGGGAGGAACACGCTGTTGGCACACGCGGTGGGGGCGGGAAAGACTTACGAGATGGTCTGCGCGGGCATGGAGCTGCGCCGACTGGGCAAGGCGAGGAAGCCCTGCCATGTCGTTCCGAACCACATCCTCGAGCAGTACACCGCGGAGTTCCTGCGCGCCTACCCGGGCGCAAAGGTGCTGATGGCCACGAAGGAGGATCTCGCAGGAGATCGGCGCCGGACACTGCTCTCGCGGATCGCCACGGGGGACTGGGATGCGGTGATCATCACCCACTCGTCCTTCGAGCGCATTCCGCTGAGTCAGGCGTACATGGAGCGGTTCATCGGGGAGGAACTCGAGCGGATCGAGGATGCTCTGAGGCAGATGCGCTCGGCCAGCCGTGGCAACCGCATCGTCAAGGAGCTCGCCCGCGCGAAGAAGCAATGGCAGGCCAAGCTGCTGAAGCTTTCTCGCAAGGACAAGAAGGACGACATCCTCACCTTCGAGGATCTCGGGGTCGACTGGCTCTTCATCGATGAGGCACATTTCTTCAAGAACCTGTACAGGCTCTCGAAGATGACGCGTATCGCGGGGTTGCCGAACAGCAATTCCGAGCGCGCGTTCGATGTGTTCGTGAAGACGCGTCTGATCATGGAGCGGCGGGGTGACGGCAGCGGCATCGTGTTCGCAACGGCTACTCCGATCGCGAATTCCATGGCGGAGCTGTGGGTGATGCAGCGCTATCTGCAGCCCCGCACACTCGAGCGGTACATGGTCGATGCGTTCGATACCTGGGCAGGGTCCTTCGGTGAGTCGGTGACGGCTCTCGAGGTGGCCCCGGATGGCAGCGGGTACCGGATGCATACGCGCTTCAGTCGGTTCGTGAACCTGCCTGAGCTGATGACGATGTTCCGCGAGGTGGCCGACATTCAGACCAAGGAGGATCTGAACCTGCCGACCCCGAAGGTGCGCCGCGAGACGGTGACGGCGAAGGCCTCCACGCAACTGAAGAGCTTCGTCGAGACGCTCGTGAAGCGGGCGGAGCTGATCCGAGGCGGCAGGGTCGCCCCCCAGGTCGACAACATGCTCGCGGTGACGAACGACGGCCGCAAGGCCGCGCTCGACATGCGACTCGTTGGCCCGATGGCCGAGGATGGTCTTCACGGCAAGGTGACGCTCTGCGCCGACACGGTGCACCGGATCTGGGAGTCGACGGCCGAGAGCAGGGGAGCGCAGATCCTCTTCTGCGACCTCTCCACCCCGGCGAACGACGGACGCTTCAACGTTTACAGCGACCTGAAGCAGAAACTCGTTGCCCGCGGGGTACCGGCCGCCGAGATCGCCTTCATCCACGACTACGAGAGCGATGCCGCCAAGGCGAAACTCTTCAAGGCCGTGCGTGAGGGGCGAATCCGGGTGTTGCTCGGGAGCACCGGGAAGATGGGCGTCGGGACGAACGTGCAGACACGGCTCGTCGCGCTGCATCACCTGGACGCCCCCTGGCGGCCGGCTGACATCGAGCAGCGCGAAGGGCGCATCGAGCGGCAGGGGAACCTCAATGCTGAGGTCACCCTGTACCGGTACGTTACCGAAGGAAGCTTCGATACGTACCTGTGGCAGACGCTCGAGACCAAGGCGAAGTTCATCGCCCAGGTCATGCACGGGGATACCGGGCTGCGCAGTGCCGAGGAGGTCGAGCTCGCCGCGCTCTCCTACGCCGAGGTGAAAGCCCTGGCGTCTGGGAATCCGATGGTGCTCGAGAAGGCCGGCGTCGATGCTGAGCTCGCGAAACTCGCGGTGCTGAAGTCCAAGTGGGATCAGCAGCAGTGGGCCAACCGGCAGGAGATCGCATCGCTGCCCGGGAAGATCACCTGGAAGGAAGAGCAGATCGAGGCGTACGGCGCCGATATCGCCTCCCGGGTGGATATCTCCGGGGAGCGGTTCTCGATCGAGATCGAGGGCTCCGTGTACACCGATCGGGACCTCGCCGGCAAGGCGCTCTCGAAGGCCATCCGCGGGATGCGCTTGCGAGAGATTCGCCCGCTCGGGCGCTTCGGGGGCTTTGCGCTCTCGGTGCGCTCGGGCGAGCGGCGGGCAGACGGCAAGGAACTGGTCCTCACGGGCCGGATCGAGCACCGTGCCTTTGCGGGCGCAGCGGGCGATCGGCTGCTCGAGGAGCTCGAGCGCACCCTCTATGGGCTCGAGCAGGCGCGCGAGCGGATGCGCGCGCGTCTCGCCGAGGACAAGCAGCGTCTCATTGACCTTCGGGTCGAGATCGGCAAGTCCTTCGCCCAGACCGAGCGACTCGAGTGGCTGCGGACCCGTCAGAGCGAGATCGAGCAGGCGCTCGATATCAGCAACGGGGATGCGGGCGCCACGGATGGCACGGAGCTGTCCGAGGCCGCGTGAGTGACGTGATCGATTGGACCCCGGGGCCTTATCCCCGGGGTTTTTTATTGCGGCGCTCCGTTCCCTATAGACGGCTAGGCCATTAGCATCGGAGGAGTTTCTTGGAAACGTCAAACAGAGTGCCGTTGGAGGACGCCTTGCGCCGGGTGGACGAATATCGCCGTATCCCCCAGGCGGCCCGCAACGGATATCAAGCCGACGCCATCGCTCTCGCAGACGCCTATGCGACGCTGCAGGAGCAGAACACGAGTTTGCTGCGCAGGATCGAGTCCCATCAGGCTCGCATCGATGCGTTGATGCTCGAGTTCTGCCCGGACGAGATGACAGCCGAGCAGAAAGCCGAGTGGGCGAGTCACCAGAGGGTATTTTTCGGCTGCCACTGCGAAATCGCGGCTATGGGGGATGACTTCGAGCCGGATGGCTGCGTGATGGACGATCATCAGGATCAGGATTGTGCTCATGCGGAACTGCTGCGAGCACAGGGCAAGACGAAG
>JAEHJW020001988.1_pt1 | contig 12572 bp, 15 predicted proteins | sample 9271431 | NCBI WGS metagenome assembly JAEHJW02
CAGAGAGTCCTCCCGATACCCGCTAGAAACACGTCCTCGTCCCGGTTGCGCCATGAGGTCAGGCGCTCCCATCGGGCGCTGACCTCCCAGGCCCCGAGACGATAAGCCGCGCCGAACTGGGTCATGCAGTCCACCCCGTAGCGGTCGCGGTATCCGCCGGGCACCGGCACGGTATCCGCCGAGAGATAAGGACCGATACCCGCGAAGGTGCTCAGGGCGCCGTAGTGCCAGCGGAGCTGATAGAGACCGAACAGGCCGTCGATCTTATGGCGTCCCTGGTGGCCGAGGTTGAGATAGCCGCCCACAACCCCCGTGGAGGCGCCCAGGGTGTGGCCGGAATATCCGCGCACCGAGAGCTGGTACGCCGTGCCGTGGGTATCGGAGAGGCTATTCATGACCGACTGGCCGCCGGATAGCGTGAGGGTAGCGGCGCGCGCCGATTGCATGGAGACGAGCATAAATAACGCCGTTGAGAGGGCGGCGATCCAAAGGACGGATGCCACTACCAGAGCGATCTGGACGCGCCGCACAGCCCAGGTGCATTTTGCGCAGTAAAACAGCCCCGTGTCGGACGCCAGCCAGCGGGGGTCATCGCGCCCGATGCGCTGCCCGCAATGGCCGCAGGGGACGGCGAACGCCTGCCCTTTATGTCGTGTGAATCTCTGCATACTCCCTCCTACCAGTCGTGTTGTGGAAAATCTGCGTCGCGCGCAAGTTGCTGGATGCGAACCGCGCGCATGGAATGACCGCCGTTTACTGCCCATAGAGCGATCGGCTGGCGTCTGGCAGGTGGCACCCCGCGCAGCGCCGCTATCAGCACGATCGCCGCGACGAGGACCACTACGACGATGCGCCAGCAACACAACGGTTTGGGGGCGTCCGGCCAAAATAAACACCGTTTTATCATGTTCATGTCCGATCTCCGTAGTGTATACTCACCTAACCACCATATATTGAGGCGCCAGCATGCGCTATTCACAACGCACTCAGCCGATCCCCCCCACCACCGTCGCGGCGCTCTCGGCGCTCCCGATCCGGCGGCTCCATCGCCTCGCGCGCAAGCATGGCCTGCTACCCGAGACGTACACCGAGTTCCTGTTTCGCAAGGTCTGGCGCGGCAAGATGGCTACTCCCCCGGAGCTTGCGATGTTCGAGCAGTTGCGGGCACTGGTGGCGGTACAACCCGCAGAGCTTTCTCAGGAACAAATAAGCGGATGACGGTGGTGTGCGACCACACACCCTCGAATCCCTCCCCAAGCGATTTCTTCATCCGGTGCGGGCGATAGCCCATCTGCTGCCAGGACTCCCATATCTCGGAGAGCGTCGCGGCGCGCTTTTCCTCCACCCACGCTCGTAGCCGGTGCTCAGATATATAGAGCGCGTCGTCGTATGCCTCGTAGCGCAGACTGATGGCCTGGAGACCGGGGGGGAGCTGCTGGCGGGCGCTACCACGGGGGGCGTAGGTCAGAAGCACGCGCTCACGAAGCGTATCGTTCAGGAACATGCCGAGTACGTCCACGCTCGTCTCCGTCGTCGCCGCCATGCGCGAGCGGTGAGACTTGATATGCTCGCGCAGGAAGGTACTGAGCGTGTGAGTCGAGAAGTGCGCCAGGTCCATCTTGTCCAGAAGCTTAGCCGCCGACAGGATCACGACCGCGAAGGTCTGCCAGTACCGCTCGTGGGTCGCCACCCCCCAGTGAGAGCGGATATGCGTGGTCGTGGCGCTCACGAGAGTCTGTACCTGCTCGGAATGAGCCGCCAGATAGCGCACCCAGTGAGGGCCGATCAGTCCATAATGGCCTTGCGCGCAGTGGTTCACGTCCTCCAGTTCGCCTTGCGTGGCGTACGACGGCATATGCATTTCCCAGATCCGTGCTTGCTCCGCGCGGGTGTCCATCTTAGCGGAACCCAGGCGCGCGGAGAGTGAGGCATTGCTGCTCGACATGACTATGGTGTTCCACGTCCGATCGGGCCGCATGATGGCGTCCGACGAGAGCCGGGACCGCTCGCGCCCTTGCGAGACCTGATACACGAAGTCGCTGATGGACGTGGACTCGATGTTAGTCATTTCATCCACGCAGAGCGGCAGGGAGTGGTAGACGCCGAGGCGCTGCATAAGGCTGTTCACGGTGTCGTGTTTTTGCCCCATGAGGGCGTTGGGGTCGCCATAGATCGCCGCGCCGACTCGCTGCACCGTACTCTTGCCGGTGCCCGTCTGGCCGAGCAGATTGACCGTCACGCCGCCATAGCCGGTAAAGCGCATCAGCGGAGCGGCGAACGCCGCGAGGAACGCCACCTGCCACGCAACCGGCGCGTCCTCGTAATGCTCGAACACGACATCCCACTCGTCCACGCGGCTGTTCGGCGCCGGCGTGAAGCCGCGCGTGACGCCGACGATACCGGGGGCGACGGTCGGGGTTCGCAGCGGGCCTTCCGCATTATAGTGGCCGGCGCCATCGACGAACGAGCCGTCGCGCTGCCACCCGAGCTGGCCGACCAGGGAGCAGACGGCCTCGTTTTGCTGGAGGGTGCGCGCCGCTTCGACTAGGAAGGTCGCCATGGTATCGACGTACTGGGTGTCCAGCAGGACGCCGCGCGCCGCCAATTCCTCGGCTATGCCGGTGCGGCTATAGAGGCTCGCTAGCGGTAGGAGAAGCGTCTGCCAGCCGTCGCGGGGAAACTTGCACTGAAACTCGATGTACTCCTGCCCCTCATCCGCCAGCCGCCGGACGATCTTGATGGGGTAGGGATAGATGATCTCATCGACGTGGGTGGAGGGGTTGCGTACCCCGATCCGGCCCTGATCGTCGTGAAAAAACGGTGCCGGGAGCGCGATGCTACCCGGCTCCACCGGGGCGACCTCATGCGTGACCTGAGCGCCGAGCACGAGCGGCGTGGTGATCTTTTTCCAGAACGGACAGCGCAGGCAAATATCCGCCTGCCCGGATACCGCCGACATGCGCTCGCAGGTCGTGGGACCGATGCCCTTAGTTTCGAGCTGCGCCAGCTTCTCGTCGGTCTGTGCCCGGTCATAGCGGGGGTCGCCCTGCGACCAGCTATGGACGACCTCGGGGGCCTCTTGCGTGAACCGCAGGAGCTGGATTGCGGCGTACCAGAACGGCTCCGGGACGTTTCCGGCCGCCGCCTGGAAGTGCGCCATCTGCTGGCACCGCTGCGCTATGGCCGGGGCCGATGAGGGCGTGCGCGTGGTGGTCATCGCCATCATGCTCTCGTTGACCGATCGGGTCAGCGAGGGGACCGCCGTCTTGGTGCTCGGGGCGTACCGCTCCAAGGCGCGGGAGAACACCAGGAAGTCCACGAGAGGGCCTTCTTTCAGTACGCGCACGGGGAGCGGGTGGGCCGGGTCCTTGCGATGCCAAGTACCAGGGAACCGCATGATCGACGCGCTATCAGCGGTACGCTCCGGGCCTACCGCAAACGACGCCTTGAGGCAGGCTTGCTTGAGCCGCTCGGCCACTGGTTTCCAGAGCGGGGGGACTATCGGGCTCGTGAGCGTCCAGTAGGCGTGCATGCCGCGCCCGCTCTGGATGACCCATGGGATAGGGAGTTGCGCGGCATGGATGAAGTCGCGCAGGGCCTCGGCCGCCGCCGGCAGGGTGGGGTATGCCTTACCAGCACCCACGTCTATGTCGAGCCAGAACGCCTTGGCATTGAGCACCATGTCCTGGCGCCGCTTGCGTTCACGATAAGTAGCCGGGGCGAAATACCACTCCGCAAGGGGCTGACTTGCGACGAGCGCCTGCGCGTCGAACGTCTTGGGGCCGTCTATCCAGTGGTGCCTCGGAACCCCGCCCGTGATAGACACGAGGCAATGAAGCCCGTCTGGCGCCCACAATGCGTCCAGTAAGTCAGCCATGCAAGGCCCCCGTTTATCGGCGCGCGAGACGCTTTTTTAGCTCGGCTGTACCCATCAGGCGTCGGCTTGTGGGATCGGGAAGATGCCCCGATCGCAGGGCATCCTCCACGTCATCCACAAACGCATTGACCGCCTCTCGGTGACGGGCGCTGACCGGAGCGCCGCCCGTGAGCCACATGCCCACGATCGTGCGCGACACCCCGATACACACCGCCGCTGCCCGCTGGCCTATATGCGCCTTGGACAGAGCACTGCGCAGCCGGTCCTCTATCGGCGCGGCCATGGACTAAAACGCGTCCAGGATACCGTCGAGCGCCGAGTCCAGGTCGTCGCCGGCCGGGGCCGCAGTCTCTGCGACCGGAGCGGCGGTGGCCTGCGCGGCCATGACCGGGGCCGGCTCTGCCTGACGCGGGGAACCGGCAAACGATGACGTCTGCGGGGCCTCGGCGCCCTTGCGGCCGCGTGACCGGCGCAGCGGGCTCACACCGTTCCCAGAAGGCGCCGGCGCAGCGGGGGCTGCAATCTGCGCCTGCGCTGGCGGGGCCGCGGCCGGAGCCGCCTGAGCGGCCTGGACCGAGCTTGCCGGGACATTCTCGGGGACTGCCGCGCCATCCATGAACGCGAGCACCGTCTCGTCCTGCTTGCGCTGCTGGACCTGCTCGTAGAGTTCCTTGGACAGCCAGCCCGCATGCTTGAAGCCGAGTTTCAGGTATTCCATCGAGGGGTCAACCGACACGTCGGTGATTATCGCGTCCACCGGGACGTTGTAGCGGTTGAGCTCCCTCAAATAGACGTTCAACTCCTTGACCGACATATACGGCACATGGATGGTGTAAAACTGCCCGCCGATGTCGTCCGGCGCCACGACCAGAAGGCGCTTGCTATCCGAGCACGCCTTGACCTTGGAGCCGTTCGGGTTGATCTTCGACCCGAGCTGGTTCTTCGGGCAGGTCGCGCACTCACGCGCCTGGGGATTCGTGGAAGCCGCTGACGGGGCAACACCGTCATTCGACCAGCAGGTCGGAGGCGGGGCCTCCTGGTTCGGGGTGTACGGCTTATCGTAGTACGCCTTGTAGACGCCCTTGTTGGACGCAAGCGCCACCACCTGGATGGCATGAATGGGCTCCCCGCGCTCGTTCTTGATGATTTCTTCCTCAGCGTCCGGGCTGATGATGCGCCACATCGACTGACGGAACGAGAGGCGCGGGATTGCGACGCCGCCGACGGGCGTCATGAAGTCTGCATTGACCGCAGCACCGGCCTCCACAGGGAGGAACGCGGGGCGATTGGCTAGGGTAATTTCGGTTGACATAGATACCTCGCTTGTTGGTGGATATTACTATGCGCGTCGAACAGCGACACGCTTTCCCTCAGAATACTTAACACCGGGGGGCAGAGCGCCGCCCGCGTCAAGTAGTTGCACCACGGCGGTCTTGCTTACGCCTGGCTTGATAAGATCGAACGCATCATTCTCACGCGCGTAGGCCAGTATAGTCGGCCAGTCGGCCACTGTAACAGACGTGTACTTGGTGTGGTACGCGGTGCCATGCGGTGTGTTGTATCCCTCGACCCCATCACGATACATCTGCCTCAGCAGCCACGATTCGATGGTCTCCAGTTCCGCGCGAAGCGCCGCTTCCTGCGCGCGATGCTCGGAGGCGGTCTTTTCCAGTATATCGCGCTTGGCAATGTAAGCGCGCACTACGTTGTCAATTTTTTGCATGGCTGCATCCTCAGTTATTAGTGATTATACGCTATACCCATGGGCGCGTCAACAGGTGGCGTCAACTCGTCGTCGCTTGCAAAGAGTTTCAGCAAAACCCCCTGCATATGGCGTCGCTCGCGTAGCCGCGCGTACATCTCCGTCTCGATGGTAGACGACTCCAGATGCACGATATTGACGTGCTGCGTCTGCCCTTGCCGATACAAGCGACCGATGGCCTGCTCATAGGTATCGTTGGACCAGACAGGGCCGTACCAGATCATCAGGTGCGAGGCGGTGAGCGTCAAGCCATGCGACATCGTGCCGGGGTGGGCCACGAGCGCGTCGATGTTACCGCGCTGAAACTCCGAGAATATTGTATCGCGCGCGCCGCGGCCCACGGCGCCGGTCACTGACTCCACGCGGTACTTAGCCGCGACGAGCCGTTCGCGTATATAAGCAACGACTGCTGTATAGGGTGCGAATATCACGACGGGGCCGGTGGCCTGCTCCATCAGTTCCAGCAAGACCGTGATCTTCGCCGGGGCATGCACGGCATGCACCTTCTCGTCGGAGAGCAATACTCCGCAGGCCACCTGGAGCAGCTTGTTGGCCTTCACGGCCTCGTTGGCGGCGGTGATAAGGTGGCCTTTGACCTCAGCCGTCAGGGTCTTTCGCATATGCTCGTAGAGCGCCGCCTGCTGCGGACTCATATCCGCGTGCCGGGAGAGATGCGATATGGGTGGCAAATCCAAGCATTGCGCGGCGGTGAAGCGGATCGCCGGCTGCATGACGCGATGCACGATGGCCGGGGCCTCGGGCCGCGCCACCATGCGAAACGGTCCTTCCTTGCGCATCACGAGATCCTGGAACGCCGGGAAGAAGCGCGGCACGGCGACGGGATTCACAAGGCGCGCCTGCGCCCAGGCATCCGTCGGGTTGTTCGGTGTCGGGGTTGCCGTGAGCAGCCATGCGCGGGGAACCGTGCGCAGGAGTTGCGAGAGGGCCTTATAGCGCGCCGTGCGGCTATTGCGTAAGAGGGCCGCCTCATCGACGATCACGAGTCCTATGTCCGGGTCGGCGGCGAGCGCCGAGAGCAGCGCGGCATTGCGCAGGCCATCATGGTTCATGATGTAGAAGTCGGCCGTCTGCGTCACGCGCTTCTTCGCCGCGCCGTGCAGGATGAAGAACCGGCGGTGCGGGAAGTGCTGGAAAATCTCCGCGCCCCACACGGGATTAAGCGTGGAGAGCGTCGAGAGAATGACGCACTTCTTGATGGCGCCCTCGCGCATCAGGAAGTCGGCCGCCCAGAGCGCCGAGAGGGTCTTGCCGGTACCGATTTCGTTCAGCACGAACAGCCGCTCGTAGCGCGTGCAGAACGCCGCCGTTGTCATCTGGTGCGCCATCGGCTTGTAGCGCCCACACCAGGTATAGCGGTGCCGGATAGGTGCGGGTAGCGGGATACGCAAGACATGTGCGTGGATGAAATTGTCCAGCGAATAGTCCATGACCCACATATCCCGGCCATTTAATATCTGCCGTTTAGCGTTAGTAAGCACTTCTATACGTCCGTCGACGGACGCCTCGATCGCCACGCGGCGCTTGTCGTCCGAGAGCAGGATTAGCGGGTCTGTTCTAAGTATTTTTGGCATACGCTGTTGAACGCCTCCACGCTATCTACACAGACCGCCTCACCACCGGCGACGAGAATGGCATCTATCACGGTCCCCTGAAGAACCGTCGGCTTACCGCCGGGTGCCTTGACCTCGACCGCCAGGAAGTGCCCTCCCACGCACATCACGAGATCCGGCACACCGGCGCGACCGAACGGACCGGCCTGCGGCCAGAACCACCAGAGGGGGTATCCGGCGGCGACCCATTCCTTGAGCCGCGTGCGGATTTTGCCCTTAACCCGCCCTTCAGGCGTCGCGGCCATACGAGCACCGTGACTTATCCACAGGGCAATATTTGCAGAGCGGAGAAGGCTGCATGGGCCAGTTATTAGCACTCATCGCATCTTCAATGCGCTGCACGCGCGCGAGCACCGCCGAGGCCAGTTGGGGCACCATATCCGACGTGTAGGTTTTCTTGTCGGTCGCGCGGGCCTGCTCCCAGACAAACGCCGCGCGCACGGTCTGCACGTTATAGGCACGAAAGACGAGCAGCGCAAACACATCGAGCTGGAACATATCGACATAACGCTTACCGAACTTCCAGTCCAGAACGACCGCCGTGCGCTTATCCACCGCGAGATAGTCCAGCATGCCGCGCAACCACGCGCTTGTGCTGAAAAACTCGGTGGCGGCGAAGTGCTCATCGACGGCGAGCTTCGCTTCCGCATAGCCCACGACGCCGGCGGGCATGGATTGCAGCACCGACGCGCAGTAGGGCGTCTCGGGGCTGGTAGCCGGTTCGCCGGACAGGACGGCCTTTTCGAGAACCGCGTGGGCATCCATGCCCCCCGTCCGGTCACCGGTGTACTTGTCCTTGACGCTACGCAGCACATGCTTGTGCAGGTAGGCGCGCGGGCAAGTATCGAACTGCTTGAGGGTAGAGTAACTGTAAGTCATCAGAAGAACCTCCGCGTCTCGCCGCGCCGTCGGCGGTCCTCGGTCTCCGCGAACCGGCGGGCACGCCAGCTAACCCAGGTGCCGAACCGCTCGACGCCGACGTACACACGCGCGAGCAGCAGGAATAGCCACGCGAACAGCAGGAACCCGCCGATCGTATACTCGTTGCCCTGCGCCTGCGAGCCATGCGTGAACGGTATACGGATCTCGGCGGTGATAAACCCCAAGATCATCAGCGTGGTGCGCAGCGTGCGCGTGTTCCACGCCATGCGGATCTCGGGGATCGGTGCATCGGCGCTCTCTGTCTCGCCACGCACCAGATCGCCCTCGACCGGTAACGCCTCGTCGTGCTTCGTGTCGTTGCCCATAGTGCCTCCTATTTCTTAGCGGTTTTATAGTCAAATCCGACTGATGCCTCCGCCGCGACGGGGAAACCCACCGCCCACGGGGGGGCCGTACTCATAATGCGCTCGACGCGCGCGCGGGCTGCTTTGGCCTCGGCCTCCGGGACCGAGAACACCAGCTCATCATGGACCTGGAGCAGCGGGCGCAGACCGGCCTTGCGGCACTCGACGGTCTGCCAGCGCAGGATCGCCGCTGCCAAGCCCTGCACGATATTTTCCACCAGCTTCGCGCCGTAGATATTCACCCGCAGGGTGCCCGTGCGGTTATGCTGCGCGTAGGACCAGCCGTTACCCTCGTCGGCCGGCCGCATATCAGGGTAGTGAATCCGCATGCCGTCCGGGAGGCATACCGCGCGATCGCTGATCTGGATACCCGGAGCGCCGATCGCCGTGACGGTGCCCTGGTACAAATAGGGCAGGCAGGCATCCGCCGCGCGCCAGAGCGCCGTGACCGCCCGCCGCTGCTGACGGTAGAGACCCACCAGATGCGTGCAGACGGCCATATGCGTGACCCAGGCGGCGAGCGACATGGTGCCGGGGCAGCGGGCGCGAATATCCGCCCGTTTATCCGGGGGCAGCGCCGCCCACTGAGCGGCGAACGCCCGCACATTGACGCCCATGGCGTCGGCATCATGCTGGCCGAACACGACCGAGGGACCGAGCGCCCCCTGGCGCAGGGTGGCGTCGAGCCGCCAGGCCGACATGCCGTAACCGAGCGCCAGTACGAGGACTTTACCGACGAACCGCTCGGCCTTATCCGCTTTCGTGATCGGTCGGTTATAGACACCGGCGGCCATCGCGCAATAGGGATCGCCGCCGGCGCGAAATATATCCAGCAGTTCGGTATCGCCGGCGAACCATGCGAGACCGCGCGCCTCGATGGCCGCCAGATCACTCACGACAAGCATTTCACCATCGGCGGCGATAATCGCCTCGCGCAGGGCCGACCCACGGGGGAGATTTTGCAGATTATCCCGGTTAGCGCCCGAGGCGCGGCCCGTCGCGGCGCCCCAATACGTCAGATGGACCGGGAGAGGGCCGCGCGCGGCGGTGCGCGCCAGGGCCTCCAGGCGCGTCTCCATGAGCGACGAGCTGCACGCCAGGCGTCCCTCGACCGCCGCTCGCACGCGCGGGTCGGCATGCTCGGTCAGCGCCGTGAAGGCGTCGTCATCCTTAGCCGTAGCGAGCGTTTCCTCGCCCGTCGTAGGCGAGACCTTGGTCGGCGGGGTGACGCCAAGGGATGTCAGGAACGCGCCGAACTTAGCCGGTGAGCGCAGCGTGGTGAGCGGCACACCGGCGGCGGCCACCGCGCCTTCCTTGCGCGCCCGCTCGGCCTCCAGAGCGCCAATCAGGAGGGGGGCCTGGAGCCGCAGGCGGGGCTGCGTTGCCATGCGCACCATAGTGTCCACGACGACAAGCTCCTGGGTCGGGAACGCCGCGCGCAGGACATTGAATAGCGCGTAGGTGAGATCCACGTCCTGGATGCAGTAGCCGCCGAGGGCCGCCAGCTCGGCCGGCTCCAGGCTTGCACGACCGTAGGTCTTGATAAGCTCGCCTGCAATCTTGCGGCCGAGGCCGAGATACTGGCAGAGACCGTCGAGAGAGGCGCCGCAATAGGCGCCGTGAAGGGCGCGGCCCATCGCCATGGTGTCCAGGTAAAACTTCGGGATGATGCCGTAGTGGACCGCGAGAATAGAGGCGTCGAACGGAGCATTATGGCAGAGCAGATGCGCGCGGTCCCAGGGGAGTGTGCGCAGATGCGCGGCTATATCCTCGCGGTCCGACACCCAGTAGGTCGGCTGCGTGCCGACTTTGATACCGACGCCGTGGACATGGAAGCGCGCGTCCTCGATATAGTCCGTGGTGCGCATCTTGGATAGCGTGTAGTCCGGCCCGTAGTAGGTCTCGAAGTCCAGCGTGATTATCATAGATCCTCCCTCACCTGCCTACCGACGCGGCTTCCAACCTGAGTCCGCACTTGAACCGCAATCTGTTCAGAAGATTCTGCCCATATATGAGCCATAACCATAAACCAAACCTGAAACGAGACCGAACTCTCGATCATATCGTGAACTTGCCTCGGTGTTTCCTTCCCCACCGGGAGTCGGTAATACTCATAAAGCGGCTCACCGATCATAGAAGCACCCAGACTTCCGACAATACTTGCGCGTAGACGCTCGGATTGACACGGATCGCAAAAGTGTCCCAAGGTTCCTGGCTGACGCGCGCCCACGCAGTAAAAAAGACATCATCAGTAATTCGCTCGGACGTACCCTTTGCCGCGTTAGTTTGCTGGTTGTCACGCACTTCGTTAAGGACGCACGCTCATATCAAACCTCCGCTTTCGCTTTCTCGACCTCGATCAGCTTGTCTATGTAGTGCCGCGCTTTCTCAAGATCCTGCACACCCCCTTTCTCGCGCCAGCGACACAGATACTTGATCGCGTTCCCTTCCAGAAAGCCGATGTTGTTTGAAACAATGAAGTCCCACGGCTGGATAGCCTTTGTCTTGTAGTGGTCGCCTCCGTGTTGAATGTCGTTAGCCGCCATAGCTGTTCTCCTTTTCAAAGAGCGCCCAACTCCGGGGGAAGTGCTCGGCGACCAAAGTCCCTACGGCATCGGCATATTGCCGAACCTCCCACTGCGCTTTTGGTGACTTGCGTAGGGTCAGGAAGGCGAGCCAATTTCGCAGATTGGCACTCGCCCGCATGCGGGAGTAGCGAGCTACTGGCACAGGAAGCCTCGCCAGTTCCTTGGGAACTCCGATTGCCAGACCGAGATCATAGGCATACTGCGCTCGTACATAGACCGAATGTAGCTCAGCGAGCCAATCATCTATCGCTGGTTCGTTGATAGGAGCCACCCCCATGGCCTGCTTGTTGGTCGTAGCCTGCGCGCCCTCCACAATACGGGCTACCGTCGGTTCGTAATTCTCGTCCGGCAATGGCATGTAGCGGGCGCTCATTTCGTTGTAGCTTTGCGTGCGGTGCCGGTGCCATTCGCGGAACACGAAGATCGGTGCCTTGACTTCGATCACCATGCCACCCATCTCGAAGGGCGTTGCGTGCTTGTTGTTGTACAAATAAGCGAGCAGCTTTTCGTCTTTCTCCCAGCCCTCAAAGCCGCGCCCGGTGGACATGCGCGCCGCTTCGATAAAGCGTTCATCGCTTCCCCAGGTTTCGATCAGCTTCACATAGCCATGATCCAGCACAGTAATCATTCAAACCTCCGGTTTCGGTAAGGGGCCGATGAACTGGCCTTCTATGGGTTCATCTATTTCCCAGCCGGGGATACGGATGTACAGCTCGCCTATCATGATCCGCTCCGTGGTCCTGGGATCGGGATTTCCGCGTGCGCGTATTCCTCCACGCTCTTGGAAACATACCGGCGCAGGGAGTCGCACGCATCCGGGCTCCCGTCCCATAGCGCGTAGATATGCGCAAGAAACTCCGGGTCCTGCGTGTCGATCGCCAAGTTTATGTTGCGCATGGCCTCTATATAAGCGCGCTCGTAGGCATCCCGAGCAGCGCGGAGCGGCTTGCAGCTCCGGCCCCCATCGGCATCCGGTACTAGGGGGGCGAGCTTGGACATAGCCAGCGCGCAGTCCACCTTCATCAGCTTGATCGTCTCGCGCCCGTCCAGCGTATCGAACACCCGACGAGTCACTTGATAGTGGCATCCATCGCAGGCAGGCGAGCCGATGATGCGCTCCCACTCAGTAGTGATGTCAAATTGCATGGCGCGTCCTCCGTGTTTTGTTTATGCTCGCCCGCTGAATAGCGCCGCGGAGCGGCCATATTTGATGCCTGACTGGTGCCTCGACACCAGATACAAGCGCGTCGATCTGCGCCCGGGTAGTCGTGTCCTCGTAGAGCCCGCCTAGGCCCGGTATAAAACGCAATTTAAGCGATCCGCCGATCATGGGTTCACCTGATCCTGGACCTGCGCCCCGATCCGCGGCAAGACCTGCGCCACGACCCGCTCCCAAACCTGATCCCTGACACGCGACCTGAAGATCGG
>JAEHJW020009313.1_pt1 | contig 12559 bp, 14 predicted proteins | sample 9271431 | NCBI WGS metagenome assembly JAEHJW02
CATCCTGCCTTGTCAACCCCGCTGTCTACTTGCTTGATTACGCGACGGCAAGTAGGCCATGGAGTGAACTATACAGGATGAATCCTGCCTTGTCAACCCCTTTCGGAAAGTCTCTTCGCATATATAAGGAGTGGGGGTTGTGCTCAGGAGGGAGGGGGGGATTGAATACTATAGGAGTCGATAAGCATATGATTATATTATAAGTGACTAATATTCAAATATTCTTATTTTCGAATATGCGAATATAACCATATACTTATAGTCGAATATTACCATATTCGAATGTTCCGATCAAATAATGTACGGGGGAGGGGGAAATCGTGTGTGAATTTATTTTATATATTACACTAAACTATTTTTTGAGTAATTTTTAAAACTAGCCTCAACTCTAGATGTATATAATAAAAAAGCCCCGGTTAAGGGGCTTTTAATAGTAGTTTATTTAAACGGTCGAACCGCTTCGCTGTCCTTCGGACTTCGACACTACTCTCTATTACTATGTTATTATATTATCTATTATATCACCTAGGAAATTCGGAAGAAAGCCGTAGCCTACCACACTCAAGGGTATCCACAGCATCTTCCTGAATCTCCCAGATGTATCACCTGAGGTTCCCTGAAGTAACCTAGACTATAACCAGATTAGTTCATGTGAGGACTTCAACTTCGCAATGTTTAACATCTTCTCGAATGATCAGTTCGTACTAATGAATCAGTATTAACTGCTCCTCGTTGCCTCTCTCACATACAACTAACAGCCTCTCGCGCTCTAGTTTCGCCCACGCTGCCACTTTGAGAGTCCCTTGGTAATGGCTTTAAGAGTGTACGCCAACGTAGTAATGAACCAAATCCCGCCCATACACAATTTTATATAAATAGTATAACATAGAAATCTGCATTTGTCAATAATTATTTTAGAAATATTTTAAAGAAAAGTATTGACAAACTAAAAAAAGTATGATATGATATTAGTATAAATATTAATTTTGAAGGAAAATCATGCGTCCAATCTCTGTTACAGCTACCGGTGTAAGTAACTCTGCATGGATTCCTGTGGACTATGAACAAGCTTCTTTTAGTATTGGTTTTGGTTGTATTGTCTCCGGTACTGTTACATATACTATACAGCATTGTTTTGACGATCTCAACGATAGCACTGTTACTCCCACTCCTTTTAATCACCCTGTTGTAGCAGCAGTTACAGCTAATGCTGATGGTAATTATACTTCTCCTGTCTCTGGAATTAGGATTTCTATCTCTGCTGGTACTGGGTCTGTTACTCTGAAATGTCTCCAAGGACGTAAATGATCGAATGCGGCGGGGTTGTGAAAGGACTTATCTAATGTCAGATACTATTATTGCAGATTCTTCTCTTCTAGTAAAGAAGCGGGGAAGAAAACCTGAATGGATCAGGCGTAAACAAGGAAGAGGTAGAGGTGTTGTTCAAGGGAACAATAATTTTTATCCTGACGAAGTAAAAGAACAAGTAGTAGCTACTTTTGCTTTGATTGGAAACTGCCGTAGAGTCTCAGAACTTACTGATGTAAACGAATCTACAATCCGTCGCTGGAAAACAGAACCTTGGTGGGCTGAAATGATGGCTAAGGTTCGAGTAGAAGCAGATGAAGAGCTTGATGGGAAGTTTAACACTATTATTGAAAAGGCGATGATTAATATTAATGATCGTCTTGAGAACGGGGATTACGTCTATAACATCAAAACTGGAGAAGTTGTCCGTAAAGGTGTTTCTGCAAAAGAAAGTGCCCAAGTTGCAGTAATGATGTTGGATAAAAGGCAGCTTCTTAGAGGTCAACCAACTAGCAGATCAGAGAAAGTAAGTGTTGGAGATAGACTTGATTCTCTTGCTAAGGAATTTAAAAAGTTTGCTTCTAGTCGTACAATAGAGGCAGAGGTTATTAGAGAAGACGATGCTGGACGCTCAGACGATTGAGGGTTTTGCAAATGCATGTTTGGTCAAGAAATACGATACAGCTACAAAAATTCCTAAGTGTCATTTGGAATGGTGGGATATTTGCTGTTCTACGTCTAGATATACAGCTATTGCAGCTCCTAGAGGACATGCTAAGTCCACTAGCATTACTTTTGCTTTTGTTCTTGCGTCTGTTCTTTTTCGACAATCGAGCTATGTAATTCTTGTTTCAGATACAGAAGGACAAGCAGTACAGTTTCTAGGAGATATTAAGCAAGAACTTCTAGAGAATGAAGACATAACTAAGTTCTTTGGTATTGCTAAATTCAGAAAGTTAGCTGAAACAGACATAATTGTAGAGTTTGATGATGGAATCTGCTTCAGAATCTCTGCTAAAGGTGCAGAACAGAAGCTTCGAGGTCTTAAATGGGATAAAAAACGGCCAGATCTAATTGTCTGTGATGACCTTGAGAATGAAGAAATTGTCCAGAATCAGGATCGTAGAGAGAAATTCAGGAGGTGGTTCTACGGAGCCTTACTTCCCTCTCTATCTGTTAATGGTAAATGTATTGTGGTTGGCACTATTCTTCACATGGATAGCCTTCTTGAAAGGTTGATGCCTTCACTTAATGCACAGAATACTGTTGATGATGGTTTAAAAGTATATAGCAAGAAACCTTTAGGTGGTTGGATCTCTATCAAGTATAGAGCGCATGATAAAGAGTTTAACAAGATTCTCTGGAGAGATAGATTTGATGAGAAGTACTTCAGAGAGAAAAGGCAAGAGTACATAGCACAAGGAATGCCTGATGTCTATAATCAGGAATTTCTTAACTATCCAATTGATGAGTCTAGAGCGTACTTCAGACGAGAAGACCTGATTAATCTCAGGCCAGAAGATCTTAATCCTGACCTTCCTCTTGCTTATTATGCTGCTGTAGATTTTGCTGTATCTACAAAAGAACGAAGTGACTACACAGCGATTGCAGTATGTGGAGTTACTCCTACAGGCATTATTCTTGTTAAAGATGTAAGACGAGATCGTTGGGATGCTAAAGAGATTATTGACGAATTGTTTGCAGTTCATCAAAGATACAAACCAGAACTGTTTGTAGTTGAACAAGGAACAATTGAAAAGGCTATAGGGCCATTTCTTCGTAATGAAATGGTTCGTAGGAACAGCTATATCAATCTGTATCCAATGTTTCCTTCTACAGATAAACTGTCTAGAGCAAGAAGTATTCAAGCTAGGCTTAGATCTGGTGGGATTAGATTTGATAAAGAGGCAACTTGGTATCCTGATCTAGAAGATGAACTGGTTAGATTTCCTAAAGACAAACATGATGATCAAGTAGATGCTCTTGCTTGGATTGGTTTGGTCTTAGATCAGATACGAGAAGCACCTACCAAAGAAGAGATTGATGAAGAAGAGTATCAAGAAGAGTTTGGTACTCAATATGCTGGAAGAAATTCAACTACAGGCTATTAATGGAAAACGAGAAAAGTATAAGCATTGATAAGATTCTGAAATCTGCTAATGTAGCAGAGCTGCTTACTGCTGAACAGCTTATTACAATTGGTAATAAGGTTTATGATGAATGGGTAATTGACCAACGATCCAGAGATCCTTGGGAAACCAAGATGAAGAATGCTCTTGATCTTGCTTTGCAGGTGTCGGAGCCAAAATCATTCCCTTGGCCTAATGCTTCTAATATCAAGTTTCCTCTTATTACAGTAGCAGCTCTTCAATACCATGCTAGGGCTTATCCTGCTCTTGTTATGGGATCTGCTCCAGTTAAATGCAAGATCTGGAATGACCGCACTCCAGAAAGAGAAGCTCAAGGAGCTAGGATTTCCAAGCACATGAGTTATCAACTTCTGGAAGAAGATGAAGCTTGGGAAGAACATCAAGATCGCACTCTGATTACTCAATGTATCATTGGTTGTGCTTTCAAGAAGACTTACTACGATCCTTCTACTGGTCATAATACTTCTGAATATGTTCCAGTAAAAGATATTTACATTCCTTACTTTGCTCCTAGTCTTGAAAAAGCATCTAGGATTACACAAGTAATTTATCTCTCTAGCAATGATGTTCGTGAGAGAATTGTCAGGAAGACTTACATTGATTGGGAAAGCTGGACTAAACCCTCTTTTGAAGGCTTAGGAACACTTGAGGCAGCGAAACAAGAGTCTCAGAGTATCATAGTAGCCACGAATGATCCTGCGATGCCCTATGAGTTCCTAGAGCAGCACAGATGGCTTGATCTTGATGATGATGGATATGAAGAACCCTACATTGTTACTGTTCGTAAAGATACGAAACAAGTAATGAGGATTGTAGCTAGGTTTAATCCTGATGGTATCAAGAAGATTAAAGGACAGATTTACAAGATTGAAGCTGAACACTACTTTACCAAATATCCTTTTATTCCTAGTCCTGATGGTGGAATCTACGATCTCGGCTTTGGCGTACTTCTCGGGCCATTAAATGACTCGATTAATACTGCTGTAAACCAGCTTATTGATGCTGGAACACTAAGTAATACTGCTGGTGGTTTTCTTGGTAGGGGAGCTAAGTTCCGTAAAGGAGATCAGTCCTTCAAACCATTTGAATGGAAACCTGTAGACTCTACTGGTGATGATCTTAGGAAATCTATCTATCCTCTGCCAGTTAGAGAGCCTTCAAATGTTCTTTTGCAACTGCTTAAACTTCTCATTGATTACGGTGAGAGGATTGCAATGGCAACTGATCCTCAAGTTGGAAAGAATCCCGGGCAAAATACTCCAGCAGAAACATCTAGGAACATGATTACTGAAGGCCAGAGAGTCTTCAATGGTATCTTTAAACGTACTTATAGAGCATTCAAGAATGAACTGCAAAAGCTGTACAGGCTTAATCAGATCTTCTTGGAAGATGATGTTTACTTTGAGAGTCTTTCAGGTGATGAAGGTATTATCCATAGAAAAGATTATACTCTTGATCCTCATCTGATTAGACCTGCTGCTGATCCTACAATGGTTTCTGATTCTCAGAAACTTATGCAAGCAGAAATACTCTCTCAAAGAGCAATGGCAGTTCCCGGATATGACCAATACGAAGTAGAGAAGATGCTTCTTGAGGCAATCCATGTAGAACAAGTAGATAAGATATTCCCGAATCCCAAGGGACCGAGAGCAATTCCTGTACAACCTCATTTCAAAGTACAAGTGGAAATGCTCAAAGCAAAAGTGAAGGAAACTGAAATGCAACTCCATGCTAAGTTGGCTATGGCTAAACTTATGCAAGAGGCAGATCTTAATCAAGCGAAGATCAATAACCTGCAAGCACAAGCAGTCAAGGCACTAGCTGATGCTCAAGGTGTTGAAACTGGGCACGAAATCGCCATCATCGAAGCCCAGATTGGAGCAGCAAAAGCACATCAAGACGGACTTTTAAAGGCTGCGGAGATTATGCAAAAAGGTATGGCACAACAGACAGGAGATATTAGTGAAGGAAATGATAACTTTGGAGGACTTCCACCAATGGAAGACCCTTCCAGTCACCCAAAACCTCTTCAAAGTCCTCAAGGATTTGGAGGATGATCTGAAGGATAGTTGGGCGTCTGGTTTGTACACATCAGAAGAAGCAGTTGGTACGGTACAACTTAATGCTGAAGCTCTTGGTAAACTCTCTGCAATCCGTTCTATTAAAGAACTTGATTTTTACGATTTGAGGGACATCTAATGAGTGCAGGAATTAAAGCATTAGGACCTACCCTAGTAGTTCTTCCAGAGCAAGTGGAAGAAAAGAGTGAAGGCGGCATTATCCTTTCTACAACCTCTCAACGTGATCGAGAGCAAATGGCTCAATGTGAAGGTGTGGTTATTGACATTGGTTCACTTTGCTGGAAAGATCAAGCGGATGAAACTCCGTGGTGTTCTGTTGGAGACAGGATTGTTTTTGCAAAGTATGCCGGACTTATGAGAAAAGGATCAGATGGTAAAGAATACCGTATTATTTCTGATCTAGATGTAAAAGCATTGATTAAGGAGTAAAGAGAATGGAAGAGAATCAAGAACAGATTCAGGCACAAGAGCAGAATGAAGCACGTAGGTTTGGATGGAAACCTCTAGAAGAATTTGATGGAAATCAAGAAGATTGGAGGGATGCTGGTGAGTTTCTAAAAAGAGGACGTGAGATTAATGGTTATCTCCGTAAAGACCTTGAGAAACTTAATTCTGAGCTTTCTAAGCGAGATAAAGAAATTGAAAGCCTTAAAGAGACCATGCAAGAGTTCAAACGTTTCAGTGGAGAAGCCGAAGATCGTGCCTACAAGAAAGCTCTTGAGGAACTGAAGCATCAAAAACGAGAAGCAATCAAGGATGCAGATGGTGATCGGGTAGTTGAGATTGAAGAAGAGATTGAACGTCTTCATCAAGAACAAGCCAAGCCTGCAAAGACTGCTCCTAAACAACAGGAACCACAAGAGAACCCAGATTTTGTTGCTTGGCATTCTCAGAATCCTTGGTACTCCACTGATGTAAAGCTTTCTCGTTATGCTGAAGCTGAATATGTAAATATTCGTGATGAAAATCCTTCCCTTTCTCCTAAAGAGATTCTGGAAGCAACGACTAAGAACATTAAAGAAATGTTCCCAGATAAGTTTGGTAATTCCAACAGGACTCGTCCTAGCACTGTAGAAGGATCTAGTTCCACTGGAAGGCCGAATACTTCTGGAAAGAAAAGTTACAATGACTTGCCCGAGGAAGCGAAGAAAGCCTGTGACAAGTTTGTAAAGCAGGGTCTGTTGACTCAAGAGCAGTATGTAGAGAAATACTTTCTGTAAGGAGATAAGAACATGGCGTATGTTAGAAAAGAAACCACTACCGAAGTAGTACGCACGGAAGCTGATCGTGGTAAGCAGCAAGCGGAGCGTGAGCGGATTCCTTTTGGAGTTCCTCGTTCAAAACTTGATGTTTTCTACAAAGTTGAAGGGTATCATCTTCATTGGATTAATGATGAGCCCGGAAGGATCTTTGAAGCACAGCAAGGTGGATATGAGTTTGTGAAACCTTCTGAAGTAGGATTCGAAGACAAAGAGAGTAAGGTCTGGAAGCTTGTAGGCCGCTCTGAGAATGGAGATCCTATTAATGCTTATCTCATGAAACTTCGTCTTGATTGGTATGAGGCAGATCAAGCCAAGATTAATGAGAAGCAAGATGCATTCGATCAAGCAATCAAGCGTGGTACTTTGGATAACTCTGCTGGAAGGTATGTTCCCTCTTCTGGTATTTCTATCCGTAATAACTAATCTTTTGTGAGGATATAATAAATGGCAAACGTAAATGCTCCTTTCGGGCTTCGTCCCGTAAAGCACCTTTCTGGTGCTAATTGGACGCAACAAGTCAACCTGTATTATATCCCCTCCACAGACACTAACGCTTACTTTATCGGTGATGCTGTTCAGAGTGCTGCGGGTGGGGATACTCTTACGGGTGCGTCGGCAGTAACTCTGTATGGTACTCGTAATTCCGCTTCGACCTCTGGTGCGATTCGTGGTGTTATTGTTGGTATTGGTACCTCGGTAGCAACCCCGGGTGGTAATTTCCCCGGTGCTTTCGATCCCAATAACCTCAATACCGTCACTATCCCAGGAACGAAGGCTTATGCCTACTATGTTTGGGTTGTTGATTCTCCTGACGTTATTTTTGAAGGACAGTCTGATACTATTGCAGCTACGGCATTTAACAAGAATGCTCCGCTGTTTGTAGCTAATGCACCTACTGCCCCTCAAAACCAATCGCAGTCATATGTTCAAGGTTCTGCTGCTAATACTACGCAAGCTCTTCCGCTTCGTATTATTGGTGCTCCGTGGCGTATTGACAACGATCTTACGAGTCCGGGTACTGTTGCTAAGGTTCTCGTTATGATTAATCAACATGAACTTTCTGGCAATACTGCTGGTGTTTAATAACTAAAGGAGAATCTAAATGGCTGGTGTTATTCTCACGTCGAACCATCCTAAAGCCCTCTGGCCCGGTGTCGAGGCTTGGTTTGGTCGTATGTATAATGAACATCAAGTAGAGTATACAGATCTTTTTGATACTCATACCTCTGATAAAGCGTACGAAGAAGATGTTCAGATCGTTGGCTTCGGACTTGTTCCTGAAAAGGCTCAAGCTGCTGGAGTTTCGTACGATTCTGAAATCCAAGGTCCGGTCACTCGCTATACGCATGTGGCTTATGCTCTTGGTTACATCGTCTCTCATGAAGAACTGGAAGATAACCTCTATGAACAAGTCTCCAAGACTCGTTCCAAGGCTCTTGCATTCTCTTTCCGTCAAACCAAAGAACGTATTGCTGCCGGTATCTATAACCGTGCATTTACTTCTGGATATAATGGTGGTGATGGTGTTACTCTGTGTAATACTGCTCACCCCAATACTTCCGGGGGTTCTTTCAGCAATCGTCTTGCTGTCGATGCAGATCTTTCCGAAGCTGCTCTGGAAGCTCTTACTATCCAGATCATGCAAGCTACGGACGATAAAGGTCTTGCAATCAGCTTGATGCCTCGTTCTCTGCACATTGCTCCACAACAATGGTACAATGCAAATCGTATCCTTGATTCGGTATACCAAACTGGTACTGCAAACAACGATGTGAATGTGATTAAGGCTACCAATGCTCTTCCTATGGGTGTTAAGCTTAACCACTACTTCACTTCACCTAATGCATGGTTTATCCGTACCAATGGTGTTTCGGAAGGTCTGAAGTATTTCGAACGTGAAAGTCTCAAGTTCACGCAAGATAACGACTTTGACACGATGAATGCAAAGGCAAAGGGCTATGAAAGGTACAGCTTTGGCTGGACTGATCCGAGGGCAATCTACGGTAGTAATGGTCCGTAATATGAAAAAGAAGGTATCTAAGGCACTTCCGGGTGTCAAAAAGAAAAGGGCAATCAAGTCTGTAAAGTCTAGAAAAGCCCCTAAGTAACCTTCTCCTATTGACGGCCCTTCGGGGCCGTTGGTAGAACCCAACGTCAATAAAGGAGATTTACATGGCAAATCCTGTACGTTTTACTTCCGGTGTAGCTACTGCTTCTCCGGGAACTTTCTTCGCAAATTATCCCTATCCTGATCCTTTTCATACTGGTAATGTTCACAAGTATGAGAATGATTTCAATACCCTGAGTGGAACTGACTTTACTGTTACTGGTATTAGCTCTACATTTGCTATTGGTAATGGTAATGGAGGTGTTGCTGTTCTCACTCCCGGTGGTATTACTACTGCTTCGAGTGCATACAAGAATGGTACCTCGTTTCAATTCACGGCTGGTCAACCTTTCTGGTTTGGAGCTAGGTTTCAAGTTTCTGCTCTTGCTGGCACTGAGTATGTTGGACTTCAAGCTGGTTCGTCTGCTAATGATGGACTTTGGTTTGCAGTCGATGCTACTGGTGTAGTTAGTCTGTATTCTGTTGTAGGCTCTACTGGAACTACTCTTGTTACTTCTGTTACTACTGCTACTGCTGCTACCTATGTTGATGTAGGTTTCTACTATGACGGCACAGATCTTCTGGTATTTGTAGCAGATCAACTTGTTGCTAGGGTTTCTAGTCCTACAATTGGATCGTCTGCTACTACTCTAACCAATGCACTTCTTACTCCGGTAGTTCAGATCACTCCTACTGCAACTCAAACTGTTACGGTTGATTATGTTGTAGCTGCTAGTGGTATTGTGAGGTAATCATGCCAAGGAAAGTACGGGACTATAAGGACGAGTACAAAAAGTACCAATCCTCTGCAAAGCAGAAAAAGAACCGTGCTATGCGAAATACTGCCCGTCGTCAAGCAATGGCGGCGGGTAAGGTTCGTAAAGGCGATGGTAAGGATGTAGATCATAAGAAACCATTAAGTAAAGGTGGAACTAATTCCAAGAGTAATCTAAGAGTTGTTTCTGCCAAGACTAATCGAAGCTTTAAAAGGAATTCTAAAGGAGGCATGAAGTAATGGCAAACAATCCTTCCTCTTCTAGCTCCAGTTCTAAATCTTCAGGATCTTCTGGTAAGCATACTGTAACTCTGGCAAAAGGAAAAGGGCCAGAAGTTAATGGTATCAATGGTATGCATATGCCTGCTCACATGCGTAGAGTAGAGCAAGGAGAGAAACGTCAAAAAGGGAAATGGTCCAAATGGACTGATTTCGTGGAGTTTAAATAATGGGAAGATCAGACTATCTAAAGCTAGGCTCTTGGGATGCAATCTGTGATGTATGTGGGTTCAAGTACAAAGCAGATCAATTAAAGCTTAGATGGGATGGACTGATGGTTTGTCCTCATGATTGGGAATACAGGCATCCACAAGATTTCGTAAGAGGGGTACAAGATAATACAAGTACGCCTTGGTCAAGACCAGGATCAACAGATGTGTTTGTTTCTGGATATTCATGTAATAGTAGAACAAGTATTCCCGGGTATGCTACTCCGGGATGTGCTATTCCTTCTAATACTACTTTTCCTTCTTTAATTATTCAGAACTGATATGGCAAATACAACTTATATAGACGGAAGTGCTGGTACACCGATTGTAGCATCGTGGCTTAATGATGTGAATAAAACTACATATGCCGCGCTCGGATCTGGCGGAGTAGCCCCGACAACACCCGATCAGGTAAAAGCGAATATCGGGGCTGACCTAGCCTCAATGAGCGCTCTTCGCAGTTTCTCCGGAGCGACGCAGGCAACGGTTCGTTCCTATTACAAGGGCGGCTCTACTGGAGGCGGGAACTTTGTCAGCGCATCTTCTACCACCGGTTGGTACGGCGTTGGAGCCATTAGCGGAATAACTCTGACAGTATCTTCAACCACGAATGGCGCTCCCGCCATCGGTCAGCAAATCAACTATGCCGGATCTGACGGATCGGCCTATATTATTTCAGGATCTGGCACGTCCTGGACCTTGAATAAGCCCTTGACTGTACCGTTGACTGCCATGACTGGAGACGATGGTGGCGTCAACGTCGTTGCATTGGACGGCACTCGATGGAAGCGTCTTTACTCCAAACTGACCCCGCATGACTTCGGGGCCATGTGTTCAGACTTTACTGACACTGGATCGATCACGGCCGGATCTAGCTCTCTGTCCGTCGGGACTACAACCTTTCAAGATGGACAATGGATTGCAGTAATCGGCGCTGGCTCTTCTGGAGCTGACCTTGTCACCTGCGTAGTTGGTGGGGGAGGAACAAACACCCTGACTCTTCAGGATGTAGCATCCACTACGGTGTCAGGAGCTATTATAGAATATGACGACCTCATTCCCACTCAAGCTGCCATTGACTATTGTTGGAGGAATGGAGTTTCGACCTTCAATTTCCCAGATGGCGGCCATTATAAGTCGCATGGACAATTCAATTCATACATGCCAACTGCGGATAAAAGTGCATCCTTGCGCCCGAGAACAAAGGTAAGCATGTACGGCAACGGATGCCGTATGACTACCTACAACAATAGTTGGTATGTGAAAGGTATGTATGCTGGGTACTATGAGACAGCATTTTCCTGGTATCTTGGCGCGCCTATGGCAGAAGGTGCCAATAGCCTGAGCTTTTCTTCCATAGGGGCAGCGGCAAACTTTACTGTAGGTGGCCTTTATGTTTTAGCCTCGGTTACTTACGACTCACTTTCTACAGGAGTTTCTGTGTTCCCCTCCTTTATTCAATTAGTCAAGGTGAGGGGCGTTGATTCAGTAAACAATAAAGTGACTTTCTATGAAAGCATTGATGTCGCAATTGGCGATCCTCAATTGGGCTATCCTACCGACACTACAGATGTTTTCTGTGAAGGTATGGAGTTAACCGGATTCGATATCACAGCCGACTACAATAACGGCTCTCAGGCATTTTCACTCTCTGGAACTTACCGATGTGATATCCATGATAACAAGCTTACAGGGACGCACGGTTTGTCCACTGATGGATTTACCAAGTCCCAGTTCCGTGGTAATACCGTTACCCTGTACTGCGCCGCCTCTACTGGAAATAGAGTGTACGAAGTGAAAAGCGGGTCAAGCAGCTCCTACCTGGGAGAAAATGATGTTACTATCGTGAATGTAGATGGAAATTCAGTAGCTCAGAACCTGATTGATATCGGCGAACGCTCTCGGAATATACGTATCGGAAAAACATCAATTGCCGCAGCCGGAATTACCGTCGATCCTGCCATCAGCACAAGCGATGCGTCAGGTATCCATGTAAAAGACATAACCGGAACTTTCTTGAATATAGGAACGGTGATCTTATTACAGGGCAATGGAGCCGGAACCGGTGGCACTAATAATTACGATTGGGTTCTTGACCAGCATGTGTCTGGGGTGTCATTTACCGCCAACCAAGCGAATAGCATAGTCACTATCTCAGCTGGGTCATCCAACAATAAAATCGTCAGAGTGAGTGACATTACCGTGAATGCCATTCCCGGTGATCCTCTTTCTAGTGGAATTAGTCCTACTGGTGTACTTGTAGGGGCAACGTCTGCAGTGGATATGGATTTCGACATATCTGACATAATCGCCTCAGGATTCACATACTCAAATTCTGGGGCAACTCCGATTGGAGTACGCATAAGAGATAGCGTCCTGTCTAAACCT
>JAEHJW020007735.1_pt1 | contig 12552 bp, 17 predicted proteins | sample 9271431 | NCBI WGS metagenome assembly JAEHJW02
CGTATATATCAACCAGCCAGTTTTCGATGGTGATTGTTTGATCATAGGCAATTGCGCCGATAGCTTTCATTTCTCCACCGCGTCCGCTCGCGAAACTTTCCCCTTGCCTATCGCCGGTTAATACAGAATAATCTTTTCCGGAACCGTAGGAAGCTTCTTGCAAATTTGAACGCATATAAGGTTCATGCTGATCGGATGGAAATTTAGGATCGAACGGAACAAATTCTTTGCCCCATGGCAATTCCTCAATTGATGCGGCTTCCATATCCATATATTTTCCAAAATCTTCAGTGCCGGTTCCTTCGCCGTCGGAAGTTTCCGAATCGGCTTCGGTAATAAGTTTATCGCCGGTATAAGGATGTGAATCCGGTTGAGTATCTTTGAGAAATCCCATTTTTGCCGATGCGCCTTTTGCATTTTGCATTGAATAGAACTTCCACATGTCCGTATCTTTCAGCGTTATTAATACGGCAGCCAAGGAAGTAATGCCGTGAACTTGCTTAAAGTGTTTCGGATCAAATCCATAAATCAATTCATCGGCGGGTATGAATTCGCGTTCCATTGTAGAATAATATCCAACCGTAAGTTCTTGCTGAATATTTTTCTTTTTTATCCAAATACCTTGCAACCGGCGGAAAGAATCAACTTGCACGCCGGTGATAATGAACGTGTTGTCATCAATCTTCATGTTGTAATTATGATCGATGTCGTTTGGGTCTATGAAATCCAGAGTATAACCGAACAGATTATCTTTAACGGCGGCGCCTTTTGTATATTGGCGTAGAATTACTTCACCATCGGTGCGTAGCATTGTGCGGATGAGATACTGAACCATCACAAAAGAATGGCGGCGGCTTACGGTGCAAAATTGTTTCTTGCACCATTTATCAAATGCTTTTTTAATTACGCCGTTGGCAAAATCATCAAGCACGCCGCTTGGAAATTTCGCTTGCGGCTGCAAATCAATTCCATTGGGACCGATAACAAAATATCTGTCGTCAAAATCTTCCGCGGCAACAAACGCGTTGTTGAAAAGCATATCTTGAGTTCGCGCGCGGAGAGTCGGAAGATCGCTTTGGATAAGCCGGTTTACTTCCTCCGGGCGCGTAGTCCAGCCAACTCTAAAACGTGTGGTGCGTGCCGCATCAATACCACGTTGCACACTTTTTTTAATTTCAATTTGCGCTTCGCGTTTTGTGGTTAGACCAAACCGATTCAATATGTTTTTTACAAGCGGCATTATTGAAGTTTTTTTCTCGGATAATAAAGCTCTGCTTTAGCATAAGTATCGCTCTGGTTGCCCGCAGTGCCGGTTATCTTAAATCTGTAATTGAGAAACTTTTTGCCGTTAAAACTCATCGAACTGGATTGATACGTTTCCAGCGAATCTGCGTTTGCGCTTAATGTATCAACCGTATAAAGTTCGTTAGCATCCGCAAGATTGTTTGAGCCTTCAATTACCCAAAGTATTCTTGGTTTGCCGGCCGTGCTCGAAAGATTATAAGTTGCCAGTAACGGATAAGTTGACATTGATTCAGAATCATAGCCGCGCAGAGTAAACCATTCGGAATAAACGGTCGCGGTGCTATTGATATTAGTGCTGGGGAAAACTGCGGAGAAAAATGTCAAATCCTCCGTCTTAGAAGCGAATGCCGTTTGCGCAAAAACGCCTTGAAGCGGCAAAAGTATAAGTATTAATGCGATAAATATTTTGAACTTCTTCATTGCGAGCCTCTATTATTTTTTATTAATAAAATCGTCCTAGAATTTTTCTGCTTATTCTTCTTCCGGCTTCTTCATTCATTTTTGATTCTGCAAACTTTATTCGTCTTATCAAATCCGGAAGGTCGGCATAAGTAACGTGGGTGTTGTCATAAAGCGTTACTTCACTTGCAATTTTTGTAGAGAGTTTTTCGTAAGCGTCCATTAAATTTTGGTAAATACGGGTCCAAACTCCGCGCGGATCGGTTTCATCGGCAAGGTTGGGTTGAGTTGTGATTGTTCCGCTTGCAACGGGAGTGTCTAAACCGTCTTTGGTTGCAATCGCTTGCCATTGATATAATCCGCTCGCGTAAATATTAACGGCGGAAGTAATTGCCATGCGCCATTGATCGGATTCATTAACGCCGGTGATGGAAAAACTGTTGGTAGCATTCTTGTAAAAATTAATTTTGAAAGTATAACCGTTGGAATTCAAATAACCGGTCGGCGCTTCGAGCCACGACCAATTAGTTTTGGCGATAAGTTTTAACGATGTTAAATTCATTCTTAGTCTCTAATTCTCAACTTCAATTATCTTCGTTTCATTTTTATGATTGAAAACGGGAATTGTGAATTGCAAATACTTCCGTCCATCATAGATTTCTTGAAATCGTATTAAAGTTTTATTCGGATGTTTGGCATTTGGGTGATTCCGTTTTAGATAAGTTTCTGCAGAGGCTAATAATAATTGCTGATAAGAATAATGACTTCTCTTAGAAGTCGTTTCGGGTAAAGGGATTCTGAATTTCAGCAAACTTTTATTGTTAGTGATCGCAGAGCAAAGGGACATTTACAAAATCCTTTTTTAGTCTGCTTAAATATCGCGCGGTGCGTGGAGGGAATCATTCCGGTTTTTCCCCGCTTAATTTTACTTTCGGCGGGCGTATGTGCGGCGCTTCTTAGATGGTTGATGTTGGATGGTTGATGTTGGATTTATAGTTATTTCATCAGTCGCAAGTTGAATTGCGAGTTCTATGCTTTTTTTCTGCTCACCTTCCGGATAACAAATCTCGCGGATTCTCCCGGGACTTAAAAATATTCCGTTCCATTTTTTTTCGGCAAGGCGCTGAATTAACGTTTCTACAATTTCACCGGGACAATCAATTTTCAATTGCTCAAATTCCAATTTGATGAGCCGGTTGCGGTACGCGGTTTCATCGCAGATACCGTATAGCCGCGCGTGTTCCGCCGCCAACATGATTGCTTTGGTTTTCATTTAGTTGGCGGTTCGTTGTTGGTTGTTGGATTCTTGCAAATATTTTATTGCTGCTCTTATTTGTATGCAGCCATCTTCTATTATACAATTTCCATCATCAGCTAATTCGTGCAATATTTCCAAATGCCAATTTGGGTTAATTGTATCCAACAACTTCTCAAGCAATTTAATTTCTCGTGATAATATTTCTAATTTCGTCTTATCGTCCATCACGTCCTCCTAGCTACATAGCTGCTTTAGTTTTCATTTAGTTGACGGTTGGTTGTTGGTTGTTGGCAGAGATGCAAGATATTGTTCTTTGTATTCGGTAATCGTAAACCAACTTCCACTACGACCGGAAAATCTTTGAACGGTTTTGCATCTTTTGCAAATTCTAACCGAGAAACCAAACTTATTCGGCTCCGGCACTCTAAACCAATTATGTTTTATTTTACACCAATTCATTTTCGCGCCTCCGCTTCATTCGCAATTAGCAATATGTATGGCTTCGCATATTGTCCTTCGCTTGCAATTAGCTCGGTTGCGTGTAAATGGCAATCGCCATAATCATATTTCTTAAATGTTTCTATTGCTAAATCTCCAGCATCTTGTAAGTTTTTAGCAATCACGTAAAATGTAAATTCTCTGCTGTGGTTGTAAGCAAATTTTAATATCACTTTGTATAGGTTCATTTCTCCCTCGCTTTTTTTAGAAAAATAATCCTTTATTCTAATTACTAATTTCTAAATACTGCATACTGCTTTTCACCTTCTCCTCGCTTGTGTGCGTCTATGTTTTCGTGAGTTTTGAATTTTGAGTTTTGAATTTTGAGTTTGACTTTCCGTTTTTCCTATTTCATTCTGATTTCCGATTTCTGATTTCTGATTTCTCAATCTCTCTGCTTGTTTATCCATATTTCTTTTAATCGCTTTTTCGTTGGGATGGATATGATATATTGCCGCAATTCCCATGTACATTAAATCAATAACCTCATTCGATGTATGACGGTCCGGTTTTACATAAACGTAATATTCCAGATTGCCGACCAGTTTTTTTATTGCAACTTCACTTTGAAACTGTTCAAAGAATTCATCATCGCAATAACAATCCGGGAAGTGGATATAGTTTGGGACCGGCTCATCCGGCGCAATTCCTTCCGGTCGCTTTATGGAGAGCATCTTGAAAAGTTCTTGCTTTGCGGCGTTACTGCCGAGATGCAATAATCTGCATCTTCCAAATTCTCCGGCGGGCTGCCATTTATGCGGAATGATAGGAACGCCGATTCCGCCTTTACCTTTCACCGGGTAAATTCCGTTCTGATGTTTGCCCGCAACATTTTTATAAACAGTCGGCGCGAAGTAGCCGGTATCTTTGAAATGCCGGAGAAGCGGAATTTTAACTCCATCCTTCCGCCGCCAATCCGCAAAGAAAATTCCATCGTCTGTTTTCCAGCATTGATCGTTAGCGCGTAAAGTATCACCATAAATTTTTTGATAAAGCAAAACCCAAAGTTCTTTCTCCATCCCAACGCCGATGACCATAGTTTCTAATCGGTCTTTCTGAACGTCCGTTGTTTGCACCGCGTATAAAATTTCATTCGGCACAACAAACGGATTATTGATATCGATAAAAGATTCAACATGAGTTTTGAGATCGTCAATATCCGCCTTCTCGCCTTCACCGGCTTCGTAAGGCAAACCGAAAACAGTATTATAAAGCGGTTCAAGTTTTTCGGGATTATCTCCGGCGTCAATAATCTGTTCGGCAACTTCCGCGAAGGATGAAAGTGTTGAGCTAAGTTCGTTAATCCAAAATCCAACATGCTTTTTAATTTCCGGACGTTCAGCAATCCATATTCCGTTTTCCAGCATATTTAATCTTTCAGCTTCGTTAATTTCCGCGCCGCATCCATCGCAAGGATAAACAGCGGTTTCCGGGAATTGTTTAATCACCTTTCCGAACATGTCTTTTTCTTTTTGCCACACCAGCCGCTCATGCTTAAAATAAAATTGCGTTCCGCAGTGCGGACAAGTAACATGGTATTTCAGCATGTTGCTTTTTTCATATTCAAGCGCAATTCTAGATTGCTTAACGCGCGTAGGAGTGCTGATAGCAACGTTCAAATCTTTGCCGAACTTTTTGTAAGCCGTCGTGCGTTTACGCAGACGGGTTAACGGATCGCCTTCGCGCTGTTGACCAATGGTAAGTTTATCGATATCATCAGCCATTGTAATTTGTTCGGACCGCTGGCGCGTACCCGCCGCAGACGAACCGGAAATAATTTCCAGATGTCCGCCGGGGAAACTAATTCTTACCGACGTATTTCTTTCTCCGCTTTCTTTTTTTTGCGAATGAACTTTTTGGCGGAGCGCGCGGCATCCGTTTATCATCGGCATTAAACGTTCTTTGGAAAACGCGCGTATGTCGTTATCGGTCGGGAACATTATCATAATATTGCATGGGCGCGTTAAGATGTACCAAAGGATGGGATTGAGAATAAGCGATTCGGTTTTTAATATTTGTGATGAACCCATACAGCTAATGCGGCGCACTTTGGGATCCGAAAATGATTCCATCATTCCGCGCGTGTGCGGTATTTCCGGCGTAGACCATTTGCCCGGACGCGGCGCGTCGGATGGGAGAATTCTTTCTTGATCGGCAAGCTGCCAGACCGAAATATCCGGCGGCGGCATTAATAAACGGCGGTTCTCCGTTCTAATTTTATTTATATTGAACAAGAACACCTTGCGGATGTAATCGTCATTCATTTCAATATTTTGAAGGCGTTCCATCATTGTTCAACTTCCAGTTCGTCAATTTCTTCCGGCATATCGTCTTCCGGTCCCTCATCAAGCTTCAGTTCCGTACCGAGACGGGTTAGTATTTCATCTATTTTTTTATTGATATTTTCTTTTTGCTCATCGGTTAAGCCCATACTTACATTTACAAACGCGCGGAAGTTTTCAATTTCGCTTTTGAACGCGATCATATCCCGCGCATAGGCGTCGTTTGCCATGTCGAGATCAACAAGTTTCTTAAGTTCCTTCATCAATTTTATTTTGCGGAACGCGGTGACAACTTTTTTATCTTCTTGTTCAAGCTTGTATAAGGTTTCATCGCCCATTTTAAGTTTTTCGTTTTCGTTGCGCAAATGAGTAATGTACCATTTGACAAACTGGACAAAATCATATTCCCCGCGTTCAAGACGCGGCGCGCCGAGTTCGCTGACAAATTGCTGAATCCGCCGCGGAGTAAGTTCTAAAAATTCAGCAAGGACCGCTACATCAACAATATTTCCGGAGATGGTGCTCATGCAATGTTTCCACTTTTCAATATTTTACCTAAGTGTAATTCAAAAAAATTTTTTGTTTCGTTAATTTTCTTCAACTCTACCAGCATAAACGGTTTATCTTTACCGTAGCCATTTGTAAATAAAACTTTATCATATTTTTGTCTATCTCTAAATCGATTTTGCCAATATTTTTTGTTCTCTCGATATTCGATTTTCTTTTTACCGTCCAATATTTGATAAAACCATTTTTTATAGAGAGTTAAATTCAACTGCATATATATTCCCAAGTAGTTGTAAATCTTTTTAAGGATATCTTCATATCTTTTATGGAAGATTTCTCGGATTGCTGTCGTGTTCTTCCATATCGAATTAATTTCCAATTTTTATTTTGTTGAAAGCTATTAATTAACGAAGACGTGCTTGTTGTTATAAGATATCTTTTATTTTTCTTTTTGTAAAATTGTGCCGCAAATTCCAATAATCTATTTCCAATACCAACGCCTTGATAATCCGGCAAAACAACCAATCTCGTGCATTTCCAAATGTTTATAACATTTGGATGCGGGAAATGCAAAGAGGCACAGAAAGCAACTGGTACATTGTTGATAAATCCTACGAATTGTTTTGCGTGTTCGTTTAATTCATTGTTTAGATAATGATATTTTCTAAAAATATTCCACATTCCTTTTCGCTCATAAATTTTGAATTCAATTTGAGGACGCCGAAGAAACCCCCGCGTATATTTATACTGCATTTCATTTGTGTCGAATATCCAATCCGGCTCCAACCACTCAATAATATCGTAGTGACATGCAACCGCAATAAATTTTTTGTTAGTTCTACGAATTGATTTTGCGACTGCAATGCTTCCGATTTGTGCAATATTTCTATCTACGACGGATGTAAATTCATCAAAAACGATAATATCATTTTCATTTAAGAGTGCGCGCGCTAAATCAACGCGCATTTTTTCGCCATTGCTCAGTACAGAATATGGTTTGATAAAAGACGGGGGCGAGCTAAATCCAACTGAATTTAGAGTTCGTGTAATTTCTTCAATTGATAAATTTTTAGGAAAATCATCAATAAAAGATTCCGAATTATATTCAAATCCTCTTATATATTCTTTTGTAAACAATTCTTTTGCAATTGTAGATTTACCCGTGCCGCTCGCGCCGACGATTATCCCAATCTGCCATTCTTTTGCTAAATCAATTTCACCGTTAAAGCTTTCTTTAATATGTTCGCTCTGCAAATCGAATTTACCCATAATTGAAGCAACCCTAAAGGTTTTTGACGGATTAATTTCTTTTATAATGTTAAAACTCGGCATTTTAGACCCATGTTGTTTATTTGATTAAAAATATTTTCTTGTTCGTATTCCGATTCACACTCAATGATAACTTCATAAAGATGATTTAATTCTTTTCGGATATCGTCTTTCTTTTCCTCGCGATATTTTTTTAGTGCTTCGCTCAAATCTAATTTAGGCAAAATAGTTGTTTTATTAATTACTGTAAGGTCTAGGTTAAACTGCATAATAAATTTTGCGGCTTCTTCTTCTTCGATTTTTGCGTACTCGGAGTTAAAAACAAAAACAAGCGCGGCGGGTGTTTGTAAGAGTAATGGAATTCTTTCATCAGCAGTTTTCTGGTCCTCAACCGAAACGCCGAGCCAAATGTTTTTATATTCCCAAATGGGCTGTACTCCCATTGGTCGATTCGGTTTCGTCCACCATTCAAAAAATTCTATGGCACGTTCCGGCCGTTTTGTCAAGATCATATATGTATGGCGTGGAATTCCCATCATAAAATGATATACTCTATAAATAAATTCAAAAGGCACATCCGGATGAAACAGATCGCTCATGCTGTTAACAAATATGCGTTGCGGTTTCTTCCAGTGCAGCGGATCCATTAAGCGGTCCTCGTGGCATTGAACGTCTGTAAATTTTCTTTTACCCCAGAATCTTTTCGCGTTGGTTTCCGCATAACAGTTTTTACAACCGGCAGAAACTTTGCTGCAGCCGGTTACCGGGTTCCAGACTTTTGTTGCCCATTCAATTTTTGTGTCACTCATATTCGATTCTCCATTAAGATGCTATCCTCAAAATGTTCAATTCCTTATTTTGTTCTAAAAAAGTTTTATCAAGAAGTAATTATGGTTAATGTATAGTTCATCGGACACGCCTTCGGCGTAAGCGTCCGATGAATGGCGCCTTGGTTCACGTCACGCCTCCGGCGTGCCGATGAACTCTCGATTGGAGCCGGACGCGAAAACCAGCGTCGGCTCAATCGAAGGCGCCATTAATCCGAAAACTTTTTCGCATATCGTTTCTTGTATTCATTTGGGTATTTTTTTATTGAGCCAAATAAATTTGTGGCTTCATCTGTTCTCGTAATTCCTTTACTGCTATTCCAAGTAAGTCCGCCACATTTCTCATCTTCACATATCCACCCGCTCGCTCTCAAACTTATTCCCGGTTCGCTTTCAAGGATGTAAGTAATAATTTTTGTGTAGCCCATCTCCTTAGCAATGCGCCAGCAAGCTGCATAGAGTTTACTTGCAGCCATTTTAGTTCCCTTTGTGCAAAGTCGAGTTACCTCTGCGGTTAATCCATCATCTAATTTTCGACTTATCGGTCTGCCAACTATTGCAACACCTACTAGTTCGTTCGCTAAGTAACAACCAATTGAATATTTATGTCCAACTACCGGCTTATAATGTCTATGATTCTCCGCCACAAATTTATTCGCAATGCGCAGCGTAATTGGTCTCACCAAAAGTTTCGGCTTAACAAGCAATTCGTGCTGACACTTATCAGCAGTCGAAATATTTTGTATGTTAACCGAACCTTTCAAATTATCACCTTTCATTTAGTATGTTAAGCTTTTGCGTGCAGCACAATTGCCACTCCGTTAGCGTGAAAACTTGCTATCAATTGTTTGCATAATTTTTTAATATTTTTTTTATATCCTTTATTTCCTGCTCAACAGATTCATAAGTTGCTGGTGTTTCATTTTTCTTGCAAGTTTCTAAAAATGTTTGTTTGTGGTAAAGTAATATTCTCAATCCTTCTTTGTAATATCTGTCCGCAAGTTTCCCGCTAACTTCGGGCTGTACCCGATTGCTTACATTCAAAAGAGTTTGTAAAACATAGTGATATAATCCGCCCCAATTAGGATCGTTTACATCGATTCCTAAATTATTATAAAACCTATCTGTAATTCTTTTTGCCTGGCGTTCTAATTCTATTTCTTCTTTTTCAGTAATCATTTCTTCCTCAAAATTAGTTTTCGTTATTTAGCCCGCAACGGGTAAGCCCGCGCTCTGTTATAAAGCCTCATACCAGTCCCTTATTTTTAGTTGCATCTTTTCTGCTTCACTTCTTTCTCCCAAAGGCAATCCGTATTCATAATGGTCATAAGTTCTTGCTATATCATCAATATCAGCAAGTAATTCATTCGTTTGTTCTTCAGATATATTCGGCTTTATAACTCGCACTTCGGCTTGACCGCCTTTAGCGGTCTGCGCCGAAATAAAATCACCAAACTCATTAAACTTTTCAGAAAAATCACACATCGTTCCGCCGTTGAAAAGTTTTTCAAGTTCATCATATTTTGTTTTAATTTCATCTAATAACATTTTATACCTCATTTATTTTTTATCCCGGCGGCAAGCCAAGTGCCACTTCGTTGGGCTGACCTTACATCGCCATTCTAATTTGCGTTGTAAGTAACCGCTTAACGGCAATTTCACAATATGCTTTGTTAATCTCCATACCAATAGCTTTACGCCCCAGCGATTTGGCAGCGGCCAAGGTTGTTCCACTACCCATAAAAGGATCAACTATTATGTCCGCTGGCGTGGTATAATCTTCAAGTATTTTTATCATTAAAGGTAATGGTTTTTGTGTTGGGTGGAATCTTTCTTCCTTCTCTTTCATATTCTGTTGTATCATTCCGTTCCAAGTGTGTTCATATTCTCTTAACGGTTTGTCAAAAGAAGTCCACGCCAGCTCTCCATCTGCAAAAGTTCCATTTATATTTTTACGCCAATAAATCCATCCTTTGCTCGGCTCTAATTGATCTGCAAAATAATTTCCACCAAATATTATTTGTTCTTTGCTTATTTCTTTCATCATTTCAAAAAATATTCTACTCGGTCTTTTATCATCCCAATTTGTTTTATCATAAACAGTTTTAATAGCACACTTACCTCGCTTACCGCCTACTGCCGCCGCCTTGCTATCTGCACCAATACCATAAGGCGGGTCAGTAACTATAACAATATTTTCACTGCTGGGGCGTAAAGCAACCATTGCCGTTAAGCTATCACAATTATAAATTTGGCAGTAATCATCTTCATAAAACGGCAGCCCAACTTCGCACCAACTAACTTCGTGAGAAGAACGTATTTTATTCCAATCTTCGCAATCGCAATCTTCGCCTATCTGTAAATAAATCTTTTGCGGCAAATTTTTTATTTTACTCATAATCAAAATCTCCTGTTATTTTCACTCGGCAGTTTAAGCCGCACTACGTTATGCAAAAAATTTGCAAAACATAAAAACAAAGGCTTTGCTTACTCCACATTCAACCTTTAACAAATAAAATTTCAGTAAACTTTTTTCTTTCATCATTTTAATAATCTTATCCGAAACGAAATATCCCTAATTAATATCTGCATAAATTGAGAAGTCGGGGTGCTAATAGCATCGCTCCCGGAAGCCGCCGGAAGTACCTTAGCCATTGAGATACTTGTCGAATGCATGGTTGAACTCATTATTAAATACCACGAAGGCAATGCGTTCGCCTTCCTGGAAAAAGTTGAACCGCTTACTGTAACTTGGTTGTTTAACGAACTTCATCAACTGTTTCAATCCATGTGCGCCGATACGTTGATAAATACCCATTGGCAAACCAGGCAGTCTATTTGATAAGCCAGACAAAGATTCTTGGTTTAGGAATGCGGTACTTTTACGTCCAATTGTGTTGATAACAAAGATATTATCAGTCTTTCTATTTGGTCGCGAGCCAACGGATTTATGTACTGTCTTCTTATTAGCGATGAACCCCGACTCAGCGTAAGCGCCCAATGCAGATAGTATCTGCACTATCTGTCCATTGCTCATGTTGCCATATGCATCTAACCTTGCATCACGTCCGGGAACAGCGAACTGATCGGCGGGCAAGATACCTTTGGCGCGCAATGCTAATTCAAATCGTTTGGGTTTACGTGCGCCACCAAATACTTCTGATGCTAATGTTTTTTGCGGCGCTGGTCCCATATAATCATCGGCATATACTTCGGCTGTTAGATTATCCCAAGCAGCTTTGCGGTATTTGAACCCGCGTTGGATGAATGGTGTCGGTCTATCGAACACTTCTTGCACTATGTTGGGATAACTGAACATTGCCAAATGAGCAGCTGTTTTATTCAAAGCAATCATGCCATTATAAAGAATTCTATTCTTGATGTGCCCAATTACCTCATTTCCTTCCATGTCTCGCCTCTTTGTATGGGGTATTAAAAAGAAAATAAAAATATCCCTATACATTTTTCTTTTGATTCAAGTTAATATTCTAAACATTTTACCCTTTGTAGTGGGTGTATAGGGTTTATAAGGTATTCTATAAATTTACGGTGATTATAAACTAATAGAAGTTTTGACACCGATTTTATCCAAACACCTACTACAAACATATTTCACCCGCAATTTTATTAATTAAAAGTGTAGTGGGATATTCAAAATATCCTTATACATACCCACTACAATTAAATCGGAAATTCCTCTTGCATCTTTTCCGGTTTCAATTCATTCTCAATTGTAATTTTGTCGTTGCGAACAACTAAATAACATTTAGAAGGAGAGGCCGAATCACTAATGCGTTTCTGAATAAACTCGTATCCCAACTTTACCATTAACCGACCAAAACGCGCCGCAATCGTATCGTTGGTATTCATCTTACGATATTCGTCCCGACTGGCTAGATCGTGCATAATTAAGGTTGCCGGCATAAGCATATATTGCCCGTTCTCTTTTTCTTCCTTAGTTGGTTTGCGGAAATGAATCAACAATAATTCTTCTTCCGGAGACAATTTTCTAAACTGATCGTTATGTTTTTCCAGCTCAGCAATTTCCGATTGATCGAACCATGTTTGATAATTGTTTTTGTAAAGCGATAAGGCTTGAGCATAGAGATAATCAATGTTTAATTCTTCATTCACATCGATATTGTAAATAGAAAACGGCAGCCATCTTCTACTACCAGTTGGATCAGTTAGAAAATCGTCAAAGTTA
>JAEHJW020003728.1_pt1 | contig 12551 bp, 25 predicted proteins | sample 9271431 | NCBI WGS metagenome assembly JAEHJW02
CTTGTAGAAGAAATTGTCGGGATTGTTGCCGTTAGGTGTGGAGAAGATCCACGTTTCAGCCCAAGGGCGCGTTGCCATCGTTGGCGTGATTGATTTGCGCCAAATCTCGAACATCTGCGGCGATTTCGTGAACGCGGCTTCGTCCACCAGCACCAGATCGTATTCGCGCCCGCGCCCGGCCAGTTCGTTGTCGATCAATCGCCAGAAATCGATCTTGCCGCCCGTCGCGCATTTGATGACGCCATCGGTTTTGTTTGATGCGGCCACGATGGGCGAAAGCGTGGTCAGGATCTCGTCGTATGGCTCCTGAAGCTGCTTGTGCTCAGGAGCGAATAAGCCGACCTTTTTGCCCTTGATGGCCGTAGCACACGCCATCGTAATCATCATCTTGGTCTTGCCGAACCGGCGCCCGCATCGCACCGCATTCCGCTTGGTCCGCGCGCGGTATATCTCCGCCTGTTTGGCGTGAAACGTCGGCAGCACGATCTCTGGCATCAGTCGGGCAAACCGCCCTTCACGACGATCTGAAGCCCTTGGTTGCCCTCGTCATCGGACGCCACCCCATATTTCAGGATCGTATCGGCGGCGCGGTTTGCGGCATCTGGCGACACACGCTCATCCAAGAGCGTCTCGACCAGCCGTGCAATTGCTACAGGCGATGCGTCGAGGCACCATTGCCGCACTTCCGCCTTGTTGGCGGGGCGATCCGAGGGCGGTATGCCCAGCGCATCACGACGCGCTGCGATCGCCTCTTTCAGCGTCTTCGGCGGCTTTCCTTCTGACATCTGCCCAATATTTCAATTTGCGTAAGCGTTGCGCGGCAGACGACGTGTCGAGCCGGTGAGGTGGATTGCCGTTGCCTGGCCCTTTCGCGGGACCCTGCCCTTTGCCTTTGCCCCTGACGCCGCGCATCACTACCTCACTGCGCTGCGCTCGTTTGCGGCTTCAATCGACCAGTCCCGCGTGCTGGAGTATTTCGCGACAACGGCAGCGGTCAGATTGCACCGCCGCGCGGCACGCTGGCACGCCGACAGGATGGTGTCCGAAACGGCACCGATGGGATCAAGCCCGCGCGCGGTCGAGACGCTGCACGCGCCGCAGAACGCGGCCAGCCGGGCATCGAGCATCACGTCGCCAGCCATTGCGGGTGATCGGCGCCGGAACACAGGAGCCAGCACGAGTGCCGCGCCCGCCACAGACACGACGAGAGAAAGCCCGTGCGAGTGCTGCACGAGTGCGCCGGGGTGGATTGTCATGCGGCTTTCTCCGTCAAAGCGTGGCGAACTACAGCCGCGCACCATTCAACGAATGTCTGCTCGTCAGCCGCGCCCTTCATTATATTGACGATCGAGCAAACAAATTGAACATTGCCGAGCCTGTAAGAGCTTCGGCTGTCAATTCGGTCCATGCTTGCGTTTGTTGGAGAATACGCCTCCGCGTCAACGAGACTCATTTTTCGGCCGGTTAACGCGCATATTCCGCGCTGCGCGGTCCATACGCGGGCGAAATCTTCTACGGACATATTCCAGGGGATGCGCCGGTCGGCCGCGCCCTTTCTGCTCAACCGGCATAAGCCGGCCAAAGCCAGATATTCGCTTTTCGTGATGCCGTATTTTTGCTGGATACGTTGCGCGTTGATCGCTCGGCTTTCGCGCAAACATGGGTCGCAAACTCGCCGAAACTCTACGGTTCCGTCAGATTTCCCGAACCGAACATCTCGCAATTTGCGATGACGTTCCGCCGCCCCGCAGTGCCAGCACACAAAGGCTGATTTTGGCGCGGAAATTTCAGAGCCTATATTTTGACCCAATTCTCGCGATTGTCGTGAATTTTGCATATTTACCGGCACCTTGCAATACATAAGTTCATCACGAATTCGTGAGCGGATATCCGGTCATGTTGGCGAACAGCCGCTTTAGCCTCCTGTCCACCCACTCCCGCGCGTTGTCTTTCTGTCTGTGCGTCTCGACGTCGCCCGCATATCCCATCCGTTGCGCCGTTTGCCACGCCGGCTCGCACTCGACGCAGGAAACGACAGCCAGCCATACGCCGGTCTCTCCCACGCGCTCGCGCGCCTTGGCGACCCGGAAGATCGCGCCGGTCATGACCTCCTCGCGTGTCCGCTTGCCGTCGCCGCCCGCGCCTGGTTCATGCGCGCCACCCTCGACCATTTCCCACGCGAGGGCGAAAAGTTCCATCTCGTCCTCGATCTCGGGCGTGATCTGGCGTGCTTTTCCAAGCCTGCGGTGTGCTGGTGATCGACGCCGCGCTGCTCGTTGCCCCGCTTCTGGAGGAAGTTCGACCGTTTCGAGGTGATCGAGCAGTTCGCGCGTTGGCCCGTGCTCGCTCACAGCCCCATCTCCTTCGCGCGGGCGACGACGTGGCGGACGACCATTTCCATCGCGGTAACATCTTGCGTCGTAACATGCTGAATCGTGCAATTACGCGCCCAAACCTCCATGACTTCGCCCATCAAGGTCTGGAACGGATCGACGGGCGGCTTTGCGCCGAGGGCGATGGCGGCGTCGGCCAACAACTTAAACGACGCGCACGTCGTGCGTGCCGATCTCGCGCAAATGCAGGGGCCTGTGTCGCTAGCCCCGCACAAAGCCCAAGCCACGCGCTCGCGGTCGGTCGGTTCAGTCATGGCGGTCGCACTCCTGTCCCATCTGGGCCAATTCGAGGATAGCCTGTTCACGCAATTGCGCAGCGAGGCTCTCCACCTCCGCGCTTAGGTCACGAATGGCGCGGGCTGCATTGGTCAGCATCTCGGCTTCGTCTGGATTCGAAAGCACGCGCCAATCATCTGCCGCTGCATCAAGCTCCTCGCACAGCGCCTTATGTTCGTCAGTCATCCTGCATTCCTTTCATGCGGGGTGGGTGTAACGCTAGAATGCCGTTTCCCGCGCCTCAGAGGGGTCGCCAGCGGCCGTTCGGCGTTTTTGGCGGTTGGGATACCCCCGGACACTGAAACGGCATGTAGCGGCTTCCTGTGCGGTTTCATGGTTGCGCCTGTTCTTTATCGGTTTCTGAGGCGCGCGCGGCGGTTCGGATCGCGCCGCAGGTGCATTCCCACGGGTATTGATCTGTCCACCAATCGCAGGTCGGCGCGTGGCGTTGTGGCGGCATTTCGCGCGTGCTCATCGCGTCGTGTCCTTTTTGCGCGGTATGCGCCCCGGCTTGCGGCATTGTCCGCACCGCCGATTGTGAGCCTTAAAAATCTCGCCGGTTGAGCAGAGGAACATCCGCCCGCAATCAGGGCACGCGGTTTCCCAAACGTTGAGCATGATGTGCCTGCCATCCAAGCGTTGATGGGGAACTGAGTTCACCCAAACGAAAACTTGGTTGCGAACTTCGATTTTGATCGTCATGCCGGACACCCCAACCGGACACGAAAACCGGACAGTGACCCGAGACCGGACATCCGGGGATGTATCAGAGATACATATCCCCCCGTTTGTCCGGCCTCATGTCCGGGCACCGAAACCAAAAATGTCCGGGTCAATCCTGTTTTTGTCCGGGTAAAATGTCCGGGTTGCGTCATATTCATTCACCTAATCTCCGGTTTCATCGTCGCTACGCCGAACAACCCAAACGCGCCCTTTCATGAGGCCGACTACCCTACGCTCGACAAGCTCATCTGCTGCACGGCGGAATGCTCGCTGTTTGGTTTCCTGTTCCGCGCCTGCCATCGCGGATTCGTAGAAACGCTCGCGCCACCACTTTTCGGGAACGCTGGTGGCACCGGGAGGTAGTCCGTAACCTTCGGCGCCGCTCGACGCGCAAAGGTCTGAGAGCAAATCAAGCGCCCGCTTGGTGTGCCCTTTGAGCAACCGGCGACGATCAGGGGCCGCGCCCGCGGCTTGGTCGGCGGTCGGTAGCACGACGCAGGATGTGACAGGCTTTCCGCGTCGGTTTGTCCCCAGCTCGATTACGCTAAGCTCGAACGGGAACTGGTCGCCTTTCGGCATATCGCGTTGTTTCCTGACTTCGGCGCATCGGGCCGAACCATCAGCAACAACTTCGATTTCTGTGTCTGTTGCGCCGCGCAGGCTGCTATGGCCGCGCGCGCCTTTTGCTTGTTCCTTGCCTGAGTGATGCACCCAAGTCAGATGCGCGCCGGTCGCTTGCCGGATCATGTCGCCGGTCTGCACGAGGGCGCCCATGTCTTCGGAGGCGTTTTCGTTGCCGCCTGCGATGGCGCGGGCGAGGGTATCAACCACAATCAGCTTGAGCGGGATTTCCATGCGCTCTGCGACCGCTTTGCACGTCTCAATGACGGCGCTTGCGTCGGCTGTTGGGTCGAGGAGGTTGAGCGCGACGGTGACGACGGCGAGGGGAAGTCTGGCGTCTTCAAGCCCGTAATGCGCCTTCCAAGCGGCGATGCGGTTGTAGATGCCGTGGGCACCTTCGAGGGCGAGATAGAGAACGGCGCCCTGCTCAACGTCCCTGCCGTTCCAAGGCTTGCCGGCGGCAACGTGAAACGCGAGGTCTGATACCCAAAACGTCTTGCCGGCGTTGCTCTCGCCGTAGACGACGCTCATCGCGCCCTCGATCAAGACGCCTTCCACAAAGTCGGCGGCTTCAAGGTTTGGCTGCACGTCCTCAAACAGGATGTATGGCAGGCACTTGCCCGGCGCCTGCTTCGGGATCGTCTTCGCCTTCGGGAGCGCGGAGACGTATTCGCCCCATTCGCGTTGCACATCCTCGTCAGTGACCGGGGCGAAATCCAAGTCATCGAGAGACACGGCATCGGATGGGGCGGCGGCTGGTCGTTCTGGTGGCTGGCGTGGTGTGCGTCCGCCGTCCTCCAAGCCGCGATCGACCTTTTTTTCGATCTCCTGCCGTGTCCAAGCGGGGCCGGCGTTGACCATGCGTTCGCCTGCCGCGATGAGGCTTGATCGTGCGACGGCGCGGGCGATCTGGCCGCCAGCCACAAGCGCGCCGAGCTTGAGAGCGGCGGCGTTGAGCGTGTGCTCCTGAGTGCCGGGGACTGCGCCGGCAACCGCGTCACACTCTGCGTCGAGCGCGCGGAGGCCATAGGGGGTGGCGCCGGATGACGGAATAGCGGGGCGCGGTGCTGGCGCTGGAGGCGGTGTATCTTCGCGCAAGCAGGCGCGGATCAGCCATCGGGGCATCTCCTCGATGGGCGCGGAGCTTTCGAGATGGTAGCCCGGTGACGGAGGCCAGATTACGTATCCGCCTTCGCCTCGCACATCGACGCCAGGAGCGACGCGCGACGCGCTGTTGCGGATTTCGACACCTTCCGGTGCCTTGAAAAGCAGATGTAGGCCACCTGATCGCGTCTTGTGCGTCCGGGTTGGCGGCAGCGCGTCTGCATTGGCGTGCAGCCAATCCATGCCGGGCTGGCCGTGTTTTATATCAATGTCGATCACGACGATGCCGGATGGCGAGCCAGTAGGCACACCGATCATCTTCGCTGCGGGAAGGCTGAATTGGTTGCGGATTTCCGCCGGCTCGGTGGTCGCTGCCTTAAAACCGCCCTTCACGCACGGGCGCTTCATCGCGTCGCAGGCAAAGACTGGGAGCGTGATTTGTCGGGCGGCGTCCGCAAGCTGGCTCAAATGCGCGCCTCCACATAGGCGGCATAGATCAGCGTCGCGTCGTCAATGTCGCGCTCAGTGTATTCTTGGGGCTTGAGCTTCGCCACGTCCATCAACCGGGCGAAATCATCGTCCGGGATCATGCGGCTGTATTCGCTGATCAGCACCTGCACGCAGTCCCACGCGCGGCGTTGCACGAGGGAGATGACAGGAGGCGCGGGGTGATTTATATCGGGCATCAGCCGTGGTCCTTTCCTAGAAGGCCGTGGTCAGAGCCGCGCTCGGTGTTGGTAGCACCGTCGCGGCTCGTCTGTTTTAGCGCCGATGCGCCAGTTGCGGAAGTGTTCCACCATTCGGTGTAGGCTAATTTTATTTTCCGCCGGTAGAGATCGCAGATTGCGTGAAAGTCCTCGCGCGTCATTTCTTCGCGGTGCAGCATTAGAACGTGCATAAAATTGCCGAAATGGAGTTCGAGCAGTTGCGTATCGTTCGACGCCATGGCGGCGCGCGTTTCCGCCGCGGCAAAGTCGATCTCGGCTTGTGATGGCTGGCGGGGTTTCATTGCATTTCCCCGTTGACAACCACACCGAATGGTGACATATTGTCCCTATGGAACAGATGCACATCAGCCCGAATTTCATCAACCGGACCCGCGAAGGTGCGGCCCGCGTTTCGTTTCAGTTCTCGGTGGTCGGTAATCGTCAGGCCGGTGTCAGCTATATCACCGCGAACATCGCGCCGGGCGCTGATCTGATGGCCGAGGCGCGGAAGGCGGCGAAGAAGGCTTGCAAGCGTGCCGGAGCGACCGAAGCCACGCTCTGCGCCATCGTCGCTCCGGTTCGCTAAGATGACGGGGCCAGAGTTCAAGGCGGCCAGGCTGGCACTCGGGCTGACGCAGCCGGCGCTGGCTGAATTGTTCGAGACGACGAAGCGGACAATCGTGCGGTGGGAGACGGGCGCGCAGCCGATACCGGGCGCGGCGAAGATGGCAATCCGGCTCATGCAAACACCCGCGCAGTCTGTGCCATTGAAATCAGCAAATCGCGAAAAGGCGCCGGCGTAGATACACGCGCCGCGCTGTCGATCCCGCCCCCGCTGCTCGCGACTTCTCCGCGGCGCTTGGCGCGCTCCAAGCCGAGGCGCTCAACGACTGACGGGTCCAGCTTCGCTTCACTCTTGCCCCACGCCAGATCGGGCAGATCAACGCCGCAGGCGTAAAGCAGCGTCGGCTTGCGGGCGTAGTGCCCATAGCGTCCCTGCTCTACGCAGCATGTCCAACCGCCCTCAAAGTCTGCCGCAATCCACCCGCCTTCGAGCGGCGGTTTGTTGAGCCCGAAATGCGGCCAAGCGTGACTGCCCCACGGGTGTTCAAGCACGCCGCCCCAGCGCCGGACGGCAGCAAGGGCCGCAGCGAAACAACCTCCATCATCCCCTTTCGTCTTTCGCTCGCCGGTCCGCTTGATGTGCAGCGGCTGCCCGGCCCATAGCTTGCCCCAGCGCTGGCAGGGCGGATGCGCGACGACTGGATACGGCCCAACGTATCGGCGCGCGTCGCGCTGCTCGTCCCAAGGGTCAACGCCGGAAAGCCCGAAATAGCTGCCGCCGGTCTGGACGTAGAGCGCCGCGATCACGCCGCCGCCCTCTCGCGGATCAGCCACCCATGCCGGGCAATCAGCGCCGCTTCCGCGCGTCCGTCATCCTTCACGCGGGCGAACCGTTCTGCATCGCGCGGCCATAGCCTCATAGCGGCCTCGCGCGCCGCCCCTTTGTCCGCTGCGATGCCGGCCGACTTCTTCCAGGCCTGCGGCGTCACAAGCGCCATCGGAAGCCGCAGCGCAGCGATAACACCCTCGATCATGCCTGCGCCATAACCGAAGGTGAATGCGGCACTGGCGCTTTGCCCGGTCATGCCACCGACCTTTTCCAGCACCACCATAACCGTGTCATGTGCCGTCTGTTCGAGTAGCTGCGCCAAGCGTGCGGCGGCGATGCGCTTGCGGTCAGTCTTGCCGACGCGGACCAGCACGGTTGGCATGTCGTCAATGCTGACGATCTGTCCCGCGCCGTCGAGAACCGCGATGGCACCAGATGCGCCGGGGTCGATGCCGATAAAGAGGCTCATTCCCTTTCCTCCCGCATCCAGCACGTCGCACAGAGCGGCGGCCGTTCGCGCGTTGGCTTCGTGTCGGCTTTGCGGCCGCACTGGCAGGCGTATCCAATGACGCGGACGACAGGCACGGCCGCGCCGTTGTCGGCGACGAAGGGGGTCACGCCCGCACCCTCGCCGTAGCCCGAATAAACCGCCGCAGCAGCGCGTCCGACGTTGACCCGCGCACGATGCCCAAACGGCAAAACCCGAGGCACAGCCAGTCGAGAATCTCGACCTGTTCTTCATCCGGCAGCCAGCCGAAGCCGACATATGCGGTAATTTCGCACACCATCGAGCCATAGACCGGCGCTCGACGGGGGCGGAAAATTGGTGGAAGTTTCATGCGTAACGCCCGTCCATCACTGGCTTGTCGATCATGCTGAGGAACTCCTCGCGAGCTTCGCGACTGGCCTTGTTCCATGCGGCCATCAGTGCATTTACCTGCGCGGCCTTCACTTCAAGATCGTTGCGCGGCGGCTGCGATGGTGGGACTGGTTTGAATGTCCGAATGATTGCCTCTTGCAATTCCGGTGCGGCTTTCGCCGCTTGCAAAAGAGCCCGCTGGTTATCTTCGAGGCCGGCCTCGCGTGCTGCCCGTTTAGCTTCGGGCGAAAGGCCGTCAATCTTGACGGCGCGTTGCGCTTCGGTGCGGTCAATGTGGAGTTCGCGGGTGGCGGCGTTGATGCCCTCCCCTACAACGCCCCCACGGCCATCCGCTCGCCGGCTTTTCACTGGCGCAACTTGCGCCGATGAAACGGTCAGACGCACCCACTCCGCGATATGCTCGCTACGCTGTAGCGCGGTCAGTTCCGCGCGGTGCAGGTTTTCAGCGATTTCCCATAGCCGGGCTTCAATCTCGTCATCGAAAACGACGCAATCAACAAAATCCAATCCAAGCCGGAGCGCAGCTTCGCGCCTATGGCGACCCGCGACGAGAACCGGCGTTTGCCCTCCATCTTCATCATCACGCCACCGCACCGCAATCGGGGTTTGCAGCCCGATCCGCTGGATGCTCTCGACAAGCGCGGCAACTGATTCGTCATTGAGCGGCCTAAGCCGCTCGCTGACTTCGATCAGTTCCGGCTCGATGCGCTCAAGCCGATGCTGCATCACCGCACCTCCGGCAACACAACCGCGTGCGGCCACGCCAGCGATGCGCGGCGGCCTTTAGTTGCCCAGGTATTCCAAGAGATAATAATTGCAGCGGCTCGCTGAACGCTGCTTTGCCGCGTGACGATACCCCCGAGTTGCTTTCGATCCTTTAGCGCGTCATGCAAAGTTAGGATCGGCGACCCCTTCGGAAGCATCTCGCCAGTAACAAAATGATGCCAGAAATCAGGCAGCTTATGGGACAGCGAGCTTTTGTGTTCGATTGCATAATATGCGAGAGCGCTTGCAGTCGGCGATGTGCGTTTTTGAGCGGCTTGACCCGCTGAAACGGCACGATCAAGCGGTTCGCGAGGAAGTGATCGAGCGTATTCCAATATCATTTTCGGGGTCGGATTGTTAACGGCCTTATGCTCAATGCGCCAAATTGATGCGACCAATGACGACGCAACCGAAGCATTTTTGAAGCCGGCGATAGACAGTAAGTCGTCGCCTCCGCGCGCGGCGCCTTGGTCAATGACGCTGAACTCTTCCCGCGCGCATCCGAATGTGACCGTCATCTCGACACTGACATTCGCCTGCACAATCGCGTGTAGTCGGTGCTGCCCATCGTTAAGGATACCTTCGCGCGAAAACGAAATCCCGTGATCCGTCAACAGCCATTCACCGCGCCGCATAACGTCCGCATACCGGCGAACGCGCGCTTCAATGAAATGCCGATTTCCGTGATTGCATTGAGCAAGAATAAGCTCGGCCATAGCGGGAGTAACCGACACAATTTCGATCATCCGCTGCTTTGTGCCACGCTCAAGCCGATCAGCGAGCCACGCCGCCGCGCGACGTGCAGGAATGTCATGGGACGTATTGGGATGAAATGAATTGCCTTGAGACGAAGGATCGAGTAGTGTTCTCGAAAGCATTTTATAGTTCTCCAAGTTAGCCCCGCGCCGCCAGCGCGGGGTTTTTGCTGTCAGCCGCACGATGCAGTCGATCAGCGAAATCAAGATGCTTTCTCCAGGTAGGAGATGAGGTGCGCACGGAACTCGTCATCGTTCCGGGCGAGCGTGATCAAAGCGCCTGCGGACGGCTCAGCTTCGCCGCGCAGCCATTTCCCGCACTGCTTCGGGCTCATTCCTGAAAGCCTCGCCAGCAACTTTGGCGAATTGCGGAGCGGCGCGTATCGCTCGCGAATGAATGCAGTGGCTGCGGATGCACTCATCCGACTTGCCCTTGCAGGGGAACTTTTGTCCCTATGAATACCGTCTCGCATGAGCCATCCTCCGCTTCAGCAACGAGACGGAGATGACCGATGAACGACGAAAATTCGGGGCCACGCGGACCACCAACCGGCGCCGGGATGCGGCCGAGGCTGTCAACCGCTCCCGGCACCAGCACGACGGCACCACGCCGCCGATAACAGCCGGACGCAACCGCCGAAACTCTGGCCGCGCCCGGCACCGCATCACCACGATGCGGATACGCAATTGGGAAAGATGCCCCGGCGGCCGGAGGAACAACCGCCGGGGCGAGTTTAGGGAGGAAAATAGCATCAACGCCGCGCACGGAGCGCGCTACGTGTCGCCAGGCGATGCCAGACCGGGCGACAGAGGGGATCACCGCGCGAAACGCCCTGCGAGGTATTCAGCCTTGATTGCGGCGAGCGCGATGGGATGGCCTGCGGGCAGTGGATCGCGACCGGCGCCGGCACGCGCGAAGCTGACAAAATCACCGCTGCGCTTGGCAGCCTCCGCCAGCAAAGCAACGATTTCGGATTTCGGCAGCCAGCCGGCTTGCCGGGCCTTACACACCAACGTGGTCTTGTTCAGACCTAGCCGCGCAGCAATTTCGGCAACGGTCACGTCCGAATGCCACATGGCACGAAATACATCCATTTGTGCCGCAGGTATGTCTTTCGTCCGGCCCGAATTGCCCGTTGCGCTAAGGCCGTTTTCCTGCATGTTTCGTATGAGCGTCGTCGAGCCGCACCGAAAATGAGCGCACAGCGATTGCAAGGGCGTGTGCTTCGCCAAAAGCTGCCGCAATTCAGCAAGTTCGGCGTCGGTGAAATCCCGCACCCGATCATCTTTTGCGATGCCCAACCGAACGCGGCGCCGCTTAATCGCTTGTTCACCACGCCCCATGATCTGCGCAATCTTCGCCACCGAAACGCCGTCCGCAGTCAGCCGGGCAAGCTGCGCGTCGTCTTCGCGTTTCCACTCGTATGGCGATTTGCGCATCTCAAGCCCGAGGCGCCGACGCCATTTCCGCAATATCCTGCCGCAAAGGTGCAAACGGCTACTGATCTCGCTGACAGAAACGCCGTCGTTCCACAGTCGCGCAAACTCGGTTTGCTGATGCGGGGTCATTGCGCGGCCTCGACAAAATCACATGGACGCACAGCGCCATCAGTAATGCGCTCAATCTCGACAGCGGACTCCAGATCAGGCGTGCGCTTGTCGGTAGCCCAGCGGTGAACCTGGAACACGCTCTTGCCGATCCGCTCGGCAAACTGGCGGTAGGTCAGTCCGTTGGCTGAGAGGTATTCGGACAATTTCATGCGGGTAGGTTGCCATATTGGCAACTGCCTCGTCAACCCGAAAGTTGCCATCTTGGCTGACGATTTTTCCGTGCCGCTTTTTTAGAATGGCGCCATGTCGGAAACACCCATGCTACGCATATATTTGGCAGAATGGCTGCGGCATTTAGGCTTGACGCAGCAAGACCTCGCGAACATGATGGGAACAAACAAAGGCACAATTTCCCGTTATGCAACGGAGGCGCGCTCAATGAGACCGGCAAAAGTCAGGCAGATTGCGGACGCTTTGGGTATTGATCCAAAGTTATTATTTCAGCCTCCGATGGACGCAGAGAAAGCCGCACTCATGGACAGATTTTCACGTTTTCTTGATGCGGAAGGGGTAGAGCGCGGCGCGTCTTTCTTGGATTTGGTGGCACCCCAAAAATAAGTTGCCGTTCTGGCAACTTTATCGTTGACACATAGGTTGCCGTTCTGGCAACCTACCTCCGTCACCCACCGACGGAGGCACCAATGCCGACCAGCACAGAAGCGTTTCCCCTCGTCCGCGCCATAGCGGAGGGCGTGTGATGAACAGCACGTCAGACCTCTACGATTCCATCGCGCGCCGAGCCATTCCCGGCTATGCGCCCGCGCCGCAGCCCGCGCCTGCTGATTTCACCCTGCGCAACCTTTCGACGTTGGCCTACGCGCACGGCTTCACGCATTGGCATTACCGCGCATACGACCTGACCAGCGTGCGTAGCCCCGGCTATTTCGCCCCGGCTGCCGATCTGGTGAAGCCGGGCGACATGCTGACTGCGACGACAAGCGGCGGCGACGCGCTGCAAGCCGTGTTCGCGGCGGATGGTTCAGTCCGCGTCATGATGGCGACGGAGGCCGCGCCATGAGCGCCCCGATTTTTGTAGACGGCAAGAGATTTTCCATCCCCGAATTTCAAGCCGCGCACGGCCTCACGGTCGGCGGATCGCTCGACCTCATGGGCACCGGGATCACGGCGCTGCCGGACGGCCTCACGGTCGGCGGATGGCTCGACCTCAGCGGCACCGGGATCACGGCGCTGCCGGACGGCCTCACGGTCGGCGGATCGCTCGACCTCATGGGCACCGGGATCACGGCGCTGCCGGACGGCCTCACGGTCGGCGGATGGCTCGACCACGTACGCACGCGAATCCCCTCGCTGCCGGACGGCCTC
>JAEHJW020008472.1_pt1 | contig 12542 bp, 16 predicted proteins | sample 9271431 | NCBI WGS metagenome assembly JAEHJW02
AGTTGCTCGACGCTCAATGTAAATTGTTGACTGCCGAAGAGCCGGCACCAAAAGGTTCCATCTCCCCAGATTGTTCCATCGCCCCAAACTGGACACGCCATTAGAGAGCCTCGAAGTTTGTCGCGGAGGCGACGATACCGTCTAGATCATAGAGGGCACATGTCGGTGTCCCTGATGGGACGTAAATATCAGCGTTGACGCCCTGTACGTATTTCTTACGCGAGGGATACCCAAACGAGGGATAGACGGTGCGATAGAGCATGGACACACCGACATCCGACGCGCCCACGGCGTCCGTGAATGTTACAGGAGCCCGTAGATTATATACGAACGCCCCGTTCGTCGAAAGCCCCTCGCCGCCCATAATTGCACGGTCGCCGTTGAGGATCTCGTCCCAGCATCGGCTGATCGTCTGGCCCGTCATCGGACCATACCACACAGGACCGGCCTCGGGTTGATTCTTCATCGCACGCACGTCGAGCCAGAACTGTGTGTCCGCGTACGCGTTTGATCCCGTCGGGACACCTAGCATGAGATAGGGATAGAGATAACGCATCCAGACTTGACCGAGCTGTGAGCGGTTCGTACTTTCGATACCCGTCGTCGCGCTGGTCGACTGGAGCTTTTCCCCGATGAAGTGACCCACGAGAGATCCCTCGGGAAGCCAGTAAACGTTGAGATCCGACGTGAACCAAAAGAGCCCCAAACCAGGAATTGAGACGATGGAGTAGGGACTCGAAGTCCCTACAGTGGAGTCAAGTAGGCGAATCGAGGCGTCGTCATTCGTGGCGGACACGGCTGTCACGTCGGTCCCGAACATCGTGCCCGTAATGAGGTGATAGGCGGACGATTGTAACGCGATGATGCCGGGGTAGAGGGCATCCTGTCCCCGAATGGTAAACGGCGTAATGCCTGTAAAGAGTCCAGGCGTGACGGGACGCAACGTTGCCCACGAGCTGTTCTTGCTCCAGATGTGGCCCACACGGGCGTCGGTACGCTCGATCCCGTTTGTCGTAATCGCCATCATGCGATCGAGAATCGGAGCCATCATACGGGCAGGAGGATGTACCCCGTTGCCGGGAACTTGGTTACTGCCGACGACGGTCGAGACAGTTTGGAACGTCGTCCCGTCGTATTCGCGAAGTTCGTCGGTTCCGTTGCAGATGTAAACCTTATCGGTAATCGGCCATGTCAGAAAGTGGGTATCTTTCGAGGATGTCATGCCGGTCGTCAAGGTTGTCTCAGAGCCCGCGTCGCTGAGTACCGAAATACGGTTGTTAAACGCAATGAGACGCTTACTGGTCGGAGACGATCCGCCGTAGTAGTATTTATGTCCCCCGAGAATTTTATAGGCTCCGAGCGTGGAGCTGTTGAGGCGCGTCGAGCCATTGCGGATCTTGGTCCCAGAATCAAACACGCAGTTTTGCATTAGGCGAGCCTCGCCTGGAGTTAAGTCTTCTTCGCTCGCGCGGAGGTTGACTCCTTTGACGGGATCTGGAAAGGTCGCGGCGTCTTCTTTAATTTGATTCCGTAGAGCCATCAGCGAAATCCTTCGAGTTGTGTATACGTGGGGTTCTGCGCCCCGTATTGCGCGAGCATCTTATCCCAGATCGCCTTCTCCTGAACACGCCGCTCGTCGTCGTATCGCTCCATGGTTTTGACCTTGACACCTTGAACCCAGAGATGTCGTCGTTCTCGGAGGTGTTTGGTAAACACGGTACCGGCGTCGTCAAGACGTGTCAAATTCGCGTAGTACGTCAGAATTAAGGGATAGACCTGATCGGCTGCGGGATAGACATAGAGCTTCGAGCCGATACGGCTGTAGAACGCAGGTCGTCGCGAAGTCCCAGGGCGCTGATAGTCTCGTCGTGGGAGCTCGTGCTTCGTCACGCCGATGACGTACTGCGTCGTCGCGCTAGTCGCCGTAGTCCATACTTCGTCGAGCGAGACGACTTTCGTCGTATCGACGTATGAGATAATTTGACGGTGTTGAGCCGCGCCTGATCCACCGACGGCGAACAGATACCGACCTAACATGTCCTCGTTCGTGCTCGTGAAGTCCGCAGCGAGAGTCAACGTATTCGACGAGCCGCCTGCTTGCGCGATCCCACGGAAGCCCTCGTCTGCGTCGTAGAGTACGACGGAGATTTCTGAGTCGAAGTCTGTTGGAAGTGTCACCGCCATGTTGGATAGACCGGCAGAGGCGACGAGGCAGCTTTGTGTTTCGAGGAGGGGATCAACGCGGCTGGCGTTCCAAATCTCGGTTTTAATCGTCTCCCATTGGTACGCCTTAAAGTCGGTATACGCCTGGCTCGATGACGTGACGGTGTATTGCCCGCCTTCCTTCATACCCTGAAGGATGATATCTTGCAAGACTGGATTTGAAGGAATTGGCATAAGTCTCCAAATGAGAAGAGGCGGCACCCCGCTAAGCAGAATGCCGCCCCTAGAGCGTTAGATGTCGTTCGCCACGTCGAGCTCAAGGTTCGCTTGGAGCCCGTCGGCCAACAATCTCGCCCGTCGGGTGTTCGACCCGTACGTGAGACGAGGAGTATACACTAGCTCTGTCCCGAGCAACCACACGTAGTCCGTTGCAATCGTGATGTTCGCGACGGCAGAACAGGTGATGTTCAGCGCGACGGCGATCGTCGCAGGATCAAACGTTTGGTACGCGTTCGCGCCTGTCGCCAAGGGGGCGATAAATCCATACTTCGACCACGAGATCGCTCTCGCAGTGGCGACGGATTTCGCGGACGCGCCGTGCGTCTTCGTCAGCGCGGTCGCGCCGATAGCCACGGCTTCGCCGGACTTAATGGGAGTATACAACGTGGTGAACGTCGCTGTCCCGTTAGCACTGGCGTAGTCTGAAGTCCACAGATGCCGAATGTACAGAGGGAACCTGTTATCGAAATCTTGTGGAATCCAGAGGAAGTTGACATCATCACTCGTTGCTTCAAGGCGAATGGCTCCGTTGGCGGATATACCGAGCTCAAGCAACTGGGCCGCGCCGGTACCAAAGCCCGCGTCAAGAATGACGGATGCGCCCGTGACCTGGGATTGGACGTACGCAGACGCCGGAATCCATAGGCGCTTCGAGTTCAAGTCGAGATGGGTATTCTTAATAGAATTTTTCAGCATAATGTCTCCAAAGACGCGGCGAGGACTCTCCCAGACCCCTTTACCTCGTGTAGATTTGACACGAGACCGCTCTCAGTTATCGGTAAGCAACAAACGTGTACGTCTTGGATGCTCCTTGCACGGAGGCGTCAGTCCCGATGAGGAACCCATGATTGGTCCCATCGGTCTGCGCGACCGGCGTAATCCCGCCGCTTATCACGGCAGCACCGGCATCGGTAATACCGCTTGCATTTGCCATGTCGGATGTCCACGTCAGTGATACGTCCTTGTCGGTCGCGTTGATGACGACGACGCGAGACGGCACGAAGCCGACGTTGATGTTTGTGTTAGACGGGAAGGCGTCACAGACATATTTCCCCTCAACGAACGAGGGAGAGTTACTGGGTCGAATGGTCACAACTGCTACTGCCATAGATACTCCTTCAGGGGCAAAACCCCGTTACTTCAAGATCTCGATGTCGAAATCACTTTGATAGACGATCTCTTTCTCTGGATTGAAGAAGTCGTCTTGTTTGCGAGGAACGCCTCGCCGTGTAGGATCGTACCGCTCCAGATCCGGCACCGCTGTCTGACTTTTCGCATTCTGAAGCACCTGGAGGACTTCTTTCGGAAGTTTGTTCCGTTGTCCCACGCGAGCTTCATAGACGTAATCGTTGACCTTAATAGGAATCGACTCACCCTTACGGTACTGCGCGGAAGCCCCAAGATAAAATTCGACTTCTTCGCCGGAGGGTCGAGGATGCGTGTCTTGACGTGTGTCCTTTGGCATAAACTCCTTATCGGTGTCGTGAAAAGTTGTCGTCAAATTCCTTGACGAGTTCTGAATCAACCTTAACGGTAAACTCCGCCGTCCGACGTTTATCGTTGGCACGATGTGAGTCGTATCCGGCTGAGAGATACTGGGCGTAACGATCCGCGTGCGATCTAGAGAGACCCCTTTTCAGGGGCCTCCCATCTTGGTACACGGTATAGACGTTCGTCATAGTTTACAGCCCTAACCCCACCCGAATGAACCTATGAACTTCCATCTTGTGTGGCATGTATCCTAAGATCCCCTTGGTGTTGTTGCAGTTGAAGCATAGAAGTTGAAATTCCGGCGGGAATCCCTCGCTTTTAATCCAGGCGTAAAAACTCCTGCCGGAATTCTTTTTTAGCTTGCTTCTGTGTTCGTTTCCTCCGCCGTAGATATGATCAAGGCAGAGCAAATCGGGATGCTTCTCTCCACATCCCCGACACTCAGCGCCGTAGTGTGAAATGACTTCAAACTTTAAGCGTTTGTTGTATTCCTTTTGGTAAAAAGCACGTTTGGCTCTGAACTCAGGGTCATTTTTATAACGCTCCTGAAATCGCTGCCTACGTTCTTCCTTACGCAACTGGTGCCAGCCTGCTAGGTAGTCTTTTTGCTGCGCTCTACAACGAAACATAATTAGTTTGGCTCAGAGCGACGCGGCACACTCAATACGTACCAGCCAGTTTTGGTTGGTGATGAGTCGTGCGCTGGTGTTCTTCCAGCCAAACGTTTGGATCTGATCGAGTGGATCGGCGGTTCCCGCAGAGCCCAGGGCCTTGCGGATGTTCTTGGTGCTTTCGCCGTCGAGCGGAACGCGGGTAAAGCCGTGCTTCGCCATGATCATGATGGTAAACACATCGACGGTACCAGCAGTATTCTGAACCGCCGTGCTCAATCCACCGCCGGAAGCGAATTTCTTCGCGCCCGCGTTGAGAGAGCTCGGGTCAGCACTCGGGAAGAACGCGAGCTGCTTGTAGCGGGCCTGTTCCCCTTCAACTGCGCCGCGATACTCAGACGCCCATTTGAAGTCGTCGAGGTTCTGGAGGTCGAACATCACGTCCGGTGAGGTAATCGCGGGATACGCGGCCATCGTGGGCGTACTGCCGACGTTTGTCGAGCCGCTATTCCCACCGAGGAGCGTCATACCGCCGTTGCGAGCGAGTGAACGAATCGCACGGTCGAGGTCGTTCTCGTCGACGATCGAAGTCACGTCAGTTCTCGCGGCACCGTTGGCGTAAATCACGTTCGTACCAGCCGTCACCACGTCGCGATCAACCGCGTCGATGGTGTAGCCCGCCTGTTCACCGAGTAGACCAACCCAGAACGTCTGGTAGTCGTCGATACCCGTGAGGTCCGCATAATCGGACAGCACGATGAAGTCGCCGAACTGTTTCAGCGTTGCCTGGTAGTCCGTCAGGGTTGGCTTCTTGCCGGTCGGCGCGATACCTTCGGCCAACGGCGAGAGGGCCAGCGCGAGGTGTGCCCATCGGCGCATGATGACGGTCTTACCCTGCTTCTTCTTGAGGCTAGACACGTCGGCGAAGCGTCCATAGAGCTCTGCGTATTTTGCCCGAGTCAGCATTTCCCGGTCATAGAACGACTGGGTTGCATCGGGAGACGGAGAAATTGAGGTAATAAGATCGGTCGAAACTACTGTAGCCATTGAATGTCCTTTAGTTGCTCAAGCCCCGCTCGGCCTTCCACTTCGCGAAGGCGGCGTCAGACATGGTTTTGAAGTCCGGCTGCGTCGCCGCCACTGTGGCTTTGCCTGCCCCGGCCTGCACGCCGGTCTTGAGGGCTTGACTAATACTTGACGCGAGTTCTTTACGTGTACTTTGCTGAATCTTCTTTGCGCTCACCCCGAGGGCTTGCGCGGCCATCGCGACGGCTTGGGCCTGAACAATGGGACTCTTAATATCTTGCCCCATGGCCTCGTACGTCGACAAGAAATCCAGGGCTTTCGTGTGAAACTCCGATCCTTCCACGAGATCGCTTTGGAACTGTTGAATCACGCCCACGGCGTCCTTCTTCAGTTTGTCTTCAGCGGATTGTCTCTTCGTGCTCTGGATCGTTGACTGGATGTCTGTCTTCCGAAGCTCGGCGTCAATCATCCGAATCTGTCGAGCGGATTGCTGTGCCTTCGCTTCGAGCTGTTGCGCTTCTTGGATGTTGCCGTTCGCATACGCCTGTTGTGCGGCGCTGTTTGAACGCATCATCTCCAGAAGATGACCTTCCTTGTAGGATTCGAGCTGATCTACCGTGTACGTCTTCTCGGCGGGAGGTTGCGCTGTCTCAGCGGTTCTCTGTGCGAGTTGCTGAGCCATGCGGCTCGCTTCCGAGGCGGCACTGAGGTAGGATGACTCAAGATCCTCCACGGACTTAAACTTACCAGCGTACAACTTCGGTGTTACCTCAGCGGGGACCGTGGTCGACGCTTCCTGCGATGCAGACTCATCGGCCTGGGTACTAACGGGTTGCTCTGTCTCAGAGGCCGTGGTTTCCAGGGTTTCGATGTCGTCAGTGCTCATTTGATCTCCCTATACTAGATAGCCATTTGTCGTATGGCATATCTGATTTGGCCCTATTACATACTCTACAGCATGGTATAAGGTTACCCGCGCTATGCGGTCCGCCTGCTGCGAGCGGCGTTTTATGATCTAAAACACGATTGGTTTCGTCTAGTAAGACATCACAGTATGGGCAGCATGGGAACCGCACTATGAGGTCCCTAATAGCACACGCTGTCACGCTGCCGTCTGTAGACGCCGCAAGTAGTGCCTTACGCCTCCTAGACCTTTTCATATTGTTGAGTTTTGCTAAAACAGGATCTCGCTTAGCTAAGTCCTTAGCGGCCTCGCGTCTACTAGCATTCACTCGGTCCTTATTAGTGGCGTGCCACTTGCGAGCACTAGCCCTATAATTCTCCGGCTCTTCACGACGCTTCTCTCGTTTATTTCTAAGTATGGACTCTCGATAACGGGCGTAGTGCGCCGCTGATCGTAGGTTTTTAGCCTTTCTATTATCCGGGTCCCTATAGTACTCGTCCCAATACTCCTTGTTGTACATAGCGCGTAGTCACGGGTTAGACGGACGTATTGACGCCGGAGGGGCCTGATTGCCCCTGGCCAGCCGATACTACCTTTGCGAGCTCTGCATTTGGAGGCTGCTCGCCTTGTTGCGCGATTGCCGCGTTGATTTCGTTCTTGAAGGGTACGTCCGACGCTTCGATAATGAGTGACAGCGGGACTGGTGCCCCTGCGGCTTTAAACTGCATCAGCTGCGTGGAGACGGCAGCGCGGGCCGTCGGGGAGGCGTCTTGATACGACACCACCACGTCCATATCGACCTGCTTCAGCGTCTTAAAGAGTTCATACATGCGTTCAACGGGAATCGTTTCGGGCGAGAGCATTCCAAGTGTTTTCAACTTTCGTTGCTCTGTCCCAATGATACGATCCATTTTTTCGGGACTGTAGTATTGCTGGATACAACGCAGAATCAGTTGTCCGATGAGCGTCTTGGTTTCCGTCCAGTTCATGAAAATGGAACCAATCCCCACGAGTCCACCGGCCTGTCGGCTTTGGATTGCCCGACCGCTGACGGTCTTCTGTGTGGTCTGTCCCAGCATTTCGGCGTTGACGCCCGTGATTCGCATAATGGCGTCGATACCGAACTGGAGCATCGCCATGTCCCCCTCGGAGATCCCCTGGGGATTCACCGGAATCGGGGGCTGGCCCGCGTATTCTCCGACAAAGCCCGCTTTCGCGTAGGCGGCACGGAGCTTCTTGATGTCGGTATTCTCGCCCTTCGAGACCCACACGCCGCCTTTCGGGCCGCGTACGAGGACATCGAGCGTTGTTGAATGGTGCCAGTTAATTTCACGCTGCGGATCTTTAATGTCGCGGATCATGCCCTTAATGTGGTTCAGGTCATCCGTGTCTTGGTAGACCGTGAACGGAGCAAAGGGGTACCGCCAATCCGATCCCTTGGGGCTCGGCTTGTCGTCTAGAATCTGCCACGCCGTGAGGTGCCGGACCTTCAACGCCGTCGTGGGACGGGTGACGATCTCGAAGCCCTGTGCGGCTTGGGCACCGGCTTGGGCGTGAATGTCTGTGAGCAACTGCTCGGCTTGCTCGGGCCGTTGGAACGTAAAGATCTGACCTGAGTTGTGAATCAACGCCGATTGACTGTTGGCCGTCGTGAGCTTGTACTGTGACGCGGCCTGCGCCCCTGCGGTATCAAAAATAGTCCGTAGGGCGTCGTCGGCTTTCTTCTGGGATTCAAATCGCTGGATCTCTCCCGTTTGGGTATTGACCAGCAACGCGACTTCGACCGGCACGCGGTACCAGTACTGCATAATACGTACGCGGTTCGTCGCCTTATCAACGAAGTGGTTGACGAGGTGTAAGGGAACGCCGGTCAATGCTGGATCTTCCTTAAGCCAGTCCCGAGACATGCCCGCTTTAAGCATCGCGGCCTTGTCGGACCACTTGCGTTGCGCCTCGTCCAGCGTCATCCACATGAGCTTAAACTGATAGGAGGCGTCGTTGCGGTCGTACCGGCGTGCGCCGGGTTCGTGTCCCCAGGTATCGTGTTCAAGTACGTCTAGCGTGACATCACCTTCGAGGAGATCGTCAGTCAAATCGTACGAGTGCGAGACTTCAAAGACCGACTGTCCCCCGATCAATCCCTGACGGAAGCCTTTATGAAAGGTATGAGGGCCTCGGGCGATGTCTTGTTGATACTTCATCAGCGCGGTTGAAAGACGCCCGACGTGCTCGTCTTCGGACCCTCGGGGATAGCACCGATAGTCTTGCTCGCGCTCTTGTTGATAACCCGCGACGAAGTTAATGACTGCGCCCGAGAAGTTAAACGTCAAAAGAGGGCGTTGCTCGGATTTGAGTTTCTCGGCGTCTGCCGTGTCCCACTGATGCACGCCCCCGAGATTGAATCGAAAGTCGCTCTCGCGCTCCGAGCGCACGTGGCGCGTGGCCTCGTGATACGCGGTGACGGCGGTTACGACATCCTTGACTGTATCTTGCTCTTTCACTGCGTCATCCATGAGCCGTCCTTCGTGTCAGTCGAGAGCGGGTCCCATCGGAGCCGCTGTTGTTGAATCAATGCGAGATAGTCGATGTTCTTCTGAACCACGACAATCGGAGACGTAGGCCGCGAGGCTTCAAAGTAAAACCACGCGTCCATGTGGTGATCGTTGTAGTCCATGGGCTCTTCGGGGGCATTCCGAAGTTGAGTCGTAATGCGGTTCTTCTTCCACCGATAGCCCGCGGCTTCCTTGATGAACGCCTGACAATGCGAGGCGATGTAGATATGCGGTGCCCCTTCTTCGCCCGTCACGGGGTGCGTATGAGTCGGATCACTCGCGAGTCCCTGACAAATACGGGCATAGCCCGAATCCCAGTTCTTCTGTCCCCGCACGGGAAAGATCCCGTGGTCGTTGTATTCGTCGACGGTCGCGTAGACTTGATCTCCCTTGGATTGGTTGTTCGCCCAACAGGCACTATCGAGATAGGTTAGCGCGATTGGTTGCTTGAACTGGGAACGCTTGTGCTTGATGACTTCGGCGTGATACTTGACGGGCTTTCCGTCGCCTTCATAATGTTCGTCGACTAAGTAGCGATTCCCGAATTCGTCAATCGCCCACCATTGCACGGCGGTGGGGTTCTTGATCCCGTGGTCGATGGACTCGTAAATCGTCCAGTGGGGCTCGACGTGGACGTAATCGAGGACGTGTGTCGTGAGTTCAAACTGAGGGAAGATCCGCCCGCTGAATACGTCCCAGGCGCCTTCCAGATACCTCCGTCTGGCATCAGGTGGGAATACGGCCAGCATTCCGTCAACGTAGTCCTGAGGAATAAAGCCTGCTTTGAGTCCGTCATACGTCGACGCTTGGTAGAGCTGGTAGCCATCTTTCTTCTCTGGTGAATCGGGATGAAAATATCGCCAGATATAACTGTTAGTCCCCTCGGGGTTGAACGTGACGATGCCGTATGTCGGGGCATAGAGCACGTGCCCATGCGCCGTCATCGGCTTTTGGTCTTCGTCCAACAACGGCGTCTGTCGCCGAAGTCGCGAGACGAGGAGGTCGTACCGCGTGACATCGATCTCTTCGGCTTGGTCGATGTAAAACCATCCGAGGTTGATGTTGTTGAAGCGGTCTTCCTTCAGATCTCCATAGATAATTTCGGAGCCGCCGTATTGGGGCTTAAACTTGATATAACCGAGTTGGTCGTTCTTCTTCGCGATGAACGAGTCAGGAATGAGGCGTTTAAATTCCGCCATCGTCGTTTGGCGAAGTTCCTTACCGTCGAGTCGACCCATGAACCCCATGTTGCCTGGGAACATGTAGCTTAAGTACCACGCCTTAAGGCATCCTGCGGTCGACTTTCCATTCCCGAGTCCCCCGCCGTACCCCTGGAACCGATGCTGCATGTCGTAGAGGAAGGCCTCTTGGATCGGTAACCTCGCGGGATCTATGGGATCTCCGTTGGCTCCGAGGGGTTGCCACTCCTTCGGGGGCTGTAGAACTGCGGGGGTTGGACTCGCCATAATCCTCGTTATCTCATAGAGTTACGTTTCAAATTGCTGTTTACGATATAAGAAAAACGCACACAGTTGCCCCAGGAACGACGATCTACGCCGGTCCATGGTAAGATAAGGGTCGAGGGGAGATCTCGTTACTCCGTCGAAGCGCGCCGCGAATCTCGTTACTTCTTGGGCTTGTTCTCGGCGGCTTTGATCTCGTCATGAACCGTAGGCTTCGGGATGTGCTTCGAGGACTTGAAGAAGCGTATCCAGACAAAGACACTGACGGCGATCGAGACAACTGCGATGGCGATGACGTACTCCATAGTTTCTCCTAGGTGTTGGTTGCGGGCTCCCGAGTCGCACGGGAAACATCCGGCTTATGAGACCGGCGTGATACGGTTTCACCAACCCGCAATTAATTAGTAAAGGGTTTCGAGGATCGACGCGAAGAGGATAAGGGCGATCCCAGAGACGAGCCATGCTGCCGTCGCGGCGAAGAGCAGCACAACAAACGGCGTCATGATTAATACGACGGGGATCATCAGCAGATGTTTCATATGGCCCCGCTGTTGTAGAGATCCGCGAGATCGACCGCGCTGAGATCGGCCATACACTTGGCTTCGTGTTCGAGTCCACGTTGGAAGGCGTCCAGCTCACGAAGATCCATCGCGGCATCGGCGACGCCGTGCCAATCTTCTTCGTTGACTTTCAGCTTCAGATACTCAATGAGGAGTTCGCGATCCGTCATGATCCTCCGTAAAGGTTAAAGGGCGAAGGGTTAAGGGCCAAGGCACGAGCGAGCAATTACCTCGCATACTCAGTTCATGTGCGCCGAGTGTAGCTAGCCGTGGGTATCATTCCACGAATCATCGGGGCCGGGTGAACTTATGAGCACCTTGGCTGTAGTTTGATTCTAGAAAAAATAAATGGACTGTAACACGGGGTACCTCGTACCCGCCATACCCCCCGGGGGTCTTCGTCCCAAGGGTCTCCCCCACCTCGATTTCTACGTACGTACATCTTTTCACTAGTGCTGACTACGTAGGGGGCGATTACGTAGATGCGTACTACGTAGCAGAGAACTACGTAGGGGTGGAATGCCTACGTCGTTTCTACGTAGCGGTGAACTACGTACGAGAGTACTACGTAGCGATGAACTACGTATGGCGTAGTTACCTACGTAGTCGATGGTAGGGCCGTAGACTGAGCGGTGTCTTCCTTACCTGAAACTACGTAGTCGGACACGTTGATGATGGGCGACTCCGTCTTGCGTTCGATCTGCACGCTGATCGCGAGCTTGACATTCTCCAGCAGCTTACTCGGTAAATGTACGGCAAGCGTGTCGGCTGATCCGGTGTTGAGTTTATCGAAGAGCACGCCGAGTGACCACACGAGACCTTTGATATACTCTTTGTCCTTTTTACTACGTGTGGAGACGGCGAACATGAGTTCATCCGCCAAGTGGTCAGCGGCCACTCCGATCTTGTCTCGTAATTTTGTGGCGCGTTTCTCTGTGCTTAGCGTGCCCAATCCTTCCACGGTGGAAATAGGACGAGTGCGATAGTGAGGACTCTTGAGAATGTTATCGACGATGCTTCCCGATGGATGCTCGATGGGTGCATCAGAGTTCTCTACCGTCGGTGGAAGTTCAGGATCAGGGCCTTTCGTAAAATCTTCAGCGGGCTCCATGTTCTTTGTCTTCACGCCCTTCGCCTTCGATTTAACCGACTTCACCTTAGCCATGATCCCTCACGGAATACTACTTAGAAATACACGCAAAAAGAAGCGCCATACCACGTGATGCGATATGGCGCGAATGCCTACGGGCGACAGGCTATGAGTTTTCCCATTCACCAATGAGTAGCACCAGGAATGCCGCGAATAAGAGCAGTATGACGAGCTGGTCAAATGGCCGCATCATACCTCCTGGCGGAAACTTACATAGTCTTATGCCGTGGTCTTCAAGTGATGGGCCGTAGTACTTCGTACGTAGACTATCGAACGTGGTACAACGTACGAAGTACTTCGAGCAGTACCACGTATTCAGTATTTCATACTGTAGAAGAATGAA
>JAEHJW020010084.1_pt1 | contig 12535 bp, 19 predicted proteins | sample 9271431 | NCBI WGS metagenome assembly JAEHJW02
CAGCTTGTCGCTCGCGTTGTTGCAGGATCAACCGGCCCTCTCCGGGCACCGGGCTGTCATAGGCTCCCGAGGCTTGCCGGCCGGGCTCTTGCGAGCATCGCAGCCGTCACCTGCACCGCCGGCCCGGCCCCGCTTAGGCTTGGAGGCGAGGGGCTGTAGCTCAGTTGGTTAGAGCGCCTGGTTTGCAACCAGGAGGCCACGGGTTCGAATCCCGTCAGCTCCACCAAAGGGTTCTTATTCGAACCCTGGCCTGCATAAACGAGGCCAGGGTTTCTTGTTGATCTTCCTGCCGCGACCGGCCTCCTGCGAGGCATGTGTCGCTCAGGAGGCCGCGTAGACATTCGCCGCACATGCTCAGCCGCTCTCTGGATCTCACCCCATGGGCTGGCCAGCTCTGCCTGCTCATCGTTGGCGTCGATCTCTATCCGGGCGAGAAACGCCTGGGCCAGCAGCCGCCTCACATCCGGCCCCCCGATCAGGTAGGCCTGGGCGGCTCGGAGCATCAGGTCACGGGCTCGGTGGTAGAACTCCATGACGCCCTCGCCGCTATCCTGGGCTTCCCGCTCTTCTCGGGCGGCTTCATTCAGCTCTCTGGTAACCCGCTGTTGCTCGACCTTGAGGACGTCCATGGGGATGGCCTCGGCGTAGGCCATCTGTACGAGCTTCAGGCGCTCGTTCTCCAGCCGCGCGATCCGCCGCCGGGTCCGTTGGAGCCGGGCGGTCTGGTCAGTGTCACCCACTACCAGGGTGTACAGCTGTTCGCCTATCGCCTCGCCGTCAAGTTTGTCCAGCTTGACCCACTGCGGCCAGGCCTGCTCAATCCGCCTCTCGACCTCCACCGCCGCCAAATACGGCAGATCGCAGCCGCCGCCGCTGTGTCGTCGCGCGCAGACGAAGTAGTCGAACTCGCCACCATTGCCCCGGCCAGTGGTGTACTGCAATCTTGACCCGCAGCGGCCACAGCTCAGCAATCCTCGCAGGTAGTGGTGGTGACGGCGGGGCTTGAGCACGTGCTGGTCCCGCTCCTGGAGGATCATCTGCACCCGCTCGAACAGCTCCGTCCCGATCAGGGCCGGGTGCTTGCCGGAATGCTCGACGCCGCGGTAGCTGACCAGACCGAGGTAGTAGCGGTTCCGTAGCAGCTCGGAAAACTTCGACAGCGTCAGAGGCTTTGCCGGCCGGCTGACCGTAGGTCGAATCGTCATGCCCTCGGCGGTCAGGAGGTCATGCAGCCGCTTCAGCGAGTATTCGCCGGTCGCGTAGAGCTTGAAGGCCCGGCGCACGAATGGCGCCCGCTCCTCGTCCACCTGGACGGTGCGCACCTCCCGGCCGGTCTCGTCGAAGTAGCGCACGTTGACGTAGCCGAGCGGAGCCTTGAACGGGGTGCCGCCGAGCCGCGCCTTCTGGGTTGAGCCTTTGAGTATTTCGGTGGCCAGGTTGGCGCTGTAAAACTCGGCAAGGTCCGCCATGATGTTGCGGACCAGTCGTCCAGAGGGTGTGTCGTCTACACTCTCGCTAACCGACACCAGCCGCGCTCCGGCCCGCTCTATCGCGAGCTGGATCTGCACGTCATCAGCGCGGTTACGGGCCAGCCGGTCCACCTTGTGGACGATGACGTAGTCAATGTCCTTGTGTTCTGCCAACAGAGCCAGCATCCGCTGTAGCTCCGGTCGGTTAGCCGATCGGGCGGACTCGCCGCGGTCGGTGAACTCTGCCACCACCTCGGCCCCGAAGTCGTGGGCTTTGCGAGTGCAGGCGTCACGCTGGGCCGGGATCGAGTAGCCCTCGGTCGAGTCGGCACCGTGAGCTTGCTCGGCGGTCGAGACTCGCAGATAGATCACGGCCCGTTTGGATGCAGTAAGAGTCGCGGCTGCATCCGGTGCAGGTTCGGTGGCCGGTGCAAGCGTGTGTTTGCTCATGGATCACGCCTCCTTTGCCAGGTAGTGCGAGGTCGGCTGGATCAGGCCTATCTGGAGCAGCCGGATCTTGACGGCCAAGGGACTGACGCCGAACCGGCGGGCCAGGGTCGGCACGTCCCTTATGCCCTCGGCCCAGGCCTGTCGCAGCCATCGCCGGGGCATCAACAGGCAGGCCGCGAAGTAGTCGCAGGCCTGCTCGGTGACACACTCGTCACGGCTCCAGTAGAGGATGCTGACGAACGGGTGGTCGAGGATGTGCTTGAACTCATGGGCCAGACTGAAACGCTGACGTCCCAGGCTCATGGCACCGTTCAGGAGCACCAGCCACCGGCCGTTCGACCACTCGGCAGCCGCCTGCGCCTGGGCGGGCTCGACTCGTTCAATTTGGATGTTGGGCAGCACGGCAATGATGTCCTCTCCGACCGGCGGCTCAGTAACACTGGATAGCCGCAGCAGGCGGTTTGCTTGGGCTTCGGCCACCTTCAACGCCTCAGGCCTCGACAGCCGTCTTAGCGGCACGATGTCACGCAGCATGGTGATTGTGTTCCTCATCCGTCAACTCCTCGGGCGTTTGGCTGGCCCGGTACTTCTCATTAATAAGTGCAAAATGTGCTTCCAGCTGTTCCACAGCTTCTGGTGGCAGGTGGTATTTCGCCCTCAGGTACGGCCCGAAGCCGGGCAGTCCGCGAGCATCGCCGAAGCCTGCCTCCAGATACAGGTCGGCCACTTCAACGCGCAGCGCTCGGGCGACGCGCCACAACGAACGCGCGTCCGGTGACCCAATACGCCCGCGTTCGAGCCGGGCAAGCCAGGAGAAATCAACCCCGGCCCGGGCTGCCAGGCCGCGCACGCTAAGGGCCCGCTCCTGCCTGAGTTGCTGCAGGTAAGAGCCAAGCCGGGCAGCAGCCTCGTTGACTGGTTTTACGTTTGCCTTTGCCATTTTGCTATTATTCTCCAGATCAGTTTTCCTCGGGCAATCCATTCTATCTGGGGCGTGGTCCTTCGTCCACGACCGAATTTCCAAAGGGTGCCCTTATCTGCTGGCATTTCTTTGTCAATTCGTCTAGGTGACTCTTTTATATGGTGGGGTGCTGGTGGGAGAGCAAATAGTTCGCCCTCCCACCAGCTTGTAAATGCGGCCTCCGCCTTTTAGGTCGGGGATTCGCTGCGCCTCGGCCGTCCCCGGCTCAAAGCGGCATCCTCGCCAGATGTTTGCTCGCCGCCGAGCAAAGCTTGCAGAGATTGCCTGCGGGTCGCGGTTTCCCGCTCCATCTCCTCCAGAGCCTTGGCGGCCTGGGCAGCCAGGTTCCCGTCGGCGCGCTTGCGCTCGACGAGTTCCTCTATGGCCTGCCGGATGGTGTCGGTCAGCGACAGCCCCTCCAGCGAGGCCACGAGCACGAGCTGTGCGTGCAGCTCGTCGGGGAGCCGGATGGCGAGCGTCTTGACGCCGCCCCGGCCAGTCGTCGGTTCGGACATGGGTCCTCCTCGGTGCTGATGCGGTCGGCCACTCCTCGGTTTGAGTGACAAAAACGACCGCACGACACCGGCGAGGGAAGACCCGGCCAAGCCTCATGCGGCAGCCTCAAGCTCCGGCCCAAGCCCGAGCCGGTCCTTAGCCAACTCGACATATTCGGGCTTTAGCTCGATGCCCAGCCAGTCGCGGCCAAGTTCGGTGGCCACTAGACCGACCGTGCCGGTTCCGAAGAACGGATCGAGCACGACCCCTGGGCGGGGTGAAGCTGGGAAGGTGCAGCTCGGTCCGGCTGGTCCGCCGCCGCGTCCGGTAACGGGCGTCCAGGCCTTGCCGCAGTCGCTGCAGACCAGTCCAGGGCAGGTCGCCAGAATCGGGCGGTGGATGAGCTCGGGCGGAAAAGTGGCGAAGTGCGCACCATTAAACCCCCGCGTTGGCACCCGCCAGACGTCGCCTGGGTTCTTGCCCAGCGGATGGCCGGGCACACCAGCGGCTCGTGCTCGGCGCAGCCCGTCCTGAGTGCCCGCGAGCGGTCCCGCCCACGCAGGGCGGTGACCGACTGGCTCGCGGCCAGATCTAGGGCCTGTGCTGGTGTGCGGCTCGCGGATAGCGTCGAGGTCGAAGTAGTACGACCGGGACCGTACGAGCAGGTACAGGACTTCCCACGTCAGGCTCAGCCGGTCGCGGATCGAGGAGGGCATGGGGTTCGTCTTGGCCCAGATAGTCTTGTTGCGCACGAGCCACCCGTCCCGAGCCAGTAGGAGCACGAGCCGCTCAGGGGCCAGCAGCAGTCCTTTAGCCGGAGCCCCATAGCGTGCGTGCCGGGAGAAGCTGTCGCCGAGATTGAGCCAGAACGCGCCCGTCGGCTTCAGCACTCGGGACACCTGCCGCGCTACAGTCACGAGGCCTCGGGCCCAGTCGTCCACGGTCGGCTCCAGGCCAAGTTGCCCGGTCACCGCGTAGTCGCGCAGCTGGTAGTACGGCGGCGAAGTCACGACGCAGTCCACACTGGCTTCCGGTAACTCGGCCAGGACGGTACGAGCGTCGCCGGTCAGGATGGTGTTACGCGGCAGCTCCCTCATGGCGCGGCCCCCTGGAGCACCCGCTCCACCACCGCATCGGACAGCGCCACGTCGAACAGCTCTGCCGCCTCGCCGGGCTGGCGCCGGATTACCTGCCGCAGCACCTCGGCCCGCCGCTCATTTGGCACCAGCCACAGCACGCGCGGAAACACGCCCGTACGAGCCTCCTCGGTACCGGACTGCCAGTAGCTGCGATACAGATTGCACTTGCGCGTCAGCGTCGGAGCGAACTCGGTGCCGAGGTCCACTTCGAGAAACCAGAAGTCTTCGTCGCTGTTCACGAGCAGCACGACGTAGGCGTCCGGGTTCACCGTTAGCCGCCCGCCGCCTGGCCCGAAGAAGGTCCGCCACGCGCCCGGCTCCCCGATGAACTGGAGAATGCGCACTGACCCGGCTCGCTCGGCCAGCACCAGGCGTACGTACGCCGCCGTGACAGCGAGAACGTGGTCGATGTACCGCCTGCCAACCGGCTTGGGCGGTCTGGGACGGCGGCCACGGTCAAGGTCGGCCAGGCGTTGTCCGGCCACGTCCAGGGCGTACACGTGCCCTCTGGACCCCGCCCGGACGCCGCCGATGACCCGGGGCAGACGCGCGAGAACGCGCCGTTCGACCAGGACCGCCAACCGTTGCTGTGCCCTTCGCCGAGACACTCCCGCAAAGTGCAGGGCCTCCAGCTGATCAGAGCTAGCCAGGCGTACCTTCGCCAGAGTCGATATCACCTGCCAGTCCCGCTCGGCCAGCCCGGTCCGCAGCCGGTACAGCTCATTGCCAGTAATCGAGCCCGTCATGATGCGGCCTCCGGCAGAGCCAAGACATTCAGGGGCATTTTTGGGTAGCAGACCGCCTTTGGCCAGAGCAAACGCCGCCGAGCAATCGACGTGAAGTGACGCACGAGGCGAAGACGCCTGTAGCTCATGACCGCCTCCGCTTGCCTACCGACCGGCCGCCAGGCCGGGCGGTATACCGGGCTTGGATGGCGGCCTCAACCTCGGCCCGATCCACTCCGTAGCGCATGCGCGACCGCAGTCGTGCCGCAGCAGCCTGGCCTGTCGTGGGCGGCGCAGCCAGGGTGGTGCCGGTCACCGGCCGCGCCACCAGGCCCCCGGCTGACAGCCGGGCCACCACCTCGAAGCGGCCAAGACCCTGCAGGTCGGCGGCCTTAACCTCGGGTGCCAGCTCACGGGCGAGTGCCTGCGCGTCGCTGGCGGCCACCTGGAAGATGGCGCGGCTTCCGGCGTTGGCCAGCACCGCTTCCCGTACGCTGGCGGGCAGTTGCCCCAAATGCTGGTGGGCGAGCGTCAGCCCCAGGCCCAGACCCCGCGCCTGGGTGAGCATCGCCTCGACGCCTACGGGCAGGTGCAGGTAGTCCTGGAACTCGTCGATGTAGGCGAACGTCACCGGTCGTTCGGATTGGTGAAGTCCGGCGCGGCCTTGTACCGCCTGCCACAGCCGGGTTACCACGAGCGAGCCGAGCAGGCCCGCAGCTTCTTCCCCGAGCAGGCCCTTCGTCAGTGGGACGAGGACGATGTCGCGGTTCGCAAGCGCCTGGTCGAAGTCGAACACCGGCTCTGCCTGGCCCAGTATGTTGCGGAGGCGGCGGCGCAGCAGGAAGGTCCGCAGCTTGTTCATGACCGGCCCGATGGCCTGCATGCGCTCGCCGTCGGACAGACCCTCGTACCAACCCCAGAACGGCCCCAGTGCCACCGGATCGTTCAGCCGGCCGACCAACGGACCCCGGAAGCTGGGATCGGTGAGCAGCAGAGGAACCTCTGTGAGCGTCATCCCAGGCACGCCGACCAGCGTGAGCAAGGCTGCGCGCAGGATGTCATCGGTGCGCGGTCCCCATGAGTCGCGGTAGAGGTCATGGAAGATGCTCACCACCTGGTCCACCACCAGCTCCGGAGACTCGCCCGGCCGCACCAGCAGGTTCAGCCCCACCGGCCGCTCCTCGTCGGCCGGGTCAAGGAGCACGACGTCGCCTGTTCGCTCAGGTGGCACCCGGTCGAGCACCTCGCTCACGAGATCGCCCTTCGGGTCGACCACCACGACGCCTCGCCCTGCCTGCATGTCCTGCGTGATGAGCCCAAGCAGGAGCGTTGACTTGCCCACGCCGGTCGGACCGATCGCGTGTAGGTGCCTCAAGCTGTCCGGCACAGATAGCGCCAGCGGTCGCTCCATGCCGGGATAGGTGGAATGCAGCACGACGCGCCCGTACTGCGGGATGTCCGAGGACGGCGCGAGAGCCCTCGTGCCGCCGAGACTGAGCCCCGGCAGCGACACATCGCCGAGCGGCCACGCGATCAGGCCGGCGAGTTCGTCGGCGTTGAGCAGACACGGCTGACGCAGCAGCGGCGCGCTCCGTTCGTACAGCCATCGCTGCACCAGACCGCTCGGCCACCATGACCTATAAAGATGGGCACCCGGCGCGTTGGCCGTGTGCGTCGCGGCCAGAGTGCGAGACACCAGGGCCCGAGCCCGTCCTCGCGAGCTGGCGACGGCCCCAACCCGCCCCGACGCCACAAACAGTGGAGATGATTGCTTGCTCCGGATCGCCTTTGCCGTGTGGGCGTCAACGGGCGGCGTAGTTACCAGACGCTTGAGTATCCGCATCAGTGCCGGATCTCCCCGGCCGTGTCCGGCCGCCGCGATCTTCGGCTGGGTGAGCGGGGCGGTTGGGCTAATGACCCACTGCATGACGATGCGCTCGCCGTTTATGAGTGGTTGGAGGCTCGCCAGGATCGCCGTCGATATCCGCTCGGCCTGACCGGTCACCAGTGGTTTGCGCCAGCCCGACTGCCCGATCTCGGCTGCGATCGTCGTCTGCTGACGGCTGTACAGCTCGTCCTCGCCTATGGCGATTCCAGGTGCGGCCGCTCTGAGCGCCGCCAGCACGATGTCGCTCGACGCTGCCGGGGCAAACAGGTGATGCACGATGCCGTCGCTCGTGGCCGTGACCTCGAGCACGATGGCGCGGACGCTGAACGGACGTCTCAGCTTGCTTGCCCTCAAGCCAGTGCAGGCGACGAGCACTGCGGCAACGTCGCTGGCCTCAAGGCCGCGCGGCAGCCTGAGAGCATAGGCGACCAGGTTGTCTTGCCAGCGTCTGCGGCTCGACTCGCGGACGCCGAGCAATCCGGCGATGCTCAGTCCGCCGATGACCGCGATTGCGACGAGTAGCTCAATCATCGGCTGGCCTCTGTGGTTTACGAGACTGATGCTGCGCGGTCTCTTCGGCCTCCATCTGGCGCGCTAGCTCGATGAGGGCCAGGACGTACAGCCGCACGTCAGGCTCTTTTCGCGGAATGCCCGTGACCTTGATTCGTCTTGCCATACGCCCCCTCCCTCAACTCGGCAAACTGGGCGTGGACACCCGACAACGCTCTATCGGCTTGTCTCTCAAGGTGTTTGAGGACGTCAGGTGCCACGTGCAGGCTGTTATACGTTGCTCTGCGTCCACAGTCATTAGGCAAAGCGCCTGGAAAATCAGCGCCTGTTATGCATTTACCTGGCTGCATTTACAGGCGCCTCCAGCCATTGACCGAGACATAGAAAATGAGGGCGATGACGAGGATCTCGACAAGGACGGGCAGGGCAGGCGACAGTAGCCAGCTCACGACGCGGATGACGACGAGAACGAGGACGGCCGTGCCTACCAGCCTGAGCAGCTTGTTCATCAACGAGGTGCCTGTCGCATGGCTAGGTTGCTCCTTTCCACGGCCGTCCGCCCGGTCTCTAGCGCCACGTCACAGGCGACCTCATTGCCCCAGATATGCCAGCCCGGCTGGCGTCGGCGCGCGAACAGCTCCAGATACGGTCCGGGTGAGCAGCGCTCGATGATGGCGTACTGCTCCTCGGGCTTGTGCGAGTGCTCCTGCAGTGGCGCGAACAACCACGACGGCTGCGCCCGGAACTGGATCGGCAGCGTCCCGCGCACGCCGAACAGGCAGTGCTCGGTCATGTTTCGCAGGTAGTTGCCGAGACCCAGGCGCGGCTTCACCCAGGTCAGGCAGCTCTTATAGCTGAAACCCCAGGCGTCCATGACCTCGCGACCGGCATGCAGGCTGGCGTTGGTCACCCACAGCCACAGGTGCGCGTCATCGGCGACCAGCCGGTCCACCCTGAGCGACTTGATGGCGGCCAGGGACATGAGTCGGTAGTGGTTAACAGCTCCCCGGCCTCCGAGCTGCTGGATATCCCAGGGCGGGTCAGCCAGGATGGTGCGGTACTTCAGCGCACGGCCAGCTGCGGCATCGACGCTCACCGGTCGTCCTCACCGGACCCTGGCCCAGGGATCGGGTTCCGTGGCGGACTGCAAATCACGCAGCGGCGTCGGACGGTGAGGCAGCCATACCCTGCCGCGCACTCCGGACAGGCCCACTTGCGGCGGACCGGCCTGGCCGCGGCAGCGGCGGTCATCCGAGGTCCCATGGCCAGCCGATCCGCCGTCGCTCAAGCTTCCGCTCGATCTTCCGGGCTAGCCGGTCGAGGTTGTTCATATGGTGCTTGGCCCGTCGTTCTTCCAGCCAGCTAAACCGCGCCGGTCGATAATGGCTTGCCTTGCGGTGGTCGTGCTTACGGTTTATAAGCTGTGCGAGCCCGTACCCGATGAGACTGGCAAGAGCCAGGAAGAAGATGCCCTCGACAATCCCTGCGACGATGTACTCGAGGATGCGCATTACCAGCGCCCCCGCATAAAGCCCTGGATGTTCTCGGCGGCTCCGAATGCGAATGCCTGGAGCAGCAGCAAGTCGATCTGGTCAGGGTTCTCGGGCAGACGCGCCCGGATGCGGGCCAGATGTAGCTGCGCCCGCTCGGTGATGAGACCGCCATGGATGATGCGGATCTCGGTGGCGTAGCGCTCGGCGAACGCCCGCTTGACTGCTTGCCACTCGACCGGAACAGGTAGCTCTAGGTCGTGGCTTCCGTACCGCTCTATCTCAGACAAAGGACTGCCTCCCTCTAGGTGGTCCCTTCATGGGACCCCAGAGGGAGGCAGCCTCTTGGTCAGACTGTGGAGGTTTGGTCAGGCACCATGCTCTCCGCCAGGAGAGCGAGTAGCCCTCGCTGGAGGTACTTCCTCCAGTGGTGGTAGCCATAGGGCTGCTTGAGTACCTGCATCGTCCGGTACTGACGGAGCGGGGCATTGAGATGTCCCTGCTCCAACCCCAGCTCCAGCAGCAGAGCCCGCCGGAGCGTCGGGGCATCGTACCGACGACCCAGATACTCTCGGTCCTCCGTGAACGCCAAGATCGCGTTCTTGAGGTACCGCATGATGATGCAGCCTGCCTGGTGAGGTGGCAGGCTTTGGACCTCCGCCAGTTCGCTCAGGACGGGCATCCGAGCCAGCCGCTGGGGCGCTCCAGGGCGTCCACATCCCCATCCGGCTACCTTCTTCAGCTCGTCAACCAGTAGTTCGGTGCGTGTGTGATCACGCATGGGTGGTCTTCCTGCACCGCCCCCACGTTTGATCTAAGGAGGTAAGACCACTTGTGGTTATGAGGGGAGCAGGCGGTGCGGGGCAATCCACAATCGTCGTTGTGACCGCGGGGTCAGCCACAAACCCTAGTGGTCGTCAGTATACCCAGGTCAGCGTGGCGGTCCAAGATCGCTGCCATAGTGCCTCACTGGGTTTCACGCATTATTCACCCTTGCGTCTATCTATAAAGAGTTTTAGGCAATTGCGCGATAGCGTGAGCTGGCTTAACGCTGGCGTCGAGACCAGCAGCCACAGGGTCGATCTGACGATGCTTTGCCCAATAGTGTTTTCAATCCGCCAAATTCCATAAGTTATTTCTTCAATTGCTTGACATTTTGCCGTTCAGAATTACCCTGGCCTTCCGATCCGACGTCCAAGGAAGGGTGACCAGGGTGTCCGAAATCGAATCGATCAACGGCGTTATTCGCCGAGATCTTGAACCGCTTCAGCCCGTCGACTGGCGGAGCGTGAAGCAACAGATGTACGAGCGCTACGCACATGAGGTCCGTATCCATTACGGCGCGGTCATGACCGAGCGGGCGCACGAAGGCCTTCAGCGGATCAGGGCTCGCGTCGGGGATGACCCGGACCAGCTCGACATGCTCCTGGTCCATGCCTACGTCTTCGGCGCCGCCGAGCTGATCCACGACTACATGCGGGGGCGGTAGTGAGCTACTTCCTTCACATGGTCTTTGCCATAGTTGTTGAGGGCGTCTTTTTCGGCTTCCTCATCCTGCTTGCCGCGTCGGCGATAGGCGCTGGCCTCGGCAAGTACCTAGCCACTCGGGAGAACCGACCGAGAGCCCGGCGCCCACACTCGCCGCGATACGAGTTCCGTCGCGCCCAGGACTACCAGAAGCGACTCGACCGAATGACCAGGCGGATCGAGCGGAAGCTCGAACGGCGGCAACGCGCTTTGCGAAGGGGCCTCGGGCGATGAGCGACCAGATGCAGCCCTGCCAGCACTCCGACGTGCGGATCTATGTGGCGCATTACTGGCCTGTTGATGACGACGGAGAAGCGCTTGTAGACGATCCACGAGGAGAAGAGTGCGAGGACATTAACCCAAGATGAACGTGCTCCATAGCATCTGGCGGCTTCTCGTATGGGTCTACCACAATCCGCTAGGTGAAAGGCCCAATCAGCGGTACATCAGGTGCCCTACCTGCGGCCTACCCATGACTTGCGGCGAAGAAGATGTCGAGATGAGCCTCGAAGCAAAAGTCATTATCGGGGACTGGCGGTGTGAGAACGGCCATGTCCAGCGCATCATCGGTGTCATCCATGTGGAGGGTGACGATGAGGATTAAGATCGTGCTCTCAATCCCCGTACCGACCATCCTGCTAACCAGAAATGCGGATGAGTTCGCTGACGCTCTCCACCAGCTGCTCAGAGGGGGAATTTATCTGACCGTCGAAGTCTTCATCGAGGTGGTGCCGGAATAATGAAGAGCTAGGACTTTGCTTTATTTCCCCGAGGTACAGCGGCTCTCCGCGGCTCCGCACTTCGGATGGGCCTGATTGCAATTACCGTGATTGGCATTTGTGGCACCAATGGCAACCTGTAAGTTGGGCTGAGGCATTAGAGTAACTAAGCCTCAGCCGTCCTCGTCTCTTTGACTAGGGGCCAAGTCGCTGTACCGTGAACTGATTAACAGTTAAGCCGTTGCCAGTACCATTAGCTGCGCTTGATTGGCCAGCCAGCCCGAGCAAATCCCCGCCGCTATCGTCACTCCATGTAACTGGAGTTGTGATTACGTACCCCGTACTCGGGGATACAAAGTAAGCCGGCCCAGAAGACCCACCGGCGGTAGTGTTCTCCATACCCCAGGTGCCTTCCAGCATGGCCGAAGTGGTTGATCGACAAGTAATCGTGGCAGTCATGTATCAAGCCTCGGCCGCAACAGCAGACGTACACATTCACCCGTCTCTGATCTCTTACTGTGAGTGACGGGTTATGGGCGGGGTCTTGTATTCGTCAGCTGCAGGCAGGCGCTGGGGGTGTCCAGGGGTCGCCGAGCATGAGCCGGTGCAGGACGGACAGGACGTCCTGGCCATGCTTGCGGGCTGTTTCGATGTAGCTGCGGATGTCGAGCCGGTCCTGGGTGGCGTCTTCGCTGGTGAGCCGGCCGGAGATCTTCTGCTGGGTCTTTTCGGGGCGGACTCCGCGTTCGCTGATGTTGTTCGTGGGCCAGATTCTCGTGTCGGTGGCGAACCGGAGCACGTCGTCTTCGCGGTCGCGGCAGAATTCCAGCAGTTCACGGCCGGGGTGCTGGCGGGTGACGTTCTTCGGGCCGGGGACGCGGGGCACGCCGGCCAGGCCGACGCGGATCGCACGGCGGAACTCGGTGATCAGCGGGTCTGCGACGTGGGCGGGGATAGCGGACTGCCCAGCGGCGACGGCGTCGTGCCAGGCTTTGATGAGGCCGGACAGGGCGCGGCGGGCCTGCACGGGCCAGATTGGGCTTCCCCCGCCAAACCGGACACCAAACTATGCTGTCAGGTGGTTCCACCATAGCTCCTCGAACTCCTCTGGAGGTACGTATCCAAGGGAGCTGTGAAGCCGGTCTGCATTGTACCATATAAT
>JAEHJW020003074.1_pt1 | contig 12524 bp, 11 predicted proteins | sample 9271431 | NCBI WGS metagenome assembly JAEHJW02
CGACATTCGCCACGGCGGCACGCGCGCCTTCTATGCCCAGGGATCCGACTATGTGCAGATGCCGCCCTTCGAGACCTTCCGCGATGCCGAAAGCCACGCCGCCACACTGGCGCACGAACTGACCCATAATGCCGCGATCCGGATTATGCCGCGTCTGCTCGGCCGGGCGCAGTTGGCGGTATGATCGCGCCAATCCCATCCGGCATAATCTTCGTCGCTCCAACAACATGGAGCACGACGATCATGCCTCAATATTTGCAGACCTGCATCGAGTCGTATCTGGACTCGTTCGCCGAGAGCTTTGCGGCGGAGAATTACACGAGCGGCACGGTCAAGACCTACCAATCGATCCTGCGGAAGGTGGGTCACGCGATGGATATCGAGGGCATCAGTCCATCGGCGTTGACGCCCGACATGGCCGAGCATCTGGGACGCAAGGTGCCGCGCAAGAAGACCGGCACGATATGGCCGCATAGGTTGGCCCGCCGGTTCGCGCAGCATCTGCTCGATATCGGCGTGATGCAGCCGGTGCCGTTGACCGAGGCGCAGCAGGCGCGCGCGACCCTGCTGGCGGACTTCGAGACCTATCTGGTCAAGCATCGTGGCCTTAGCCCGCGGACGATCTATCACACCCTGCGGTTCGCCAACCGGTTCCTCGATCATCGCTTTGGCGATACGACGGTTGATCCGGGGCGGTTGCGGCCTGCCGACGTGATCGGCTTCATTGAGCATGTGTTGGCGGGCGCGCGTCGCGACAAAACGATAGCGACGCATGTTCGCATCTTCCTGCAATATCTGTTCGGCAGTGGCGCGACAGGGACCAATCTGGCGCTGAGTCTGCCTAGGGCGGCGAGGCGCTGGGGCGCTCGACTGCCGCGCCATCTGTCGCCCGAGGGCGTTGAGGCGGTGCTCGCCTGCGTGCGCGATAACCCTCGGCACGGCGCGCGGGACTACGCAATGCTGCTCATCATGGCCCGCCTCGGCTTGCGTGCTGCCGAGGTCATCGCGATCCAACTGGACGATATCGACTGGCGCGCGGGCGAACTGTTGGTGCGTGGCAAGGGCAAGCTTCACGATCGCTTGCCGATCAGCTCCGAAGTTGGCGATGCGCTGAGCCGCTACCTGCGCGAGGAACGCGGACCCGCGTCCTGCCGCACGATGTTCGTCACCCATCGCGCGCCGCACCGTCCGTTCAGAGACAGCCAGATCGTCAACGCCGTCCTCAAGGATGCGCTGAAGGCGACCGGCCAGAAGCCGATAACGCCCTACGTGGGATCGCACCTGCTGCGTCATAGCCTTGCCACCCGGCTGGTGAACACGGGGGCCTCGCTCGAGGAGGTTAGCGATGTGCTGCGGCACCGCTCACGCTCGTCGACCATGATATATGCCCGGCTCGACATTGATGGGCTGCGGTCCCTCGCAATGCCCTGGCCCGTGGCGGGAGGCGCGCAATGAGCCTCACCTTCCAGCTCGACCGCTATCTGGCTGTGCGGCGCAGCCTCGGCTACGACCTGAGCACCAGCGAGCGCATCCTCCGCCGCTTCACGCGGTTCGCCGACGGCGAGTGTGCCACGCATATCGACACGGCGCTGTTCTTGCGCTGGCACGCCACGCTCGGCGAGGCCAACGGCATGACGCGAGCGGCGCGGCTTACCGTCGTGCGCCTCTTCGCGCAGTGGCTGAGCAGCTTCGATCCGGCGCATGAAGCCCCGCCACGGGGGCTGTTGCCGAACACGGTGATGCGCTCGCGTCCGCATATCTACAGCGATGCCGAGGTCGCTTCGATCATCGCGGCTGCAAAAGCACTGCCGTCGATCTGCGGGTTGCGCGGACTGACCTACTCGACGCTGTTCGCACTCATCGCGATCACGGGCTTGCGCGTCAGCGAGGCGCTCCGGCTCGATGGCGACGATCTCGACGCCAATAATGGTGTCCTGCGGGTCCGACAGGGCAAGAACGGCAAGGAGCGGTTGCTGCCGCTCGCCCCCAGCACCGTCGAGCGACTGCTCGACTATCGCGTCGAACGCGACCGGTTGATCGGTCGTCCGGCGAGGCCGCTGTTCGTAACCGACAAGGCGACCCGGCTCACCGACTGTACGGCCCGCTACAACTTCGCGCAGATATGCCAGCAGATCGGCTTGCGATCCGAACAGCAGTACCAGCGGCATGGCCGGGGGCCGCGCATCCACGATCTGCGCCACACCTTCGCCGTGCGCACGATGATCGACTGGTACCGGACCGGCAAAGACCCGGCGCGCGAGATGATCCGCCTGACGACCTATCTGGGTCATAGCAGCCCCTCCGCGACGTACTGGTACATGGAGGCGGTACCGGAATTGCTCGATCTGGCGATGGCCCGCGCCACCGCGAGCGGCGGGGAGATGGCACAATGAACGCCGTCACTTTGCCTGCGCTGATCCAGCGCTTCTTCACCGACCGGCTTTGCACGCAACTGGAGGCGAGCCGACATACAGTCGCCGGCTATCGCGATACGTTCCGGCTGCTGCTCAGATATGCGAGCGCTCGCCGCAAAAAGCCGCCGGTCAACCTGACGGTCGAAGACATCGACGCCGATCTGGTCGCGGACTTCCTCACCCACACCGAGACCGCGCGGGGTAATAGTGCTCGTAGCCGCAACACCCGGCTCGCCGCCATCCGATCGTTCTTCCGCTTCGTCGCGATGACCGATCCGACCTGGCTGCTGCACTGCCAGCGTATCCTCGCCATGCCCAACAAGCGCTATGTGAAGCGTGCGGTCACGTTCCTCGATGCCGAGGAAATGGCGGCGTTGCTGGCGGCTCCGGATCGTACGACATGGGCGGGCCGGCGCGACCATGCTCTGCTGCTGCTCGCGATCCAGACGGGCCTTCGGGCTTCCGAACTGGTCGGTCTCACGCGGGGCGATGTCGTGCTGGGGACCGGCGCGCACATCCGTTGCATGGGCAAGGGCCGGAAGGAGCGCGCCACTCCGCTTCGCCGCGAGACAGCCAAGCTGCTGGCGACATCGATCGGCGCCGACAAGGATGAAGGCAAGCCACTGTTCCCGTCGATCCGGGGCGAACGGCTGAGCCGTGACGCTCTTGAGCATCTGGTCCGCAAGCACTGCCTCACGGCGTCGCGCGCGTGCCCGAGCATCGGCACCAAGCGGGTCACGCCACATACGCTGCGCCACAGCACAGCGATGGACCTGCTCCACCACGGTGTCGATCAAGCGGTGATCGCGCTCTGGCTTGGTCACGAGAACGTCGAGACCACCCAGATCTACATCCATGCCGACATGCGGATGAAAGAAAAGGCCCTCGCTCGCATCGCCGCCCCAGCCACGCCGCCGGGCCGGTTCCGGCCCGACGATCAACTCCTCGCGTTCCTGGAAGGGCTCTGATTATGCCGAACAGCCGCATGGCCAATGCCGGGCTATCCGGCCTCCAGCGGAGGCCATGCGGCATAATCCGGATCGCGGCATTATGACCGTTATGCCGATATCGGCATAACGGCCACTGGACCAAGCACGACAAGCGCCTGGCCCGCGACATGGGCCGCGTGAAATGGGGTGATGAAGGCTACGCCCGCGAGGAGCTGGTCGCCGAACTCGGCAGCGCCTTCCTTTGCGCTGACCTCGGCATAACCCCCGAAGTCCGCGCGGATCACGCCGCCTACATCGCCTCATGGCTCAAGTTATGGCGAGATGAGCATAACTCGAGTAATCGCGAGGTGTCGATAATGTGAAGGAGCGCAGCTTCAGCGCGCGAATCCCGCATAATTCCGCCGGTAGACGGCGGGCCTTGCTCAGCATTATTTCGCGACGAACCTCTGCGGTCGTTTGACCAGCAGAGGAGCCGTCGATGTCCAATTCCGACTGTGAACTGATCGCCGAACTCAGGGGCACACTGACCCGCCAACGATATAGCCCGGTGGTGGTCGGGAACTATTGCGCCTATGCGCGTGGGTTCCTCGACCATCTCGCGCGGCGGAATATCCTGGTCGCGGATGTGAGCGAAGCGCAGGTAGCGCAATATCTGCGCCATGCGACCGCGCTGTTCCGGAAACGCCGTGGTCGAACTCCGGGGCTGTACTGGCACTCGATCCCGCGCTCTGGAATCCACGCGCTGTTGCGGCTTGCGCAGGGCCAGTGGCCACCCGTCCGGAAAATTACATGCGCCGCTGACGCAGTGCGGTTCACGATCTGCGACGAATACGAGACTTGGCTTCGCGAGGAGCGTGGCCTTGTCCGGCCCAGCATCGTCGCGCTCTTGTGGGAGGCACGGCACTTCCTGGCCTGGCAGCTCGGACGATGCGGCGCCGAAAGTCTGATGGAACTGAGCGTCGGCGACATCGACCGTTACATGGACCTGCGCGCGCCGAGGCTGACGCGCAAATCGTTGAAGGACGTGGCGGAGCGCCTTCGCTCGCTCTTGCGGTATCTGCACCGGACCGGTCGCACCGCGATCAACCTGTCGCCGCACGTCATCGCCCCGCTGCTCTACGCCTATGAAGGGGTGCCCTCGATTCTGGAGCGTAGCCAGATCGCGGCCGTGCTGGAGAGTGCGGGGAAGGACACGACACCGGTTGGGCTGCGGGACCATGCGATCCTGCAACTACTCGCGACCTATGGCCTGAGGTCGAGCGAGGTCCGCAATCTGCGGATCGAGGACATCGATTGGCGCGCGGAATCGATCCGCATCCGGCACACCAAGACACGGGCTTGTTCGTTCCTCCCCCTGATGGAGCCGGTGGGCGAAGCGGCGCTCGCCTATCTGCGCGCGGGGCGACCCGCGACCGACGCCCGGGAAATCTTCATCCGCACGCGCGCGCCCTATCGCAAGCTCGGGATGCTGGCCAGTGCGGTACGGCGGCGGCTCCGCGATGCGGGCGTCGAGCCGCCAGGCAAGTGCGGGCCGCACATCTTCCGCCATGCCCGCGCGGTCGAGATGCTGCGCGCGTCGGTGCCGCTGAAGGTCATTGGCGACCTACTCGGGCACCGCTCGGCTGAGTCGACGGCGCCTTACCTCAAGCTCGCCACCGAGGACCTCCGGGCTATCGCACTCGACGTGCCGGGACTGGAGGTGCTGTCATGACGACTTGGTCCGACCCTGAGCGACTGTCGATCGCGCGCTATCTGGTAGGCCTTGGCCTGCGCAGCGCGAACAGCCGCACCTATTACAAGCAGGTGCTCCACAGCTTCCAGGATGTCGCCGAGCGCCACGCCGAACTCGGCCAGGACGTACTGGTGGCCTGGCTGCGTGCATCGTCCGACCGCTGGGCAGCGACGACGCTTCTGCACCGTACCCGCATTATCGACCGGTTCCTCGACCACCTTGTGCAAACCAGGGCAATCGACCGCAATCCCGTCGCCGCCCTGCGCGAGGCGCGCAATATCAAACAGTGCAAGCCGGTCTGGCGGGCGCTGGCGTCGCGCGATCCGGAGCAGGCCCTTGCCGAACTGCATCAGCCCAGGCCGTTTGACAGCGTGCTGGGCGAAATCATGGCCGAGCACGTCACGCTGATGCGCAACAGGGGATACAAATACACCTCGCAGCCCGTGTGGCTCTTGCGGTTCGACCGGTTCTTGCAGTTGAACCCTGCGCTGCAGGATGAACCGATCGGGAGGATGCTCGAACACTGGGCGGCGGCGAAAGCCACGCCCAATCACGCCGCCGAATGCGAAAAGCTGAAGCGCGTCCTTGCGAAGATACTCCGTCACCGAAATCCATCGATCCCGCCGCGCCGACCGGACTCGCGCCCGGAAAAGGAAGTGGCGAAGCAATGGCGCAAACCTCACATCTACGCACCCACCGACGTGCGGCGGATGCTCGATATCGCCCGTTCCTATCCGTCGCCACGGGCGCCGCTTCGCCCGCTGAGCATCTACACCATGCTGTTGCTGGCCTATTGCGCGGGTCTGCGGCGGGGCGAGCTTGCCCGCCTCGATCTCGGTGACGTCGATCTTCAGGGTGGCACGATCACGGTTCGGCAGACCAAGTTCTTCAAGACCAGGATCCTGCCGCTTCCCGACAGCGTGATGGCCGAGCTTCGGGCCTATATCGATGCACGGCGCCGTGCCGGAGCATCGCAGGACCCACGCTCCGGCCTGTTCTGGCACGAACAGCGTAGTGCACGTTACACAAAGGAGGCCATCGCCTGGCTGCTCGTCGATGTCATCCGCCGGGCCGAGCTGAAGCCACCGCAAGGGCGAACGGGGCCGCGCTTGCACGACCTGCGCCACTCGATGGTCGTGAACCGGATCCTCGAATGGTATCGGACGGGCATCAACCCGCAGGATCGCCTGCCGTTCCTCGCGACCTATCTCGGCCATCGGGATATCAACTCCACCCTGGTCTACATCACCGTCACGCAGGACCTCCTGCATCATGCCAACGAGCGGTTCCGGGCGGTGGGTGCACCATGCCTCGACCTGGGGCGGGAGGTGCGGCCATGAGCAGGGCAAACCCGTTCCCGGAACTGATGCGCGCGTTCTTCTACGAATGGCTCGTCGAGCAACGCAACGCATCCATCCATACGGTGCGATCCTACCGCGACACCTGGCGGCTGTTCCTGCGGTTCGTCGCGCAGCGCGCGGGAAAGAAGGTTGCGATGATCACGCTGGCCGATTTGGCCGCCAGCGAGGTCACTGGGTTCCTGAGGCACGCCGAACACGAACGCGGCGGCACGATCGGGACGCGCAACTGTCGGCTTGCCGCGATCCGCAGCTTCTTCAACTTCGTGGCGACCAAGGATCCCGCATCGATCGCGCAGTGCGTCGAGATCCACAACATCCCTGTCAAGCGGGCGCCGGTATCGGAACCCTGCTATTTGGATCCCGCAGAGGTGGCGGCGATCCTTGCCCAGCCAGACCGTTCGACACTCGAAGGCATGCGCGATCATGCGTTGCTCTCGTTCCTCTACAACAGCGGGGCACGGATACAGGAGGCACTCGACCTGTGTCCCGAGGCCATCCGGTTCGACGCGCCCAGCTGCGTGCGCCTCCTTGGCAAGGGCCGCAAGGAGCGCATCTGCCCGCTCTGGCCGGAAACCGTGGTGCTGCTGAAAAAGCTGCTGGAGCGGCAGCCGCGAGCGCCAAACGAGCGGATGTTCGTCAACCGCTACGGCGAGCCGCTCAGCGCCTCGGGCGTCCGGTTCAAGCTCGCGGCCTATGTGAAGGCGGCCGCCGCAACCGCGCCAACGCTGAGAACCAAGCATGTGGGGGTAGGTTCAGGATACGTGTAAAAAGTGGTCACAAGCCGTACTCGGCTGCGGAGCTATTCGGTTCCCACTCGCATTGTCCTGGCAATCGGCAACGTCGCGGCATGCTTGAGGACCAGTTCGGCAACCCGTTGCCGCGTCCAAAGCTCCACGCCATCGACTGGAGCGACCTCATCCGGGTGCAGCAAAGAGGCGAGGATTTGACGCGGATGAGTGTCGGACTTCGGTTCGGCTATCGCAATGGGGCCGCCCCAATAGGCCCATTTACATTGCAAGACGCCGACCATGCGGGATGGATCGGCGGCCAGAGCAGCCACTCCGTCGAGGCCTCCGTCCCCACTCCCCCCGACGTGTTCCCAGATCTCATCAGGGTGCTCAAGTTGGAGAAGGGCCACGCAAAGGTGCTCAAAAGTACCAGGTCCCACGAAATCGGCTAGTCGCCGCTCTACTTCGGCAAGATCTGAAGTCCAAGAGCGCTTGGCGCGCCAAGGTTTATCCAGCAGAGCCTCCAGGCTTGTGTAGGCGTCCAGGTCAAGGACGGGCAGCGTATGAAGGCGTCCGAACGTCGATCTGCCAAGAAGCGAGCGCCTGACCCAGGCCGGGACAGTGGTGAAGGGGAGCGGCCGGAACTCGTCGATCTCGCAGCACTGCGCGACGTCGGCCAAGTGGCTAAATACGTTCGAGGTGTCCAGCCTTTGCGTCTCCCTTAGGCGCAAATACTCATCACCCCACGGAGGGTCATCGAGCACCTCAAACGGGTGGATTACGCGGCCCGCGTAAACGACACCGCGCGACGGCCTGGGCACCAGCATGATGTCGCCGACCGCAACGCTCCGCGCAAAATTGCGGCTCTGTGACGACATCTTTGGATTTTCAAGCTGAGGCCGAAGTGCCCACCAGTTCGCGTCCGGTTCTTGGAAATCGACTACAGCGTCGCGCAGATGCCCTAGTCGCCGCTCAACACCCTCACGCCAAGCTGGGTAACCGATGAAGGCGCGGCGCTCACGCACCACGATGTCAATTGGATCGGAATCCTGAGGGCGGCAACGCGAGAAGACGACATTTTTTCTTGGTTCCAATACCAAATCCTGTCTTGCTGGTCGGGGATGGGGTGCAGGAGCAGTCACGGCGTTGCGGGCTGCATTTCCCGAGCCCGCTTCGTGATTTCGCCAACGATGCTGCGGCTAGCTCGGCCGGCGATCTTCTTCTGGATGGCGCGGATGCTGAGATCGGTGGAGGTGGCGAGGGCTTCGATTTCGTTGATGACGCGCTGTGACGTGCCGGGCCGCCCGAGATGCCTCCCGCGCGCCTCGGCTGCCCTCATGCCGGCGGTGACGCGCTCGCTGATCAGCGACGACTCAAGCTCGGCCATGGCGCCGATGATGGTGAACATCGCCCGGCCCATCGGGCTGCTGGTGTCCACTTGGTCCTGGACGCTGACGAAACGCACACCGAGGTGGTCGAACTCTTCCAACGCCGTCAGCAAGTGGCGCGTGCTGCGGGCGAAGCGGTCGAACTTCCAAACCAAAACGCAGTCGATCTCCTGGTTGCGCGCAGCCACCATCAGCGCGTTGAGCTGGGGTCGGCCTTCCCGCCGTCCTGACACGGCCACGTCGCAGTAGTCCTGCACGACATCGAGGCCGGCACGGGCGGCATAGCCGCGCAGGCTGTCATATTGCAGGTCTGGCTTCTGGTCGGCAGTCGAGACGCGCAGGTAGAGGGCGGTACGGGTACCCTGGTGCGCTTTGGTCGCGGCACGCCGGCGTCCAGAATGGTATTCCTTCACGGACACCGATTCGCTACCTCCTATTGCCTTCAAAACCCTTACTCTATCCAGCCGCTTCGGCGCACCCTTTTTCGGACATTCCATGACGGCGATCGACCGCACGGCCTACCCGCGTCCGGGCACACGCTTGACCCGCGAGGAGTTGGGCACCCGATACACCCTGACCAACACCGACTTTACCTTCATTCGTGCCAGTGCCCGGGGCGATATCGGTCGCCTGATACTCGCGACGCTCCTCAAGACGCGCCGGGATTTCGGCTATTTTTCGGCACTGGATGCGGTGCATCCCGACACCGTAGCCTATCTGGCGGTGCAGCTTGGCACATCCGCGCCGCAATCGTGGGCCGACGAGATACACCGCACCAAGTCGCTGTATCGCTATCAGGCTGCAGTGCGCTCTCAGCTTTCCGTTACAGTGTATGGCGCTGCGGCCGAACAACTGGTTGTTGGCACCGTCATCGAGGCGACCGAGACCATGAGTGACCCGGCTGATCTCATCAACCGGACGGTTGAGGTGTTGCAATCCGCCGCGTTCGACCTACCGGCGTTCAGCACGCTCGACCGGCTGGTGAACCGGTTGCGCGCCGAAGTTCATGGGCAGATCTATAACCGCGTTGCGGCACGCCTTGCGTTCGAACATACGGCAGTGCTGGACGCCTTGCTGGTCAAGCTGCCTGAAAGTGTAACGACCGGCTTCAATCGCCTGAAACAAGCGCCCGGGCCAGCGACCCCGAAGACGGTCAGGCTCTGGACCGACCGTCTCGATTGGCTAGGCAGCCTGACCGACCCCGATCCATTGCTGGAGGGCATCGCTCACACCAAGCTGCGGCAGTTCGCCGCCGAGGCCGCGGCACTGGAAGTCAGCGATCTGATCGACATTGCCCAGCCCGGCAAGCGGCACACCCTGCTGCTCGCCTTGCTGCGCCAGGCCCGCATGCGCTGCCGCGACGAGCTGATTGAGATGCTGCTGCGCCGAGTCTGGCGAACACAAGCCGCGGCCAAGGAACAGCTCGATGCCCTCCACGACCAGCACCGGGGCATCGAGGAAAACCTGATCGGCATATTCGGCCAGGTGCTGGAAACAGAGCAGGCGCAGAATACTGATGCGGCGTTCGGGCGCCACGTCAGAAAGATCCTGTCGGAGCAGGGCGGCGTCGCGGCCCTGGCAGCGCAGTGCGAAACCGTGTCCGCCTGGCATCGCGGCAACGATCTGCCGCTGCTCTGGCCGATCCACGCCAAGCACCGCACTCTGCTGTTTCGGCTGCTCGACCTGATGGACGTCCGGTCCGCGACCCAGGACCACAGTCTGCTGGACGCGCTGGCGGTCGTAAGCAATCATCGCCACGCGCGCCGCGATGACGTTTCCGGCGATGTCGACCTCGGCTTCGCGTCTCGGCGCTGGCAAGGCTTTGTTGCGAAGCGCCGATCGCAACCAGACGTTCTCGACCGACGAGCGCTCGAAGTCTGCGTTTTCGCTTACCTGGCCAATGCCCTGCAAATTGGTGATCTCTACGTCGTCGGCGCTGAAACATTTGCTGACTACCGCGCCCAGCTCCTGCCTTGGGCGGAGTGCGAGACACGGCTACCAGCCTACTGCGCCGCCCTCGGGATTTCAGAAAAAGGCGATGATTTCGCCGCCTCGCTCCAGGCCGAACTGACGACGCTTGCCGCCGAGGTTGACGCCGGCTTTCCGGCGAACACCGAATTCAGCGTCGATGCAGACGGGACGCCGCACCTGAAGCAACTGGCGACGACGGAGCAACCGGCCGGGTTGCCGGAGTTCGAGCAAGAGATCCGCGCCCGCATGCCGGAACGCCATCTCCTCGACATTCTGAAGCATGCAGAGCACTGGTCCCGCTACACTCGCCACTTCGGGCCTCCATCCGGCTCCGACCCGAAGCTGGCGCAGGCAGTGCAGCGTTACCTGTTCACCGTGTTCGGTTATGGCTGCAATCTCGGTCCAGGCCAGACCGCCCGACATGCCCCCGAAATCGCCTCTGCGCAGGCGCTGCGCCGAATCAACGCGCAGCACATCAACGCCGACAAGCTAGAGGCCGCAATGGTCGACGTCATCAACCAATACACCCGCTTCCCCTTACCCCGGCATTGGGGCGGTGGCCGCGCCGCCATCGCCGACGGCACCCACGTGAAGCTGCGCGAGAATAATCTCCTCGGCTCCCAGCACATCCGCTACGGTGCTTATGGCGGCATCGCCTATCACCACATTGCCGACAGCTATATCGCGCTGTTCACCAGCTTCATCCCGTGCGGCGTCTGGGAGGCCGTCCATATCCTGGATGGGCTGCTGAAGAACCAGTCCGAGATCCAGCCTGACACGCTGCACGCCGATACCCAGGGCCAAAGCGAACCGGTCTTTGGCCTATGCCGACTGCTCGGCATCAAGCTGATGCCGCGCATGCGCGGCCTGAGTGATGTGACCTTCTACCGTCCTGCCAAGGCAACCCAATACGAGCATATCGACGCGCTCTTCACCGGCGACATCGACTGGAACTTGATCGCCACGCACGCGCGGGACATGATCCAGGTGGTGCTGTCGATCCAGGCGGGACGGGTTATGCCGTCAATGTTGCTCCGCAGACTCGGCACATACAACCGCCGCAGCTTGCTCTATCGTGCCTTCCGCGAACTCGGCCGGGTCGAGCGCACTCTGTTCCTGCTGCGGTTCCTCTCCAACATCGAGGTCCGCCGCGTCATCCGCGCCGAAACTACCAAAATCGAGGCCTTCAATGACTTCCTGGACTGGGTCTCGTTCGGCGGCCCGGTGATCAAGAGCGGTGATCCCGTGGAGCAGGAAAAGCAGATCAAATACGCCAGCCTCGTCGCCAATACGATCATGCTATCCAACGTCGCCGATCTCACCACCGTCCTGTCGGACATGGCCGCCGACGGACACCCCGTCACACCCGCCCTGGTCGCCTCCACCAGCCCCTACATCCGCGGGCATATCCTCCGCTTCGGCCAATACGCCCTCGACATGAGCGACCTTCCAGCCCCACTCAACCCGCGACCGCTCCCGTTCGAGCCGACCTTATGACCACTTTTTACACGTATCCTGAACCTACCCCATGTGACGCCGCACAGCTTCCGCCATGCCACCGCCATGCACCTCGTCTCGGCGGGCGTCGACGTCACGGTCATCCGCAGCTGGCTCGGTCATGTGAGCCTCGACACCACCAACCACTACGCCAGGGCCAATCTGGAAACGAAGCGGAAGGCACTGGAGCAGGTCGGCGTTCCGACAACAACGGGACATCCGCCGTCATGGAAGCGGGATGCGAGCTTGCTCGCCTGGCTCGACACGCTCTGAAATAATGCGAAGGAATGTGGCCGGAAATGGCGCAAAACCGCGCATCCGGCTGCGCTCCTTCACATTATCGACACCTCGCGATTACTGGAGATGCTGAAGGGCGACAAGCGTTTCGTCTTCTCGGCCGCCAGCCACGCCCAGCGGGCGGTTGACTATCTGCACAGCCTTCAGCCCGGCCAGACCCAGGAGGGGGAGACCAGTGTGACGGCC
>JAEHJW020009708.1_pt1 | contig 12522 bp, 14 predicted proteins | sample 9271431 | NCBI WGS metagenome assembly JAEHJW02
CTCGGCCGCTCATCGCCGCACGAAAGTCATCCGCGAAGGGGCGCGGCAGGATCGTCTCACCTTGGTGCACCATCGCCGGCATGTCGTTCGGGATGCTCCATGCGCCGACGTCGAAGGACGCCATATTCTTGTAGGCTTCAACCGCAGTGAAGGTTGTCGCTGCGGCCAACGCACCCAAGACCGGACCCACGACCGGAATCCCAGCCAGTGACTGATAGGCCTTCGCAGCTGCGGTAGCGGCAGCTGACATGATCTCGCCTTGATTCGAAGCAATTTCGGCAGCCTTGCCCTCGGCTCGCGCAGCTGCAGCGGCACCCACCCGAGCCTGCCCGCCAGCGATGACAGCGGCTGTGCGTACACCCTCGGATCCGACAGTTTGCGCCGTCTTTTGCGCCTCGCTGGTCATGTGGAACATGACCTCGAGCCTATCGATGCCTTCCCTCAATACCGCACTCTGCTGCACGATTTGCGTACGAGCGAGACTCTGCACCATGGTCGCAGCCGTTTTCTCGGCCTCGTTGGCTATCCACTTGACGCGACCTTGGACCGCGACGTCGATCATCTTCAGCAGAATCGAGTCGCCCATCCGCGTCATGGCCATCTGCATGGTCTGGGTTCCCTGAATCACTCCATTGATCGAGGTAGTGAAGGCTGCCGAAATCGGGGCAAACATCGATTGGAAAGTCTGCTGCTGTTTCTGAGCCGACTTCTCCGCGATAGACGCCATGCGCTCCTGATGTGCGTCCTGGAGGGCCTCGATCTGAGCGTTGATCCGCGCGATCGCCGCGGGCTTCCCGCGCTCGAGTGCGAGTTCCTTCTGATACGCCACCATCTGAGCGGCGTACTCCTGGGCGTAGAGGGCCTGCTCGTCGGACAGCTCCTGCGCGTGTGTGATGTTTCCCTCGGCCTCCTCGGTGCGCAGTTGGGTGAGCTTGATAGTGAGCATTGCCTGCGAGTGGCTTCTTGCGGCCGCCTCCTCGGTCGCATTCACCTGGCTGGCGATTCGCGCTTGGGCGTCCGCAGACCGCTGAGCGGCTGCGAGGATCTGGCTGTCCCCGCGCAACATCGCGGCGATGCCAGACGTAGACTCACCGCGCGCGCTCGGTCCGCCGATCCGGATATGGACCGGGTGCGCGTCGAACTTTCGCTGGATACCCGCGATCAGCTGATCGTAGGTCGAGTTGCCCTTGGTGAGGTGCCCCTGGGCGTTGAAGGAATCGCCCTGCAGGAGCTTGGATGTCGGGTCGGACCGATGCAGAGCCTCGATGGCTGAGGTGATCTGCTGCTCGTGGGCGAGTTCGACGTTGACGCTCTTGAGGCCGGCGACCTGTTTGTCCAGATACGCGGCCGCGCGCACGCCGGCGGCGTTGATCTGATCCTGCTCTGCCTTCTGCCGTGCCAAGGCGGCATGCTGTCGCTCCGTGGCCTGCAGTGCAGCCAGCTGGGCCTGCAGGTAGCGCACGTGCTGAGTGTCGACGAATCCGCCGGCATCGGGAGTCTGCGCCCGCTTTAATGCCAGCTGGACCGCCACGATGCGTTGCGCAGTGGAGGCGCGCGCACCGATCGATTCAACATACGAGGCAGTATCGGAGGCTGCCTGCTTGATATGCTCCCAGCCCCAGACGATTAGGCCCTCGTCCCGAACCGACTGCTCTGCGCGCTGATGCATCGCCGCGCCGAAGGCGTCGATCGCTGCCTTGGCGGCGCCCGCCGCATTTCCCTCCTGCTGGAGAGCCGCGATTTGCTGATACTCGGAGGCAGTCAGGAAGTGGTACTGGTTGTTCAGCCGGACGACTGCCTCGAGGGGTCGGTCCGCCAGCTGCTCGATGGTGCTCGCCGCCTGCTTGATCGAGGTATCGGTGAGGTCGGCGAAGTCGACCACCGCCGTCCCGGCATCCTGAAGCGTGGTGCCGGTGAATCGGCCCGACCGGGCGAGCTGCAGCAGCGCGCTGCGCGCGGTCCCGATCGTGACGTCGCCGCCAGCGATCGCCGCGGCCATGGACTCGAAGCGTCCCTGGGTGATCCCCATTGAGTCGTTCGTCGACAGAATCGCGTCGTTGAGTGCATCCGCCTGATGATCTGCCTCGGCCCACGCGCCGATCAGGACACCAGCCGCAACCGCCGTGCCGCTGATCGCGAGCCCGAGAGGGGTGAAGACCTTGGAGAGCAGCCCCATCCGGTTCGCCAGCACCACGGACGAGCCACCCAGGCGACGGAACCGCCCGGAGGCGATCTCGTCGATCATGTAGGTGGCTTCCCGGGCCGTGCTGCCGTTCACCACGGTGGCGGCCGTGTTCTCCTCAAGGGCGGCCGTCTCGGTCTGGATCGCCGTGGCGTCATCGAGGCGCGCTGCCAGGCGCTGGTACTCGGCCTCGATCTCCTTGTTGGCTGCGGCCTCCTGGGCAGCGAACGCGGCCTGCTGCTCCCCGGTCATGCTGTTGTAGTAGGCCCGGCTCGCCGCCAGGAAGGAGTCCCGGCGCTGCTCCATGGTGGCCAGCGCATCCCCCAGGGATGCCACGTCCGCCTTCCTTCCGGCCTTCAGGACCGTATTGGCGTGCGTCTCCGCGTCCATCATGGCCCGCCGCGATGCCACCCACACCTGCGCGGTGGTCATCGCCTGAGCCTGCAGGGACTGCTCCCCAGAGGCGGCCGCTTGGGCCGTCGAGGCCTTGTTCACCGAGGCGCTGAACGCGTCCAGCTGCCCCGTGGCTTTCGCAAGGCCAGCGGTAAGCCCGTCGGTCTTGGCGACGATGTCGACTGCAAGGGTATTTCCGGCCATGTATCACCTCACGTGATCGAATCGCTCATCGGAGCGCCCAAAGCTGCCGGACCTCGGGCGCTCCCCCGCGGGCCCGTCTCGGGGGCCATCCGGCGCGCCGCGCGGTTGAATAGGCCGCCGCGCGCAGTCGGGGTTTTTCGCCACTCGCCGACTTGGCGTGTGCCGCCGTTATTCGGCACAACTCGCCATACAGAAACATCGCCTCGACCAGTCACCCCTCGAATGGTGCAGTGTCGAGCGGCCGCCTCAATTGCCGATCACGGCCGAAATCAAACACCTGTGAGACGCTTACGCCCGTCGGCTCCAGTCTGCCCAAAAGCAGAGTTCCTGACACCGGCAGCTTCAGCGCCGCGACCTGATGCTGGGCCGTGCTGATCACCGAGTGGACGTCCTCGCACGAAGGGGCGTCAACACGCGGAGTGACAAACTCACGCGCTGGCGCGGGCTCAAACCTCGATCGCTCCGCGAGAATCGCGCCAGCCATACGGCGCGACCGATGGCAGAAGCCAACCACGCACACGGTGCTCTGGAGGGGCTCCGGACCAAGCCAGTCAGGATTCATTGCCTGGACCGCGCCTCGGAGGACCTCTGGCAGTTCCAGCAGCGCTTCGTTGAATGTTTTGCAGTCAATGAGGCAATCGCGGGCCCTCTTTAGCAGCCAGAGGTAGCCTGTTCCGACCAGCACTGAAACGGCCAGCGGATTGACCGCCATCTTCGAGACGTGCCCCGCAGGGGTCCAATCCTCGCTATAGGTCTGAGAATCGGTCCATACCGTGGCGCGATGAGCGCTCGCGATCTGGTAGCCCAGAATTGTCACCGGCCCAACCTGATCAGTTCGGCGATGCGACGTTGACGCTCCTCCGGGCCGCCCTGCGCGATGAGTTTCGCGAGACGACGTTGACGCGCTGCTCGAGGGCTCACTGCAGAGCCCCGCGAGCGTTGTGTGACGACCGCTCCCGTGTCCGCCGGAACGCCGACGAAGCTCAACTCGAGCAGGTCGGCAGAGAGGACCCGCTGGCCGCCCCAGGGCTCTTTCGGATCCAGCGGCTCCGTCTCGATGGGGAGGAAGCCGATCGAAACAGCCCGAATGACGCCGGCCTTCACGAGGCCTCGCACCTCGTCCGCCCGATCAGACACCCCTTCCGGAGGCCACTCAATTTCAACTGCCAACGCGCTACCGCCGCCGATCAGCTGTGCCGATACGGGCGTGGCGACGGGCTGCTCGTAATTGTGATTGAACAGGATCGCCGCACTCTTGAGGAAGTTCGCGGTCTTGAGCCCGGCGGGCTCGACCACCCAGCCGTCACGCGCGATCTCGTTGGTCGACGCGATCACCTTGGTGGTGTCGGCGCCGCCTCCTGACTCCGAACGGATCGCGGCCGTCCCCCGGATCATGCCCCGGGCCGCGCGCCGATGGGCCGATGCGGCGCGCGGACTGTGCCCATCCGAAGTCTGCGCCCCTTGCGCACCAGTCGGATTGACGTTCGCGTCCGGGGTGCTCATCGAATAGCCGAGTTCGTCATCGACCAAGCGCTTTGCCTTCCCGATGCGATAGCGCACCGCGTGATGGTTGCCCTCCTCGTGCTGCACAATCGCCGCGGAAAGATGCCGGCGCACGTCCTCGAGCAGTTCGCGGGTTCTGGCCACGATGCCTCCTGTTAGGTTACCGTCACCGCCGCCGAATTGATCGCAGCCATCTGCGTCCCGCTGGTGCTTTGCACCGCATTGGTGGCCGGCGGCGTGTACGTGAGAGTCACAGCGTCCCCCGCGCCGATCGTGCCAGTGAGCGCCAACGAGACGGACGATGTGCCGATCGTGACGCTCGAGACGGTCACGGCGCTCCCGTTGTCCTCGACCGTGAACGCCGATGCGGCGGGAGTCGAGCTCAGGTCGAGAGTTTCATTGACCGCGATAACGACCGCCGGATTCGATCCGGCCGGCACGTCGATGGAGCTGAAGCCAGGAAAGTCTGTAGTTGCACCTGCCGCAATCAGAGCGTCGGCCTCCGCCTGGATCAGTCCTAGGACCGTCCCCGCGGCCAGCACCTGGCCGGGAAACTGGGTGGTTTCTGACCCGGTACGCGAAGGGATCGTCGGGTACCCGGGGGGCATCGGGTTCGCCAACTGGTAGGCCGTGTTGAGCGTAACGCTGACAGGTTCGGGATTGGCCGTCAGGCATCCCGAAACATCCACCTGGATCGGAACGCCGTTGGCGCTTCCTACCGTCACCAGACGCGGGTTCATGCCTCACCTCCAGTCGGCGGCACTGTCGGAGGGGATGCACGCGCGCTCGACAGGTCATCGATGATCTCAACCGCGCCCGCTGCAGCTGCCCGGGCCGCAGTCTTTCGCTCCAACCGGATGCGGCGCCCGACGTGGCTCTGGTGCCCGTCGCCGGATTCGTAGCCGGCACGCAGCACCTTGCAACGAACTTCGCCAGCCTCGAGCGGCGCGACGTCATCGGGCGCTTTCGCTGCTACCTGCAGACGCTCCCGCGGTGGTCCTCCATAAAGGGTCACAGGGCCGCGGCCAGGGATTCCATCATCCGCCGTCACCGGCGTGGGAGCGCGTCGAGGTGGATCCACCCACGGGCCGCTGTTCGGCTCCCCGATGTAGTGGGCAACACCAGGACGCGGCGCACGACCCGGCGGTCGTGGGGCCTCAGACATGGTGCGCTCCATTTCGACCAGCCACGCATCGATCAGGTCGGGCAATGGGATGCCATGGAAGTGCACCCGGGGGATTCGATCGGCAAGACCGTCGCCGAGCTCGCGGCGCGCGTCGTCGACGGACGCGATTGCAGCCACTTGCGCGACGCGCAGCTGCTCAAGCGCGGGCACGAGCAGCTTGCGGAAGATCTCCGCGCGTCGCTTGCGGTGCCGGTCGAATGCTGCCGCGCGCTCGCGCGCCATGACATCGGCGAGGTGGCGCTCGAGCGCGGCCAATCGGACAGTCATGCGAGGAATTTCGAGCCTGCGAATACGCGCGGACACCTCGTCCATGCTCTCGGCGTCGTCGTCGGTCTCAACGGTCAACTTTCGAGCGTCGAGATCAGCCGCCCGCGCCTCGGCTTCGAGAAGTTTTGCCCGCAGCGTCGCGATTTGCTCACGCACGTCGGCGCTGGTCTCGGCACCGACCGCGCGCTTCGCCATTTGGAGGATGTTTTTCGGGTTAGCCGCCATGTGTGATCCGCCGGTCAGAAAGGCCCGGCGGGGTTGCCGCCGGGAAAACGAGGCATCAAGACAGTGGGATCATCCGTCAGGCGGTGTGTCACGAGCATCGGAGATTTCGACACACGCGGCGCCGATGAGGATCCGGAAGACCTGCCGCCAGCCGAGGGCGCGCGACCCGGACAGCTTCACCACCTGGTGCAGAAGCGCACGCCGCGGATCGGTCGGAGCCGCCCCGCGGTGCCGCCCGGCAGCGCGGTACAAAGCCAGGTCATGCTCGATCGCGTGTGCCAGCTCTCGGCCGCTCGTTGCGGTGTAGCGGGCGGCAAGATCGCGGACAGCAGCGTCCCGGCGCTCGAGACGGCGGCGCCGTCTGGCCGAGGCAGTGAGACATTTGCGCCGGAGCCGCTCAAGCGCGGCATCGGGAAGCCATTCGAGCGCCTCGGAGACCGAGGCCTCGACGGCCTGCTGCCACTCGGCAAGCGTCATCCCGCTCGGGTGCTCGGCCGGCGCGTCTTCGCGCTGCGCGCTCAATTGCGGGCCATCCGCATTTGCGGACGATTCTCATCCGCTATCCCGACGCCCGGCGGCCAGTCCGCTATTGTCGAGGCATGACTACAAAGCCTCTCTTCGTCCCCCTGAAGACCCGATATTTTCGCGCCTTCGAATCCGGCGTGAAGACGATCGAGTACCGCAAGGCCGGCCCGCGCTGGAACGAGCGCACGTGCTGGATCGGTCGACCCGTGACACTCAGTCACGGATACTCCGGCGCGCGTCTCTACGCGCGCGTGGTGAGCGTACAGCGCGTGCCCGCCAGCGCGCTCGCGTACCCGGATCCGTACGAGCCCACCGACGAGCTGATCGCTATCGGCCTCGAGCTGATCGGGCCCATCGACTGCTAGGGCGAGTGTTCGGCTGCGGAGCCTCATGGCCGGGGATTCTCCGCGAGCAACTTCTCCAGCTCCACCGCTGCCTGTCGGGGCGTCAGGAAAGTCCAATGCGCGAGGGGCCCACGGTGAAGGCGCGCGTCCTCCAGCTCGGCAAAGCGCGCATCCCACACCCGCCGGCGTAGCTCCATCACCCGGCGACAGCGCAGTGAGCAGTACTCCCGCGGCCGCCCTCGACGGCGGAACTCGAAGACGGTGCCGCACTGGGCGCACCTTGCGGTCGGACGAGCCATGCCATTCTCCACCAGAAAAACAAAGCCAATTTCGCGACGCTGCGCGTGGTTGCACCACGCGCTTGGCCACGATTGTTGCGCCGCCGCAACAAACCCCCATCCCCCTCGGCGGTCGCCCACCAGCCTGCGGCACGGCTGGGCCAGCCTTCGCCTGGGCGGCGATCGGTGGGCGGACAAGGTCATGGTGCGGGTGGCTGAGGCGGGTGCGACAGCCGCTTATAGCCGTCCGCCTCGAGGCGGGAACCGTCGACCTAACATCGACAGCACAGGATCGCGCCTGTGCAGCGATCCACGGCCAGAGGCCGAAAGGAGCGGGGCTGTTCAGGGCCGCTTGTGGCCGCTCGGTGTTCACGATCGGCGCCGAGCAAGTAGGTCAGTGTCCCGCAGCCGTGCCTGGAATTCAGGGTCGTACGCCCGCTCGCGTCGCGGCTTCAGCTTTCCGGACGCCGCATCGCGCTCGGCAGACAGCCGCAGCTGGCGGAGCAGACGCCGCGCCCACCGGCCGGACCGCTTCACAGCAGATCCGCCTTGCGGAGTTCGGCCAGGTCGCGGTCGCTCACGCTCTCGAGCGTCTTCCAACGACCATCCTTGAAGCGTGCCGCATTGCCGAAGTGGTGGCAGTAGACCCCCGGTGGGCGCGGACGACGGGCACGCCATGTCACCCAACAGTTATGGCAAATGCCGATCGGGCGGCGCTGGTCTGGCGCGATATCCGTCACGGGGTCACCTCATTGCACTGAGACTGATAAGACGAACGGTGCAGTTCTGGAGGCTCGGAAATATCTGTGTCAGCGACGCGCGTGGTGGCAATCGGTTCCCGTTCTGTCGCAAGTTGTTCGAGGCTCATGGTTTCTGTCCGTTGGGTTCATGGCGATGGAGCGCGCCTTCGATCTGAGCGCGAAGGTCATCCGCGCCCCGGTTCACGTAGCGGCTTTGGGTTGTGATGTCGTGGTGACCGAGGTAGTCGCGCACGGTGGCCGATCCGGCACCCAGCTCGTCCAGATACCGCGCGAAGAAGTGTCGGAAGGCGTGCGCACCGGCCTGAGGCAGCCCCAGGGCGCGCAGGAGAGGCGTCAGCCATCGGCGGCGCACGTCATCCGCCCGTCGGGGCCTTCCGGTCCTCGTGGCGAATAGCAGGCCGCCCGCGACGCCCTGCAGCTGCTCCCGGTACGCGCTGACTTCCCGGACCAACCGCGGCACCATTGGGAGACTACGGGTGCTCCGATGGGTTTTCGGAGGCTGTACGACGCCTTCCGAGGCGCTGGCGCGGATATGCAGGGTTTGGGTCTCGAGGTCGACGGCGTCCCAGGAGAGAGCCAGACATTCGCCGATGCGCACGCCGCTGAACGCCATGACTGCGAACAATGCCCGCCGCTCGCCTTCGCACGCGGCCAGGATCCGCTCGATCTCGGCGCTGGTGAAGATTCGAGGCGGTCGTGCAGGCTTCTGGGCGCTCGGCAGCCGCACGGCGGAACGCTCGATCACACAGGTGGCGAAGCCGCAGCGCCTGGCGTGCAGAAGTACCTCGCAGGCCCTTGCGCGCGCGGATTCGATCGTGGCGCGCGAGAGACCTCGCTGGTGGAGCTGCACGATAACGGCCTGGAGTGCGCCGGCGTCGATGGAAGTGAGTCGCTTCGGGCCGAGGCTCGGCAACAGATACAGGCGGATGATGTTCTGGTAACTGCGTTCGCTGGAGGGTCGCATCACACTCGCGCGCAGCTCGAGGAAGTGTGCCGCCGCCCGTGCGAAGGTGATGGTGGGCCCCGGCGTGACCGTTCGCGGATCCAGGAGCGCGAGGTACGCCTCGAGGGCCGCGATCGCCTGCGACCGTGACCGAAACTCGCCGAGGCGCATCTGGGCGCGCACCACGCGCACCTCGCCGCTGGCTGGATCAATTCGCTCCGCCCGGTAGCGGTTCCAGTACGTCGCTTTGCCACGGCGTGCGACAGTTCCGCGTGACAAGCGCCGCTCCCTCGGCACCGCTGGGTTCGGCGCGCTCACGCCGAGCGCTCCCCGAGAATTCGCCGAACAGTGGCGACGTCGAGGCGCGCGGCCTGCGCCACCGCATGCTCGTCCCGGCCCGCGTCGACCTGCTGCCGAATCCACTCGCCCAGGACCTCCTGGCTCGCGCCCGGCGGCGGACCGTCCGGGTACATCGCAGCCACGAGAGTTGAGATCGTGTGGCGTGCGGATTCGATTGGATCAACCCGATGGGTCATTTTGAATCCTCATCGTCTGGCGGCTCCCAAGTTCGTTGCGGAAGCGCGTTAAGAATTCGATCGGTTGCCGTCTCTCGCGGTGCGGGCAGCGGGAATGGCTCGCGATATTGCCGCTCTCGGAAGAAGCGCCTGGGGCTGAGAACGTACTGGCTGCCGACGCTGCCTTTCGCCTCGCACTGGGCGGCGTACCGCTCGACGCCAGCCAGCATGTTCGCCACGCTCTCGCCTTCAGCGATGCGGCTGCGGATCTCACGCTCGGCCAGCAGCCACTCGGACTGACGGTACGTGCCGGCAGGGTAGCCGTCCTGGATTCCGCGTAGCGCGTCGGGATCGACATCCAGCACACGCGCGCTCAGGCTCGCGCTACTCAGTGGCACTGAGTGTGTGTCTTGGGAAGGACTATCTAGTACTTCTGGAGTCTGGGGACTGGGGACTGGGGAAGGTTCGCTCTGGGATGCTGCTTGGTTTGTTTCAGGTATCCCAGAAACAACCCGCTGGGTTTTTCGCGGACGCCCACCGGCCTTCCCATTCTCACGGCTGCGGGCAGCTCGTTCGGCGTATCGGCTGATCTCGTTGTCCGCGCGGTGCTGCCGGTAGCCTTCTGACGTCTCCGTGAAAAATTCCCCGAGCACGTAGTCGACAGCTTTCCGCTCGGCAGCCGTTGTGGCGTGCGCCAACTTGTAGACCGCCCGCCGGTCTGCCGGCAGCGGCGCCTCGCGGATGTAGTACGCATCGAGCAAGCACCGATAGGCGCCGTGCTCGAGCATCGAGAGATGACCGGCATCCTTCAGGTAGTCACCGAGGTGGTGCTCGTAGAAGTTCAAGCGGCTTCCTCAGCCACTCGCGGACGCGCGATCGTGCTATATTTGTTGTGCACGTTAATCTCCTGGCCGGTGTCCCGCTCCAACGGGCCCGGCCGTTCCTTTTGGAACGGCGGGACGGCGATGGTGTTAGATCTAGGGGGCCGCGGACTGCTCCGGCTTGGAGTGTTTTGGGAGGGGGCGCGCCATTTCTGACGCCACCCATTCCTCGAGTCCCGAGACTTCGTAGAGGGCTCTCCCGCGCACAATCCCGTACGGAGGACCGACCCCGTCGCTCGCCATGTCAGCGAGTGCCTGGGCCGACCACTTACGGCCGGTGATCGCAGTCAGATGGTCTGCGGCTCCGCGACGCGGCAAGTAGCGCACGTCCGACCTCCACTGTTCGCCACGATTGGCGAGCGGAGATTAAAGGCAGCGACAGCGGAATCCGTACGACGATTTGTTCTATTTTTTGGTCGTATTTCGTCGTTTCGTGACGGTTGTGACTGCCTTCCTCACGGCCCTCTCTGGTGCGGACTGTCCTGTAATTTCCACCGCCAGTTGATAGAAGACACCTGCTTTCGTCGTGGTCGGAGCCACCCCGAAAATTCTGAGGTACGTGCGGGCAATCTCGGTAAGCGTCCCCGCAGTGTCTGCGGCCTTGCGCCCGACGCGCACGCGGGGAAGTGAGCGGATCTCGCTGTCCGCCGCATGCATGAGGTTGTGGACATGGAGAAGCGCGTGTATGGAAGCGTCGTGCACGTTCCACTCCGAGCCGGCGCCGTCCGGTTCGCCCCGCTCGTTAGCGCGAGTGCCATCTCGCGCGTCCAGTTCGCGGTGGATCGCGTCCAGCTTCCCCGCCTTTCTCACGTCATCAAGCTCCTGGACTCCGCCACACTCGACGATCAGCTCCGCAAGGCGCATCGCCCGCTGCGCTGGCGGCCTCAAGTCAACGTTCTGCAGATCGGCTATCGCATCAAGTAGCGACGCGGCAGCGTCGGAAATCCGCTGAAGTTGCCCGCGGCGCGCCGAGTAGTCGACCACCTTTGGTTGCAACGCCTGTTCGACGACGAGGAGTATATAGGTGGTCAGAATGAACTCTGCCACGGATTCTTTCGGAAAATCCCTCAGGATCTCCGAGAGACGCTCCTTTCGGAGGGTCCGAGTCACAACGCACCCCGAAGAAGTTGCGAGACGCCCGCTCCCCACTTCAACCAGGCTTCGGCCTTTTCGTGCACGTAGGAATGGGTGTCATATACGCCGACCAGCCCGGGCTTCGAGATATGACCCAGAACCATCTCGGCGACCGCCTGCTGTATACCCATGCGGCCGAGCCCAGAGCGCACGTAGCGCCGAATGTCATGCAGGCGCCAGTCAGGGATGTCGAGTTTCCGCAGCCGAGCGAGCTGCGCGTGCTGAAAATCGAACGGACGCTGATCGCGGCGCCCCCAGAAAACGTACGGCGAACCTTCGAGGACCGGCTGGCGGCGCAGCATCGCCACCAGGTCGGGGTGCAGAGTGATGACGAACGGCTGCGGGTCTTTCTTACCTGTCTTTCGGCGCTCGGGAGGCAGCGTCCAGGTGGCCGCGTCGAGGTTGACCTCGTCCCAGCGCATCCCCGTCGCCTCGCGACGCCGGCAGGCTGTGTAGACCAGCACGGCGAAGCACGTCAGCGCGGGATCGCCCTCCTCCTCGAGCGCCCGCCACAGCGCGACAACCTCGGTATCGGTTAGGGTGCGGTGCCGCACTCGCCGGCCGCCCGTCACGCGCAGGCGGTTGCGAAATGGATTCACGCACTCGACGCCGCGCTCGAAGGCGTCGTTGTAGAAGCTGCTCCCGACCGCCATGAACTGCTCGGCCGCACCCGGCTTCAGACCGTCCACGACGCGCATCACATCCGCGCGGGACACTGTGGCGACCGGGCGCTCGCCGAGTGCGTCAATTGCCTTGCGGGTGCTCTCGGTCAACTTGACGAAGGGACTCGTCTCGCCTTCAACGTAGTGCCTGACCAGAGCGTCCACTTTCTGGCGGTACCGTGGGCGCCAGGCATCCATGGCAACCTTGCGCTCGAACCACTCGCGCATCACCAGGCGCAGCGGGCGCGTCTCGGCAGACTCTGTCGTGCCCAGCACCTCGAGCAGTCGCCTACGCGCGAGATCGCGGGCGGCGGCGGTCGAGAGCTGCGGGAACCGCGGGCGCAGACTCTCGCGCGGCTTCCGCCCCGATCGGTCGCGCCACTGCACCACGAAACTGGTAGCCGTTGGGGTGAGACGGACGCCGAATCCCGTCACCAGGTCATCCCACACGAGCAGCTGGCCCCTGTGGGGCGGCTTGAGCCTTCGCACGACCTCGTCCGAGAGCCTTTTTCGTGCCAC
>JAEHJW020003696.1_pt1 | contig 12518 bp, 16 predicted proteins | sample 9271431 | NCBI WGS metagenome assembly JAEHJW02
TGGAAGACCTGCTCTTCGCTCAAAAACTGCGCCTCGTCGATCAGCAGCGCGGCGACCGGCCGCTTTTTCGCCTGTTCGCGGATGAATGCGAAAATATCCGTGCCCTTTGAGAAAGTGTGCGCCGGCAGATCGATGCCGATGCGCGCGGTGATCTTGCCCTCGCCGTATCTGTCGTCCAACTGCGCCGTCATGGCGACCGGATGCATGCCGCGCTCGATGTAATTGTAGTGCGCCTGCAAAAGCTGCGTCGACTTTCCGGAGTTCATGGCGGCGTATTTGAAGTAGAGCGAGGTCATCGGGGGGATCTCCTTTTCTGGTTTCAGTGCTTGGTTTCGACGAGAGGGCGTCCGGTCTGGAAGAGATGGAAGTAAGGCGAGGCGCCGTGCTGCTCGCTGATCATCATGCCGGCCTTCGTGCAGGCCTGCGTGTAAGCGATCGTGCCGCCGCCGACGGCCCCCGCGCCGGGGACAGGCAGCGGAATGCGCCGCACAATGGCCGGCGCGCCGGTCTTTGGATCGGTCTCCAGCCTGCCGGAGGCGAAATTGTCGAACCGGAACAGCAGCGTGCCCGCGCCGCGCTGCGCTTTCGTTCCCAGCGCGGCGGCAAGATAGACGTCGCCGTCGTGCTGCAGTAGCGTGGCGCCGAAGATGCGCGTATAAACCGGTTGTCCCTTCATATTGAAGGCCGCGAGGTCTTTTTTATCGAGCAGCGTGCCCGCGTACAGCCAGCTGTTGCCGTGGTCGCGCGAAACGATCTCGATGACGCGGTCCGGTTCGAGGTCGCCCTCCTTGAAGGCCGACAAGGTCATCGCCAGAACGCCGGACTGATAAATCGCGCTCGGACGCGAATACATCACGATGTTTTGCAGCTCCGGCGAAAGGCGGTCGAGATCCAGCAGAACCATCCCGTCGTAGGGCGCCGGCGGATAGTCCTTTTTCGCCGCGAAGAGCCACTCTTCCGTCGACCAGATTCTGCCCGGTTCGTCCGTATATTCATACGCGATCACGCTGTAGTGCTGGATGACGGACAGCCTGTTTTGCGCCTTGTCGGGCCAGAAATATTTGAAGGCAAATATCTTCCATTGCTTGCCTTTGTCGTCGGGATCGTAAACCAGCGCCGGCGTCTCGACGCGCCATTCGCCTTGGCTCAAGGGCGTCTGTCCATCAGGCGCGAGGAGCCGCTCTTTCTTGCCGCTGATGCCGCCGTTGATCTGGTCCTGCCAGCGCGGGCAGCCGCTCGGCGCATCCGCCTGCGCCAGACGCACCTCCATCGTGGTCTTGCCGCCCTCTTCCGTCTTCTGCGCCGTATAGGCCATCCAGGCCGACTGGCCGCCCGGACGCACCGCCAGAGACGGGTCAAGCGCGCCGCGAACATTGTCCGGAAGGTATAATTTCACCGGCTGGACCGACGGCGCGAGCGCCTTTTTCTTCCAGTTTATGAGCACGATCGCGACATGCATGATCGTCATCAGGATGAAGATGCTCCCCGCGGCCATCACAACCTGATACTGCCAGGGCAGCCTGCGGAAAATGGAGCCTAAACTTTGACCGTGAATCTTCACGAAAAAAAACCGCCTTCAAAAAATGGCGCCCTAAGTTCCGGACGCCGACGCGTCAGGCGTCGGTTGGCAAGTCCATGGCGAGAATGGCCATGTTGAAATCGTAGGACACCTCGCCATCGTCCTCGTCCTTATAGACGACGCCGATGAATTCCCCGCCCAAGGTCACTTCGACGGAATCTCTCGCTTCCTTGCGTTCCACCAGCGCGATTTTCGGGTTGGAGAACTTGCCCTGCAAATATTTTTGCAGGCGGTCGGCTTCCGGCTTGCTAAAAGTGCTGCTCATCTTGAAATCTCCCTGAAATCTTCTTTCGCTTATTTAAGCATACCCGCCGCCCGCTGCCTACGGCGGAAAGAAGCATTTTAACTAAGTTTTCATAAATTTTCTGTAAGCTTGAAGGATGGGCAAGTCATATCCCGAACGCAATAATGTTTCAATGATTTAGGCCGTAAATAATGAGTTTTCTTATATCCGTTACCATCCTCTCGGGCATCGCCGCCACCTGTATCGTCGCGATGCGCCGCCAGCAATCGCAGAAACCGGCGCGCGCCGTGAAAAGAATTCCTCCAAGTAAACCCTGCAAAAGGAGTCTCTGATGAACTATGCCGATTCTTCCTCCGCGCCAGCGGAGGTCTCTACCGATACACAGGAACTCGCCGTCGAGCTGACGGAGGACAAGATCGACCCCTTTCGCGTGAGATGGCTGATCGAAGACCGCGGTGCGGATGTGACGCGCGCGCTGCTGCTGGCACACCTTGAAGAGCGCGACCTGACGCGCAGTCCGTCCTTGCGCCCGCTGGGCCTGCACCGCTACCTGCATACCAGGCATTAGGATATCAACGTTCAAAGACTGAATTCCGCACGGCTCAGATATGCCAGTGGCGGTTGCCCTTTTTCTTCCCGTCACTTTTCTTTTCCGGCGGCTTTGCCGGCTCCGGCGGCTTTGCCGGCGGGTCGGGCTTCTTTGTACCCTCGGGCGGGAGATCCCCCTCAATGATCAGGATATCGCGCGAAAGCTCCATCAGGATCCTCTGGGCGCCGGGGTTCGTGCGGGCGTATCTCTTGACGTCGTCCATCGCCGCGTCGAACTCCAGCTTCGCGCCCTCGAAGGTGCTGCGGTCGCCCCGGTCGGCGAGCTGCTGCATGGCGTTGAAGGCGTTGCTGAGGCGCACGAACTTTTGCTTGGCGGGGCCGGTGCTTTTTTCGGCGGCCTTGCGGAAGACCGCGGCCAGACGTTCCAGCTTGTCATCGGGGTCGGGCGGTGGGCACATGGCGAAATCCTCCTGTAAAAGACTGCAGGGAAAGCCTAGAGAGAGAACGGCCCGAGGTCAATGTTTCCCTTGTGGATAAACAGCGCCGCATCCGCGGCAAAGAATCGTCTGGCGCGCCCCTCAGCCTGACGCAACGCAGCACAGCCGCTTTTTTTCAGCTTATGGCAAGAAGGATATCCACAGTTCGAGAATCCTGCGTACGCTGGAAAATGAGGCAGGGCGTGGTTTTCGCGGCTTTCGAAAACCTGCGCGGTAATATTTTTACCTGAAGAATCAAAATTAAATAATTATTCATCATCTTGTGGCATATAATGGAACCATACACAACATATAGAAGTCATTACTACTTCCCCCGCTCTCAAAGCCCAGAGGAGATACAAAATGACCCCGCATATTATGACAGGCTCCCGCGCCTACAACTTCAATGTCGGTACGTTCGACAACGGAACAGCGGACCACGGACTTACCCACAGCTTGATGCACGACCTCGCACGCGAAGGAGACCTTCTCAGTGCAGAGGTGATCTTCGAGGCCGGCGCGCCGGTCGACAGCCCCAACGACGAAGGCCGCCGCCCATTACATGAGGCGGCTTTTTTTGGCCATATCGACATGGTGGCCTTCCTGCTCGATAACGGCGCCGCCATCGATGCGGAAGTGCTGCCCCTCGGCCACACCGCGCTGATGCTCGCCGTGCAACAGGGCCACTACGACCTCGTCGCCTATCTTCTGAAGCGCGGCGCGCGGCTCGGCACCGCCGACCGTCTCTCCGGCGCGGGCCTGCTGCACATCGCCGCCGCGAAAGGCGACGTGAAAATGGCCGGCGTGCTGATCAAGGCGGGCGTCAACGTCTTCGCCGAAGACAAACGCGGCATGACCGCCCGCGACGCCGCCGCCCGCGGCAAGCATCTCGGCCTTGAGAAGACCTTGCTCAAGGTGATGGAGCATCACGCCAAATACGTCTGCGCCTAAGGCTACCTCTTGCACACCGCCACCCACGCCGCATTGTTCCCGTCGATTTGCCGCCTGGTTTTCTCGGTGTCTTTGCGCGACATATAAACCGGATGGTAAATGGCGCAGAAATCAGCGCGTGAATTCGTCGCGCACCCGCTCGTCGGCAGCAGCATCATGCTCCACAGCAGCCCGCGCCGCATCGGCTTTTTCAAGGTCATCGAGAATTTCTCCTTTTGCGTCGTTCTCCGCCGCGGCGCGGCCGAGGAACTCCATGTGGATCAGGAAGGCGATCACCCCGCCCGCGATGAGAGCGCCTAAAATCATGCGTCCTCCTTCTGCGGCAACACCAACGCCGCCGCCTGGCTATAAACCGAGGCGTCATACCATGCCGGCACGCGGCCTTGCGGCGGGCGGCCGTTTTCATGCAGGACAATCGCCTGCGTCAGCGCGACCAGCACCTCCTGCGCGCGGAGGTCGATCTTGTCATCCGGCTTCACGGCCATGCCCTTCGCCACATTATATATGTACGACCCCGTATCGTTCTCGACCGGCGGGGCGTAGCGGTTGATGATGCTCCTGACCGTATCGAGCCCGTATTTCAGGTGATAGGTGAGCAGCGTCTTCATCAGCGCACGCAGGCCATAGACCGGCGCGGTGAAAATAATGAAGGCGGGGTCGGTCTGCTCCCCCGCCTGCCCCTGCCACGCGGTTTTCGACAAGCGGATATTGCCGGGATTGTTGTTTCTGATCCCGCGCGGGTCGAGAAAGTTCTGCATATCTTCAGTGTCCTCCTGTGAATTTTCCGATCGCCGCGAAGACGATGGCGATAAACGCGCCGATGCCGATGGCGCGCTGGCGGGTGCGCACGTAATCGGCGACATGCGGCTGCATTTCGCCGATCGCCGCCTCGTGCCGCTGCAACGCCGCCGCAAGATCGGGGATTTTGTCGGTGTTTTTCTGGATCTGGGAGAGGATGCCCTGCATCTGCCCCAGCTCCTGACGGATGCTGTCGCTCATATGCGGCGCTTCTAGACGGCGCAATATTCGGTGACGATGACGATGCCCGCCGAACCGTTTCCGCCCGCCGTCGAAGCTTCCATGCTCGCGCCGCCGCCCGCGCCGTAACCCGTGGCGTTGATGCCCGTGCTGGTCGCATCGGTGATCTGCCCGCCCGCGCCGTACATGGTCGAGCCCCCCGCGCCCGCCGCCTCAAGCGCGCTGTAATACCCTCCCAAGCCGCCCGACTGCCCGGCAATGGCGATATTGCCCGTTCCGGCCGCGCCGCCCGCACCCCCGTAAACCGTATAACCGCTTCCGCTGACGGAGCCGTTGCCGCCGTGCGCCGTGACAAGCGTGCCGAAGGCGGAGTTTCCCCCGTTTGTGCCACTGGTTCCGCTGGTTGCGCCGCCAACGCCGGCCGCGCCGATTGTAACGGCCTGCGACGACCCGATTGCGGCCGCCGTGAGAACGGATTTTGAATAAGAACCGGCACCGCCGCCGCCGCTCCTGGTATAGCCGGAACCGCCGCCGCCGCCGATGACCTCGACATCGGCATAAAGCAGTCCGGCGGACGGCGTATATGTGCCGGAGGCCGTGAAAACCTGCCGTTGCACGAGGATGCCTGCGGCCGCCACCCAACCGCCGTTTGCGCCGAGGACTTTTCCCGCCGCCGCGTCGCCCGCCGCGGGCGCGGGCACAAGACCGCTCGCGCCGCCCGTTCCTGTGTCGCCGGTGAAGGCGGGCAACGACGGATTGAGCACGATAAAATCCGTCCCGTCATGGACCAGCGTATAAATACCGGTGGCAAGAAGCGCGTTGGCCGCGGGGTTCGCGCCATCGAGCAGTTTGATGCTGACGCTGCCGAGGCTGTTGACGTTGACCGTCGCCGCGCCGGTATTGGCGTTGGCGGGCTTCAGGGTGACGATCTGTCCCGCCGCATAGGCCGTCGCGGCGGGCGCGGGCGCGAGGACATAGGCGTTGGCCGCGCCCGTGTCGGCGGCAAAATTGAGCAGGCGCGGCGCGCCCGTGCCGTCGTAGGGCTGGAAGGTGTTGGCGGTGGCGTTGACCTCGCCCAGCGTAATCCAGCTTGTGCCGGTGTAAACGTTGAGCGTCCAGGGCGTCGCGGAATCGTTGAGCCAGATGATGCCCGCTTCGGCGTAGGTCGGCGCGGTCGGGCCTTTGTGATGGTTCAGGATCGCCTGTTTTCCGGCATTGTCTGCGTTGCGATAGGCAAGACCGGACTGGTCCGCCCCGATTTGCGAGGTGGCTTGTGTCATAGAGTTCTCCTTGTTTTAAAGATTGTTAGCTTTGCATCCCGTAGCCCTTGGCGAGCCAGTCGAACGTCCGCGCGACGCCCGTTCCGGCGGCGTTGAAAAACCGCACCGTGAAACCAAAGGCCGTGGAACTTGTGATGGCGTAATAATCGCCCGTGCCCATGTCCTGCGCGGTGATGGCGACGGCGGGCACGGCGCGGAACGCGTTGGCATAAGCGACCGTGATGCCCGTCGCGGGCGCGGCGACGCCGTTTGCGCTTTCCGTGCGGTCGGGCATGTCGAGATCGACGCGCAGACGCGTGATCGCGGGGGTAACGCCCTGCAGACCGCTGGTGAGGCACGCCTGAAACTCATAGGCGCGCGCGGCATAATCGCCGATCACGAACGGCGCCCATGCCGACCACACGGGGGCAACCGCCGGATCGTCGTTGGTGGTGCGGATTTGCACCTCGACGTCCCACAGCGACGGGTCGACCGTCTGGTCGAAGCTCTCCTGATTGTCGATATCCGCCCAGATATCGAGCGTGGTCGTGGTATCGACGCCGAAAACCGCCATATCCATGGTGAGACGCGCCGTATAAACCGCGCCGAGATCGACGCCGTTTGAAAAACGATACGTCCCCGCCGTGGCGAGCCCCGCGTTGCCGATGTCGGCATCCGCAACCAGATCGAAATCCGGCCAGACATCGACCGTATCCGCACCGGTGAGGCGGGGCACGCCCGCATCCGCGACCGTATCCGTGTTGGCGCCGGCGAAACTTGCGTCTTCCGTCACCGTCAATATATATGTCGTGTCGGCGGACAGCCCCGCGATCGTCGAAACCGCAAGATCGGCATTGACACTCTTCAGCCCCGCCGCGCTGACGGCCTTGATAAGATAAGTTCCTGCCGCGGCAGGCACGGAAATGCTCGTCGCGCCCGCCAGAATCTGCGTGATCAGATCCGCCGCGCTCGCCCATGTCACGCCCGTCGTCTGCGGCGCAAAGCGGAGCGTGTACCCCGCAAGGTCGACATCCGTCACCGCGCTCCACGTCAGGTGCGCCATGCCGCCAAGCACGCTCACGGCGAAACCCGCCACATCCGACGGCGTGTCGGCCGCGACCTGATAGCCCGTCACCGTCAGCACGGGCGAGACCTGCCCGCCGCCCGAAACGTAATAAACCCTGATATCGTAAATGCCGCCCGCGGACAGCCCCGCGAGAGAAACGCTGTTCGCGGTTTTGCTGATCACCGTCGCGGTGCCGAAATCCGCCTCGCCGGAGGCGCGCACCAGAACCTTGATATCCGGCGCGCCGTTGCAAGACGGCGTTTGCAGCGTCACGACGACGCGGTCGGTAAAGCTGCCGTCGGCGTTTTTGATCATCGTCGGCGTGCCGGACTGGATCTGGCTCAACACCGGCGCGGGCGGCGGGAGCATCTCCGGCGGCACGGTAATCTGGCTCGTGAACGGCGGAATCGCGCCGCTGTCCGCCGTGAAGACCGCCGGCGCGGCATCGACACAGGCGATCAGCGCGTTGAGGTCGTTCTGCGGCGTGATGGATTTCACGACCAGTTCAACGCTCTCCTGCCCGCTTTCCCCGAACAGCGCAAGATCGCCGACGGCAGGGCCGCTCGCCACATCAACCGGCGTGGTGAAGGCGACGGTCGCGCTTGTGCCGGCAACCGTCGCGATCGATTGCACCAGCGACGCGCCATCGGCAAGGCGAAAACGCACGGCATAGCTCAAACCCGCCTGCAGCGTGACCCCGGCATCGAGCGTGACGCCGGTGACGTTCGTGCCGGAGGTCGCAATGGCCTTGACCCGCGCGGACATCAGGCCGAACAGCGGGACGTCGTGCGTAAACCGGATCAAATCCCCGCGGGTACAGACAATATGCTCGATGTCGGCATAAAAACTATACGTCTCGGGGCGCAGGCGCGCCGTGGCGATATGATAGCGTCCGTCTTTCCACGCCTGATCTTTGCTCGTTACCCCCGGCAGTTCCAGCACTTCATAAACCGTGGCATTGGCGGCGTCGTAACCGTCGTCATAAACGATGCGTTCGTCCTGCATCCAGCCGTTGTCGCGGTTGAGGAAACGCACGCGCAAGGCCTGCGGCAAATCGGAGAAAGTCTTGTTGCCGCTGAAAGTGAAGCTGTTGCGCGGCGTGAAATGCTGCACCGGCACGCTCTGCGGCGCGTCCGCGACCACGCCCCAGCGGCCGTCGATCAGCATCGGGCTGGCGCGCCCCGCCGCGGCGATGTCCTGCAGCACGTCCGCGACGGAAATATCATAGTCGATCACGGCGTTAAACTCGCGCGCATTGGCCGAACAATCATCATGCCATGTTTGCAACGTCGCAAGGTCCAGCCGCGCATCGTCGAGCGGGCGCGCGTTGGCGCTCCCCTGCAGGACATGGCGGAAGAGCGCCGCCGGATTGGCCGTCGCATGCCATGTCGTCTGGTCGGCGGAATTGTCCCACGCCGTGCCGTTCCAGTCCGGCACGATGGATTGCACCACGCCATTAAGCTTGTCGATCACGCCGTTGAGCTGGTCCGTCGCCTTGATGCGCAGCGCCGTCATGGCCAGACCCGTCATGGTGACCGGCCGGCTCAAACGGATGGTGCGCAAGGCCGTCCAGACCACGCTGTCATAGACAAGATCGCTCGCGCTGTCGGGCGTGACGCGCATCAGGCGCACGTCGTATTGCCCCGCGGACGGCACGGTGAATTGCATCCCCTTCAACAGCGCGGCGCTTTGCTGCGCAGTGACGGTGATGCTGCCCGCGCTCGTCCATGTGCCGGAGCCCGCGGGCGCGTAGTCGACCGAAACCTCGACCGTCGCCGCCGTTTTGGCGTTGTTGCTATTGAAGCGGAACAGCCCTTGCGGAAAGGTGATATCGACCGAGATCGCCGTCGCGTCGGTGTCCGTCGTGCGGATGAGATAGCCCGCCGCATTGGTCAGCGCGACCTGCAGATTGTTCTGCACGATGCTGTCGGTATAAAGCGTCAGCGGGGCGTCGGTGTCAAATCCCTGCCGCGTTTCGATCTCGACGTCGGTGAAATCGCCGATCGGCGTCTCGCCGATTTTGATGTCAGTAACCTCCAGCGGCCCATAGCCCCAGACAAACAGCATGCGCAGATACTGGTCACCGCCAACGCTCTCCGTATAAGGCGACGCGCCCAGAAGCGGCACGTAGCGGTGCTTGCCCAGCACTTTCGGCACGCGCCCGAAGGGATTGGCGCGGTTCTGCGCGCCCTGAATGAACAGCGTCGGGCTTTGCTTTTGCGTCAGTTGAAAGCGCGGCTTGGCCGGCGGCGCCAGCGCATTGAGCAGCAACCTGCCCGCCATGCCCAGCCCTGCCCTGACGATGCCGCCAAGACCTGCCCCCCAAAAGCCCGAGCCCGCGAACAGGCCGCCGAGCTCTGCCGTGCCCGCCATGATGGCCAGCGACATGACGGTGCGCAAGGGATTCTTGCCGCCGCCCCCGCCGCCCATCGGCACCATGCGGATGACAAGCTGCGCGCCCGCCTTCGGCTTCACCCGCGCCCAGTTGTCGCGCGGCACGTAAGAACCGTTGATATAGACATGCGCGTGTCCGGCGAGGTCTTTGTCCGGCTGCACTTCCGCGATGATGGCGGCGATGCTTTTGCCAGCCGCCACGGCGCGATGCTCGCGCGAGGCCATAAACGGATGCGGCGCGGTGAAAACATCCACTTTGTTATTGTTCGCTATCATCATAAACACTCTTATATCTGTAGAAACCCGCGATCCGCTCCGCCCAGTGCGGGCCGTTGTAGCGCTCGATCACGCTGTCGATGCCGCGCTCGATATGCAGCATCTGGCGGTCGCCCAGCACCAGCCCGACGTGCATCGGCCGCCCGCGCACGCGCAGGACGATCACGTCGCCGCAGGTTTCCTCGCCCGCAGGCACGATCTTCCACTTCTGCGCCTCGCGCTCGATCAGCACCGCGATCTTCTCCACCTGCGTGGTGCGTTCGTATTCCTGGACGTGCGACGGCAGGGCGATGCCGAACTGCTCCGCCATGACGAGCCGCACCAGCCCCCAGCAATCAAGCCCGGCGCGGTCGCGGCCGTGTCCTTTGAACGGCAGCCCGATATATCGCCCCGCCCAGATGGGGACGGGCATTTCGGTTATGTCCTGATGTTGAGAGCCAAGAAAAAACCCGCTGCGTCACCACAGCGGGCTTTTTCCTCTGGAGAAAATAAAACCTACATTTTGAAGCCGGCCGGGCGCGCCTTCAGCGCCTGTCCGCCTGCGCCCGCAGCCGCTTTATAGTGCTGCAGATACGCCGTGCGGCGCGGATCGGCACCGGCATGCGCAGATACCTGCAGGAAAGCCTGCTGCGTACGTGCGTCCATCCCGCGCCGCGTATCGGCGACGATCAGATCGAGGGAAGCCCCGAACAGGGCGCTCGAATCTTTCGCGGAGGCGGAGTCGGAAAACGTGCCGGTGAGTTTACTCATAAGACTGATTCCTTCTTACTTGAGTTGCATTACCCTAAAAATAACAGTAATTTCTAAATAATCAACTAATATTATTTCTAAATAACAAAAAACATGTATTTTTTAATACTTTATATCAAAATTCCATATTGCAGGAACGTGAGCGGCACAAACGGGGCAAAAACCCCGCCGCAAACAGCCCTTGCGGCGCGGTCGTGAAAAAACCCGCCGCGTTTCAACGGGCGGGTTTTTTCGTACAGGAGAAAACAGAAAAAACTCTAAAAATCGCGGGTCATTTCGATGACTGGCCGCCGCCGCCGGCACCAGCGCCGGCACCTGCACCCGCGCCACCGGAACTCCGGCGGACTTTGACGCCCGAGGCCTGCACACGATGCTCGTGCCCGTGCTCGTGATTGCCACCGGCCGCCGCCTTGTAGTGCAGGAGGTAATTGTTGCGTCGATCGTTCTCACCGGCATGTGCTGCGACGATGGCGTACGCTTGCTGCGTATGCTGCGTCATCCCGTTGCGCGTATCGGCGCCGAAGAGAACGAGCGATGCGCTCAAAAACTCCGCCGAAGCGATAGAGGATGCAGTAACAGAGAACTTTCCGGTGAGCTGGCTCATAACCTGTACTCCTTGCCGTGTTTACATTCTGTTAACTCTAACCCAGGAATTGAGATTAATCAAATAATATTATTTTAAAATGATGGAAAATAGCCATCTTTTTTGGGATTCTTTGTAATATTAGAACAAACCGGGGAATAAGCCGGGCGAAAACGTCGCCGCCGGGTAAGGTTCGGCGGTGAAATCCTCCACAGTCAGCTCTCCCTCGATTCGGTAAGCATCATAAATGACATTGGTTAATTTAAAGTCTATGAACTGCGATTCGACCGTGTCGGGCGTGGCGGCGCGGACGATCCGGATCAGGATATCCGGCGCGGACGTCACGCTCCTGACCGCCGCCACGATCTGCCGGTCGATGTTGTCGATCACCAGCCGCGCGCGGTAGGACTTCGCATCGAGGTCGTTCGGCAGCGCCAGGTCGAACGGAAACGGCACGAAGGTCACGCCGTTGCTCACCGTCGGCACGGCGTCGGACGTCACTGTGACCGGCACGGGCAAATCCGGATGGCTCAAGCTGAGCAGCACCAAAAACGCATCTCCCGTTTCGGAGGCATAGAGCGACTGCAGGGCGAGGCTTGAAAGAGACCTGCTCATGGCAGAACCTCCAGCGTCAGGACGGCTTTATAATAGGCGCCGTTGACCGCCGCGTATTCCGGCGGCGCGGCAAAACGGCAGGAGAGCAAAGCGCCGGTGCGCGGATGGGTGTAGTCGAAGGCGAGCGCCCCGCCGGAAAGGGTCGTCATATAAAAATCATCCAGCGCCGCCGCCTGCGCGGTGCTTAAAAAATACGTCACCTGCAGTTCGCCGACCCCCGCGGTGGTGCGCTGGCGCACTTTGGCGGGGCCGGTGTCCATGTCGGTGCGGATGACGGTATCGGCGCGGAGCTCCTGAAAATTCTGCACCAGCGGCGACGCCGGCAATGTCGATGGCCATGCGGTCATTGCTTACCTTCCTGTCAGATTGGGGGTGACGCCGAAGACGCTGCCCAGCACGCCGGTGGTCATCGGGCCTTTGAGCAGCATGTCGGCGACCATGCGGTCGAGACTGCCGTACATCGCGCCCATGCCGCCGCCTGCGCCGGCGCGCGACAAATGCGCGCGCGTGCGCCGCGATCCGCTCGAGGGCTTCTGGCCGTGCGATGGCGCATAGCCGCGCATCATGCCGCTCAAAGCCGCTGTCGAAGCGGGACCGAGCGCACCGCCGTCGAGCAAAGTGCGCAGCTGGCGGCGGTGCGCCGGTCCCGCCGGTTTTTTGAGTGTCATGCGTTATTCTCCTTCTGGTCCGCTGTGCGCTTCGATCGGCTTCAGCACCGAGAGCAGGAAACGGATCAATATGTCCGCGCAAGGCTGGCCGAGCAGAAACTCCGCCGTCACCGCAGCGCCCGCGTGTTTG